>ERZ1036407.103-NODE-103-length-90538-cov-154.334427_pt1 | contig 90538 bp, 77 predicted proteins | sample MGYA00514217_ERZ1036407 | MGnify/ENA primary metagenome ERZ1036407 (study PRJEB33795, sample SAMN09464943) | human gut metagenome | host: Homo sapiens | place: USA: Stanford, California | collected 2016-11 | study: EMG produced TPA metagenomics assembly of the... | reverse complement strand
TCTCTTAAAGAGAGATGTACCGATTAAAACTCTAATAATGCAATATACAGGATGCGTCAATAGCCAAGATAAGGGAATTGCTCTTCTTTGTAAATAAGCGAATTAGGGAAAGGTCAAAAAAATACTGAGGGAAACCTTATGGCAGAATCTTGAAAATAGGCAAGGAAACTGTTCGACAAATCGGTGTATCTCTTCGTAAGAGATGTATCGTGGTGTATAATCGAAGGGAACGGTCTGGAAGACAAGAAAGTACAAAATGAAGTCATTACAATTTGTAAAACATCCGTTTGACAAATCCTATACAGGACATGATTGTAAAACACTATTTCTTTAACTTTTTTGTTTTTAATCACCGTTTTCCGACAATTATGTGTAACTTTGCACGCGAAATACATCTCTTACGAAGAGATGTATCATTAGGGGCATAAAGATGCCTTGAAAAAACAAACGGAGAGTATTGCCAAATACGGCAAAGAATGGAAAAGAAAATTGCGGGAGAAAATCCCGAACTTTTGAGAGCGTATATTGCAACTGCTTGTTTTTCAGTAGAATGTAAAGCTTGCAGGATTGGGCGAATTGGCTTTAATTGAAAAATAACTATCACGTGGTGATAGGAAAAATATGCGGCATGAACTCCTCAGTAACGCAACAAGAAGGAAACAAACAATGGTTTGTCATGCGCGACTTGACACGTAGCAATGCCAAGTTGCCTGCATATAAAATGCTAAAAGAGAAGAATATCAAGTTCTTTACACCGATGGAGCTGAAAATCATTGTCCGGAACGGGATACGCAAGCGTGAGAAAGTGCCGTTTATGCATGACTTGATCTTCGTGTTCGACACTCGTGAGGTGCTTGACCCGATTGTGGCAAGGATAGACACCTTTCAATACCGCTATTTGCGCCATACGAACCGAATACCAATGACAGTGCGCAGGGAAGACATGGAGCGGTTTATCTGCGCTGTGGAATCCGTTGAGTCGCCGCATTATTATACGATGGAGGAAATCACTCCGGAGATGCACAAACGTAAAATCCGTATCATCGGTGGAAGGCTGGATGGATTTGAGGGATACCTGCTTACCGTGCGTGGTTCCAAGGTAAAACGGTTATTGGTGGAGCTTCCTACCCTTTTGGCAGCCTCCGTTGAAGTTGAATCAGAATACATCCAATTGATCTGATATCCGAAACTAACCATGGGAAATGCAATCATTGAATTTATCGAACTATTTCAAAACCGCTTGTCTGATATTCTCTTCAAGGAAGCCAACAATGAAAGGTATATGTATCTGTATGATACCGGCAGTTATTGGATGGCATTTGAAAAATCCGCTTATATGCTGAGCAAGCTTTATGACCATGCCTTGTTGCTTCCAATGAAGACACCTTATATCCCTTTTCCGATTGTAACGGCAAGCATAGAACAGGAAAAATTGCATTTCATTGTAAACGGATTGATTTGTAAGAAAAGGACTGGAAAAGAACGGATTTATGTGGCAGGCAAAGTGGGAAATGTTTCCTCCTATAATAAATGGCATGACAGGGAAACAAAAGTATTACGGACTTTACCGTCATCGTCAATATAAATAATGATATGTATTTTATATGGATTACCTTTTTTTAATAGGAGGCGTTTTATTGGCATTGGCTTTGGGGATGATGATAGTTCCCAAAATTTTGTTGATATCCTACAAAAAGCGCCTTTTCGATATGCCAGATAGCCGGAAAGTTCACCAGATACCGGTACCCCGGTTGGGCGGCATATCTTTTTTCCCGGTGATATTGATCACCTTGTGTTTCATTCTAGGTGTACGTGTTTATGTCGGATACCCGATTGAATACCTGCCTACCAATGAATTGCTGTTTTTCACGGTCGGTGGCATGATGCTTTTCTTGGTTGGTGTCGCCGATGATTTGGTAGGTGTCGGGTATCGCTACAAGTTTCTTGTCCAAATACTTGCCGCACTTTTGATTGTATGGCCCGGAGAATGGTTCAACACATTGGGAGGATTGTTTGGCATTAACGAATTGCCGATGGCATTTGGGGTGCTGTTTACCTTGTTTGTAGTCGTTTACATCACCAACGCCATCAATTTGATAGACGGTATTGACGGTTTGGCATCCGGATTAAGTTGCATCGCCCTATTTGTATTGGGAATAATCTGCGTGGTAGAAAAAGATGAAATTTATGCCTTGCTGGCATTCTCCACTTTTGGGGTGATAGTGCCATTCTGGTTCTACAATGTATTCGGCAATGCAAAACGTGGCCATAAGTTGTTCATGGGTGATACAGGCAGTCTGATATTGGGATATATCATCAGTTTATTGGTTATTCATTTGAGCCGTGTGGACACCGGCATTGAAGTAATCGGACACTCCAATATGGTATTGGCTTTTTCAACATTGATAGTCCCGTTGTTTGACGTGGTACGTGTAGTGATACATCGGATTCGTGAAAAGAAGAACCCGTTTTTACCAGACAAGAATCATTTCCATCACAAACTACTCCGTACGGGGATGCGTCCACGCGGAGTAATGGTTTCCATACTATGCATAGCTTTGTTCTTTATCCTGCTGAATTGGCTGCTGGCCGATACTCTTGGAATGACATGGCTGTTGATAACGGATATCATATTGTGGACATTGTTGCAATTGGGAATAAATAAAGGTATTAGAAATCACGAGAAGAAAGAGGCATTGAAAATTATAGAAATATGAAAAGATACAGACCCATTTATTTATTGTTGATTTTGCTTGCCGGAGTAGCTGCATTGAGTTCCTGTGGCTCTTCCAAGCAGGTTGTTTATTTCCAAGACCTGAAACCCGGGGAAACAGAAATCAAATTGCCGGAGGTAAAGACCATCACCGTACGACCGGAAGACAAGATTTCCATCATCGTGAACAGTCGCGACCCACAATTGACCGACCTGTTCAACTTACCATTTGTGTCTAGACAATTGGGGCAAACATTACGAAATGGAGGAACTTATGTGGGTAACAATCAAGGTGTTTCAGTTTATACAGTGGACATTGAAGGAGAAATCGATTTCCCCGTACTGGGCAAACTTCGTGTGTTGGGAATGAAACGCGAAGAAATCGCTGAATATATCAAAAACGAATTGATAAAGGAGAATTTGGTCAAAGACCCGGTAGTTACCGTGGAGTTTGCCAACCTCTGCATTTCCGTGTTAGGCGAGGTGAACAGTCCGGGACGTTTCAGTATTGACCGGGACAGGCTGACCATACTCGATGCACTTAGCATGGCAGGCGACCTGACCATCTACGGCAACCGTTCCAAGGTGATGGTGTTACGGCAAGAAGGGGATATGCAACGGGTGTACGGACTGAATCTTACTTCCGGCGAGCACATCTATTCTTCACCCGCCTATTATCTGCAACAGAATGACGTGGTTTATGTGGAACCAAACGCGGTAAAAGCCCGTCAGTCCACTGTCAACGGAAACAACGTGCGCTCCACCTCGTTCTGGATTTCTCTTGCATCATTGCTGACTTCAATCGGCATCCTAATTTTTAATTGATTATGACAATCTAAATTTAGAATATCGTGGCAACTCAAAACAATATATCCAGACCTAAACAAACGGATGACTTTATCCGTATACAAGATTTGTTCTACCTCTGTGTCAACAAATGGTATTGGTTCGTCATTTCGTTGGCAGTGACCATCGGAGTGGCAGTCGTCTATCTTTTGACCACCCCGCCGGTATATACCCGTTCCGCATCACTCCTTGTTAAAGAGGATTCCAAAGGGAACTCATTGGGTGATGCGGCTAGTCTGATGGGAGACTTCGACCTGTTCCAGACCAACACCAACGTGAACAATGAAATACAATCGTTGCAGTCTCCTGCGGTGATGCTTGACGTGGTGAAACGCCTTCATTTGGATATTAATTATCACACGGACGGTGGGTTTTACAAGAAAGTATTGTACGGTCGGGATTGTCCCTACACGGTGGACTTCAACGATTTGCAAGACAACGAAAGTGTGGCTTTTACCATTAATCCCAGTCAAAACGGCCAAGTACTTCTGACGGATTTTTCGCGTAATGGTGAAGATGTGGCAGGAAATATAACGGCTGTGTTGAATGACACAGTTGATGCCCCTATCGGAAAACTTGTTGTAAAAGTTGCGAACGATTCCGCCATCCAGGATGCACCTATTTATGTATCGCGCAAAGGATATCAGGATGCCACAGGCGACTATGCTTCTAACTTGTCTGTTACATTGAGTGATGAGAAATCTACCGTCATCAATTTATCATTCAAAGACGTGTGCATCCAACGGGCGGAGGATGTGCTGAATACGGTGATAGCCGTTTATAATGAGAACTGGATAAAGGACAAGAATCAAATCGCCGTCAGCACCTCGGCTTTCATCAGCGACCGTCTCGGGGTGATTGAGCAGGAACTCGGCAATGTGGATGAAAACATTTCTTCTTTCAAAAGCGAACATCTTTTGCCCGACGTGCAGGCTGCGGCCAGCATGTATATGGAGCAAAGCAGCGAGACCAATGCGAAAATCCTTGCATTGAACACGCAGCTTTCCATGGCACGATATATCCGTAATTACCTCACCAATTCCACCAGCAAGAACCAGTTGCTCCCGGCCAACTCGGGTATCGAAAGTCCCGGCATCGAGCAACAAATCGCCAATTACAACACGGCCCAACTACGCCGGAACGACCTGGTGGCCAACAGTAGTGAGCGGAATCCGTTGGTAATTGACATGGATCAGTCGCTGGAGAATATGCGCCACACCATCATCACCTCCATAGACAACCATATCACTACACTGAACACCCAGATACGGTCGTTGCAGCAGAGCGAACGACAGACCACAGCACGGATAGCCGCTAACCCGACCCAAGGCAAATACCTGTTGTCGGTCGAACGCCAACAGAAAGTAAAGGAAGCTCTTTATCTCTTCCTGTTGCAGAAACGCGAAGAGAACGAGTTGTCGCAGGCATTCACGGCTTATAATACGCGTGTCATTACGCCGCCATCCGGTAGCATGATCCCGACAGCACCTGTCAAGAAGAACATCGCCTTGGTAGCAATCGCCTTAGGCTTACTTATTCCCGTAGTGATTATCTTCATCCGCGAGAACATGAACTCCAAGGTACGTGGCCGCAAGGATCTGGAATCGCTTTCCGTGCCGTTTGTCGGGGAAATACCGTTGGCCGAGGGTGGCAAGAAGAAAAAGACGGCGAACACAACCAAGGAAATTGTCATCCATCAAGGCAAGCGGGATATAGTCAATGAAGCCTTCCGTGTGTTGCGGACCAATCTTGAGTTCATTCTTGATGCCAAAGAGGATAAGGACAGGGCAAGTGTTACCTTAATCACCTCGTTCAATCCGGGCAGCGGCAAGACATTCCTGACCATGAACACTGCCGCCACATTTGCCTTGAAAGGTAAACGGGTATTGATTGTTGATGGCGACCTGCGGCATGGTTCGTCATCCGCCTATGTGGGTTCTCCCAAGAAAGGCCTGAGCGACTATCTTGGCAAGCGTGAGGACAACTGCGAAGATTTGATTGTGGAAAAGGAGAACCATCCGGGCTTGTTTGTCCTTCCGGCAGGCACCATCCCCCCCAACCCCACCGAGTTGTTGGCTGAACAACGTTTGGCTGAACTGATAGAAAAAATGCGTAGCCGTTTCGACTATATCTTCATTGACTGTCCGCCTGTTGATATAGTGGCCGACACTCAAATCATCGAGAAACTGGCCGACCGCACCCTGTTCGTTGTACGTGCCGGATTGCTGGATCGTGATATGATACCAGAGTTGCAGCGCAACTATGATGAAAAACGCTTCAAGAACATGGTCCTTGTGTTGAACGGCACAGAAGGCGGCGGCAAGCGATATGGCTACCGTTATGGCTACAAATACGGTTACCAATACGGTTACGGTAACAAGAGTTACTACGGTAGCAGTAAAGAATAAACAAATATCAGGCAGCTCATATAGCCATGTGGCCGTTTTGTAAGAAACAGACTCTGGAAGAAAGCGGATTTTTTCGTGGCTTCACCGACTGGCATTGCCATATCCTCCCCGGAGTGGATGACGGCGTGCAGACAATGGAGGAAGCCCTGCAAATACTGGCGGAATACGAGCGTCTGGGAGTTAAGGAAGTATGGCTTACCCCGCACATCATGGAAGATATTCCCAACACGACGCAGCATCTGAGGGAACGCTTCGCTGAATTGCAAGCAGCTTACCAAGGTAACGTGGCATTGAATCTTGCTTCGGAAAACATGCTTGACAATCTGTTTGAAGAGCGGTTGGAGAAGAACGATCTCCTGCCTATAGGCAAAGACGGCAAGCTTCTGTTGGTGGAAACCTCCTACTTCAACCCTCCAATGGATTTACAGAATATTCTGCAACGCATCAAAGCAAAAGGTTTTTTCCCCATCTTGGCTCATCCAGAACGATACCTCTACATGGACGACGAACACTATCAATGGTTGAAATCCATAAACGTGAAATTTCAACTCAACCTGTTCTCTCTTTTAGGCATGTATGGGAAAGATGTCCAAGTACGAGCAAAAGTTCTTCAAAAGAAAAAGATGTATAATTATGTAGGATCAGACTTACATAAGTTGGAGATGTTAAAGAGGATAACTAAATTACAAAATCAATGGGGACAAGTGGTGAAATTAAAGAGCCTTGTGCTGGGAAATGGTGGTTTATAACCATAGGGTTATGTCTTTTAATTTGTATCGGTGGATTCATTTTGACATTGTATTTATCGCAGAATTTAAGTTTTTTCCCAACAAGTCAGAATGATTGTCCACCAGCATTATTTGGCGATAGTTTTGGTGCTGTAAATGCCCTTATATCTGCGTTTGCGTTTGCAGGTATGATTGTTACGTTTGTTTTGCAACGTTATGAATTAAGCATGCAGCGGAAAGAGTTGGAGTCTCAACGAATGGAATTCTCTTCTCAAAACGAGACGTTGCGGCTGCAACGATTTGAAAACACCTTTTTCAATATGTTGGAACTACAGCAAAGTATAGTGAATGATTTGTATGTTATGAATTCGAATAAGGAGTCTATAACAGAGGATAACCCCAATGATCTTGGAAAAATCTCAAAAGATGTAATTATTCAAAACGAATATCGTGGTCGCAACTTATTCTATTATGCTTTTCATGTATGCAAACATTACATTGAACCTACACATAAAAAAGTAAATGGTTTATGTGGAGTTTTACAGGAAAAAGGGAAATGTGCTTTTAATGATTACTATACGACTACTGTATTCGACCATTATTTTAGACATCTATATACTATCCTTAAATTTATTAAACAAAACGCATGGTTAGGAAAAGACGAGCAATATAAGTATGCAACTTTTGTAAGAGCAACGCTCTCAAGATATGAATTGGTAATGCTCTATTATAATGGGTTGTTTCATCCCAAGATGAAATCTCTAATGGAGGAATTCAGCCTGTTGAATAATTTGCGTCGAGAACTTCTTCCTCTTTGTTATGAAAATCGCCGATATTTGGAAGGATTGGGTATTTCAGACATAACATTAAGAAAGAACGATTTTTCAGGTAGTGATTTTGAATTCTTTTTATCAGATAAGGAAGATGATTGCGGTAAGTATTTTTTAGGTGCTTTTTACACCAAAGAAGAACTGGATAAGGGTAAGGAACTTTTGGGGAGATGGAGTACGTTTGTCAATAACATTGTTGATATTAAACCAAATAAAAATTGAAAATACTAAGATGAAAGGAATTGTACTTGCGGGAGGGTCTGGTACACGATTGTTCCCTATTACCAAAGGTGTTAGCAAACAATTGTTGCCTATATATGACAAACCGATGGTTTACTATCCGATTTCGGTGCTTATGCTTGCCGACATTAGGGAAATTTTAATCATTTCCACTCCTCAGGATTTGCCTGGGTTCAAGCGTTTGCTTGGCGATGGTAGCGACTATGGGGTGCATTTCGAATATGCCGAGCAGCCATCGCCCGATGGGTTGGCTCAAGCCTTCATCATAGGTGAGAAGTTCATAGGCAACGATTCAGTATGCCTTGTGCTTGGCGACAACATCTTCTACGGCACAGGCTTTTCGACTTTGTTGAAAGGTGCTGTGGAGCATGCAGAAAAAGACGGCAATGCAACGGTGTTTGGCTACTGGGTGGACGACCCGGAGCGTTATGGTGTTGCCGAATTTGATGCCAACGGCAACTGCCTCTCCATCAAGGAAAAGCCTCAAAAGCCGAAGTCTAATTACGCCGTCGTGGGGCTGTATTTTTACCCGAACAGTGTGGTAAAAATAGCGAAGAATATAAAACCGTCAGCCCGCGGAGAGCTTGAAATCACATCGGTGAATCAGGCTTACCTGCAACAGGGCGACCTGAAGGTTACCACCCTTGGCCGTGGCTTTGCTTGGCTCGACACTGGCACTCACGATTCGCTCGCCGATGCTTCAATTTTCGTTGAAGTAATCGAAAAGCGTCAAGGGCTGAAGATTGCCTGTCTTGAGGGTATAGCTTTCCGTAAAGGGTGGATTGATAAGAACCGTATGGAAGAATTGGCCAAGCCTATGATAAAGAATCAATATGGCCAATATCTGTTGAAAGTGGTGAAAGAAGTGGAAACTACCGGGAAAGATAATTTGGAATAGAAACATGCTAGTAATCAAAACTGCAATAGATGGAGTGGTCGTAATCAAGCCACGCATATTTACCGATGAACGTGGATATTTTTTCGAGTCGTTCTCGCAGCGGGAATTTGATGAAAAGGTGTGTCCAATGCAGTTTGTGCAAGATAATGAGAGTAAGTCGAGCTACGGCGTGATGCGCGGATTACATTTCCAGCGTCCGCCTTTCACGCAGGCAAAGTTAGTGAGGTGCGTGCGTGGTCGGGTATTAGATGTGGCTGTTGATATACGTAAAGGATCTCCAACATATGGCCAGCACGTGGCTGTGGAATTGAGCGAGGAAAATCATCTTCAATTTTTCATCCCACACGGGTTTGCCCATGGTTTCGCGGTGCTTAGCGACTTGGCCGTTTTCCAATATAAATGCGACAATTTCTATCACCCGGAGGCAGACGGTGGCATTAGCATACTTGACGACAGCCTTAGGATAGATTGGCGCATACCCACCGATCACGCCATCTTGAGCGAAAAAGACGCCAGACATCCACTGCTTTGTGATTTTCAAACACCTTTTACATACGAACCATTTAAATAACACCTATATATGAATGTCTTAGTAACAGGGGCTAACGGGCAACTGGGCAACGAAATGCGGCGGGTGTCGGCTCACAGCAATGACCGTTATATTTTCACCGACGTAGTTGGTGCCGAGGGTGTGGAAACAATCATTCTCGACATAACCGATGCTGTTGCAGTGAGAAAAATTGTAGCAACAAATAACGTGAGATGCATAGTGAACTGTGCCGCCTATACTAATGTCGATAAAGCTGAAAGTGAAGAAGCTTTGTGTCTCAAACTCAATGCCGTCGCACCGGGAATATTGGCAGGTGTAATGAAAGAGGTCGGAGGATTGCTCGTGCATGTTTCTACCGACTATGTATTTGGTGGTGACCCTTACAACACACCGTGTCGCGAGGAGCAAAAAGGAACTCCTACTGGTATCTACGGCAAGACGAAACTTGAGGGTGAACAAAATGTGATGACAGCCGGTTGCGACTATGTGATACTACGCACGGCTTGGTTGTACTCGGAGTTCGGGTATAATTTCGTTAAAACGATGCTGAACTTGACATCCACTAAGCCGTCGTTGAAGGTGGTGTTCGACCAAGCAGGCACGCCGACCTACGCTTACGACCTTGCATTGGCCATCAAGGCAGTTTTGGCTGATTATTCTGCTGAAAATCCCCACATCGGATATAGCAAGACGGGCATTTACCACTTCAGCAACGAGGGCGTGTGCTCATGGTATGACTTCACCAAGGAGATTGCCACACTGTCCGGTAACACGTCATGCGACATCGAGCCGTGCCACAGCGACGAATTTCCCAGCGCAGTGAAGCGTCCTGCCTATTCGGTGCTCGATAAGACAAAAATCAAGCAAACGTTTGGCCTGAAAATACCATACTGGACCGACTCGTTGAAACAGTGCATGAGTAACATGGGAGTCGTAAAATAATTTTTAATTGAAACAAAAATGGAATTTAAACGCAATATAATAGTTACCGGCGGTGCCGGTTTTATTGGCAGCCATGTTGTTAGGCTGCTGGTAAACAAATATCCCGATTACCACATCATCAATCTCGACAAACTCACTTACGCCGGCAACCTCGCCAACCTCAAGGACATTGAGGACAGAGCGAATTACACATTCGTGAAAGCCGATATCTGCGACTTTGAAAAGATGCAGGAATTGATGGCGATTTACCATGTAGATGGCATAATCCACCTCGCCGCCGAGAGCCATGTTGACCGCTCAATCAAGGATCCGTTCACCTTCGCCCGCACCAACGTGCTTGGCACCCTCTCACTGCTGCAAGCTGCAAAGGTGTATTGGGAATCACTGCCGGAAGGTTACGAGAAGAAGCGTTTCTATCATATTTCGACTGACGAGGTGTATGGCGCACTGGAACTAACTCACCCCAAGGGGGTTAAGAGCGAAATTTCGATGCACGAGGTATATGGTGATGATTTCTTCAAAGAAACCACCAAATACAATCCCCACAGCCCCTATTCGGCCTCGAAAGCAAGCAGCGACCATTTCGTGCGGGCATTCCACGACACCTACGGCATGCCCACGATTGTAACAAACTGCTCAAACAATTACGGCCCCTACCAATTCCCCGAAAAGCTAATTCCTTTGTTTATCAACAATATACGCCACCGCCACCCATTGCCAGTCTACGGCAAAGGCGAAAACGTGCGCGACTGGCTCTACGTTGAAGACCACGCCCGTGCCATTGATCTAATCTTCCACAAGGGCCGCATAGCCGACACCTACAACATCGGAGGTTTCAACGAGTGGAAAAATATAGACATCATCAAGGTGGTAATCAATACAGTTGACCGTCTGCTGGGCCGTCAAGAGAGCGAGGACATGAACCTAATCACTTACGTAACCGACCGTAAAGGCCACGACCTACGCTACGCCATTGACAGTACCAAGCTAAAAGAAGAATTAGGCTGGCAACCGAGCCTACAATTCGAAGAAGGCATAGAGCGCACAGTCCGATGGTATCTCGAAAACCAGCCGTGGTTAGACAACGTAACCTCCGGCAATTATCAGCGCTACTACGTAGAGATGTATTCAAAACGGTGATTCGTTCACCTTATCTTTTATATTATTCATATTATTTTTTTTTACCGCGTGATGGTTGAGTTTAGTGCTTTTATATTGCATATAAGTAAGTCGCAAGAATTAAATGATATTATCTTTTGAGGAGTTAAGTAGTTAAGCCAATACCTCTGTGTATACGGTTCTCATTGACTTAATATCGACTTAACTCCTAACGGAGCGTTGCTCTTCCCGAAAACGGGGGAACCGGAGGGGGCGGAGTGATAACTCCTTAATATAACCTAAAAATCAACATCTACTTATATTAATCAAATATGCTAGATTCAAACAGAGCCATGGGCAACAAGCGCATATTGAAAAATACATTTTTTTTGTACATCAGAATGACGCTTATAATGCTTACCACTCTCTACATTTCACGCGTCATTCTTCGAGTGCTTGGCATAGAAGACTTCGGTATTTACAATGTCATAGCAGGGTTCGTGTCGATGTTTTCATTCCTCACAGCCACAGTTTCGGGCGGCACGAGCCGTTTTTTTGCCTACGAAATAGGACAACAAAATTGGGACAAGCTAAGTAAATATTTCCGGCTATCGGTGGTGGCATTTGCCATGCTGTCACTGATTGTTTTGCTGTTTGCCGAGTCGTTGGGATTGTGGTTTGTAAAAGCCAAATTGGTGATACCTCCCGACAGGATGGATGCTGGGCTGATGGTCTATCATTTCTCGATATTGAGCTTTATCGCCAATATGTTTTCCATCCCTTACAAGTCTATGGTGATAGCCTACGAAAAGATGGACGTTTATGCTTACATTAGCATTGTCGAGATAGGTATCAACTTGGGCATCGTATATATCCTCGACCTCACATCGATAGACAAGCTTGAACTATACGGGTACCTTATATTTGCGCTTAATGCTGCCGTGACATTATCGTTTTATGCCTATTGTCGGATTAAATATCCCGCAGCTCGGTTTTCCTTCTTTTGGGACAAAGCGATGTTCCGCGAGTTTTTCAACTATTCCATCTGGATTGTGATAGGCACACTGTCGGGGCTGCTAAGGGGACAAGGGCTGAATATATTGCTCAACATCTTCTTCGGCCCGGCTGTGAATGCTGCACGCGGTATCGCCTACCAAGTGCATTCAGCCGTCAACCAATTTGTTAACAATTTCTACACTGCCTGCCGACCTCAAATCACCAAGTTGTATGCCACAGGCGACCTGCAACCCATGATGTCGCTCGTGTTCAGCTCTTCGCGCATCTGTTATATGCTTACGCTGCTGTTCACATTACCGCTACTGTTGGAAACTCCTATGGTATTGAAGTTGTGGCTCGGCACAGTGCCCGACTATACAATACTGTTCACACGCTTGGTGCTGGTGACAATCATGATTGAAACCATCAGCTACCCTTTCCAAGCGGCAGTTTCTGCAACAGGCCGCGTGAAATGGTATCAGATTGTGACTGGGGGGATTACTATATTGACTTTGCCAGTGGCTTATGTTTGTCTACGTTTGGGGTATGCCCCCGAAGCAGTGTTCTATGTGTCTATATGTATGGCGACAATAGCACAATTTTCAAGGTTTATATTTATGAAGCGTTTGTTGCAGATGTCTGTTAGGGCTTACTTAAAGAGTGTCATGGCCCCTATGATGGCACTAACCATAGTTTCACCTGTAATACCAATAGTGCTTTACTACATACTAGACGAAGCTATTAATTCTGCCATTGCAGTAGTTACCGCTTCAATGCTTACAGTGGTTGTATTTGGTTTTTTAATCGGGCTTTCTTCAGCCGAGAGAAGAAGCATAAAATTGAAAATAAAAGTACTGTATGATAACAAAATTCTTAGACGACAATAACATAACTTATGATGCCAATGTGCTGCTAAGTAAGAAGACATGGATAAAGACTGGTGGAATATGTAAATTTTTCATCAAGCCCACTAACTTGAAGCAACTAGAAGACGCAGCTCGCTTCTTTTATCAGAACGGCATTCCTTTTGTTACCATCGGAGCAACTTCCAACTGCTTTTTCACTAGTCAATACAGCCCGATTGCAGCTATCTCGACACTCAATCTTAATAATATAACGGAAACTGACAGCCATATTATTTGCGATTGTGGGGTACTTGTTGCAAGGTTAGCAAAAGACTGTGTCGCGAAAGGTTACGGTGGTTTTTTTGGACTTGTCAACCTCCCAGGCACTGTGGCTGCAGCCACATATGGCAATGCAGGATGCTTTGGCTGCAGCATGTCGGTCTTAATCGAGGAGGTTACAATATTGACACATGATTGCAAAATACTTACGGTAAGCAAAGAAAATTTGCATTTTTCCAATCGTTCTTCGGCATTAAAAAGAGGTGAATTACAAGGTGTCATACTATCAGTTAAGCTCAAAAGAATTATCTCCGACAAATCTGTCGAAATGCAGAAATCGCAGCGAGCCACTATGCGCCGTAAAGCTACGCAAGAACCGCCACTGAAGAACTTAGGCAGTGTGTATCGCTCTCTCAACTATCGGTGCAATGCAAGAAATATCTTCGCATACAGCATCAAAGCCTTGCTGCGACTGTTGCACATTGCCAACAATGGTATGACGGTTTACAAGCATATACAGCTGTGGCAATATGGGTACAGATATTTGGATCGCTATATTTCTGACAAGAACATCAACACATTTATTTGGATTGACGACGATGCCGAGAATATGTTTGGCAAGTATCAAGAGTTCATGAACAAGGTTTACAAAGACCCAATTTTAGAAATCGAAGTAAAGCAATGAAAATAGGCATAATCACCATCCACAAGTCGGAAGTCAATTATGGGGCTTGCTTGCAGTGCTATGCTTTGTGGCGTTATGTCACAGCCATGGGGCACGATTGCGAAGTGATCGACTTGCTTCGCCCATCGCACATCGGCTACAAGTTCAAATTCAGGCAGTCGAGCATTAAGCCACTTTTCATCTTACTGAAATTACGTATAACCCGGTTACTTGCGATGCTTAAAGACAAACAAATCAGGCTGCGGGAGCGTCGATACCGTGAGTTCAATAACCAGGTCAAATATTCGCCCACTTTTCGTTCGGCAAAAGAATTGAGCGACAATCCGCCCCTTTATGACATATATGTCAGCGGCAGCGACCAGATATGGAACCCTAATATGACCTTTGAAAACGAGCCATATATGCTCTCGTTCGCCCCTGCGGGGAAAAAGCGCATTGCCTACGCCTCAAGTTTCGGTGTGCAGCAGTTGCCTGAGGCGGTGAAAGAGACCTACCGCACTTATCTAAGCTCTTACGAGCATATTTCAACCCGCGAGCAAAGCGGTAGCCATCTTGTCAAGGAGATTACAGGCCGCGAAGTGCCTGTTGTGCTGGATCCTGTGTTCCTCCTTTCGGCAGATGAATGGACCGCAGTAGCCTGCGAAGACTCAACGATCGACGGCGACTATCTGCTCGTATACAGCTTGCGCGACAACCCACGGCTGCTCTCTCTCGCTATGGGGCAAGCAAAGAGGATGGGCTGCAAGGTGGTGTTAGTGAATGCAGATTACAACGTATGCACCACCTCCGGGGTACTGCAATTACGCAATGTGGGACCGCGCCAGTGGCTGGGACTGATACGCCATACACGGCTCTTCATAACTGACTCATTCCATGGCACCGCTTTTGCCATAATCTTTGGTACAAGGTTTCTCACCTGTGTTACTCCATTGGCCAAAACCAACGACCGTATCTACACTCTACTTTCAAACCTCGGCTTGCAAGGTAATATAATATCCGTATCCACCCCTCTTGACGCTATTCCTCTGCCGACAAGCATTTATTACCAGCCACAGCTGAAGGCCTTGATAGATCGCTCAAAGCAATACCTCGCTATAGCGCTTTAAGGTGCAGCATTACCAATAATCAAAAGCATGACAAATTTCATTATCCCATCCGATGTAAGTCTCTCGCGCGAGTTCCGTGTTGTGCGCTTCATAGCTGCTGCCTATTTATCGCTCATGAGCGTACAACTTATAGGTATCGAGGGCTATGAAACCAGTTTTATAAAAGTTGCCGCTATGCTGTTCATGGCATTGGTAATGCTCTATTGCGGGTTACAGTTTACCAAGGCCGTATTGTGGGGTGCACTTTATTTAATGACCCTGAGTGTTTCTATTATATTCAATATAGATTCTTTCAGGTTCGAGACCGTTGTTTACCGCTTTGCTGCCGTCTTAGCATTCATATGCTTTTACAATCTGGTCTCTCGACGAGATATATTTACCATTGATTATTTTTATACTCTTGTAAGAGGAATAATAATTGCCTACACTATTGTAATTGTCATCCAGCAATTGTTGAGCTTGATGGGCATAAACAATATGCTCATTTTCAACCAAGCCGTATCGATTGTAAAATTTGGCAGACCCAATTCCCTTGCGTGCGAGCCATCGCACGCTGCTCGTATAATGGGTGCAGCTTTCATCGTTTTGCTTCGTCTGCTCCAATGCCTCTGGGGCAAGGATCAGGTAACAATAAAAAGATTATGTAAGAATGAGCGCATCCTCATTCTGTGCTACCTGTTTACGATGCTCACCATGCAGAGCGGCACGGCGATGATGATCTTGGTTATCACCTCACTTTTCTTTATCCGCAAGCGATTCGTTATAGTCGTAATTATTCTCTTTGTCGCCCTCTGGTCGGCGATTCCACTCATACCTTATCAACCGTTGCACCGAGCCTACAACACTCTCAATGCCGCCGTTTCGCTCGACCGCGAGGCTATTCAAGAAGCCGACCTTAGTGCCTCAGCACGAGTGCTGCCATACGTTTACACAATAGAGAATTTCGACCTAACGGAGGAGGAAACATGGATAGGACAAGGCATCGACACCGGTCAAAAAGCCGACAAATGGGGAACTAAGCAGATGATTGGCGGCATGAGCGATTATGGCTTCATGCAATATATATTTTCCTTATGTTTGGTATTCGCTTGCTGTATAAGACGCCCTATTTCCATCGAAACGCTGTTTTTTTTAGTGGTATTGATGGCTGAAATCAGAAATGTATATGTGTGGTGGGCTATACTTATGATGTTTGCAACTACTAAATATTTCTTGCTACAATCTGAATTAAAAGCCCAAAATGAGAGAACATGTTTTTACTGACAAGCCGGCATCGGCTTGTTACGGGTGTCAAAGTTGCGCACAAATTTGTCCGCATAGAGCAATAACGATGCGCCACAATGACGAGGGTTTCATTTACCCGCACATTGATACCGAAAAATGCGTGGATTGCGGACTATGTGAGCGCGCTTGTCCAACTCAAGAAACAAATATCGCATCACTGTATCATACTACCCCCAAAATGGTGTATGCTGCATGGAACCGGAATAATGCCGAATTAATGGAATCGACATCGGGCGGTATATTCTACTTGCTTGCTCGTCAATTCCTCAAAGATGGCGGAGTGGTATATGGTGTAGTCTATGGCGATGGTCTTGCTGCTCGCCATAGCCGTATCTCTGACATTGAAACTCTAAAACAGACAAGAGGTTCAAAATATATGCAGAGCGATATTGGCTTAACATTCAGGCAAGTAAGAGATGACTTGAAAAATGGGCTGCGTGTGCTTTACTCTGGCACTCCGTGCCAGATTGCAGGATTACGGTTATTTTTGCGTAAGCCATTTGCCAATCTTGTTACTATCGACCTCGTGTGCCACGGTGTGCCAAGCCCAATGCTGTTCAAACTGCATATCAAACATCTCGAAACTGTTTATAGTGAGCAAATTACAGATTTCAAATTCCGAGCAAAGAAACTATCGGGATGGCGCACTTATACAAAATATATCTTCAAGCAGCGTAAAAGCATTTATTCTCTGTTAGGTGATGACTATTACAGTCATGCGTTCCATATAGGATATTTCAACCGAATGTCGTGCTATACTTGCGCTTTTGCGCAATCTAAGCGAGTGGGTGATATAACGCTGAGTGACTTTTGGAATGCCGAAAAGTGTCACCCTGAACTGAAAAAAGCTCGAAAATATGGCTTTAACCTCGTGATGTGCAACACCGAGGCTGGCAGACAATTGCTAAACGCCATAAAAGAACAGATCGAATGCCACCAATATCCTGTTGAATCGGCTATTCAAGGCGATATAAGGTTAAGAAATGCCGAACCGAAGCCAGAAATGCGTGACAAGGCTTATAAGTTGGTTCAAGAAAAAGGCTATGCTTATATGGTAACAAATTATGGACTGAAACAGACAATGTTCCAGCGGTTGACTCCAATGTGGGTAATCAACTTGATACGAGAAATACAATGCAGACTAAAATGAAAATAGGAATCCTCACACGCAGGGCTGGATTTAATATGGGATCTTCGCTGCAGGCCTTTGCCATGGCTCGCTTCATCGCTGATGCTGGCTACAACTGCCAGATTATCGACTACGACGAATATTCGGGCCACCCTTTGTGGAAAGTGCGACCGATGGTCGAAGACTTGCAATGGGGGCTACTCAAGCATGTGCCCAGGCTCTCGGGCAAGTATGCCTATCTGTTGGCCCGCAACCAGCAGTATGGGCGTTTCAATGCCTTTGAGGAGAAATATCTGCCGCTGACGCCCACCACCTATCGCAACCGCCGCCAGCTGGCTACATTGGCCGCAGAATATGATGTGCTGGTATGCGGCAGTGACCAGATATGGAGTCCGTTGCTCTATGATCCTGTATTTTTTATCAATTTCCTTCCTGCTGGCTGCTCAATCCGCACTGTGGCCTACGCCCCGAGCTTGGGCATTGACAATGCAGCCTTAGTCGGGGAGGAGCAAGCCGCCCTTATGCGCAAGATTAACCATATCTCATGTCGCGAACAGCAAGGAGCACAGATAATCGAAAGCATCACGGGGCGGAAAGTGCCAGTAGTGTTGGACCCGACCCTGATGGTGGAGCCAGCTGTTTGGAACAGTCTTACGGCCCCTGTCGAACAATTGGAGGGAGAGCGGTATATACTGTGCTATTTCTTAGGCAGTAATGTGCATCAGTCCTATATCGACCGCCTCAAGGACAAGCTGGGCTGCAAGGTGGTGAACTTGCAAATGTTCAACCGCATGAACAGCCTGCAAGCCGACCTGCAGCTCTCCGACATCGGCCCGAACGAGTTCCTCACACTGGTAAAGATGGCACAATGGGTATGTACAGATTCTTTTCACGCAACCATCTTCTCGTATATTTTCGGTCGGCAAGTATCGGTATTTGAACGATTCAAGTCAACAGATCGCCAAAACCAAAACTCGCGCATCCACACTCTGCTCGAAATTTTGGGACTACATAGCTCGCTAGTGAAAGACAATGAAGTACTTATCCCGCAAGCAAGCAACCCCAAAAATAATCTAAGCAACTGGAAATTACAGTCGCTGGAATTTTTACATAACTCATTGAAATAGAAATGGACACCCTTTACCGTGTTCTTGAATCTTCTCGTCCTGTCGGTCTTGGCGGACGAATTAGGCGACAACAAAAGTCGCCTTGCTGACATCGATTCCAACGTAAGTCATGGTCATAAACTTTTTTATTGAACAACATCCATACATCGTGAACCATCATTGTCAAAAGCCCATTGAACTATCCGGTTTCTGATGTAAAGGTGTGGGGGCGGAACATTTTTCTCGGTCTTTGAGACTAATGAACATTCGGTCTTATTCCGCACCTTGATGTTGAAACTTTATGTAAAAGTACAACGATTAAATAATATACAATGAAATATATAGTCTGTTTCCACCTTTATAACGACTACAGCGGCAGCCCTAAGGTATTACACATGGTACTCAAAGGGATACTCCATCGCGGACATCGGGTGGACTTAATAACCTCCTATGGTGGTGTTTTGGACGATTTGGAGCAATATCCTGGCCTCAAGATACACCACTACCGTTACTCCTTCTTGAGGAGGAATGCGGTGACCACCATGCTGCGATACATTGCCGTGCAACTGTACACCTTTTTCTTCGCTTTCCGTTACCTCTTCTGCAAAGATTGCGTGTTCTACATAAACACTTTGCTCCCCGTTGGCCCCGCCCTAGCAGGCCGTATAATGGGCAAACGTGTCATATATCACTATCACGAGAATGCCTTTGTAAAAGGTGCTTTCTACAAGGTGTTGGCATGGATGATGCAGCGGTTGGCACATCGCATCATCTGCGTCTCGACTTATCAGGCATCGTTCCTGAAACGAAAAGAAGGTGTAGAGATCGTGCCTAACGCCCTGCCGCAAGAGTTTGTGAACAAATTGCATCCCATACCCACGGAAGCCTTTGAACGCAAAAATGTATTGATGCTTTCCTCGTTGAAAGAATACAAAGGTACACGCGAGTTTATTGAATTAGCCCGTCGGTTGCCGCAGTTCAATTTCACGCTTGTAATCAACGACACGCAAGAGAATGTGGACAAATACATGAAGTCCATTTTACCCCTCCCAAAAAAAACGTTAAATAATTTAACGATACATTCCCGCCAAACAGAAGTATCCCTTTTCTATTGTTCCGCCTCTGTTGTGGTTAACTTAACGAATCCAAAGCTAGCCATTGAGACTTTCGGTCTCACTGCCCTTGAAGCGATGACAGCAGGTTTGCCTGTGATTGTGCCCACCCTTGGAGGCATAGCCGAAATGGTGGAAGATGGGTTAAACGGATTTAAAATAGATGTCCAGGAATTAAACAGCATAAGCGAATGCATCAGGGCTATCTTGTCCGATGAACAGACCTATATCAGCTTGGCAGAAAAGGCATATGAATATTCCAAGCAATTCAGCGAAGAAGGAATGGTTACCCACATCGCAGATATACTAAGCGAGTGAGAGATAACCTCCATTCTGTGTATCTTCTATCCATTATTCTACGATTATTCTTTTATAATTTATAGTTATATATACCTATCATTCAATGAATATTGCTATTGTCGGCATTCAAGGTGTCCCAGCTAATTATGGAGGCTTTGAATCCCTCGTTGAAAACATCATTGGTGAGAACAGCTCGCCAAGCATCCATTACACCATCTTTTGCAGCAGTGCAGATATGCCAGATAGGCGCAAGGAATACAAAGGATGCGACTTGAAATACATCGGACTGCATGCAAATGGCATTTCAAGCATCCCCTACGACATCTTATCGATGATGCGTGCCGTAAGAGGGTTTGATACGATTTTGGTGTTGGGCACATCGGGATGCATTTTCCTGCCAATCCTCAAACTGTTGAGCAAAAGCAAGATTGTGGTGAACATAGACGGACTTGAACACCGCAGGGAGAAATGGGGCAAATGGGCAAGACGGTTCTTGCGCCTTTCGGAAGCCTGTGCCGTGCGGAATGCCGATGTGGTGATAGCCGACAATAAGGGCATACAAGATTATGTGACAGAAACTTATCACCAGCCTTCGGAACTCATTGCATACGGGGGTGACCACGTGATGCGGAATGTCACTAAAGAAAAACAGCAAGCAGTATTAGAACAATATGGGCTTAAAGATGAAAAATATGCCATTACCGTTTGCCGTATAGAACCTGAAAATAATTGCCACCTGACTCTTAAAGCATTTGAGCAATCGGGTAAGAAGTTAGTGTTCATTGGAAACTGGAAACATAGTCCTTATGCCCAAAATCTTCATAAGAGATACACCGGTATAGTGAACATTAAGTTATTGGATTCTATCTATGATTTAGATACGCTGTTCACACTACGTTCTCATGCAGCTGTTTATGTGCATGGTCATAGTGCTGGTGGTACCAATCCATCGTTAGTTGAAGCAATGTTTTTCGGACATCCAATTATTGCCTATGATGTGGTTTATAATCGTGAAACGACGTACAATCAGGCCTATTATTTCTCTAATGTAGAGCAGCTTGTAGAAATCCTATCACAAAATAATCTGAATGGTGATGTTTTGAAACAGTTAGCCGAAAAAAATTATACTTGGCGACATATCGCCAAACAATATGAAACTTTATATTGAATCAGGTACTCTTCATTATAATTATAGTTAGGCTATCTGAGCATATGGAATAGCAGTCCAGTCCTAGGGAATGGCATAGTGGGCAAGACCTTACGCACCCTCCATGGCATCAACCGGTTCAGCATATCATACCTCAACGTGGGTACTAGGGGCTGCTTGTTGGTAGTGGCAAGCCCAGATGGTGGAATTTCAGATATAGAACGCCTGGAACTGGGTATGAACAAATAAACACCACAGGTATCCTGTCAAGCCTCATACAGCAATTTTATAGCGGCTAAGCCCTTGCCCGATCGACCGGGCAAGGGCTTTGTCGTATCTTATTAATAACCCCGAAAATCTATTTTCAACACCAATCGAACGCATTTCGAATTGTTTCTAATCGTTCCAAAATGCCAATTATTCATAAGCCGCAACACAATTGCAGAAATTCAAGACAGTCTATTGCATATAATTTCTACTTTTGCCATTTCTAGGAACAGCGTGCATTCCATTTTATGAATGCGTGGCATCCAAAACATATAACAGATCAGCAATGAAAGTATCCTTGACACAAAAGATATTTGCCGGGAACTTCCTGTTGCTGGCCGTCATCGCAGGAATGGTGGTCATCCTTATCCATGAGCGTGGCCGGATGCGGGAAATAGATTCCGAAGTACATGACCTGCAATCGGTACGGAACGACATCCATGCCGCACAGCTTCACATCACCGAGCTTTCCCTGCTGGGCGAGAGCCTGATCAGCCAGGAAAATACGGATACGGCATACTATCGCCGGAAACGCCTTTCCACGGACAGCCTGCTGCTGGCCTTGAAACCCCGGTGCAGGCAGCATGTGCGTCCGGGACAGATTGATACGCTCCTGCACCTGCTTGCCGACAAGGAAACGCACCTGTTCCGTGTCGTGGAAGCCATTGGGATGCAGGATGCAGCGGACAGCATTCTGGTCAACCACCTTCCCGAAGTGGCGGAACGTGCCACCCGCATACGTACCGTGAGGAAAAGAAGGGACAATCTCCTGGGAGCGTTGGGCGCCAAGAAAACCGTCCGCGTATTGCCTTCTGCCGGGGAACTGCACGCATTCAGCGACAGCCTGATTGCCATGCAGCAGGAAGGAACAGAAGAGATGGAAACCAGCGCCGACAGCCTGTACGCCCACAATCTTGCCTTGAACGCCCGGCTGAACCACCTCATCAAGCATCTGGACCGGCAGGCGCAAGAGGCTTGTTTACAGCGGGAATACAAGATTCTGGAAGCGCAAAACCGCTCTACGCTCCTGCTCATCTTTACCTTGTCCGCCGCCATCCTCCTTTTGGGCCTGTCCCATATCGCCATCCACCGGGAAATCCGGCGTAATCATAGCGAAAAGAAAAAACGCGAAGAACTTATCGACGAATTGCAGGCAAGCGATAAGAAGAACTGTCAGCTTTTGCAATTCCGTCATAACCTGATGCAGACCGTCAGCCATGAAATGCGCACGGCTCTGACAGCGATAAGCGGTAATGCTGAACTCCTGCTCCGGGATGAAGCCCCGGAAGATAGGGTGCGCCACATATTAACCGTGCGCGAATCCGCCAGCCGCATGACTGCCATGACCACCGAACTGCTGGAATTTTTCAGGCTGGAGATCCATAAAGAAAAGCTGCATATACGCCCGTTCCGCTCCGAGTCGGTGGCCGCCGTGCTGGAAACGGAGTTCGCCCCTTTGGCAGAAGCCAAAGGAATCGAATTCGTGACCGACAACCGGACGGCAGAGGTGCTGGGCGGCGACAAGGAACGCATATTGCGCATCGGAAGCAACCTGCTTTCCAACGCGGTCAAGTTTACCCGCAGCGGGCGTATCGTGCTCCATACGGATTACATGGACGGACAGTTCATCCTGTCTGTAGAGGATACCGGGACGGGCATCCGGAAAGAAAAGCAGGAACTGATTTTCGCCCCCTTCGAGCGTCTGGGCAATGCCGTGACACAGGACGGCTTCGGACTGGGTCTTGCCATAGTGAGCAATCTCGTACAGCTGATGCAAGGTTCCGCTTCCGTAGAGAGCGAACCGGGCAAGGGTAGCCGCTTTACCGTTGTCCTGCCGCTGCCAAGGGCAGAAGAAGTCCCGGAAGGAGAGAAAGCGGAGGATGTCCGCCCGTCACTGGCCGGATGTTCCGTGCTGGCCATAGACAACGATCCGGTGACGCTCCGCCTGATGCGCGAGATGTACCTGCAAGGCGGCGTGTCGTGCGACACCTGCCTCACCTTGGCCGAGCTGACTGACAGGATACGGGGCAAGGATTATGACCTGTTGATAACAGACTTGAGAATGCCGGAGGCGAACGGCTACGAGATTCTGGAACTGCTGCGCATGTCCGACATCGGCAATTCCCGTGAACTTCCCATAGTGGCAGCCACTGCGGCCGGTTACGTATCAGAAGAGGAACTGATGGAAGCCGGATTTTCCGGGTTGCTCCCCAAGCCATTTTCCATAGACGAGCTGATGGAAGTGACGCGGCGTTGCATCCGTGAAAAACGGAACCGGCAACCGGACTTTTCCGCCTTGCTGGCCTTCGGTGACAAGCGGAACACCTTGGAGCAGCTGATGGCCGAAACGGAGAAAGACATGGAAGAAGTCCGGAAGGCATCCGAAAGGAAAGACATGACCGCCTTGAACGGCTGGATACACCACCTCAGAAGCTCATGGATGGTGATACGGACGGAACGGCCCTTGCAGAAGTTACATGAAGCCATCCATAAGGAACCGCGCTCGGACGAAGAGGTCGCCTGCGCAGTCCGTGCCGTGTTGGAACAAGGAGAAACTATCATAAAAGCCGCCGGAAAGGAGATGAAGAAATGGGAAAGATTATCGTAGTGGAAGACAACCTCGTGTACAGCGGGTATGTCTGCAATTTTTTGAAAGAAAACGGATACCTGACAGTGAGTACCTTAGATTGCGCGGGTGCCCGAAAGTTATTTGCCACGATGGACGATGACGACATTGTGCTTGCCGACCTAAAGTTGCCCGACGGCGATGGCATCAAGCTGTTGGAGGAACTGCGCCGACAGGGGAAGCGCAATCCCTGCGTCATCATGACGGATTATGCGGAAGTGTCCACCGCCGTGCGTTCCATGAAATCCGGGGCGGAAGACTATATCCCCAAGAAGCTGTTGACCAACCTGCTTCCCACCATGCTCCAATCCTTGCAGAAAAGGCAGGTATTTAATGAGGAGCCCCTGTTCATGAGGGAAAGCGAAGCCTATCAGAAAGTATTCGGACGCCTTCATGTCCTTGCCAAAGCCGACATCTGCGTGATGATCCGGGGTGAGAACGGAACCGGGAAGAAACACATCGCGGAAAAGATACATGCCCAGAGCGACCGTGCGGACAAACCGTTCGTGACGGTGGACTGCGGGCTACTTTCCGAGAACCTTGCCGCTTCCGCCCTGTTCGGGCATGAAAAGGGGGCTTTTACAGGAGCGGACGGACGCAAGGAAGGCTATTGGTCGGAAGCCGAGGGAGGCACGCTGTTCCTGGATGAGATCGGCAACCTTCCCCTTGGCGTGCAGCAGATGCTGCTCTGCGCCATACAGGACAGACGTTACCGCCCTGTCGGCGGTACAAAAGACCGGAAAGCCAACGTGCGCATCATTACTGCAACGAATGAGAATCTGGAGGAAGCCATATCGGAAAGGCGTTTCCGCCGGGACTTGTATTTCCGGCTGAATGAATACACCGTGACAGTGCCCCCGCTCAGGGAATGCCCGGATGACATCCTGCCGCTTTCCGGATTTTTTCGGGAACTTTACAACCAAGAACATGGCAGGCAGGTAAAAGGTTTTGATGCGGAGGCGAAGAAACGGCTGCTGGCCCATGACTGGCCGGGAAACGTGAGGGAATTGAAACAGGTGGTTCAATCCGCCGTGCTCTTTGCCCAAGGGGAGATGGTGACTGCGGAGGACTTGAACTTGGAGGAAGCGGAAAAGCCTTCCGACCCTGACGTTACTTTGAAAGGGGAAGAGATGGAAAGGATACGGATATGCCAGGCTTTGGAAAAGGCCGGGCATAACCGGAAAGAGGCCGCCAGGCTGCTTGGTATAAGCCGGAGCACACTGTACGAGAAAATGGACCTGTATGGGATTCAGACGAAGAAGTGACAAGGCGGTGTAGTGTACGGAAACCGGACACCTGTCCAGAAATCGGACACGGGAAATGGATTGTCCATTCTTCCTGAAAACAAATTTTCACCTGCTAATAGTTTGATTTGCAATAAATTACATATAAGTTCATTCCCATGACACTATAATTGGACTGCCATTTGCTCCTATGGATGTATGTGCGCACATTCATTCAAGAACAAAACAAAAAATTAGGAACAAATGGAACATCTCACTTTGACGGAAACCGAATTTTTCCGTCTGATAAGCAATCCCGAGAGCCGCGCCGGGTTACGCACGGCCTACGATGAGTTCACCCAAAGGGTCATCCAGCTCTGCCTCACCCCGTCCGGGAGCGGCCACCCGGTGCACGCCCTGAGCTACGCAGAAACGGAACTGCAATACCATGAGGCCCTGCAGGGCAGGAGCCATGAAAATGAACTGAACCTTCATGTGCACAAGGCCCTTGCCTTTGTGCGTAAGATGCTACGGTTCCTTGCCCGTGAATACCATCCGTTGCCGCCCTTTTCCCGTGTGCCAGCCGGAGAGAAGGCAGGGACACCTCCAGCCGAAGCGCCTCCGATACGCTGGACGGGCAGCATATCCGATTTGGTGGAATTGTTGTACGGTCTGGACACCCTGAAATGTATCAACGGTGGGGAAACCGGCATCCAGGAACTAATGACCCACTCCTCCCGAATCTTCGGCATGGAACTGAAAGCCAGCCAGTGCTACAACGCCTATGTGGATATCCGGCGTAGGAAAAACGACAGCCGCACCTATTTCTTCGACCGGGCTTCCGAAAAGCTGAACGAGCGGATCGTGAAAGACGATGAGCGGGAACGGGCACGTAAGAGATGAATTTTTTCCTGTCCGATTCATGGCCGGGAGCAAGGAGGATGGATAGAAGTTCCTTGCTCCCGGTTTCTTTTCCTGCTCAAGCAACAACAAAACGTAAGAAAATGCTCCAAAATTTCGTATCTGCCGACCAAATGATTATTTTTGCCCTCCAAACGATTACGTATGAATATAACCCATATAGACGATATACGCAAACTGGCCTCCGGCGATGAAGGAGGACGGACAGAATACAAGCTGACGACCGGGCAGTTGGAGCGCGGCATGGAAACATTGTGCGCCTTCCTCAACGGCGAGGGCGGCACGGTGCTGTTCGGTGTCAAGGACAACGGGAAAATCATCGGTCAGGAGGTGAGCGACAAGACGAAACGGGAAATAGCGGAAGCCATCCGCCTAATCGAGCCGTTTGCCACGATAACGGTCTCATACGTGGGTATTCCCGAAACGGACAAGCTGGTCATCGCCTTATGTGCGGAGGAACAACGTTATATGCGCCCGTTCACTTACAAAGGCAGGGCTTACCAGCGGATAGAAAGTGTGACATCCGTCATGTCGCAGGACAAGTACAACCACCTGCTGATGCAAAGGGGTGGCAAATACAGTTGGGAGGCGATGCCCAATCCCGACCTGCAAATCAGCGACCTCGACGAGAATGCCATCATCGGTGCGGTACGTGCCGGAATCAACTGCGGACGCTTGCCGGAAACCACTATCCGCGAGGAAATACCTGCCATCCTTGAAAAATTCGACCTGCTGCATGACGGGAAGCTGAACAATGCCGCCGCCGTGCTGTTCGGGCGCAACCTGTATGATTATCCCCAATGCCTGTTGCGAATGGCAAGGTTCAGGGGCACGACCAAAGAGGAATTTATGGACAATCAACGTCTGCAAGGAAACATCTACGTGCTGTTGGATGCCGCCATGTCGTTCTTTTTCAAGCATCTGTCCTTGTCGGGAAAAATAGAAGGACTGTACCGTGAAGAAAAGCTGAGCATCCCATATAAGGCATTGAGGGAATGTTGCATCAACGCCTTTTGTCACAGAGCCTACCACCGTCCGGGCGGTTCGGTGGGCATCGCCATTTATGACGACCGAGTGGAAATAGAGAGCAGCGGCGCGTTCCCTCCTGACATGACCCTTGAAAAACTGCTTGGCGGACACAGTTCAGAGCCGCCCAACCTCATCATAGCCAATGTGCTTTACAAAAGCGAGTTGTTGGAAAGCTGGGGTCGCGGCATCAGACTGATGATAGACGAGTGCCGCAATGTCGGCATACCCGACCCGGAATTCCACACAGACGGAAGTTCCGTATGGGTGCTATTCCGTTACAAGGGTGAAACGGCAGGACAAGCACCCGACAAGTACCCGACAAGTACCCGGCAAGTACCCGACAAGTACCCGGCAAGCATCGTCCGGCTCATTGAACTGATAGGAGAAAACACTTGCTCGCTGAAAGAAATGATGGGAATGATGGAACTGAAGGACAGGGAGAATTTCTTGGGCAATTACCTTAACCCGTCTATGGAAGCCGGATTGGTGGAAGCACTCTACCCTGACCAGCCTAAACATCCCAAGCAAAAATACCGTCTTACCGAACAAGGCAAGGCTTTATTGAAAGACAACAAATAACATGGGGAAAAAGAAAAGGAAACACAGCGGACACTACTGCAAGATATGTGGCTGCCACAAGTCCAACGAGAGCTTCACGGGCAAAGGACACGCGCTGCACGTCTGCAAGGAATGCCAGTCGCTTCCAAAGGACGAACAGGCGGACATGATGCGCTGCAATGAGGTGGAACGCGCCGCGTTCCGCTTCCCCATGAGGCGGCAGGACTGGGAACTGCTGGAAAAATATGCCAAGAAATACAAGGACAGGGAGTCGGGGAAATTCGCGCAGGAGATGCTGGACATGAAACGTGGCGTTTGTGTGCCGGAAGAGGACGATGAAGAAGCGGATGAATGGAACAACGACATTTTTCAGGTAGCGGAAACCCCGTTTTCGGAATTGGAGGAAGACACCCGTACCGCTATGGAGGAACTGTTGGAGGACAATATCAACGAGTACATGATACACAAGGACTACATCCCTGAAGGAAAGGACTTGCAGGACATAGCCGATTGGGTGCTGAAAGAAACCAATGACACGTTTTATTTGAAAGCCGTTCCCGATGACGCTTACCGCAGGCTGGTGGATGATGCCGTCCGGAAGCTGGTCAAGGAATGGAAAGACGACGGATTGGAAATAAAGACCTACGCCGAGTCGCTCATTGTCATGGAAACGGAACGGCTCGTCATCCGTAAAATCACCCGCAAGGACACGGGTGCATTGCTCGTCATTATGGGCAAGCCCGAAGTCATGTACGCATGGGAACACGGCTTTGACAAGAAGGAGGTGCGGCAATGGATAAACCGCCAGTTCTCCCGTTATCGCAAGGACGGCTACGGGTATTTCGCCCTTGTGTTGAAAGACGGAGAGAAGCTCATCGGACAGGCGGGACTGATGAAAAGCGTGATATACGGGAATGAAGTGGTGGAACTCGGCTACATCCTAGACAATGCGTATTGGCACAACGGCTATGCCACGGAAGCCGCCCGAAGATGCCTGCAGTACGCTTTCGCGGAACTGGGCCTGCAAGAGGTCTATTGCAGCATCCGCCCCGAAAACACGCCCTCCATCCGTGTGGCTGAAACCATTGGCATGAAGCCTTGCGGTAGCCATACCATCATATACAATGGAAAGGAAATGCCCCATCTGCTGTATAAGATGGAGAAAACAATGCAGTAATTCAATTGCCAATCAACGAAAAAAAGGAAATCCTTAGCCCGGTCTGAACATCCAGCCGAGTTAAGGATTTTCTTTTTTCGCCTATGGCGTATTACTTGTTCTGCAAGAGGTGTTGCAGTTCCGGGGCGGACTGGATGCGCTGCAACTCGTCGGCGACAATCTGCCGTACCTCCGCTTTGATGCGGTTGTAGTTCTCCTGTATCATTTCCTTCATGCGGTCGTTGCCGTCGGCATCGGTGAAGTCCGTGATGACGGGGATGGGCTGGTAAGCCTGTTCCTCGCGCTTCACCTTCTCCGCGTCCACCACTATCTCGCAATGAAAGATTTTCTGCTCGATGCGCTCGTTGAAGTTGTCCGCCACCGCGCCCACGAATATGCCCTGTGTGAGCGTGGAAATCTTGCTCGCGGGTATCAGGCTCTCCATCTGCGTGTTGATGGAGGTGGACTTGTCCTCACGGTTGATAGTGACGCTCTGCCGCTTCTGCAAGATTTTGCCGAAACGCTCGGAGAGAGTCTTGGCGGTCTCGCCCACCACCTGCCCAGAGAAAATGTTGCCCACCGTATTCATCACCACGGCGGCTTCTTTGTCCCCATAATCGCGCTTGAGCTGCGAGAAGTCCTGAAAGCCGAGGCAGACCGCCACCTTGTTGCTTCGGGCGGTGGCGATGAGATTGTCCAGCCCCTTGAAGTAAATCGTGGGCAGCTCGTCAATAATCACCGCCGACTTCAGCTTGCCCTTCTTGTTGATGAGCTTGACAATTCGAGAATTGTACAGACCCAACGCCGCGCCGTAGATGTTCTGGCGGTCGGGATTGTTGCCGACACAGAGGACTTTCGGCTCATCGGGATTGTTGATGTCAAGCGTAAACTCGCTGTCTGACATGACCCAATAAAGCTGTGGAGAAATCATGCGCGAGAGCGGTATCTTCGCCGACGCTATCTGTCCAGCAAGCTGTTCCATCGCGCCGCCCTGCCATGCGTCCATGAACGGGGAAAGATAATTCTCCAACTCCGGGTAGCTGGTCAAAATAGGAAACACGTCCTCGTAACGGCGGTTCAACAGTTCGATGGCATGGGGAAAGGTGCAATACTTGCCGTCCTTGTAGATGCGCAAAAACCATATCACGGCAGCGAACAATATAATCGGTGACTCAACGAAAAAGTCGCCCTGTTTTTGCACCCAAGTCCGATTCAAATTGAGCATAATGGTATAGGCACTTTCGTAGGCATCGGTGATGTCTTCCATGAAATCCGGGTGAATGGGATTGCAACGGTGGCTCCGGCGCGGGTCGTCGAAGTTGATCACGTAGAACTTCGGCTTAACCTTGTAGCCGTCGCCGTGGTTCATCAGGTGGTTGTAGGCGATAGTTGAAAGGTCGGGGTATTTGAAATCATAGCAATATAGACTAAAGCCCTTTTCAATCTGCTGCTTGATAAAATTGTTTACCACGGCATACGACTTTCCGCTGCCCGGAGTGCCCAACACGATAGTGGCTCGGAACGGGTTTACCACGTTGATAAATCCATCGTTCCACTTCTTCCTGTAATAGAAGCGCGTGGGCAGGTTCACCGAATACTCGTTCTCCATGAGGCGCGTCTCCTGCATGAAGCTCTCGTTCTCCACGTTGAACACGTCATCCATGAGGTTGGTGCGCAAGAGGCGGCTCATCCATGTGCCGGACATCAGGAGGCACACATAGCCCGCCGCCATCGAAGCGGCGTAGAAGGCTACGTTGGCTTCCACGGGCAGCGACAGGGAGAGTATCCACCAGTTGAGGAAAAACAGTGCCAGCCCTGCGGCAAGCACCGCCCAAATCCTGTTCCACGTGATTTTTTCCTCCTTCACGCCCTTTGTGCCGAGGCACGAGAGTGCCAGCAGCACCAACGCAAAGAGTTTCGTATAGACAATGGAATGGAACAGCCCGGCGGTGCGGTCGAAATTGACTAGCATCCGGTCCACGACACCGATGTCGATGCCCCACAGCCTTACGGCTTCATACCCGTACCAATAGAGGTGGACGACCACCAGAATAATGCTCACGGCGCGGAGAAAGTCCATGATTTTCGCCAACGCCCTCAAATCGTCTTCCTGTTGTGACATAAATCTGTTTCTGTTTTTAGTTGATGAATAATAGTGTTCAACTCCTGTCCGGAGACGAGGATACCTAAGGTACGGACTTAGGGTATCTCTGTTACGGACTTAGATACCCTCTGTTCCGTACTTAGGTTATCACAGTCCCAAACCCTTGCGGCGTTTCTTCCGCCTGCGTTTGAGTTCGCGCTCGAAAGCGGCTTCCTCCGCCTGTGCGCCCGATGCGTCGCCGCCCAGCAAGCCCAAGCCCGTGGAATAGCCTTCGTCGTGTTCCACATAGGTACGGGCTTCTGCCTGCGGCTCGTCCCGTGTAAGGATGAACGGCATCGGCGGCGTGTCCGCATACGGCAAAGTGAAATGCTCCTGCAAGGCGTTGGCGGAAAACTCCCTGCCCAGCCGGGAGCCGTTCAGCACACAGCCCGTGCGGTGGTCGATGAAGGTCGCACCGTAGATGCGCCCCTCGTCCGTGTGGCGGAACACCACGTCCACGCCCTTCGCTTTGAGCAGGGCGGTGAACTCTTCCTTGCGATACGTCCTGCCCAGTGCGGCGGCGACGGTCTTGCGCGTCATGTCCGCCAGACGCTTGTCGCAGAACTGGGCATTGGAATACTCAAACCTGCAGCACACGGCCTCATAGCCGACGGACTTCCCGATGCGGGACGCCTTGAAGGGATTGCCCGCCTTGTTCCCGGCATCGTCGGTGGCGGAATAGACCAGCCCGTGATATTCCCGTCCGCCCGCCATGCCACGCGCTTCCTCCACCGTGACGTTGTAGAGGGAGAGCAAGGCGCGGTATTCGCCCATCGTCCGGAACTTGTAGGCCGACATGACCGCCTTGACGGTGTTCGACACTTGACGCTTCACATCGCCCTGCGAGGTATCCACCTTGCGGAGTGGATTGTCGTTGCGGTGTTGTCTTCGGTCGGCGGGGTGCAGGCCGTACTTGCGTTCCAGCTCCGTGGTGATACGCTTGCTGCGGCGGTGGATGAAGTCCTTGTTCAACCGTCTGCCCCGCTCGTCCACATTGACAGAGACGATATGCAGGTGGTGGCGCTTGATGTCCTCGTGCTTAAAAATCAGATAGGGCTGGTCGCCGTAGCCCAGCTTCTCCAAATACTCCCGCGCAAGGCTTTCCATTTCCATGTCCGTCAGGCGGTCGTCGGGATGCGGATTAAGAGAGATGTGGATGACCTTGTTCCGTGTGCGGACATTCTCCGGCATGTAGCGTCTGAAATCCTGTTCGGCACGGGCGATGTCCACCCGTCCGCTGCCGTCGTCGAAGACCTTGTTCACGGCGAGCAGCTTCCCCTCGCCCTCGTTCACCTTCACGCCGTTGTAGGCCAACGCCCCGTACAGCGACGTGCCTACCGTGATTTTTGCGACCATCTCTCCTGAAACTCCCTTGAAAGTTCAACAACCTGCCGCGTGATTATGGCCAGTTCCTTCGTGCATTGCTCCAGCTTGTAGAGCAACGCCATCGCCTTCTTCTCCGAAAAATGGCAACGCAGTTCCTTGACCGTCTGGTTGTAGTTGTTCCCCACCATACGGTATTGCACATGGAAAGCGGACAACTTCGTGCAGTAGTCGAGCAGCGTCTTGTCCGTGACCAGTACCCGGAACGGCTGTCCGAAGAAGTGCGCCTTCAGGAATACCGCCTTTGCCTCCACGCCGGACTTGCCGTGCATGGCGAGGAACCTGAGCCATTCCCCGTCGTCGAAACGCACCATCACACAGTGCGACTTGCGGCTTTCCCGTGGATGCCGCCCCCACTTGGGACCGTCAGTCCCGTTCTTTTTCTTGTTCTCGTTCATATTACAATGGATTTAGTGGTGTCACGGCATGGGCGCAGCTTTCAGCATACGCACCGCAGGTAGAAACAGGCTTCCCGACTTCGGAGAGGAAGCCCTCCCCGTGAGGGGCAAGGTCGTTTCGGGAGTAACCCGAAACCCTTTGAGTAACTCAAAGGACACCTTGCTGTGTCTTAGAGGACACAAAAATCCGTGGTGAACGGATTGGGGATAGACCTGTCGTCACCGATCCTGCAAGGCATCGGTCGCCCGATACCTTTTTGCTGCCCAAAAGAAGGACGTAGCCGGGGCCTGCGGTACGCGCTTTCGGCTTTGCCCTGCCGCTTGGGTGCAAAGGTAGGGTGTTTCCCAGGTCTGAAATACGGCTCAAAAACGCCACAAGCTGCCACGACAGCGCCAAATGCTGCCACGCAAGTGAAAAAAGCATAGCTGCCTGCCTATAGGCTTTCAGATTTGCGAACCGGCAGGCATTCTTTCTTGCCGGGTAGCAGGCATTCTTGCCCGCCTGCCTGTTCACTAGCTTGCCAGTCTGCCTGCCCTTGTGCCTGCCTGCCGGCACGCAGGCATACAGGCATTGGAATGGTGTGAATGTTCAAGAATGGATACCGGTCAAAACACAAAGAAATGGCGATAAGGTCGGCCAAAGAACGCCACAAGCTGCCACGACAACGCCAAATGCTGCCACGCAACGGCAAAGGGATACAACCTTTGAGAAAGTCCCTTTCCTTTGCAGGCGAAACGGTCGGCACGCCTGCCTGCCAGTCCGCCTGCCCTTGTGCCTGCCTGCCGGCATACAGGCATACAGGCGAGGCATGGGAGAAAGGCAAAGGCGGATGCCGTTCCAATGGGGCAAACGATAGGAAAAGCGGTGGAAAGGGTGGCCAAAGAACGCCACAAGCTGCCACGACAACGCCAAATGCTGCCACGCAACAGCAAAGGGATACAACCTTGGCGAAAGTCATTTTCCTTTGCAGGCGGAATGGTTGGCACGCCGGACTGCCTGTTTGCCCGGCTAATGGTTGCCGATCGGACCAAGAAACGGATGTCTAACAAATAAAAAAGAAGAAAGCATGAAAAAAGAACCTTTGTTCATCGCCTTCTCCACCCAAAAGGGAGGGGCCGGCAAAACGACACTCACCGTGCTGATGGCGAGTTACCTGTATTACGTGAAGGGGTATGACGTGGCGGTCGTGGACTGCGACTACCCCCAGTTCAGCATCAAGGACATGCGCGAACGCGACCTGAAAAGCATCGAGCGCAACCCGTACTTGCGCAAGCTGGCATACGAGCAGTTCAAGCGCATCGGCAAGCGCGCCTACCCGATTGTGGGGAGCCGTCCCGGCAACGCGATTGAAACGGTCAGGCCATTTGTCGAGTCGGCGACACCGCCCGACTTCATCTTCTTCGACCTGGCGGGTACGGTGAACAACCTCGACCTGATAAGGACGGTGGCGACGATGGACTACATCTTCTGCCCGATAGCCGCAGACCGCTTTATCATGGAAAGTTCGCTAAAGTACGCAAGCGTCATCAACGACACGCTGATCACCACGGGCAAGTCAAACATCAAGGGCATCCGCCTCTTGTGGAACATGGTGGACAAGCGCGAGAAAACCGACCTGTACGACATCTATGACAAGGTGATTGCCGGGATGGGGCTTGAAGTGTTAAATACCAGCCTGCCCGACAGCAAGCGTTTCCGCAAGGAAGGCTCGGAGGAAGGCGACCGCCCGTTCTTCCGCTCCACGCTGCTACCACCGGACAAGGCATTGGCGAAAGGGAGCGGCATCGACGCCCTTGCGGAAGAAATACTCGGCATCGTAAAGCGTTGAACCGATGGCCAAGAAACTCGATGTCGATATTGACCCCGGCAAGTTTTTGGATTCGTTCCGCCCGGAAATGCCCGCGCCCGCCGCCCCTGAAAGTCGCGGAACGGATGGCAACACTTCCGCAAAGGAGACCAGGCTGGCGGAGAAGCCGAAGACAAAGGCGGGCAAGGATGCCACGGAAAAGGAAGAGGAATACCTGGAACGCTTCCTCCATGCACCGAAAATCCCCGTGTGTTCGGGCAAGACCGCCTACATCCGCAAGGGCTACCACGAGCGGATACAGCGTATCGTGCAGGTCATCGGGAAGAACGGGCTTACGCTGTCGGTCTATGTGGACCGTGTGCTGGAGCAGCACTTCCGCGAATACGAGGAAGTGATCCGCCGGCTTTACAAGAAGAATTACGAGGACATTTATTGATTTTATTCACCCTAAAAAACAAAAACAAGATGGGATTTTTTAATTCGAGAACAAAGAAAAGGGGGAACGGCAGCCCGAAGGCGGACACTCCCCAAGTGAAGAACCCGGAAACGGCGGACGTGGTCATCCACATCGTGGACGACACCCAATTGGAAAAAGCAACGGAGTTCCTCCGTTATTTGACGCCCAGACAAGGGGCACACCGCCAGTGCATTTACCTCAGCCGTGAGATGCACGGGAAACTGTCCCGCATTGTGCGGACATTGGGCGGGAACGGCAGCACCATCGGCGGGTATATCGAAAACGTGCTGGAAGAGCACCTACGGACCTATGGAGACGACATCAACGCCCTGTTGCGCCGTGAAACCTCGCAGCCGCTTTGATTATGGCAGAGCTGCTCATTGTGCTGATGATGGCCTTCAACCTGTGGATGGTCATCTACCTGACTTGGGAACGCCGGGAGGAAAGCGTACCCAAAGAAGACAAGGAAAAGGATGTGGGCGCACCGGAAAGGTTCGGTGACATCATGGGGAAAAGCCTGTTTCGGATGCCTGAACGAAAACCGCAGGCTGCCGCATCGGTGCCCAATGCCACCCGGCAAATCCCCGGTGAGGAAGTGGACGAAAAGGACGTGGCCTTTGACGATGAAAAGGCCTCCCCAAATAGACGGCTTTCGGGAGCCAGGCCGTCGCGCCAGATTCTCGATGAGGAACTGGACGAGGTGTTTGCCGACAAGCGTGTTTCCGACATCGGGGCGGAATATGACGAAGACGGGGATTACGACGGCGCCCCCCATGAAGCGGGCGGATTGACCTTCGAGGACATCGATCTTGCCATGCGGACGGTGAAGAAGCCGAAAGCCACAAAAGAGGAACGCCGCCACGCCGGAATGGTGTTCTGCGACATGAAGGGCAACGAACTGTTTGCGATGATAGAAAGAAGTTCGGAAGCGACCCGCAGGAAACTGGACGAGCTGATGGACTTCTATCTGGACTCCGTGTCGGCGGCGAGGTCAAAGCCTGCACCGGTGCTCATGCCCAAGAAAATGCCCGCAGTTCCGGACAACTTCGAGGACTTCAACATCCGCGACTATGTATAACAAATAAAACGTAACAAGATGCGAAAAAAGAAAATCGACTACGGCTAAACCGTCGGCTTGCCACCGAGACCACTAAATCCAAAAAGTCGGCTTCATCCAAAGCCGCAAGAATTAAAACAAGTATCAACCGCCAATGGGAATATCCGACCCGGAGGCACAAAAACAAGTAACGATTATGACAAAGACATTGAAGAAAAAGCAAATCATCCTCGCAGCCCTCCTGCTGGCTGCAAACATTTCAGCGTTCGCCCAAGGCAACGGCATGGCGGGCATCACCGAAGCCACCAGCATGGTCACTTCCTATTTTGACCCGGCAACGAAACTCATCTACGCCATCGGCGCGGTCGTCGGGCTTATCGGAGGCATCAAGGTGTACGGCAAATTCAGTGCAGGAGACCCCGATACCTCCAAGACCGCCGCAAGCTGGTTCGGCGCGTGTATCTTCCTGATTGTAAGCGCGACCATTCTGCGCTCGTTCTTCCTTTAATCGGGCATCCCCTGTACATATATAATATAAGGTATAAGGACAATGGCTGAGTATCCCATCAACAAGGGCATCGGCCGTCCGGTGGAGTTCAAGGGCTTGAAGGCGCAGTACCTGTTCCTGTTCGCGGGCGGGCTGCTCGCCGCCTTCATCCTCTTTGTCATCCTATACATGGCAGGCATGGGCCAATGGCTCTGCATCGGTTTCGGCACCGTATCGGCTTCCTCGCTCGTGTGGCTCACGTTCCGGCTGAACGCGAGGTACGGCGAACACGGGCTGATGAAGCTGGGCGCGGCACGGATGCGCCCCCGCCATATACTCCACCGCAGACGGGTGTCCAATCTGTTAAGACGAAAAAAGAAGAAAGGAAGAAACGTATGAGAAATGTAATGAAAGCCACCACGCTGGAAAGCCGCTTCCCCCTGCTCTCGGTGGAACACGGGTGCATCGTCTCGAAGGACGCGGACATCACCGCCGCCTTCGAGGTGGAGCTGCCGGAGGTCTATACCGTCACGGCGGAGGAATACGAGGGCGTCCACGCCGCGTGGTGCAAGGCGATAAAGGTGCTGCCCGACCATTCGGTGCTGCACAAGCAGGACTGGTACGTGAAGGAGCGGTACCGCCCCGACCTCGGCAGGGAGGGCATGGGCTTCCTTGCCCGCAGCTACGAGATGCACTTCAACGAGCGCCCGTTCCTGCATCACAGGTGCTACCTGTTCCTGACAAAGACCACGAAGGAGCGCATGAGGCAGCAGAGCAACTGGAACACGCTGTGCCGGGGGCACATCGTGCCGAAGGAGATACAGGACAAGGAGACGGCGGTGAAGTTCATCGAGGCGGTGGAACAGTTCGCGCGTATCCTGAACGATTCGGGGCATGTCAAGCTGCGCCGCCTCTCCGATGACGAGCTTACAGGCACGGACAAGGATACGGGCATCATAGGCAGGTATTTCGCGCTCTCTTTGGACAACGCGGACTGTCTGGAAGACATCGAAATGATGGCAAGGGAAATGCGCGTCGGCGACAACCGGCTGTGCCTGCACACCCTGTCGGACACGGAAGACCTGCCCGCTGCGGTGGCCACGGACAGCCGTAACGAACGGCTCTCGACCGACCGCTCGGACTGCCGCCTGTCGTTCGCCGCCCCCGTGGGGCTGCTGCTTCCCTGCAACCACATATACAACCAGTACGTGCTCATCGGCAACAGCGACGAGGAACTGCGCCGCTTCGAGAAAACGGCGAGAAACATGCAGTCGCTCTCGCGGTACAGCCGCCAGAACGCCATCAACCGCGAGTGGATCGAGGAATACCTGAACGAAGCGCACTCGCAGGGGCTGAAGTCCGTCCGCGCCCACTTCAACGTGATGGCGTGGAGCGACGACGCGGAGGAACTGAAACGCATCAAGAACGATGTGGGCAGCCAGCTGGCTTCAATGGGCTGCGTGCCGCGCCACAACACGACGGACTGCCCGACGCTGTTCTGGGCGGGCATCCCCGGCAACGCCGCCGACTTCCCGGCGGAAGAAGCGTTCCACACGTTCATCGGACAGGCGGTGTGCCTTTTCGCGGGCGAGACCAACTACAAGGACTCGCCCTCCGCCTTCGGCATCCGCATGGCGGACCGTATCAGCGGCAAGCCGCTGCACATCGACATCTCCGACCTGCCGATGAAGCGGGGCGTGACGACGAACAGAAACAAGTTCGTATTGGGCCCTTCGGGAAGCGGCAAGTCATTCTTCATGAACCACCTTGTCAGGCAGTATTACGAACAAGGATCCCACGTGGTGCTGGTCGATACGGGCAACTCCTACCAAGGGCTGTGCGAGATGATACACCGCAAGACGAAGGGCAGGGACGGCATCTACTTCACCTACACGGAGGAAAAGCCCATCTCGTTCAACCCGTTCTACACGGACGACGGGGTGTTCGACGTGGAGAAGAAGGACAGCATCAAGACGCTGCTGCTTACCCTGTGGAAAAGCGAGAACGAACCCGCGACGAAAACGGAGTCGGCGGAACTGGGCAGCGCGGTGAACGCCTACATCCTGAAAATCCAGCAGGACAAGAATATCGTGCCGTCGTTCAACTCGTTCTATGAGTACATGCGGGACGTGTACCGCAAGGAGATGGAGGAACGCTACATCAAGGTGGCGAAGACGGACTTCAACATCGACAACTTCCTGACCACGCTCCGGCAGTATTACCGGGGAGGACGGTACGACTTCCTGCTCAACTCCACGGAGAACATCGACCTGCTGCACAAGCGGTTCGTGGTCTTCGAAATTGACAGTGTGAAGGATAATGCCGAGCTTTTTCCAGTGGTTACGATTATCATCATGGAAGCATTTATCAACAAGATGCGGCGGCTGAAAGGCGTCCGGAAACAGCTCATCGTGGAAGAGGCTTGGAAGGCTCTTTCTTCGGCGAACATGGCTGATTATCTGCGCTATATGTACAAGACGGTCAGAAAATACTTCGGCGAGGCGATTGTGGTGACGCAGGAGGTGGACGACATCATCTCGTCGCCCATTGTGAAGGAGAGCATCATCAACAACTCGGACTGCAAGATACTGCTTGACCAACGGAAGTTTATGAACCGCTTTGACCAGATACAGTCCCTCTTGGGGCTGACGGAAAAGGAGAAGTCGCAGATACTCTCCATCAACCAGTCAAATGACCCGTCAAGGCGGTACAAGGAAGTCTGGATAGGGCTGGGCGGCACGCAGTCGGCGGTGTACGCCACGGAGGTGTCCATGCACGAGTACCTCGCCTACACGACGGAGGAAACGGAGAAGATGGAAGTCCGCGAACTGGCGGAGAAACTGGGTGGCGACATGGAAGCCGCCATACGGCAGATAGCGGAAAGGCGGAAAGAAGAAAAACAGTAAACAGATTATTCAACGACATTAAAAATTGAAACAGAAAATGAACATTGAACTGACAAAGACACAACGGCTGCTGCTTTGCGGCGGTCTGATTGGCTTGGCATCGCTGATGCTGCAAGCCTGCGAGACGGTAATGAAAGAAAACGAAGATGTGCGCGAGAAGATTTGCGGCAACTGGGAGAGCGTGGAGGGCAAGCCCGACATACTGGTGTACAAGGAGGGCGCACTCTACAAGGTGACGTTGTTCCGCAGGGCGGGCGTCCGCCGGAAGCTGAAGCCGGAGACCTACTTGCTGCAACGGGAAGCGGACGGCAACCTCTACATGAACACGGGCTTCCGCATCGACGTGGCGTACAACGAGGAAACGGACGTTTTGTCCTTTTCACCTAACGGCGATTATATCCGGGTGGTCACGGATGAAACAGCCAATGGCGAAAAGACAAAGGAGCAAGAGAATTTTTAATACCAATTTAATGTACCACTAAATCCAACGTGAATATGAGACAAAAACTGAAAATGCCATTGGTGACGGTCTGCCTGTGCGTTGTTTGTGCAGGCACGGCAAACGCCCAATGGGTGGTGTCCGACCCGACGAACCTCGCGCAGAGCATCATCAACTCCGCCAAGGAGATGGTGGAGACGGCGGACACGAAGGCGAACACCCTGAACGGCTTTCTGGAAACCAAGAAAGTGTTTGAGCAGGGAAAGAAGTATTACGACGCGCTGAAATCCGTGCATGACGTGGTGAAGGGCGGCGTGAAGGTGTCGAAAAGCATCTCTCTGGTGATGGAAATCTCCGAGATATACGTGGACAACTACCAGAAGATGCTCTCGGACGAAAATTATTCGCCGGAAGAGCTTGCCGCCATATCGTCGGGCTACGCCATGCTGATAGACGAGAGTTCGGACGTGCTGCAGGACCTGAAGAACGTGGTGAACGTGACGGGCATGTCGCTCACGGACGCGGAACGGCTGGCCATCATCGACAACGCCTACCGCAGCCTGATGAACTACCGCAACCTCGTGCGCTACTACACGAACAAGACCATCTCGGTGTCCTACCTCCGGGCGAGGAAGAAGAACGACATGGACCGGGTGATGGGTCTGTACGGCAATCCCAACGAAAGATACTGGTAGGCCATGGGAGAGTTCGACAACCTTCACCAGATACTCCTTTCGCTCTACGACGAGATGATGCCGCTGTGCGCGGGCATGACGGGCGTGGCGAAAGGGCTTGCCGGGCTGGGCGCGTTGTTCTACGTGGCGGTGCGCGTGTGGCAGTCGCTCGCCCGCGCCGAGGCGATAGACGTGTACCCGCTGCTCCGCCCGTTTGCGCTCGGCTTGTGCATCCTGTTCTTCCCGACCATCGTGCTGGGCACGATGAACAGCGTGTTAAGCCCCATCGTGCAGGGCACACACGCCATGCTGGAGTCGCAGACTTTCGACATGAACGAGTACCGCGAACAGAAGGACAAGCTGGAATACGAGGCGATGATGCGCAACCCGGAAACCGCCTACCTCGCTTCCGACGAGGAATTTGACCGCCAGCTGGACGAACTGGGCTGGTCGCCCTCGGACTTGGTGACGATGACGGGGATGTACATGGACCGGGCGGCGTACAACATCAAGAAGACGGTGCGCGACTGGTTCCGGGAACTGCTGGAACTGATGTTCGCAGCCGCCGCGCTCATCATCGACACGCTCAGGACGTTCTTCCTCGTGGTGCTGTCTATCTTGGGACCGATAGCCTTCGCCTTCGCCGTGTGGGACGGCTTCCACTCGACGCTCTCGGCGTGGTTCAGCCGTTACATACAGATTTACCTGTGGCTTCCGGTGTCCGACCTGTTCAGCACCATACTGGCGAAGATACAGATCCTGATGTTGCAGAACGACATACAAGCGATGCAGACCGACCCGAACTTTTCGGTGGAGGCGAGCAACGGGGTGTACATCGTGTTCCTCATCATCGGCATCGTGGGCTACTTCACCATCCCGACGGTGGCAGGCTGGATCATCCAAGCAGGTGGCGGCATAGGCAGCTACAACAAGAACATCAACACCGCCGGGGCTTTGGGCGGCAGCGTGGCGGGAGCAGCCGCAGGAAACGTGGCCGGTCGCGCGAGCAAGCTCATCAAGGGAACGGCGGGAAAGCTGTTCCGAAGATAGGCGTTTCGGGCAACCCGTTCCCGTGAGTTGCCCGACCCGGTTTGCCAAGTTGCCCGACTCACTTTGCTGAGTTGCTCAACTCACAACGCTGAGTTGCCCGACTCGGAACTTTGAGTTGCCCGACTCAGGACTTCGGGTTGCCCGGCCCTTACACACGGATTATTGAACAATTAAAAGACGAAAAGAAGAAAATGGAATTCAAATCACTCAAGAACATCGAGACGAGCTTCCGGCAGATACGTCTGTTCGGCATCGTCTATACGGCGGCCTGCGCCCTCGTGGTGGTCTGCTCGGTGGTGTGCGCCTTCCGCTTCGCCGAGGCGCAACGGCAGAAGATATACGTCCTCGACGGGGGCAAGAGCCTGATGCTCGCGCTCTCGCAGGACCTGTCGCAGAACCGCCCGGCGGAGGCGAGGGAGCACGTGCGCCGCTTCCACGAACTGTTTTTCACGCTCTCGCCGGAGAAAAGTGCCATTGAGCACAACGTGAAACGTGCCCTGCTGCTGGCGGACAAGAGCGCGTACAACTACTACGCCGACTTCGCCGAAAAGGGCTTCTACAACCGCATCATCGCCGGGAACATCAATCAAGTGTTGCAGGTGGACAGCGTGGTGTGCAATTTCGACCGTTACCCCTACGAGGCGCGGACATACGCAAGGCAGATGATCATCCGCGAGAGCAACGTGACGGAACGGACGCTCGTGACCGCCTGCCGCCTGCTCAACGCAAGCCGCTCGGACGACAACCCCAACGGCTTCACCATCGAGGGTTTCACGGTGCTGGAGAACAAGGACATCCGAACCATAGAACGATAATGCGCATGGGAAAGATGAAAAATATCATTGAAAAGTGGACCACCCGTTTCAAGAAGGAATTGCGCGGGAAGCTGGATGCCCTGCCGCCAAAAGTGCGGTTAAGGATAGTCCTTGCGGCATTCACCGTGTTCGCTTCGCTCTGCCTCTACATGACCGCCACCGCCATTATCGGCTTCGGCAAGGGGGAAAAGGCGTTGGAGATACGGCACATCGAGAGATTGGAACTATCTAATAAGGTGTATCACTCAAATTTTAACTCACAATGAAATTATCAGATTGGATATGGGAAAAGATGGAAAACTTGCAGGATGCCGGGTTCCGATGGAAACCGACCTTGAAGTTCTGCCATCAGGTGCTTCGTTTGGATTACAATGCCATTGCCGATTCCATAGTGAAGAACGGGCATCGCCCGGCAATTACGGAAGAACAGGCAAAGATACTTTGGGATTACCGTTTCTTCCGGAATCTGGACCAGACGGAACGCAGCGGCTGGCACAAAGTCATGGAAACCCTACGGCAGACCGACTGGGGCAAACAGCAGGTCTGGTCATTGTCCGGATTGAAAATGGGGAATGAGACACTTCCCCAAAAACTGAATGCCATGTACACGCTGCTTTGCAGTGCCTATACGGGTAAAAGCCATACCGTATGTCCTCAGCCCAATCCGGAAGAAGTGGCAACCGCCCACAAGCTGGTGGGATATTGCATGAAGGACGAGGAACTCGACCATTTGAAACGACTTGCCCTGCATGGGGAATATCCAGGTGATTTGACCGCCATCAGGTACGGTCTTATGGAGGCCTATCAAAAAATTGAAGACCTTGAGTGGGAACGGGCCAAGGAAATGCGTGCGGACAATCATTGGACGGCGAACTCCATAGATGCGGACATCCTGAATGAAAAGGGGCGTATCATGCGCAGTGCCTCCGATTTGTATGAGCAGAAAGTGCAAGGCAAGTTCCCGGATGACTACCGGAAAGCCCTGCACCGGGAACGGATGGTACTTCATGGACTCTTTCAAAAGGGATGGGACGGGCAGACAAAAATTCCGAAGCCTCTGTTGGTCAAGTATGGGTTGGCGGAATCATTCGGAAAAATAAACGATGCTTTGTTGGACTACATCGTTCGCTGTGACTTGGGGGATGATACATACCCTACACATACGATTGGGCATCATAACCGCATCATCAAGGAACAGTCCCGGATAGGATTGGAGCGGCTGGAACACAGGTTGTTTCCGGAGAGAAACAAATCAAAACTCCATCCGGCGTCTTTGGGTACGCATAAAATGCCCATTCGCTTACAGAATCAGGTAGGCAAGGAGAATAAAGGAATAAAAATCAGACTTTGACAAGTTAATTGAACTGACAATGGAAACAAAAGAACAGAAAAATGAAACGAGAACAAAAGAGAAGAAGCCGCTGACGGAACAACAGCGTCAGCAAAGGAAGAAGATGCTGGTCTATCCGCTGATGGTGCTGCTGTTCGTCGGATGTATGTGGCTCATCTTCGCACCGTCTTCCGAGGACAAGGAGAAAGCGGAGCAAGGTCAAGGATTCAACACGGACATGCCCCTGCCTGAGGACTCCAAAATCATCGGGGACAAGGCGAAAGCCTACGAACAGCAGGATTTGGAAAACAAGCAGAAGGAACGCCGGGGTATGGTGGGCGACCTCTCCGCGTTCTGGAACGACGGAGGCGAAAATGAGAACGACACCGCATCGGACGACTACCGCCTGACACGGACGGAAACGCCCGAAAAGGAAACGGAGAATGAAACGCAGGCGGGCATCCGCACTTCCGCTGCCGCTTACCAACGGCTGAACACCTCACTCGGCACGTTCTACGAGCCGCCGAAGGAGGACACGGAAAAGGAGGAACTCCGGGAGCGCATCGACGAACTGGAAGCCATGCTGGTGGCGCAGGAGGGCAAGCCTTCCACGATGGAGGAACAGGTTGCCCTGCTGGAAAAGTCCTACGAGCTGGCGGCGAAGTACCAGAGCGAGGGCAACAATGCCGGGCAAGCCGCACAGCCCGAAGAAACGGGAAGCCCTGTCAGTACAGGCGAAAAGAGCATGAAGGCAGAACCCGTGAGCGATGTGCGGCGGACGGTGGTGTCCGCCCTGTCGCAGCCCATGACGGACTCGGCGTTCATCGCGGACTATTCGGGAGAACGCAACTACGGCTTCCATACCGCCATCGGTACGGAGGACGTAACGGGTAAGAACACCATCGCCGCCAGTGTGCAGGGCGACCAGACGCTGACGGACGGGCAGACGGTGAAGCTCCGGCTGCTGGAGCCGATGCGCGTGTCGGGCAGGATAATCTCACGGAATACGACCCTCATAGGTGCGGCACGGTTGCAGGGTGAAAGGCTCGGCATCCAAATCACTTCGCTGGAACATGAGGGAACAATCATCCCGGTGGAATTGGAGGTGTACGACAGCGACGGACAGGCGGGCATCTTCATTCCCGGCTCGATGGAGATTGACGCGGCGAAGGAAATCGGGGCCAACATGGGAAGTTCGCTCGGCAGCAGCATCAACATTTCCACCGACGCGGGGGCGCAGCTTGCCTCCGACTTGGGACGAGGGGCGATACAGGGCATCTCGCAGTACATATCGAAAAGGATGCGCACGGTCAAGGTGCATTTGAAATCGGGGTACAAAGTATTACTCTACCAAAATAAGGAATAATAACAACCAACAAACCAATTTTTAATCACCACTAAATCCAAAGTAAAAATGAGTATCAAGAAAGTAATGATGATGTTTGCCCTTTTGACGGGCATCGCCTGTGTGTCCTACGCGCAGGGAGTAAGCAACGACAGCACCGCCACCACCAAGGAGGACGGGCTGAAACTGACGAAGGAGGCCTATCCGCAGGCTGAAGAGGACGGCGATCTGTACCACGGTCTGACGAAGAAACTGATGTTTGACCGCATGATACCGCCGCACGGTCTGGAAGTCACGTATGACAAGACCGTCCACATCCTGTTTCCGGCGGCGGTGCGCTACGTGGACTTGGGTTCGCCCAACCTGATAGCGGGCAAGGCGGACGGCGCGGAGAACGTCATCCGCGTGAAGGCGACGGTCAAGAACTTCCGCAGCGAGACGAACATGAGCGTCATCACGGAGGATGGCAGCTTCTATACGTTCAACGTGAAGTATGCCGACGAGCCGCTTATCCTGAACGTGGAAATGAAGGATTTTATCCACGATGGCAGCACAGTGAACCGTCCGAACAACGCGCAGGAAATCTACCTGAAGGAGCTGGGCAGCGAAAGCCCGATGCTGGTACACCTCATCATGAAGTCGCTCCACAAGGAGAACAAACGCAAGGTGAAGCACATCGGCTGCAAGCGTTTCGGCATCCAGTACATCCTGAAGGGCATCTATGTGCATAACGGCCTGCTGTATTTCCACACGGAAATCAAGAACCAGAGCAACGTGCCGTTTGACGTGGACTACATCACGTTCAAGATTGTGGACAAGCAGGTGGCGAAGCGCACCGCCATGCAGGAGCAGGTGCTGTTCCCGCTCCGCGCTTACAACTACGCCGTCCGCGTGGCGGGCAAGCAGTCGGAACGTACGGTGTTCTGCCTGCCAAAGTTTACCATCCCCAATGGCAAGCGGCTCGTGGTGGAAATGAATGAGAAGGACGGCGGGCGTCACCAGACGTTCACCGTGGAGAACGAGGACTTGGTGCAGGCTGAAACCATCAACGAACTGCGTGTACGATGAAAACGAGAGTCCTTTTTATTGCAATGCTTCTGTCCGTCCTTTTCATGGGACGGGCGGAAGCCCAGCGGTGCCTGCCGAAGATGCAAGGCATCGAGTTGAGAGCCGGGCTGAACGAACAGGACGGCTATGTGCTGGGAGCCGCGCTGTCAAGCTACGCCAGAGGCGGCGACAAGTGGGTGTACGGAGTGGAATACCTGAAAACCAGCCACGGATACCGGAGTACGACCATCCCTGCGGCACAGTTCACGGCGGAGGGCGGTTACTACTACAACTTCCTCTCGGACGCGAAAAAGGTGGTGTTCTTCTACGCTGGCGCGTCAGCCCTTGCCGGATACGAGACGGTGAACTGGGGCGAAAAGACGCTGTACGACGGGGCGAGACTGAACAACAAGGACGCCTTTGTCTATGGCTGCGCCGCCACGCTGGAAATGGAGTTGTACCTTGCGGACTTCATTGCGCTGACGGCTTCACTGCGTGAACGCTTCCTGTGGGGCGGCAGCATGGGCGTGTGCCATACGGAGTACGGGATTGGTGTCAAGTTCATCATCAACTGAATGTGCACCTATGGATATAGAAGCGATGAAACACTATCCGCTGGAGGATTTCCTCGCGAGGCTGGGACATCATCCCGTGCAAAGGCGTGTCAATGCCATCTGGTACAGGTCGCCGTACCGGGAGGAACACACGCCTTCCTTCAAGGTGAACCCGGAGAAGAACCTCTGGTTTGACTTTGGCGAGGGCAAGGGCGGCAACATCTTCGCCCTCGCCGGGGAGTTCATCAAGAGCGGCGACTTCCTCACGCAAGCGAGGTATGTGGCGGAGGTGGCGGACATGCCGTTGCAGGATTATGAGCCGCGCCACACTCCCGAAGTGCGGCAATCCGCCGGGCACAGCTTCGAGGATGTGGAAGTGCTGCCCTTGCAGAACCGGGCGTTGCTCCGTTACCTGCAAGAAAGGGGCATACCGTCCGCCATAGCCATCGCGAACTGCAAGGAGATGCGCTACACCACGCACGGGAAGCGGTATTTCGCCGTGGCTTTCGGCAACTGCGGTGGCGGCTACGAGATACGCAACCCGTTCTTCAAGGGCTGTGTGCCCCCGAAGGACGTCACCCTGCTGCCGTCAGGCTCTGCCGTTTGCAACGTGTACGAGGGCTTCATGGACTACCTCTCCGCCCGTGCGCTAGGCATCGGCGGCGGGGAGGACCACCTTGTCCTCAACTCGGTGTCCAACGTGGCGAGGGCGTACCGGCATCTGGACGGCTATGGGAAGGTACAATGTTACCTCGATGACGATGAAGCCGGGCGGCGGACATTGGAAGCCCTGCGCACACGCTACGGGGAAAGGGTGTCGGACTGCTCCGGCATCTACGGCGGATACAAGGACTTGAACGAGTACCTGCAAAGCCGCCTGAAACAAAACGAGAAAAACAACAAGAACATCAAACTTAAAATGTAACGGTTATGAACATGAACAAATTGAACAATACACGGAAAGCGAAAAGAAACATAGTGAAATCATTGGCAACCCTTTGTCTGGGGCTGTTCTCCATAGGCTTCACCGCCTGCGATGACGATTTGGACGTGACGCAAGCCTACCCGTTCACGGTGGAGACCATGCCCGTGCCGAAGGAACTGGCGCAGGGCGAGACGGCTGAAATCCGCTGTGAACTGGTGCGCGAGGGTGAGTTTGACGGGGCGGTCTATACCATCCGTTATTTCCAATACGACGGGGAGGGCACGTTGAAGCTGGACAACTGCTTGGTGTTGCAGCCCAACGACCGCTACCTGCTGGAGAACGGGAAGTTCCGCTTGTACTACACCTCGGAGTGCGACGAGTCGCAAAGCCTGACCATTACGGTGGAAGACAACTTCGGCAATGCCTGCGAGTGGGAACTGGAGTTCAACAACGACTCGGACGCGGAAACGGAGGGAAGCATCGCCGTGTCCGACACCTTGAACGCCAGCCGATGATGCGCAAGGCGTTGCTCCTGCTGCTGGCGGCTGCCCTTTGTGGCAGCCTGCCGGCACAAGGCACGGACGGCATGGCGGAACTGCTGGCATCGTTCAACAATGTGCCCAAGGCTGACATCGCCGTCGAACTGATAAAAAAGTACGAGGGAATGCACGACCGTTCCGATTACCCCTATTACGGCTACGGGCATCGCAGGTTGCCGAACGAGAACCTCTCCTACGGCATGACGGAGGCGGAAGCCGAAGCCCTGCTCCGCAAGGATTTGGCGGTGCGCTACAAGCTGTTCCGAAGATTTGGCAAAGATGCCTTGCTCCTTACCGTATTGAGCTTCAATGTGGGCCAAGGGGTATTGCTTGGTCACGGCGGCCACCCGAAAAGCAGGCTCGTCCGCAAGCTGGAAGCCGGAGACCGTGACATATACAAGGAATACATTGCATACTGTAGGTACCAGGGAAAACGGCACACCATGCTGTTCAAACGGAGAAAGGCAGAGTTTGCATTGCTATATATTCCGTAATATGTAAAAAACACAATAATGGCATGATCTCTACTATTCTATTTTAGAAGTAGAGGTTATGCTATTATTCTATAAAATGCTATTTTATATTTGCAATAATGTTATGTGATTCAGAATAAAGTGAGTACTTTTGCAATACTTTCAGATAAAAAATAGTTATGGATAATATACTAAAGATAAAAATAGAACGATTGAAAAACATTAATGCTATTGAGTTGAATTTACCTATAGAAAAAGGGCTTTATGCTATAACTGGAGCTAATGGAACAGGCAAAAGCACTATAATGACAGTCATTTCTAAGGTTGTACGCGATTCTGCGTTTAATATTTTTCAACCTCATGATTATTCATCCAATAGTAAAATCACAATATCCTATGATGGGAAAGAAAATATTTGGACTAAAGCCAGCAGGGGGAGAAACTGGAACTGTAGTTCAGATGATAGAATATCATTAAAAGGTTTTTATGAAGGTAGTATAATTCATGGAATGCGTTTTATAGATGCAAATTACGATACATTATTGAAAGCAGAAAGAGTTAATAATACGATTTTAACTGCTGCAGATTCTTTCGTTATACGTAATTTGAGTTATATTTTGCATGGGAATTACGATTTTTACACAAATCTTAAACGCATAAAAAATAGGACATTAGCACAACTTAAAGAATTCAAAGGAATTCCATATTTTATTGAAGGTACTAATGGAAAAGTTAATCAGTTTTGTATGAGTACAGGAGAAAATATGTTGATTAGCTTATTACATATATTGAATGTGGTTATTGTTCGTCCCGCAAAATCAGAAGATGTACGGCTTATTTTGATTGATGAAATTGAATTGGCTTTACATCCATCTGCAATTATACGACTAGTTGATTTTTTGCAAAAGTTATCAATAGAATATAATCTTGCAATATACTTTTCAAGCCATTCAATTGAATTGCTTAGGAAAATAAAGCCTTCAAATATTTTTCATTTGCAAAAAGAATTGAATAATATAACTATTGTAAACCCATGCTATCCATCGTATGCAACGCGAGATATTTATCAACATTCAGGATACGATTTCCTCATTTTAGTAGAGGATGTGTTGGCTAAATACATATTGGATAGTGTAATTGATGAGAATGCTTTGTATAAAAGCAAATTGATTAATGTTTTACCAAGTGGAGGCTGGGAGAATGTATTAAAAATGCAGGATGAGATTTGTAAATCCAATTTAGCCGGGGTAGGCACAAAGGTGTTAAGCATTCTGGATGGTGATGTAAAATCTGATTTTGAAACACTATATAAACAAAAGGGAGTATATACTAATCTGACAATAAATTTTCTACCAATACAGAGTTTGGAAAAATACCTGCATAACAAAATTATCATAAATAAAGACACGAATTTCTTTAAGGAAATTGGTGACCGTTTTTTCAGAGTTAAGTCATTAAAAGAAGTTGTTGATAGTTTCTCTAAAAGGAGTGATGATAAGGCGTTTTATAAGTACTTAATCAAAAGTCTTAATGAACAAGGGGTTGATGAAAATATTTTTGTCCAAAAAGTTTGTGAAATGATATATAGGAAAGAAGATATGTCAAAACTTGTCGGATTCTTACAAAAGACGTTTCAAAATTAGGATCCAATGATTCTCTCGGAAACTCCGATGAAGTTGTACCCTTCATCGGAGTTTCTACTTTCACACGTTTGCGATTGTTCCTAATGTTGATTGCCTTATCATCACTACAATGCCCTATTAGTTGGATGAAAATCCATGCTCTCAACTGCAATATGTCGGATATATCCACATAGTCTTGATTTTGAAAATTCCAGTCCATTAGTTTTAAGGAAATCATTTTTATGCCTCCTTTATCATCACCTTTTAAGATTATTTTCGCCCTTCGGTATAATGATTTCATTATAAAATATATTTATGCGAATGCTATCATAGATTGGGCCTTACGGTTTCTTTGCTACTTTCTTATCCGCCCGACCTGCTCATGAAAGAAAGTAGCGGGCGGCAATTTCCGCCACCCGCCAAAGGGTCAGAAACGGGTGTAAGGTCCCGTAACCTGCGTGAAGACGAATTGTAGCATATCGAAATATACTCCCTCGTACTTGGCAATCTCCTTGACCTTAATATCCAAATTCTTGGTCACTGACTGGCGGTAAAAGCACATCGTGTAGGTATCGGTCGCTTCGTCCAATATCACTCTCAATCGGGTGGCGGAAGTCTTGTTCCTCGCAAGGCTCATTTGCAGCCCATTGCCCAAATCAATGAAATGCTTGCTTCCCGTCATGGCGGCAAACCCATGTCCGCCCATCTGTTCCAAAATCGTCTTTGCTGTCATCTTTTCCGAATTTAAGTGTTCTTGTTTGAGGGTGGCTTTTGCCACCCGATTTTTATCGCTTCATCCTTTGCTGCACACGTTCAAGGGTGCGCTCGGCAATGGGGCGTGTGTCCTTGTTCCAAAGGTCGTAACCGTGTACGGATATTCCCACGCTCCGCAAGTCACGGATGTAGCCGGACACATCATCTCCCGTGGGCAGGTAAACGAACTGCACCCATGCGTCCCTGCCGTCTGTCAGTATGAAATAGTATTTCATTTCGCTTGTTTTTTTATGTTTACAAATGGAGTGTGGGCGGTGGAAGCCACCGCCACGCACTCAAAATTCCCTCATGTCGGCAATAGCCGTGCAGCGTGTGAGCCATTCCCTTACACAGGGCATGTTGTATTCGGAAGTGATGACTGCCGTATGCCCGTCTATCTGCGTAAACCTCGTACTCTCATAGTCCTCCACCCAGCCTTTGAGGCTGTCCGTTCCCCATGCGTCCGCATCGGCGAACATATTGTCCAAAACCTTGATAGGGTCACTGAACGTCACTATCAGCGTTTCATATCCTGCATTCATCGTATGCCCTCCTTGTTTTTAAGGTTCAACCATTCGTCACGCAACTTTCTACATTCTTCCAATGTAGGTTTCACACAAGAGAAAAGTTCTCCGTCCGTATGACGATAGTCGTATTGCACGAAAGTGCGCCTTTTCCTGCCGAAACTCGTTTGGAAACGCTCGTATTTCTCTGTGCCTGCCGCTTGGCAGGTGCTCACTCCGTTAATGGTCATTCTTGTTGTCATAACCTTATCAATTAAAATTCAACAATTAGTAATCTGTTCTCCAAACATTGGTCGGGGTCGGATGCCTTTTTCTGCGTCACCCATAAATGGTGTGCGCCATACCCGAATGCGAAAAGGGCATTGAAAAGTTCCTTTCGGGCGAACACCTCCATTACACCCCTTACATCCTGCTCGTCCTTTGTCAGCACAAGCGTGTTCAACAATTCGATGAACATTTCGGGCAGTTCCTCGTGCCATCCGAAAATCATGTTTTCTATTCTCACTTCCATATTATTCAGTATTAAGCCGTTAAACGATTACGCTGCTTCTTTCATCCGTTGCCGTATCTGCTCGGCATTGTCCTCAACCAATTTGATGATGCGGTCGTGGTATTCGGTATTGGAGTTGCATACGCCACGGCTCTGCACCACTTTCAGTGTCTGTAAGTCCACCTCCACCGTTTCGATGCGTTGCCCGTCAATCCGTGCGGAAAGTATCAGGGAGTTTTCATTATTGTAATAGGCGTTGGTATAGACGCAATGGTGCATGGCTTTCCCTTCCTCGTAGAACTCGTCCACGCTTTGCAGTACCTTGACGATGATTACTCCGTCCGTCAGTATAAGGTTGAAGAAAGCGGCTTTCTTTTGGATGTACTCGTCTTTCTCTTTCGCGATTTCTTCCAAACGCTTCCGTTCACGTTCCAACTGCTCGGCTTCCCACTCCCTGCGTTGCTGCTCACGTTCACGCTCCAATTGGACTTGCCGTTTCTTCATATAGAGGTCGTGAGCCGCCTTGAAGTCGGGCGGGCATATGAAATGGGGGTTGCGCAGGTCTTTTCCCAATCTCTCCAAAAGATATACGAGGTCGCACCACAATGAGATGTCGGTTATGGCATATTCGTTCCGCATGGCTATCTTGTACGAGTTCCAACATCTGTCAAGTACCTTCGGACGGGAGAGGAAATAGCGCAAGTGTTCGATGTTGCCAGACTTCAGCAATGTTTCCATACGGTTGTCTGAAAGGATTGCCTTGAAGAAGTCATAGGGCAGTATGCCGTGCAGGTTGCCGTCAAAGCCGTTGCGCTTGATTTCGGGGATAATCCGCCTGCGTGGGTAGGTGCAAATCGGGTCGATGTCGTACACCCTGTGCTGGTTGTTCTTGCGGATTTCCATCGTGCTGTCCTCCATCCACAAGTCGTAGTATAGGATTGACATGCCACGCAATCGGGCTACCGTCTCGGACTTTCCGTCAGGAGCAATCCACCGCTGTACCACCTCGCAGATGGAATACTCCGCCTTCTGCCCGACTTTCTGACGGCTTCTGACGAAAAAGAAACGTATCACTTGGTAGCCTTTGCAGGTGGTGATGATGGAGAAATACTCATTGTCGGTGAACACCCTCTTTCGGGTGTCCGTGATTTCCAATGCCGTGCCGCAATTCGGGCAGGTACATCCGCAAAGCGTGTCGGCAAGGGTATGCCCGCTCTTCCATGCGTGTCCGCACTCCGTGCAGGTGATGATGCCTTTTGCCGTCCGCCTGCCATAATGCTTGAAGCAATGGCGGAAAGCATAGGTTCTCTGTGCGCCTGTCAGTACGGGCAGGGTTGCGCTCAGACGGACGATTTCTTTCTGTATGGGTGTCTTGGGTTTCATAGGTTCAGAATAATGAAAGTTCAACTTGTTGTGTATTTGTCTTTTGGCTCGCCTTTGCCTTGTTCCGGTTCTGCAACTTGCGCAGTTCCTCGTCTTGGTATTGGCGGATGGCTCTCTGCCTTGCTTCCGCCTTTTCCTCGTCAGTCAGTTCCACCACATGGTTCACCACCACTTGGCATTGCAGGGGCTTGCCGACTTCGATGTCGTCCTCGTCATAGTAGTGTACGGCTTGGGAATAAATTTCTCCGTCCGTGAAGCCATTACAGCCGCTTTTCTGCACCCAATTGAGGATATAGGTCACGCACTCGTCTATGCTCTTGTTCGGCTTGTGGTAGCTTACTGCAAACAGCTTGTCCTCCGCTGCGCGGCTGTCCAAATAGGCTTGGATTGTCCGCTTGAAATGGTCTGTTCCGTTCATATCTGTATTTGTTTTAGTCAGTTGAAAAAATCTCCGTTGGATAAAAACTCGTATCCGTTGGCTTCGCAATCACGCTCAAAGGCTTCCTCGTTGCTCGTATATTCCACATCATCCCTGCAAAAGCGGAAAAAGCTGTCGATGCAGTCATTCATCAAGTCATACAAGTTCGTATGCTTGTCGGGGACTTTCAGAAAGTCGTATATGGGTTTCAGTATGTCCATGTCCGCACAATAACCCGTCAGCACACAATCATTGGTTACGGATATCCGACTTCTGCGCTGTTTGTGGAAATCCTTTTTGTGCCAATAGGTCTTGGGCTTGAAAAGGCTGTGCCAATAGTTGTTCACGATGAATTTCAGCAACCGCACACCGCACAGTTCTTCCTCTTCCCCGCTGTAATGTGAGGTGAATTGGAAATTATAGGTATGGGCATCATAATTCCACCTGCTTACCTTTACCTTGAAAATCTCCTCAAAGGCTTTCAGCGTTGCCCGGTTGTCGGATGCGTCATATTCAAAGCCTTTCAGCCAATTCCAATAGGCGTTTTCTTTCGCATTGTCCGAAAGTTCGTCCACCTTGTAAACTTCGTATTTCCTCGTTTCCGTTCTCATTGTATATTATTTAATCGTTGTACATTTGCATAAAGTTCATAACTTTGCTCTATTGTTCGTCCAACATATTGTGATAAAACAACTCGTCATCCCGTCCGTAGATTTCCAGCGTTGGGGTGTTGTCGTTTTCCGCAGGGGATAGTCCTTCCACTGTTTCGGGGTTCAGTTCGTAATCGCAATAGGTAATGTTCCCGTCCATGCCGATATGGTTGTTCACATCTTTATCTTCCCATGAAAGGATGATGGCTTTGGCTTCTTCATAGCTGTTCGCTTTGATTGAGAAGCGGGTGCGTTCCCAGCAAGTGACCTTGCAATCCATGTAAAAGTCAAAAGTTTCCATTGTCTGTAATTTAAGATGGTTATACGGTTTCTTGTAAAATCTCTATGTGGTATTGGGGCGGGCATTCCAAGATGAGAAAGGCGATGAAGTCTTTTCTCGTTTCCTTGTTCAACTTGCGGTACAACTTTCGGAATGAAGTAAAGTTGCCGTTGATGTACACCTCTACCATATACTCAAAGATGTTGTCCACCTCGTAATACCTGCATTGCTGCGCTGCCGTCTTGCTGTTTCTTTTCGCCATGTCCGTATGAATTAAAGGGTTAATAACCAAATGAAAAATCCGATAGCTGCCGCTACTGAAAGCAGGGCGGTGAGGATGCCGAACATGAAGTTCAACACTCCAAGTAGGATTTCCCCTGCAATGCCCACCGCCAAACCTCCTGCGCAAAGGGCGATGCCCGATGCTGCCGTCACCACTGCGGACAATACGCTCCGCAATGCCTTTCCGATGTCGTTCAATGTCATTTTCATATCTTCCAATTTTTAAGTTGTTGTTACTTGTCTTGCTCGGATGGGGAGGTCGGGTCGAGTCCTTTTTCTTTTCGCCTCTCCGTATGTCCGATGTTCCCTTGTGACGTCTTCCGACCGCGCATCGGTCGTTTTCGTTTCAGGGGAAAAAAGCAAAGGTCAGGGGAGTAGGTTCAGCAAATTTTTTCGGTGAAATACTACCTGAGCCTGCGAAGTGTGGAGATTTTGCCGACAAAAATTTGTGTTCCTAATCCCGTCTTTACCTTTGCCCCTGCAACGAAAATGACCACTGATGCCGTCTGGAATGGCGGCATGGGGACATTGGCATACACATGGAGAGGCGGAAAGGAAAAGGAGGAAATGTGTGGGATGGCGCAACGCGCCACGGGAAAGGTGTAAAAGGCGGCGCAACGGATAAAGGGGAAACCCCGCTTTCCTGCCGCCGTGACGGAAGTCCCGCGACCGTCATTGTCATGCGGGCATGGCTTGCGGTCGCGGGTGTTCCTCCGGCGGCGTTTGTCAGAAAACGGTCTTGTCCGCTATGCCCGTCTGGCAACGGCAGGGCAAGACGGTTTGAGGACTGGAAACACATGACAGCCGGGAATGGTCGCAGGTGCAGATTCACGCTTGTCGTGTTCTGCATCCGGCGGCATTTCCGCCTGCCAAAACGAAGACGAAAAGATGAACAAGACGGTTCCCACCGTTCAGCACAAGCACATAAAAGAAGTGCCCACGACGATGGCAGTGTCACTTGTGACATTGTGGTCGTCGTGGGCTTTTCTTCGCTTGTGCCGCTTCTGAAATGGGCTTGCGCACATCAAGCCGGAAGCCGTTTTCAGAACAGGAAAAATAATGGAGGATAAATTGAGAATAAAATCTGCGGGCGAAATAAAATTGCGGGAAATTTTGCAAAGACAGGGACTATTTTGTACCTTTGCAAAAAGTAAGTACGTTCTTTCGCTTGATGCAAAATGAGGCAGATTATAGAAGTTCGCTGGTTTCTAAACCGTTAACAAGCCTGTTTTGTTTCTCTGTTAATTATCTCATAGTTAGAAAGATACAATTTTTATTGTGTCTTGAAGTTTGAATAAGGAATGTATTATGGGGATTCCTAATTTGTCTACTCAGTCATTTACTGAATATCTTACAATGCGTATTTTTGGTCCTTTTTGGAATGGTAATATAACTTGTCCTGATGGTGTTTCGGGTAAAGGGATTATTAACTATGCCCGTACAGATGCTAATTATGATGTAAATAATGATTGGAGTCGTGTTTTAGGACGTGGTATTGCTACTATGCGGTTGAGTTATTTTGCCCAACACACTTTATGGGAAGTTAATGGTAAGGAGGATACCCAAGACTTGCGTCATAATAGTAAAGTTGGTAATTGGGTGAATATGGAAAATATTAGGTATAATAATCCTGCTTCTTCTTGGTATGGTAAAGGATTAACTCTGTATGCACCTGAAGATGTAATGGACAGTAATGGAAATATATTGATAGCCAAAGGACAGTTACTTTGTAACGATACTATTCGTTCTTGGTTTGATTTTCCGCTTTATAAGATTTATTACCATGATGTATTTGCTGAAAGTAATTTAGCATCTACAGAGTTTCGTGGTGCTACTAAAGGTAGTAATGGGAATATGTATCTTTTCCGTTTGGCTGAGACTTATTTATTACGTGCTGAAGCCAAATTATATCAAAATCGTCCTAAAGAAGCTGCTGAGGATGTTAATATAGTACGTCGTCGTGCTAACTGTAGTGAATATTATACAACTGTTAATATAGGTGATATAGTCAATGAACGTGCCCGTGAACTTTTTCTTGAAGAATGGCGTAAAGTAGAATTAACGCGTATTTCTATGTGCTTGGCTAATGCTGGAATTCCTGATGAATGGGGAAATGTTTATAGTTCTGATTGGGATAAACAATCTGGTACGACATCAGATGGTGGTAGTTATTGGTATCAGCGTATAATCCATTATTCTTATTATAATCGTGGTTATACAATATCTTCAGGTAGTGCGAGTGCCATTAATTATACAATGGACAAGCGTAATGTATTTTGGCCTATTCCTAATGAGGCCATTACAGCCAATAATAAGGCTAAATTAGCACAGAATTACGGTTATGATGGTTATGATCCTTCTGTTGAAATGTGGGATAATTGGGAAGATGCTGTTGCTGATGAGAGTAAAATAAAATAATTCCCAAGAACAATATATTGGCTTAATTATAAGTAAATCTTTTTATTTTTAGTCTTTTTGTATTAATATTTTGTTTATGCTTATGGTGTTGTTTAAAGATAGATTTTTAATTTTAATTTGTTTTTTTCTTTTTTGTCTACCAAATATGGCACAGGAAGAATCAATAAATCAGGTGATAGAGCGTGGGCTGAATCGAGCAGAAAGCCAGTCTCTTATTTTGGCAAAAAAACTAGAAAACAGAGAAGGTGTTTTACCACGTACCTATGAGAATGACAGGTTGCAAACTGTATTTTATGACCATTGGGTATCTGGTTTTTTCCCTGGTATTCTATGGCTTCTTTATGAGAATAGTCAAAATATACAATTTCGAGAATATGCAGAACTTTACACAGCACGTGTAGAACCTGCGAAAAAGATGAAGAATACACATGATCTTGGTTTTATGCTTTATTGTAGTTTTGGACAAGGGTATCGTTTAACAAAGAATCCTCATTATCTCAATGTGATAAAAGAGGGTTCTGAGAATCTTTTGACGCGTTGGAATCCGAAATTAGGAGTTATCAAATCATGGGAAAGAAAACAGTGGCAATATCCAGTTATTATTGACAATATGATGAATTTGGAGATGCTTTGTTTTATGACTCGGGAGTTTTCTGATCGTACTTATGTAAAGATAGCAGAAACGCATGCTCAGACTACATTGAAAAATCATTTTCGTACTGATTATAGTACTTATCATGTTGTTTCTTATGATACAATAACTGGTATACCACATACAAAGAGGACTGCCCAAGGATATGCTGATTATAGTTCATGGGCTCGTGGACAAGCATGGGGGCTTTATGGTTATACTATGATGTATCGGGAAACTCTTAATCCTATTTACTTAGAGCAGGCTCGTAAAATTGGTAATTTTCTTGTTTCACATCCGCGTTTACCAGAAGATAAAGTACCTTATTGGGATTATGATGATCCCCAAATACCTAATGCAAAACGTGACGCATCAGCTGCTTCTATCATGGCATCAGCATTTATTGAATTAAGTCAACTTGATCCGAGTAATATGGCTTCAATATGGCTCGCTACAGCTGAAAAACAACTTCGTACACTTAGCTCACCTGAATATTTGGCAGAAGCGGGTACTATGGGAGGATTCATTATCAAGCATGGGGTTGGAGATTTACGGAGCAAGAATGAAGTAGATGTTCCTTTAAGTTATGGGGATTATTATTATATTGAAGCTCTGTTACGTCTTAAAAAGTTAATATCTAAACCTACAGGTCTAAATGAACGTCAGGTTTGGATAAAGCAAATGACGCGTATTGCATCTCCTGTTTTGGAGAACCTTGCAGCAGGCACATTAAAAAAAAATATGCCTTTTGAATCTTTATCTAATGATTCTTTACGTCGTAAAGTTTCTTATTTGGAGGCTGTTGGACGGACTATTTGTGGCATTGCTCCTTGGTTGGAATTAGGTCCTGATGATACTGAGGAGGGGAAGCTACGTGCATATTATATCGATTTGGTAGTAAAAGGGTTACGTAATGGTCTTGATCCAGAGTCTTCTGATTATTTAGTATTTGATAATCATCACTCACAACCACTTGTTGATGCAGCATTTCTTGCCGAAGGTGTTTTACGTGCTCCTACGCAGATTTGGAAACGACTTGACAGACAGACGCAGGAATGGTTAATAAAAGAATGGAAGGTATCTCGAAGTATAAAACCTTTTGAAAGTAATTGGTTGCTTTTTGCTTCTATTATTGAAGCTGCATTATTAGAGTTTACAGGTGAATATGATGTGAAACGTTTGAATGATGGTGTTTGTCGTTTCCGTGATGAATGGTATAAAGGTGATGCTTGGTATGGTGATGGAAAAGATTTTCATTTTGATTATTATAATAGTCTTGTTATTCATCCTATGTTAACAGGAGTTTTACGTATTATGAAAAAGCATGGATTATCGGGAGCAGAATTCCTTCCAATACAAGAGAAACGTCATTCTCGTTTTGCGGAAGAGATGGAACGTATGATTTCACCCGAAGGTAGTTATCCAGTGATAGGGCGTTCCATAACTTATAGATTTGGCTCTTTTCATGCACTTGCTGATGCTGCTTTTTTACATCTATTACCTAAAAGCCTCAATCCTGCACAAGTACGCTGTGGGTTGACTTCTATAATTCAACGCCAACTTAGTCAGGCTGATACATTTGATTCGGCTGGTTGGCTACGTATAGGATATACAGGTAGACAAATACAAATGTCTGAAGAATATATAAATACGGGTAGTCTCTATCTTTGTATGGCTGTATTTTTACCGTTGGGACTATCTCCGGATGATGCCTTTTGGACTAATCCACCAGTGGAATGGACTGCTCGGAAAGCATGGTGCGGTGCTAATGTTGGTGCAGATCACGCTATACGATAAAGTATTTTTTATGAAGGGCTGTATCTTGAATGGTGAGCCGATTGATAATTTAGTATACTGAAAATATGATAATGAATAGAAAAAATAAGTGTAGTAAGATTTCAAGATTCTTGTTACTGATTATATGTGGTATATGTATGTGTTTGGAATGCTGGCCTATGGTGAGAAATGAATCAATGGCTGCTTATCTTTTTGTTTATTTTATGAATAATTCTCCTGAAGGTGAACAATTGTATTTTGCAGTAAGTAGAGATGGATATAATTATATACCATTAAATGATGGTAAACGTATAGTTAATTTAGATGATATAGCACGTTGGAAATGTATTCGAGATCCACATATACTTCGTGGACATGATAGGAAAACTTTTTATATGGTTGCTACAGATATGAAATCCTCTGTAGGGTGGTCATCTAATGATGGAATAGTATTATGTAAATCTATAGATTTAATAAATTGGAGAATTACAGCGGTTGATTTCCCAACAGAATTTCCCCATCTTTATACACGTGACGATTTGAAACGTGTGTGGGCTCCCCAAACGATTTATGATGAAAAAGAGAAAAAATATATGGTATATTATTCATTACAAAATAAAGATGATTATCTCACAATCTATTATTCTTACGCCAATAGTGATTTTACAGTTCTCTCAGAACCTAAAAAAATGGTAGATTATGGTTCATCTATTATTGATGCGGACATAGTGAAACATGATAATCTTTATCATATGTTTCTTGCTGGGATATGGAAAGTGACTGCACCTGATCTTAAAGGACCGTGGTCACCACTTGACAAAAACAAGAAATATCAGCAAACAGATAAAAAAGCAGAAGGACCTGGAGTTTTTCAGATAAATAATTCAACAGATTGGATATTGATGTATGATTGTTATATGGATGGTTATTATCAGTTTTGTCGTTCTTCTGACTTGGAACATTTTGAACTTATGGCCCAAACTAAAACAAATGGTCTTTTTACTCCTCGGCATGGAACGGTGATAGGGATTACGGAGGGGGAACTGTTACGTTTAATAGAGGCATTTCCGAGCAAAAAGATGTTTAACTATTTAAAATAGATTATTGTAATAAAAGAATAGAAAGTGGTGAGTGAGATATTTATTTATTCCAATTTTGAAGAGGCTGTCTCAAAATTTAAAAACAATAGAGATGGCCTCTATTGTTTTATTTTAAGATTTAAGTTTTTGGCTTCCTTCTTTAAATAGAAGGTGTTTGTTTTTCTTGAGGTTGCTAAAGACAGCCTCCACATTTTGTGGTCGCTGTCTTCTGTATTTAAGTTCTTGTGGCGAGAGAAGTTTCTTACGTTCCTTCTCCTTGATTTTTCTTAATTGGTGATTAACCTGTACAATCCTCTCTGATCTACTTCTGTGATACCGGTGTTTTAACGGGCATCCTTTGCATTTCTGTAAGCGACTGAATAAGTACATCTTCTAATCCTCATTTTCACTCCTTGCTTTTGCTGCAAAAAACAAAATCCTATGATTTGGAATTCGAAAAAGAAGAAAATCCAAAATATGCCATGCAGGGGCTCAAACTTATCTAAGATGTATATAATGTAGAATACATGGCGGATGAGTAGGGACTTCTGTATGGAAAATGTACAGAATTACGTCAACGTTTGTCCAAACTGATACTGGAGAGTTTTGAATTCTGGTTTAAGAATAACTAAAGTTCTAAAACGCAGTCTTATGGGAAAATCATAGTAAGGAAGCGCGGAATAGTTTTGCATGTTCCTATGTTATATAAATGGTGTAAAACAGTTTGTTTCCGGTAAACGGGCCATTTTGCCCGCGGGCAGATCCTCTTTATTATTTGAGGTGACAACGGATGACTCGTTGCCTTGTATCATTTTGAAAGGGGCGGGACTGGAAAATCCGTATGAATGGCAGGTCATCATGGATAAAGAGCATTGGACAATATCCGAGAGTGCCGTCATGTATAATAAACCAGGCGTGCTGTCGGATGCTCCGCAAGATATGGTGTCCCGGATTAAACCTTCACAAATACTCCCCATACGCAATGCTGAGATACAAGGTAAAGACGGAGTCAGTATCAGAAAGAATGATTATGTTCTCATCGACTTTTTCCATATTGAGATGGAAGCACTGATTTTCCGGGCTAAGGGAAAGGGGACTATAACCGTGTGTGTCGGCGAGACTTCCGAGGAGGCGCTGGAACGGGATGACAAGAAGCTGGAACAAATACCCACTGCTGCCTGTGGTTTTGCCAGAAGAGGGCAGTGTCATCACTTTGCCGGACCGTGCTTTCAGATATGTTTTACTGGAGTGTGACAAAGGAGCTGAGATTACTTCCCTTCGTTTTGATGTGGCATTGTGGTCGGTAGAGCACCAGATGCAGTTTGAAACGGATGATGATTATGTGAACAACCTGCTCAAAATGAGCAGTGCGACATTGCAACCAGTATGCACCGCTTTTATCTGGACGGGGTGAAGTGTGATTTTCTTCCCTGGTCCATGGATGCGTTGGTCAGCACCCTGGCGGAGGATTATCTTTTCGGTGACCAGCAGGTGTCAAAAAACGGAATTTCCATAGCACTGATGCCGCTTGATCCGCAGAAATCGGCGACTGGATGGAGCAGGGACATACCCGTTTCCCCGAGAATTTCATGTTGAATGCCTCCAGAGCCCAGCAGCTGGTGTTCTATAACCATCCGTATGGACTGAGCCTTTGTCACGGCGCGAATGGTGTTCCGGTAGTGATGGGTGCATTGAACGGTCTGGTCGGTTTCAGCCAGTCTTCGGTAAAGCCGAATGAATATACTATTAAACCAGAGTTACTCCATTTGAAGTGGATTCATTCCAGAATTTCGGTAAAGGAAGGATATATTGTCTTGAAACTGAATACCAAGAGAGAAAGCACTATTGACATTCCGGTCGGATGCACAGTCAGAATTATAAAAAAGACTGGAAAGAAGTCACAGGTGCTGAGAAAATAGGACGGGTACAGCTTCCGATTGAAGGACTGAGTGTTGAATAGGAAAAAGTGTCTGTTCAATAACCATATTCTTCTTTTTTAAGTCATTCTTAATCTACTTAATTAAACCGACAAGTTGCAAATTCTTGAATTTCTTCCTAGCTTTGTATTCGTTTGTTTTTAACAGGAGTACTTGCGTGAAGAATATGAAAAACATAGGAAGGATATTATTACCAATCATTATTTTGTTATTGACTGTGCGGATAAATGCCGTTCCGGTCAAAGCATTTGATATGATAATAAGAAATCTTCCTAATTCGGAACAGTTGCCGACCAAAGAATTGCTTTGTATCTTCCAGGATTCGGAAGGATATATGTGGTATGGTACTGAGGGGGGAGGCTTGTGCCGTGATGATGGGTATACAGTGAAAGTATTCCGTTCTGATTTCAAGAATCCGGGAGTCTTGGAAAACAACAGTGTGACGTGTATTACTGAAGACAGTGAAGGGAAAATATGGTTTGGAACGAAGCGTGGCGTTTATATTTTGTCAAAAACAGATTATGAGATAAGGGCGCTTGCTGATGAAACGATAAAGAGTTGGACTATAACTACAATGACAGCGACGTCTGATGGTATGATCTGGATTTCGACTAACAGGCACCTGTTTCGATACAATGCGTCAGGGGAAAGAGCTGGAAAATACATTCTTACATGGAAAGGACAGGAGAATACCGTCAATTCTATTTATGAGGATAAGAAAAAGAAAGTTTGGGTAACTCAAGCAAAAGGTGGGCTTTTTTGCTATGATAAGGTAAAGGACTCTTTTATTTCATATCCTTGGCCCTATGAAGAGTATCCCACAAGCATGACGGAAGATCATAACACCCCGTATTATTGGGTTACTACTTGGGGAAAAGGTATTGTACGTTTTGATCCCAAGGCACAGGATACAGACAAAATGTTTGGATTGCAAACAGTGGATAATGCGTCTTCTAACTCCGATACCCGAAAGCTTCATCATATCATACAAGATTCTGTTAAGGGATATTTGTGGGTGACTGCGGCAGATAACTTATATGCCTATAAAATAACGGCCGATGCATCTTTGGATAAGGTAGATCTCTCTCGTTTATTATCAGCTGACAGGAAAATCCTCACAAAGATTCTTTCCGATCAATCCGGAAACTTATGGGTGACAGGTTATTATCCTTCTTCTTTCATTATTTCTTTTCTTCCTAATGAAGTGCTTCCTTTGTCTATGGAAGGGGTAAAGCAAAATTTGGGGGTAATCGCGTCTCCTATGCAGTTTTCTCAAGAGAAAAATTATTATTGGATCAGGCAAAAGAAATTGGGACTATATGCTTATGATCCCCAGAGAGATCGTATATCTGTTGTTGAGAATGACAGGGAGCTCTCTTTTTTCTTTGAGAGGCCATCGGACAGAGAGGGACTCTATATGGTAAGGGATCATTCGGTAATTTTAATTCGGTATAAGGAGAACCGGCTTTTTGAATCCATCGTATGTGCCATACCGATTAAACAAGGTGAGCGTATCCGTGCTTTGCATGATGACCACCATGGAAATCTTTGGATAGGGACTACTTACCATTTATTTCGGTATAGCTTGGAGGAAGACCGATTGACTACAGTTTGTGATGATGTTAGTTTTATAAATGCTATCGTTTCGTCTAATGAAGGAGTTGTTTATTTTGCAACTGAAAGTAGAGGGTTGTGGAGAATTTCCGGAGAAAGTTGGTTGCAAATAAAGGATACTGGAGAAAATTATTCGGTATTGACTGTCGCTCCGGACAACAATCTTTGGGTGGGTACTAAACAGGGTAACGTGTATAGTTATTCTCCGGATACGAATGATTTTATTTCCCGGACAAAAGATTGTGGATTGACAGGGGATGCTGTTTTGGATATAAAGTCGGATGACAATGGGAATCTTTGGATTCTTACATCACAGCGGGTGATGGTCTATCATCCCGGAACACATATCTTTAATATGATGTCTTGTACTGATTCTTGGATAAATTTGGAAGATTTCCAATCATTGTATAAAGGCCCTCGGGGAGAAATGAGCGTGGGTGGACGAGGTGGAATTGTGACTTTTCCTCACTATAACGAAAAAAAGAGGAGGATACCTGAGCCCGTGGTGCGTTTGACATCCATCAAAATGAATAACCTCTCTGAAATAGGAGTGGATAATCAAGAGAAAATAAGACTGTCCCCTCACGAGAGGAATGTGGAATTGTTTTTTTCAACTTTTGATCATTTGAATACAAATAAGGTAAGATATGCTTATCGTTATAAACAAAGAAACGATAAGTGGGTGACCTTGCCGGCAGGGAAAAATAGTATCGGCTTGTCTGATTTGTCAAAGGGGGAATTTGAACTGGAAGTTCGTGCTACAGATGAAAACGGACTGTGGAGTAAGAGTACATTGACGGTTATGATCCAGTGTCTGCCTGCTTGGTATGAAACAGGTTGGGCGTATTTGTTTTATGTACTTGTTGTTTTATCGGTTGTTTGGGGATTGGGCCGGATGTATATGAAATTACGGAAGCCCATTGTTGCACAGACTGTTCTGCCACTGGAACAAAATCCGGAGCAAAGGCATGAGATAGATCCATTGCCGAAAGAAGGAAAAGTAGAAGCGAATTCTATTTCAGCATCTGATGAACAATTAATAAAGAAGGCATTGGACATGGTTGAGAAGAACCTTAGTAATCCTGAATATTCCATAGAAGATTTAAGTAGGGATATGTGCATGAGTCGTGCCACTCTTTACCGGAAGATTACATCTATCACCGGAAGTTCGCCTTCTGATTTTGTGAAGAATGTACGTCTTCGTAAAGCTGCGGAATTATTGAAAGAGGGAGGTCTTTCCATTGCTGAGATAGCTGATAAGGTTGGTTTTAATACACCTAGTTATTTCACAAAATCATTCAAGAAACTGTTTGGGGTATTGCCTACACAATATAAATAAGCTTATAACGGGCTCTGTCGTTTTATTTTGCAACATTTGTTCCATATCTTGCAACGTGTGAATGGTTTGTATCGAAGAGTGTTTTCTACTTTTACAACCTATAAAGAATATGAACCAATAATTAATTAAAAACGATTTGTTGGATATGAAATGTATTTTGTTGTTTTTATCGTTAGTCTGCTCGTTGAGTGTGAGCGCACAGTATTGTTCAGAAGTATGGTCTCCCGACAATGGGGACGGTACCTATACCAATCCTGTGATAAATGCTGATTATAGTGATCCCGATGTGGTAGCTGTAGGCGATGATTATTATCTTACAGCCAGTTCTTTTAACTGTATGCCCGGGCTACCTATTTTACACAGTAAAGACCTTGTTAATTGGGAGATAATAGGTCACGCCTTGCGTAGCCAGTTTCCTGATTCTGTGCGCACACAACATGGTATGGGTGTATATGCTCCGAGTATAAGATATCATTCAGGCGAATTCTATATCTATTGGGGAGATCCCGATCGGGGTATTTTTATGGTGAAAACCAAAGATCCTGCAGGTGAATGGGAAAAACCGGTGATGGTGGTTGAAGGTCTCGGGTATATTGATACGACTCCGTTGTGGGATGAGGATGGTCGTTGTTATCTTGTCAATGGATGGGCTAACAGTCGTATAGGTTTTAATGGTGTGCTTACTGTACGTGAATTGTCTGCTGATGGCACACGCGCCATAGGTGAGCCATGTATTGTATTCGATGGTGATGCTACAGGCAATGTTACTACCGAAGGGCCTAAGTTTTATAAGCGTGACGGCTGGTATTGGATTCTTTGTCCTGCCGGTGGTGTAGCTGGAGGCTGGCAGTTGGCTATGCGCAGTAAATCGCCTTATGGTCCATATGAATGGAAACGTGTATTGGAACGCGGAAAAACCACGATGAATGGACCTCATCAAGGTGGATGGATACATACAAAATATGGTGAAGACTGGTTTATACATTTTCAGGATAAAGGTCCTTATGGCCGCGTGTGTCATTTACAACCTGTCGATTGGAGTAGTGGATGGCCTGTTATTGGGAATGCTGGTGAGCCTTACTGGAAATTCCGTAAGCCGAAATCAGATAGTAAGACTATAGTTAATCCTGTGGAGACTGATGAGTTTGATTCATCAAAACTTGGTATGCAGTGGCAATGGCAAAATGATTATAAAGAAAGTTACGGGCAAGCTACAAGTATGGGGTTTTTCCGCCTGTTTACGTATGCATTACCTGAGCTTGGAGATGTCAGTAATCTGTGGTATGTACCGAATATGCTATTACAGAAAACACCGGCTGATGAATTTACAGCTACCACAAAGCTGAGTTTTTGTTCGCGTAATTCAGACCAGTATGTTGGTCTTGTCTGTATGTCGGCCGAATATTCGTCTGTGGGTCTGCAACGTACCGAGGACGGTTACGAGTTACAGATACGCCATAATCCGAATGCCATGCGTACTCACTTGACTGATGAGGTGTTAACTGTGGATACCTTGAAACCCACACAAAAAGGAACTCCACGTAAGGGACGTCCTGCGGAGATGCATATAAAGGATGTGTACCTACGTATGAGTATAAAAGACAGCAAGGTGAACTATGCCTACAGCATTGATGGAAAGAAATGGAAGAAGGCTGGTGGCGAGTATGCTATGGGCAAAGGACGTTGGATAGGTTCAAAAATAGGATTTTTTGCCGTTGATCCAAATAAGACCGGTCGCAAAGGATTTATTGATATCGACTGGTTCAGGATTTCCCGATAGCTACTCTGTAGTCGTATCTTGCAACATTTGTTCCACATCTTGAAACGTGGGAGCGGTTTGTATCAAGGTGGATTTTCTACATTTGCTGTTGATAAATCAATGAATAATACCATGAACAGACAGAATTTACTTATTTTATTATGTATGCTTTTGCTTTTTCCCGTATCCGGACAGAGCAATAACCGTGAGAAATATAATTTCAACCCTGGATGGTTGCTTTATATCGGAGATACGCCGGGGGCGGAAAGAACGGATTTTTCCGATGAAAACTGGAAAAAAATTACTTTGCCCCGGGCTTTTAATGAAGATGAGGCATTTAAAGTACATATATGGGGAATGACGGATACTATAGCCTGGTATAGAAAACATTTCAGGCTCCCTAAGACTGCAAAAGGGAAGAAGGTCTTTATTGAGTTTGAGGGAGTACGGCAGGCGGCGGATTTCTATTTGAACGGCAAGCATATAGGATTGCATGAAAATGGGGTGATGGCGGTAGGCTTTGATCTGACTCCGTTTCTGAATTTTGGTGGAGAGAATGTGATTGCTCTCCGAACAGACAATGACTGGAGGTATAAGGAGCGTTCGACTGGAAGTTTGTTCCAGTGGAATGATAGAAATTTCAATGCCAATTATGGAGGAGTACCTAAAAATGTATGGTTGCACATTACTGATAAATTATACCAGACCTTGCCTCTATACAGTAATTTACAGACTACAGGGACTTACATCTATGCATCCGATATTAAGGTAAAGACCCGTGAGGCGGTTGTTCATGCAGAGTCACAGGTGCGGAATGAGTATGGCAAGTCCGTTCATGTGGATTATGAGGTGAGCATTTATGATTATGATGGAAAAAGGGTCAGTACATTCCGGGGACAACCGACGACAGTGCAGTCCGGAGAAACAGTTGTATTGAAAGCTTCTGCACCGTTAAAAGATCTTCATTTTTGGAGTTGGGGCTATGGCTATTTATATGATGTGAAGACTACCCTGTTGGTGAATGGCCGTTCAGTGGATGAAGTTGTTACCAGGACAGGTTTCCGCAAGACTCGTTTTGGAGAAGGAAAAGTGTGGCTCAATGACCGTGTGTTGCAGTTGAAGGGATATGCGCAACGGTCCAGTAATGAATGGCCGGGAGTAGGAATGTCTGTACCGCCTTGGATGAGTGACTACTCTAACGGATTAATGATTGAGCATAATGCCAATCTTTTTCGGTGGATGCATGTCACTCCCTGGAAACAGGATGTGGAATCTTGTGACCGTGTGGGGGTGATACAGATGTTGCCTGCAGGAGATGCGGAAAAAGATGCGACCGGCAGACGTTGGGAACAACGGAAAGAGTTGATGAGGGATGTCATTATTTATATGCGTAATAATCCAAGTATTTTATTTTATGAATCGGGAAATGAATCAATCAGCCGTGAGCACATGGTTGAGATGATTGCCATACGGGATCAGTATGATCCGTACGGAGGAAGGGCGATAGGTTCCCGGGAGATGCTGGATATTCGTGAGGCTGAATATGGTGGTGAAATGCTTTATGTGAATAAAAGTGAACATCATCCTATGATTCAGACTGAATATTGTCGTGATGAGGGGTTGCGTAAATATTGGGACGAATATAGTTATCCGTTTCATAAACAGGGAGATGGTCCTTTGCACAAAGGACAGGATGCCGGAGCATATAATCAGAATCAGGACAGGCTGGCTGTGGAGTTTGTCCGACGTTGGTATGATTTGTGGCGTGAGCGTCCCGGAACAGGCCGGCGTGTCAATTCAGGAGGTGCGAAGATTGTGTTTTCCGATACGCAGACTTATGGACGTGGTGCCGAGAATTATCGCCGGAGCGGTGTGGTGGATCCGTTGAGAATCCCTAAGGATGGCTTCTTTGCACACAAGGTAATGTGGGACGGATGGGTGGATGTGGAAAACTATCATACTCATATTATTGGTCATTGGAATTATACTCCGGATGTGAGAAAACCTGTTTATGTGGTTTCATCGGGAGATGCAGTGGAACTGTTTGTAAATGGAAAATCCAAAGGTTTCGGCAGACAGGATTATCGGTTCTTGTTTACTTTTGATTCTGTGCAATGGGAGAAAGGGACGATTGAAGCCATATCTTACGATGAACAGCATAAAGAATTGAGCCGTCATTCTCTTCAAACCGTTGGAGAGCCTGAACGGTTAAAACTGACCTTGATGCATAGTCCGCAAGGCGTCTTTGCCGACGGCGCTGATATAGCTATGGTGCAGGTGGAAGTGGTGGATGGCAATGGAGAACGATGCCCGTTAGCTAATCATAAGATAAAGTTTGATTTACAAGGCCCGGCTGAATGGAGAGGAGGAATAGCACAGGCGGCAGATAATTATGTGTTGGCAAAAGAACTTCCTGTGGAATGTGGTATAACACGAGTGATGATCCGCTCGACAACGCAACCGGGAAATGTGGTGCTGAAGGTAGCTGCGGAAGGGTTGGCTTCAGAAGAAATAGCTTTCAGTACGCAGCCGGTAGAAGTTAAAAATGGCTTAAGTACCTTTTTCCCTTCCGTTGGGTTGCCTAGCCGCTTTGACCGTGGTGAAACTCCGTCCTCGCCCTCTTATAAAGAGACCAAAGTTGATGTCAGAGTGGCTGATGTTACAGCCGGAACAAATCAAAGGGATGCAGGGAAAAGTTTTGATGACAACGAATTGAGCGAGTGGAAAAATGATGGCAGGTTGAACACCGCCTGGATTACATATAAATTGGAAAGGCGTGCGGAAATAGATGATATCTGTATCAAACTGACCGGATGGAGGCAGCGTTCTTATCCGCTTGAAGTATATGCCGGAGAACACTTGATTTGGAGCGGGAACACGGAGAAAAGTTTGGGATATGTCCATTTGATGATTGACCGTCCGGTACGTTCTGATGAGATAACCATCCGTTTGAAGGGGGCTACTCAGGATTCCGATGCATTCGGCCAAATCATAGAAGTTGTGGAACCCAAGGCCGGAGAGCTTGATCTTTTCAAAGCTGAAGGAGGCAAGAAGGTACACAATGAACTCCGGATAGTTGAGGTGGAATTTTTAGAAACTTTGAATCAGTAATTTCAGAAATTAAGAAAATACGTCTATATTTACATCAATTATAAAATATCTTTTTATGAAAAATATATTCATAGGGTTGATAGCTGTTTGGGGGCTTTTTCTCGTTTCATGTGAAACAAGGGAGCCCATGGCTGAAGTAATAGAAAGAGGGCTGGAGGTTTCCAAACGGCAAGCTGTCTTTTTAGCGAAGGAAGTGGAAAATCAGAAAGGAAGGCTTCCACGGACTTATGAGGGTGGTGAACTGAAAACATCCGATTACCGGGCATGGATTTCCGGCTTTTTCCCGGGAGTGTTATGGTATTTGTATGAGAATACGCCTACGGATGAACTGAAAAGATATGCGGAACTATATACAGAACGGGTGGAGTCTGCCAAGGATATGACCACCACCCATGATTTAGGGTTTATGTTATATTGTAGCTTCGGAAACGGATATCGGTTGGCAAAGAATCCTCATTATTTAGAGGTGATGACTGTAGGAGCGGAATCCTTGGCAACTCGTTATGATGAGCGGGTAAAAGCTATCAAATCGTGGAATTCAAATGAAAAATGGCAGTTTCCCGTCATTATTGATAATATGATGAATCTGGAATTTTTGTTTTTTCTTGCTAAGACAACGGGGGAAAAACGTTTGATGAATATGGCTGACAGTCATGCACAGACCACTCTTCGACATCATTTTAGAGATGATTATAGTTGTTATCATGTAGTTTCTTATGATACGCTTTCCGGACAACCACATTTTAAAGGTACTCATCAGGGGTACGCCGACAATTCGGCATGGGCCAGAGGACAGGCATGGGCGCTGTATGGCTATACCATGATGTACAGGGAGACCGGAAAGACCGAATATTTGGAACAGGCGCGGAAAGTAGCTTCTTATATTAAGAATCATCCCAATTTGCCGGACGATAAAATACCTTATTGGGATTTTGACGCACCGGATATTCCTGCTGCTCCCCGGGATGCATCCGCCGCTGCTGTTATGGCATCGGGACTTATTGAACTGAGTCAGCTGGATAAAAGTAAGGAAGGAGCGGATTGGCTGGAGCTGGCAGAAATGCAGATTCGTTCTTTGTCCTCTCCGGAGTACCTTGCCGAACCGGAAACCAACGGAGGTTTTATCTTGAAGCATAGTGTGGGAAATTATAATAAGAATTCGGAAGTAGATGTTCCCCTGTCTTATGCAGATTATTATTATGTCGAGGCTTTGTTACGCTTAAAAAAACTACAGAATGAGAACTAGGAATTGTTTGTTGATTGCTTTGTGTTTTATTTTTTTGTGTGGAAAACTGTATGCTCAGCCCACAGGTAGTGAGGACCGTATGTACTGGGTGCAGACTTTAACAAGGATTGCTGATCCTGTGTTGGTCAATCTCAGTCAGGGCACGTTGAAAAAGAATATGCCGTTTGAGTCACTGTCTGATGAACCTTTACGTAGAAGTGTTTCCTATCTGGAAGCGGTAGGAAGAACCGTTTGCGGTATTGCTCCTTGGCTGGAACTGGGACCTGATGATACTCAGGAAGGAAAGTTAAGAGAAAGGTATATTCAACTGGTGGTTAAAGGACTGAAACAGGCTGTCGATCCGCAATCAGCTGATTATTTGATGTTTGATAACCGTCATTCCCAGCCCTTGGTAGATGCGGCTTTTCTTGTACAAGGTTTGTTGAGAGCTCCCAGACAACTTTGGGGAAATCTGGATGTGGATATTCAAAAAAAACTGGTGTATGAGTTGAAAAGAACGCGTGGCATAAAGCCTAATGAGAGTAATTGGTTGCTTTTCGCTTCGATGGTAGAAGCGGCCTTGTTGGAATTTACGGGGGAATATGATAGTCAGAGATTATATTATGGTGTAAACCGTTTCATTGATGAATGGTATAAAGGAGATGCCTGGTATGGAGATGGGGCAGAATTGCATCTGGATTATTATAACAGTTTGGTCATCCATCCGATGTTGACGGATGTATTGTATGTCATGAAAAAGCATGGATTGGAGCGTGCTGAGTTCTTGGAACGCCAATTGGTTCGTCAACAACGAATGGCTGCCCAGCTTGAACGGATGATCTCTCCGGAAGCCACTTATCCTGTAGTGGGCCGTTCTATCGTGTATCGTTTTGGCGCTTTTCATGCGCTTTCTCAAATTGCTTTGTTGGACAAGATTCCTCAGCCTCTTTCCAAAGGACAGATCCGTTCTGCTCTGACAGCTGTTATGCAGAGGCAGATATCTATGCCCGGTACTTTTGATGAAAACGGGTGGCTGAAAATTGGCTTTTCAGGCAGTCAGATAAATATGTCCGAACCTTATATAAATACAGGCAGTCTGTATATGTGTACAGCGGTCTTTTTGCCATTGGGACTTCCGGCAAATCATCCTTTCTGGACTGAGCCTTATAGTGAATGGACTAACCTGAAGGCATGGAAAGGTGTTGATGTAGGGGCGGATAAGGCTTTGAGAAAAGGTTAGGTGTCTATGAAAAGAAAAGTAACTTAACTTATTTACCCGGGTAAGTCAACTTAAATGCCGAAATAACTTAACTTACTTGGTCTATGAAGATAGCTTACTTTTCATTGGCCAGTTTGTCTAATTTTAAAGAGCATGGAGATTTTTCCATATTAAAGGAAAAATCTCCATGCTTTATGTTTGTATGTCAATAGAATAGCTATTGTGTAATATGGAATCCCCCTCTACTTTTGCATGGAATAAATTATAAAACTTTAATTGATTGGCAATGGAAAACAACAAGATGTTCAAAAGTCTTTATGATCGTATTTTATCTGTGAAATTCCTAAATACAGTTTTAATAGGTTGTGCTGTAATGGGAGAGGCTTGTTCTCTTTCGCATCCGATAACCGATATGACCACCAAAGAAAAGGCTTGGGAGGAGTTTTCTCATCCTGTAGATTCCACCCGTACTAAAGTTTGGTGGTTTCATGGAGAGACAGAAACAACTCGTGAAGGTATAACCGCAGATTTGGAAGCTTACAAGCGTGCCGGAATTGGAGGGGTGGTATATTACGACCAGGTTCATGGAAAGGCGGAGAATGCGTTGCCTGCATTATCTCCGGCATGGTGGGATATGTTGCGCTTTGCAGCATCTGAAGCCAAACGTATCGGACTTTCCTTTGAAGTGAATCTTTCTAATGGTTTTGTAGCAGGAGGTCCTTGGATTACTAAAAGGTTGGGGATGCAACGTCTCATAGCCAGTGATACTCTTGTCAGCGGTGACCAACATTTCTCTGCTATACTTTCCAAGCCCGGAAAAGATGAATGTTGGGATGTGGCGGTACTAGCTTTTCCTGCTACCCGACAGAATTGGGAAACAAGTTACCACCGCCGTCCTCGTATAACGACAACCCCTTCTCATATTTTGGGTAAATCATTATTTCAGTCAGATGGTACACTCGTTACAATTCCTGCACGTGCTGTAGGAGAATCTGTTTTGGTGAATCTTGATTTTGGTGAGGATTTTACCGCTCGCAGCATCAGCTATCAGGTTCGTCCACGTGGGGCAAAATCTTCTACAGGGGCTATGAATCCTCCCGGGCATCCGGCTGAGAGTTTTTATGGCTTGGGGTACCAAAAATTACCAGATATAGGACAGTTGGAGGTTTCCAATGATGGTATTAATTATGAGAGAGTTTGTGATTTGAAACCTATTTATCAGACTCCGAGTAATCGTTGGATTCAAAAAACAATTTCATTCCCGGCAGTAAAAGCTCGTTATTTTCGTCTGAATTTTCACGATTGGTATCTTCCTAAAGATACTCGTCCGGATTTGGTGATAGGAAATTTTTCTCTTTCTTCACGTGCACGAATGGACCAATGGGAAGAACGTGCCGCACTCTATTCTGAATATATTCAGAGAAATCTAACACCACCTTATGAGGGCGAAGAGACGATAGACCCGGAAAAAATAGTAGACCTTACAGATAAAATGGATTCTGAGGGGAAGTTGGAGTGGGAGGTTCCGGCAGGAGAATGGGTGATTATGCGTTTTGCTCATGAGCCTACTGGTGGTCCGTTGAGACATGGGCGTGCCAATTTAATGGGATTGGAATGTGATAAAATGTCGGTAGAAGCGGTGACGGTTCAATGGGAAAATTATACCAAACCTATTTTGGATTCTTTAGCTGCTATCGGTTGTTTGCCTGCAGGAGTCACCATGGATAGTCATGAGGCCGGTTCGCAAAATTGGACTCCGGGGTTTGAACAGGAGTTTTTACATCGAAAAGGGTATGATATGCGTTGTTATCTGCCGGCTATGATGGGATATATCGTAGGTTCGGTGTCTCAAAGTGACGGTTTCCTATATGATATGCGCCGTACAATGGCTGATATGATTTCTGATAATTATTACGGCACGTTGCAAAAATTAAGTGATAAGGCGGGAGTGAATCTGACAGCACAGGCTGTGGGGAACGGATTGAGCCTGGTGGCGGATAATCTTCAGGCAAAAGGACGTGTTAATAAACCACAAGGTGAATTCTGGACTTCACATCCTGATGGAGGGTATGATGTGAAGGAAACTTCATCTGCCGCTCATTTTTACGGAAAGCCTATTGCTTCAGCGGAAGCTTTTACCGGCAGCCGTTATTATCACTGTTTTGCAGATCAGAAAAATTCGGCGGATTATGCTTATGCTTTTGGAGTGAATGAATTTGTGTTATGTGCGTCTGCTTATCAGCCTTGGATTGATAAATATCCGGGTAGTACGGCTGGCGGCAAGCATTATTGTCTGAACAGGAACAATACTTACTGGGAATATAGCCGCCCGTTCTGGGATTATCAGGCACGTTGTTCCGCATTGATGCGTAAAGGAGTGCCTGTTGTCGATATATGTGTGTATTTGGGACAGAATCCGCCGGTGAAATTGGTAACTTATCGCCTTCCTGAAATCCCCGAAGGTTATGATTTTGATGTTTGTACAGCTGAGGCATTAGTAGGGCGTACGATGGCTGTGGATGGTCGGTTGACCTTACCGACAGGAATTAGTTATAGTTTATTGGTGATTCAGCGTAATAATGATATGCCCTTGCATGTGTTGCGTCATATAGCTGGTTTAGTTAAAGGAGGTGTCATCGTTTGTGGGCCACGTCCGGATGGTTCCGATTCCTTGAAAGATAAAGCGGAATCGGAAGAATATCGAGCATTGGTTGATGAGTTGTGGGGAGAGTTGACTACTGTATCACAGATCCGTAAAGTCGGTAAGGGGAAAATTTATGAAAATATTCCATTGTCGGAGGTTTTGAAATATGAAAATATTCGTCCTGATATAGCAATAAAAAGTGGTAATACAGCGAAGGATAAAGTTTATTTTGTCCATCGTCGTTTATCGGATGCCGATGTGTATTTTTTGAATAATCATAGTGACAGAGCTTTTCATGATACTATCCGGTTGCGTACGGATGCCCGACAGGCGGAATATTGGGATGCTGTGACTGGGCAACGTTATATGATACCTGTAAAAGCATCCGGAGAAAAAGGTATGTTGTTGAACTTGACTTTGGCTCCTCGTGAGTCTGGATTTATAGTGACTTCAAATAATCAGGCAACCGGTTTATTGCCGAGAATAGCGGATGTACAAGAAACAATTACTCCGATTGAGGGTAGTTGGAATGTTTATTTTGATCCTCGCTGGGGTGGTCCCGGGAAAGTCGTTTTTGACGAATTGATAGATTGGACAGTGCATGCCGATACAGGTATCCGTTATTATTCAGGCACGGCGGTTTATCATAAAGAATTAAATCTGGCGATGCCTGCTCAAAATGAACGGTTACTGCTTCGTTTTCCTCGCTTAGGTTCCTTAGCGCGTGTCTGGGTAAATGGAAAAGAAGTTGTTACTGTATGGTGTTCTCCTTGGGAGGCTGATATAACCTCTTATGTCCATGAGGGTAAAAATAATCTAAAAATAGAGGTGGTTAATTCATTGATGAACCGTATGATTGGGGATGCCTCACTTCCTGAATCCGAGAGGTTTACTTATGCTTATCCTCAAATAGTTACTCCGACTGATAAACTTGTGCCTTCGGGTATTATGGAGCAATTGAATTTGGTGTACCGACAGTATCAGTAACAGGAAAATGCGTTTACATATCAATCAGGAACAAAACACTAAAATATTATACTTTATGAATTTACGTACTATTTTTATTTCATCGTTTCTGTCATTGAGCAGCCTGGGGGGGGTGGCTCAGGAACGGATTAATTTGAGCGGTACATGGCAATTTGCATTTGCCGCTAATCAAAAGGAGGCGGACCGTTTGGAAAGGTTTTATACGTCTGATTTTGCTAAAAGCAAATTTAAGTTAACTCCTGTTCCATCCAATTGGGCCTTGTTGGGATATGAAGAACCGGTTTATCGAGGATTCAAGGATAATCAAGCCGGTGAGGGATTTTATGTGAGGGAGTTTACAATTCCTCAGGATTGGAAAGACAAACGTATCTTGTTGCATTTCGGTGGTGTATGGTCATCGGCTGAAGTTTGGCTCAACGGGAACGAACTGGGGCGTCATGATTGCGGATATACTTCTTTTGCTTTTGATGTGACGAATAAGCTGAAAGTGGATGAGCCTAACAAACTGGCTGTCAGGGTAAGGCAGATCACCCGTGAGTATAAGTTTGATGTTTGTGATGACTGGACTTGGGGAGGTATTTATAGAGATGTAACTTTGGAGGCTATGCCGGCTAAACGATGGATTGATGATGTGGTGGTGCAGACAACTTTTGACCATTTGTTTCAAGATGCGAATCTGGACATACGGGTGATGATCAGTGATAAGCATAAGAATACATTGCCCGGAAATTATCCTAGTCCCGGCGAGCCTTATAAGCTATGTTTCACACTCACTGACAAAGAAGGCAAAGAGGTGGCACAAAGACAAATGGCTATACCTGCCCATGTTTCGACGGATCGGGAGATTTGTTTGAGCTTGCCGGTTGAGGCTCCGCACCAGTGGACTGCCGAAACTCCTTATTTGTATAGCCTGAAAGTGGAACTTTTAGAAAAAGAGGCAGTAACACATACACGTATGGAACGTGTTGGTTTCCGTCAGATTTCCACTGATGGAGGAGTCTTCAGAATTAATGGACAAGCAGTTAAACTTCGTGGGGTGAACAGGCATGATGAACATCCGGATGTAGGTCGTGCCACTACCCGTAAACAGTGGTTGGAGGACCTCACGCTGATGAAGGCTGCCAATATCAATTATCTTCGTCTCTCACATTACACACCTGCCGAAGGGTTTATTGAACTATGTGATTCAATGGGAATGTATGTGGGTAATGAAGTGACGCTAGGGGGAGCCGGGGATTTGATGTATGATCCTTCATTCTCGGGGGCGGTTCTGCAACGTTCGTATGAAACGATTGTCCGGGATATAAACAAGCCGTCTATTATTTATTGGTCAATAGGTAACGAAGATCCTTTGACCTCTCTGCACATGGTTTCTGTAAAATTGGTCAAGGCACTTGATCCCACTCGTCCGGTACTGTTGCCTTGGCGTCCTGAAGAATGGCTTCCTAAAGAAGTGGATATTCTTGCTCCTCATTATTGGAACCCGCAGGAATATGACCGGCTTGCCGGACATTCCGGACGTCCTGTTATTTCGACTGAATACACACATGCTTATGGCAATGATGCGTTTGGAGGGTTGGAAGCACGTTGGAAGGCATTAACTAAACATCCTGCCGGAGCCGGAGCAGCTGTATGGATGTGGGCGGATCAAGGGGTTAAGACTCCTGTCCGAAAGAAAGAGAAAGATTTGAGTGAAGATGAATACTTAAGAATTAATACAGCCGGTTGGGATGGTATTGTGGATTCCTATCGTAATTTCACTCGTGACTATTGGGAGACGAAGGCCGTCTATGCTCCGGTTTACCCTGCTGTGGACAAAATTTCATTTGTACCCGGTCAGGATTCGGTACGTATTCCTATCCAAAATGATTTTGATTTTACGAATCTTAGTTCGGTAAAGATGGCTTGGTCTGTACGGGAAGATGAGAATGTATTATATTCGGGCACTGATTCCATGTATGGTTATCCTCATACAGTGTCGGACTTTAAATTGCCGGTAGAAAAACTAGTGACTGTTCGTCCGGGAAGAACTTATTATGTGTGGTTTATATTTACAGATGAAAAAGGAACAGAGATCACTCGCAGGGCTGTTGAACTTTGCCCTCAGACAGAACAACCGATATCTGTTCCTGTTTGTCGTGAACTTTTGGTTACTGAGGCGGATCAGGTTACCATTGAGGCTGGTGATGTTCGCTATGTGTTTAGTCCGAAGAATGGACAATTGGTGTCTGCGGAACTAAAGGGAAAGCAGTTGATAAAAGACTTGTATCCGGCTATCTGGCGTAAATTAAATCAAGGTGAGACTTCCGGATTTGGTAAAGAAAATCTTCGTAAGGCTGTCGATCTTACTCATTATACGTCATCGGTAACAGCATGGAAGGTGGAGAAGACGCCAACCAATGCGGTTATCCGTACTACTGTGGATTATAGGGTGGATCAGGAGAATCGTTTTACAGTGACTTATCGTTATTCAATAGGAGTGGATGGACGCTTGAACGTTTATTATCAGATTCTTACTAAAGTAGCTGTACCTTGGTTGCCTATTGTTGGTATGTCCATGCAGTCTGTATCCGGGCTTGATCAGGTACATTGGTTGGGATTGGGCCCGTATGATGCTTATCCTAATAAGCAGGCTGCTCCTATATTGGGTGTATGGGGAGGAACTGCGGGAAGTCCGGATGTGACGGGAATAAAAGCGATGCGCTGGATGGAACGTTCCGGATCTGAAGGAACCATACATGTTTCGAATTCTGGTTATATGGAGAATGACGCAATATGCCCGGAAAGAACTTATATTTTATCAGGAGTATTCGGTCGTCCGGAGAAAGGACGCCGTGCTGAAGAATCGGTTCCTCAACTTCGTACAGATACGGGAAAGCCGTTTGTTGGCGAGTTCAGTATTATGTTGAAGGCAGTTCGCTAGATTGTTTTTTGAATGGGTGGAAGATTTTCCATGCAATTTATCAATTTATGGTTTTCAATAGGTTGTCTATGATATAAAGTTAAACAAAAGTGAAGGAAGTATGTGATAACGGTTGTCTGTGATAGATAGCCGTTATTTTTTATGTGATGTCTATTGGTCGTTTAGAGAATAAATTCCATATAAAAGGTCAAAAATCCATATTTTGGCATCTTGTATTGCCTTTTTAGCTATTCTTGGTTTTTATATCTATTTGTATTTTTACATAGATAAATAATTAATTAACATGATGAGTATGAGAAAAAAAAGATTTGGTATTTATTTACTTTTATCGTTGATTTTTGTAATTGGCATGTCAGCTCAAGTTGTTTTAGATAATTGGGGACAACAAGATAGAGAGGGAAGAAACATAGATGTTGGTTTTCAGAATCATAAAAAAATAATAGTCCCATTGCATTGGGTAGGGAACGTACCTCAAAAAATGAATAAACCAGTAAGTTTTGGTATTCCTTTTGGTAAAGGAGAAGTCTATTCGGAAGACATCTTACAGTTGACCTCTACTGATAATGAAAAAATTCCGATTGATACATGGCCTTTAGCATACTGGCCTGATGGTTCTATCAAATGGAATGGTATAGCTGGTGTAATTCCTGTCGGAATGAAAAATATGGTTGTTAAAAAAATAAGGAAAGAAGATAAATTGGGCTCTGAAGAGAAACCAGACATGGCATTTGTTACAGTGCAAGAAACAACTGAAAACATACGGATTGAGACGGGGCTTATTTCCGTTTATATTTCACGTAAAGGACAGTACTTAGTAGATAGTTTGCTGTATAAGAATGTGAAAGTTGGAGAGAATCTACGTTTGATATGTACTACTCAAAGCTGTCCCAAACTTGAAAATATCTCGTTAATTTCTTTTGTAGATTATCAGGGGGAACTAAAATCAGCAGAAGTGGAACGTGTGGGATATGTGCATACTGTGATAAAACTGAAGGGGGTGCACAAGGGTAAAACTGGTAGGGAATGGCTGCCATTTGTTGTTCGACTTTATTTTTATGCTGGTAGTGAACAGGTGAAAATGGTGCACAGCTTTATTTATGATGGTGATCAAAATCGAGATTTTATTTCTGCATTGGGCATTCGTTGGAGTGTTCCTATGCGTGAGGCTCTTTATAATCGACATGTAGCTTTTTCTTGTGCTGATGGAGGGGTATGGAGCGAAGCGGTGCAACCTTTGGCAGATCATCGTATACTTAATAATAATCCGTCATTACAAATTCAACAGTTGGAGGGCAAACGTATTCCTGACTCTCAACAGTGTGATGAAAGAAGTCGTATATTGTTGGATCATTGGGCTTCGTGGAATAGTTATCGTTTATCTCAGCTTACGCCTGATGCTTTTTCTATTCGTAAACGTGCTAATGATGATAATCCTTGGATTGGAACTTTTTCGGGATCACGTAGTGAGGGATATGCTTTTGTTGGTGATATAACAGGTGGTTTAGGGATTTGTTTACATGATTTTTGGCAATCATATCCATCGACTATTGAGATATCAGATGCAAAAAGTGAAACAGCTGTTCTTACTGCTTGGTTGTGGAGTCCTGAAACGGAACCGATGGACTTGAGACATTACGATAATGTGTCTCATACATTAAGTGCTAGCTATGAGGATGTTCAAGAAGGAATGAGTACTCCTTATGGTATATCTCGTACCTCTACCCTTACTTTTATTCCTCAAACAGGATATTCCGGGAGAAAAAATTTTGCCAATTGTGCAAAGGAGCTTACCGGAATGGGAGTTTTGTTACCGACTCCTGAATATTTGCATAAACAGAAAGCTTTTGGAATATGGAGTCTTCCTGATCGTAGTACTGCGTTTCGAACTTGTGTAGAGGAATATTTGGATGCATATATTGATTTTTATAAAAAGGCCATTGAGCAAAATAAGTGGTATGGTTTTTGGAATTATGGTGATGTTATGCATTCTTATGATTACAATCGTCATACTTGGAGATATGATGTTGGAGGTTTTGCTTGGGATAATACGGAGTTAGCTTCGAATATGTGGCTATGGTACAATTTTTTACGTACGGGGCGTGCTGATATATGGTGTATGGCAGAAGCAATGACTAGGCATACTTCAGAGGTGGATGTTTATCATATTGGCCCTAATGCTGGATTAGGAAGTAGGCATAATGTGAGTCATTGGGGATGTGGTGCTAAAGAGGCTCGTATTAGTCAGGCAGCTTGGAATCGTTTTTATTATTATTTGACTACTGACGAACGGTGTGGAGACTTGATGACTGAAGTAAGAAATGTTGATCAGAAGTTATATACATTAGATCCTATGCGTTTGGCACAGCCTCGTAGTAAATATCCTTGTACCGCTCCAGCCCGTATTCGAATAGGACCAGATTGGTTGGCTTATGCAGGTAACTGGATGACGGAGTGGGAACGTACAGGCAATCTTAAATACCGTGACAAGATTTTGGCAGGAATGAAAAGTATTTTGCTTCTTCCTAATCGGATTAGTACAGGACCTGTTGCTTTAGGGTATGATCCGGCAACAGGTGTAATTACTAGTGAATGTGATCAAAATTTGTTGAATACCAATCATTTAATGACTATAATGGGTGGCTTTGAAATAATGAATGAAATAATGGATATGGTTGATTTTTCTCAATGGAATAATGCTTGGTTGGAATATGCACAGATGGTAAAGGATGATCGTTATCGAACTCGTTTGAAAGCTTATGCTGCATTTCAGACTCATGATGCTGCAATGAAAAAGAAATTATGGAATGATCTATTTGCTAGAGTAGGAGGATCTAAATGTTCTTTAAAGGTAAAGACGTTACTTCCTCCTGTGGTTCCTGCTCCATTAGATGAATCGGATGGGCTTAACACGAATGATGTTTCTCTTTGGAGTCTTGATGCGATTTATATGCAAGAAGTAATTCCTTATACCTGGTGAATTGAAAAGTAGCAGCAGAGTTGATTATTTCTATTAAATGATAAACTAATAGGATAAAAAATCCATGTAAATAAGAAAATATCCATGTTTTTATGGTGAAATGTAGAGTTTGCTATCTTTTTTAATTGTTTGTTAGTCTGTACTTTTGACCATTGACTTTTGGAATCTATATTCGAAATAAAGATTGAATACAATTAATAACTAATTAAATTTTTAAAACAATTTGTGATGCTAAAAATTATGAAAACACAATCAATCAGGATGTTCCTTTTTTCCTTATTATTGGGGATTGCATCCGTAGTGTATGCTCAAGTTCAAGTAACAGGGCGAGTGGTAGATATAACAGGTGAGCCTATTATTGGCGCGAATGTTGTATTAAAAGGTACTGGTCAAGGGACTATAACTGATTTTGATGGTAAGTTCTCATTGTCTGATCTTCCTAAGAAAGGAACTTTAGTAGTGAGTTACATTGGTTATGTTGATCAAACAGTTAAAATAGAAGGTGGAAATTTTTATAAAATTGTTTTATCAGAAGATACAGAGACTTTGGAAGAGGTAGTGGTGGTAGGATATGGTACTCAAAAGAAAAGTGATTTAACAGGTTCGGTAATGCAGGTTAAATCTAAAGATATCACCTCAGTGACGGCTAACAATCCAATACAAGCATTATGTTGTGACCAATAGCCGTCCAGGTGAATCTCCTACATTGAGGATACGTGGTAATGGCTCTATTAGTGCAGGGAATGATCCGTTGTATGTAGTAGATGGATTTCCTTTAATGAATGGTTCTTTAAATGAAATTAATGCTAATGATATTGCATCTATAGAAGTATTAAAAGATGCTTCGGCTACAGCTATCTACGGATCGCGTGGCTCGAATGGTGTAATTATGATTACTACGAAAACAGGAGGAAAAGATTCTAAAAATCTTTCATTTAATGCTAATTATGGATTTCAAATGCCTGGCCGATTGATTGAAACAATGTCGCATGATCAGTTTATTGATTATATTAACTCTGCTTATATGAATTCTAAAGGTACGACTGTTTATAATGATGAAAATCCGGCTCCAGATACTCACACAGACTGGCAGAGAGAGACACTGTATGGCTGTAAACCAGTTCAAGATTATAGTTTGTCATTAGATGGTACGTCTGGTGATACACAATATATGCTATCTGGAGGTATTTATCTACAGGATGGATTATTACCTAGTTCTGAATTTGATAAGTATACATTTCGTACGAATGTACAACATAAATTCAATAATTTTTTGAAGATAGGAACACATATGCAGTATTCATATACAGAGGCAAATATGGCAGAGTTGAGTAATTATCAAGGTGCATTAAATGATATTTGGCGTGATGGTTGGCCTACTTTGCCTGTATATCGCGAAGATGGCACTTTTGCAGTGCCACAAGACAATCCAAGGATATCTACTCTTTTTGGTGATGCTGCCTACTGGAATCCGGTAGCTAATTATAAAGAGGTTACAACAAAATCAAATGTCAGCCGTCTTTTGGGAGATGTCTATGCAGAATTTCAATTAGCTAAAGGATTGACTTTTAAGACGAATTTTGGTCTTGATATTGCTAATAAGCGTGATTATAATTATACAACATCAAAAATAACGACTTCAACTGGATATGGAAAAGGTGGAAATGGATATACAAAAAAAATGAGCCGTCTTACCGAAAATATACTTTCGTATATGAATGAATGGGGAGATCATCGTTTTACTGCTACTGGTGTTTATTCATGGCAAAATTATATGTATGAAACTTTATCTATTTCTGGTAATGGTTTTGCAAATGATGAGACTGGTGCATGGGATATGGGACAAGCAAATAGGGAAACAGTCGAGTATGGAAGTGATAAATATGAAAATTCGTTGATATCATGGACTGGACGTGTTACTTATGCATATAAAGATCGTTATTTATTAACAGCTACAGCCCGTTATGATGGCTCTTCTCGATTTGGTGAGAATAATAAATGGGGATTTTTCCCGTCAATAGGTTTAGCTTGGCGTGCAAGTGAGGAAGAATTTCTTGCAGGAAATAAAGTTATAACTAATTTGAAAGTACGTGGAAGTTTTGGTGTTACAGGTAATCAAGAGATTGGTAATTACAAATCATTAGCACAACTGAAAGTTGATAATTATATATATAATGATACTGAGATTCAAGGCTTTTATGAAACAATTGGTAATCCTGATTTAAAATGGGAACGTGCCAATCAATTTGATATTGGCATTGATTTATCTTTGTGGAATCGTATCCATGTTACTGCAGATTATTATCATAGGAAAACCTCTGATTTACTTTATAATGTACCTATACCTTCCACTTCTGGATTTTCTTCAATGTTGAGTAATGTGGGTTCTGTGTTGAATAAAGGTTGGGAACTATCTATTACAGGTAATATTATTGATCTGAATGATTTGAAAATTGATGCGACAGTGAATTTAAGCCGTAATACGAATAAGATAAAAGAACTATATAATGATGTACAGTCCATAACTTTGAAATCAGGGTTAGGATTAAGTAGTTATTTAAAGGTGGGAGAATCCTTAAATTCTCGTTATGCTCTCCTTGCGGATGGTATTATACGTACTGAGGAACAACTTGCTGCCTATAGAAAAATTGAGGCAACAGCTAAAATGGGTGATGAAATGTATAAAGATTTAGATGGAGATAACCAAATAACAGTAAAAGATCAGGTAAATATTGGAACAACAGATCCGAAACTTATTTATGGGGTTGCTTTAAATATACAATATAAAAAATGGGGGATTAGTATTTTGGGAAATGGAGCAGATGATTTTGTGGGAGGAAGTTCTTATTTGCAAATTTCAGAAAATCAGTTGAATGCAAGCACTATTGGTGTCCCATCTAAATATGCATATGAACGAATGTGGAGTCCTTCCAATCCTAATGGTACATATCCGGCTGCTGGGGCTTCTAATACTCACGAAAGTGATCGTGTTAATTCTGGGTGGTACTATTTTGTTCTTAAAAGCATGGCTCTTAATTATGATTTTGGTAGAAATCCATTTAAGGCTGTAAAAGGTATTAAGGGATTAAGTGCATCTCTAAATTTCCAGAATTTTATAACTTTTTCTAGTCAAAGAGGATATAATCCAGAAAATGGGGATACATCTTATCCATGGATAAAAAGTGTAAGTATAAGCGTGAATGCTAAATTTTAATTTTAATAAATAAGGTAATATGAAAACATATATATTTAATCATAGTAAATTGAATGTAAATTGGAGGAGCAAAATATTTATTTTGTTTTTTACAATAGTGTCTTTTGTGAGTTGTACTGACTTATCAGAATCTACTTATACATTTATTAATCCAGGAACTTATTATAATACAGAAGAAGAATTGCAAAGTGCTTTAAATTCTGTTTATGCTGATTTTCGTAAATTCACAGCAGGATATAAAACGTTGATGACTTTAGAATTGTTGACAGAACATGCAATGCCAGCGCATTCCTCCAAAGATGGAGTGAAAAATTTTAACTCTTGGCAAGGGGTAAATCAGTCAACTACATATAATATACAGATATGGGATAGTGGATATGAATTAATAAATCGTTGTAATGTTGTGCTTGGTCGTGGTGATAAAGTAAATATAGAAGAGAAAAAGCGTAATCAAATTTATGGCCAGGCGCGTTTCTTCCGGGCTTATACTATGTTTGTGTTGCTTCGTATTTATGGAGGACTAGCTATTCCGGAATCTTATACATCAGGTTTGAATGGTTTGGAAATTCCTCGTAAAACGATTGATGAAACGTATGATTATATTATTGATGATTTAAAATATTGTATTGATAATCTTCCGAGCCGTTCTCAATGGGGAAATGGTGCCTATTATAAGGCTAGTAAGGGTGCCGCGCAAGCTTTGTTGGGTGATGTCTATTTAACAAGAGGATGTATGGATAATTATAATACAACTTATTTTCAAGAAGCTAAAAAATATTTAGGAGATGTGATTTCTTCAGGAGAATATGAACTTTTGCCGGATTATAAATCACTGTGGTATTGGTTTGTAGAAGAAGCGGCAAAGAATACAAAGGAATCACTTTTGGAAATTCAATTTGGAGCTACCCAAGTAAGTGATTTACATTGTTATTTTGGCATTAATACGAAAGATGAGTGTTTGGGTGGAAAAATGTATGCTCGTGCAGGAATTGCCCATAAAAGTTATTTCTCTTTTCAAGATGAAGATGTACGTAAACAATGCTTTTTGACGGAATATACAATAACTGGTACAACTACTCGTCGTTGGTGGGAGCCTGAGTATAAAGGATTTTCAGGTAAAGGTGAAGGAATGTGGCCTTCGACTTCTCCGGGATGTGTAAAATTTTATGATCGTACTAAGTCTTGTTATGATACTGGAGGCTCTAAAGCTAATTATATAGCCATGAGATATTCGGATGTTTTGTTGAATTATGCGGAAGTGGAAAACTATTTGAATGGGCCTACAGAGGACGCATATTCTAAACTAAATGCTGTACATAATAGATCTAATAGTAATCCTATTGCGACAGGATTATCTAAAGAAGCTTTTGATGATGCAATTTTTCAAGAGCGAGTTTGGGAATTCATAGGTGAAGGGCATTTGTATTATGATGAATTGCGTACAAATAGATTGGGAAAGAATGTTTATGAGTATAAGACATATATGTTTGAGAATGGATATTATAATTGTCAAAAATTACAGTTTGTTCCACAAAAAACATTCTTGTGGAAAATACCTCAGACATCATTAGATTCCAATCCTGCATTAGAGCAGAATCCTGATAATGTTTCAGATCCTAAGTACCCTCTGTAGAATATAGTTATTTGACAGGTATTTTGAATTCTCCACCTCAATGAGTTGAAAAATAGAATGTATGATATAAAGTCAACTTGTTGAGGGTGGATGAATGTTTTATACAATGTATTTATTTTTCATAAAAATCAAGGGGTGATAAATTATTTCTTGGTTACAACTTTTACTAGTTTGTAAAAATGTGTAGTTAATTTTATATAAAGAATTAAAATAAGATAATATAGAATATGAGATTTCATGGTGGAAGTATAATGCTTCTTATAAGTATGTTTTTGATATCTTGCGATAAGAAAGAAACATTATCAGAAGTGGTGGAAAGAGGATTGAATGTTTCAAGCCAACAAACTATGTTTTTGGCAGAAGAATTGGAAAATCAGGAAAAGAAATTACCTAGAACGTATGAAAATAATGAATTGAAGACTGTTGGTTATAAATCATGGGTTTCAGGTTTTTTCCCTGGAGTGTTATGGTATTTGTATGAAAATGATCCAACAGAAGAATTAAAGAGATATGCCGAACTATATACTTCACGTGTGGAACCGGCCAAGAATATGACTTCTACACACGATTTGGGATTTATGTTGTATTGTAGTTTTGGTAATGGGTATAGATTGACACATGATTCTACTTATTTGGAGGTGTTGAAAACTGGTTCAAAATCATTGGCAACACGTTTTAATAGTAAAATCGGTGCTATAAATTCTTGGGGGGCTAGAGGTAAATGGCAATATCCGGTAATTATAGATAATATGATGAATCTTGAGATGTTGTCATTTGTAGCTAAAAAAACGGGAAAGGAGTCTTATATGGATATGATTAATGCTCATGCGCAAACTACTTTGAAACAACATTTCCGACCGGATAACAGTTGTTATCATGTCGTTTCTTATGATACGATTACAGGATTGCCCCATGCTAAAAATACACATCAAGGCTATGCGGATGAGTCTGCATGGTCCAGGGGGCAAGCATGGGCATTATATGGTTATACAATGATGTATAGAGAAACAGGAAAACCAGAGTATTTGGAACAGGCCCGTAAAGTGGCGAGATTTATTAAGAATCATCCCAACTTGCCTTCAGACAAAGTACCGTATTGGGATTTCGATGCACCGGATATTCCAAATACACCTCGTGATGCATCAGCGGCAGCAGTCATGGCTTCTGCATTGATTGAATTGAGTCAGTTGGATAAAAGTGAAGAAGCCTCAGCATGGTTTGATTTGGCGGAAGCGCAGATTCGTTCATTGTCTTCACCGGATTACTTGGCGGAGTTTGGAACTAATGGAGGTTTTATTTTGAAACATAGTGTAGGAAATTTGAATAAGAATTCGGAAGTGGATGTACCTTTGAGTTATGCAGATTATTATTATGTGGAAGCTTTATTACGTTTAAAGAAAATTCAAAATGAAAAATAGAATAGGAATATGGGTTGCCTTTAGTTTTCTTCTTTTCTGTTTAAAATCTTATGCCCAACCGACAGGAAATGAAGACAGATGGTATTGGGTGAATACTATGGTAAAAATAGCCAATCCGGTATTGGACAATCTTAGTCAAGGGACACTGAAAAAGAATATGCCGTTTGAATCCTTGTCAACTGAACCGTTGAGAAGAGAGGTCTCGTATTTGGAGGCTGTAGGGAGAACAATTTGTGGAATTGCTCCTTGGTTGGAACTAGGACAGGATCAGACAAAAGAAGGCAAATTGCGAGCTAAGTATATACAAATGACACTAAAAGGTCTTAAGAATGCAGTCAATCCAGACTCGCCGGATTATTTAATGTTTGATAATCGGCATTTTCAACCACTGGTAGATGCTGCTCATCTTGTACAGGGAATTTTAAGAGCTCCTAAACAAATTTGGGGGAATTTGGATAAAGAAACGCAGGTTCGTTTGATTAAGGAACTGAAAAGAACTCGAGGCATTAAACCCAAAGAAAGTAACTGGTTGCTTTTTGCATCTATGGTGGAGGCTGCTTTGCTGGAATTTACAGGCGAGTGTGACACATATAGACTGAATTATGGAATTCATCGTTTTTTGGAAGATGGTTGGTATAAAGGAGATGCTTGGTATGGTGATGGTCAGGAATTTCACTTGGATTTTTATAATAGTATTGTTATCCATCCCATGTTGACAGATATCCTTGCTATAATGAAAAAGCATAATTTGGAAGGAGGGGAGAATCTTGACAAGCAGATAATCCGTCAGCAACGGCTATCAGAACAATTAGAACGATTGATTTCACCTGAAGGAACCTATCCTGCTGTTGGGCGTTCTATTGTTTATCGTTTTGGTATTTTCCATGCTCTTTCTCAAATGAGTTTAATGAAGAGGCTTCCGGAGAAACTTCTCGGGGGGCAAGTACGTTGTGCGCTTACTGCTGTTTTGCATAGACAATTTGCAACTCCGAATAACTTTGATAAGAATGGATGGTTAAAAATAGGTTTATCCGGCAACCAGATAAATATGTCAGAATCATATATAAATACGGGTAGTTTATATATGTGTGCTACTATATTTTTAGCATTGGGACTTCCGGCTGAGGACTCGTTTTGGACAGAAACTTATATGGAATGGACCAATATGAAAGCATGGAAGGGAATAGATGTCGGGGCTGATAAAGCATTGCGAAAGGGATAGTTGATATATGGGGGGAATATAAGATAAGTGTTTTCTTGTTTATTTGTTAAACTCTTTTTAATGACTAGTATTTGGGCAAAATACTTAGTTATTTAAGGGAATATATTAAGGTGAGTTCTATCAATTCAATTTATCCTCTTGTATCAGACAGCAGAACT
>ERZ1036407.59-NODE-59-length-124091-cov-26.375746_pt1 | contig 124091 bp, 111 predicted proteins | sample MGYA00514217_ERZ1036407 | MGnify/ENA primary metagenome ERZ1036407 (study PRJEB33795, sample SAMN09464943) | human gut metagenome | host: Homo sapiens | place: USA: Stanford, California | collected 2016-11 | study: EMG produced TPA metagenomics assembly of the... | reverse complement strand
GAAACAGCCCTTTATTATTTCAGCTTAAAAAGTTTCATCGGACAGCAATAATTCACATTATCATCTCCTGCTGAAAACACAGTATATTTAGGAAACTCCGGGAATTTTTTTTTTGCACCGGACTGCGCTTCTCCTTTCATACAAGAAAAGAAAAGCATAAGTCCCGCAAATAATATGTTTTTCATAATACACATAGTAATAGTTTTAGATTTTATCAGAAGAGTTACATATTACTTCACAAAAGCTCCTTGCAAAGCATGTAACTACGAATCATCATGCGAGGTATATGGAAAGGACCTTTAAAGAGATTTCCCTTAGCTGGTTGTGCCACAGTACCATCACGGTGAAGATAACCATACCATTCTCCATATTCCTTATCGGGAAAATGAGTATACGTCCAGTCACTGATTTGCTTATGCATCTGAATATATTTCTCATCCCCCGTAGCCTGATAGGCATATAAAGTGGCAATAATAGTCTCTGTTTGCGGCCACCAGAATTTCATATCCTGAGAATAGTCCTGAGCCGGAAGATTACGGCAATCACGGAAATTGATTATGCCACCAAACTCTTTATCCCATCCCCATTCCCAAGACCAGTCGAGAATCTGAAGAGCCAATTGCAGTAAATCCTTATCCCAATTGCGATATTTAGCTTCTTCCATAATGAACCAAGCGGTTTCAATACAGTGGCCCGGATTTATGACACGTCCGTTACACGTGTCAATAAATTCACCATTAGGTCCTACCATTTCAAGTAAAGCCTTAAACTCCGGATGGATAAAATATTTACGCAATGCGGCAATCGAAGCATCTATCTGCTCCGTCAATACAGGATCGTCAATAACCATCCGGATGCGAGAAGCTGTATTAATCAAGATCATCGTTATAGAATGCCCTCTTGAAGACATAGCCGGCAAATATTTAGGTTCAAGCATTCCCGGAGTATCCAGGAAATGCTGTGTACGCTTGAAGATTTCCAATGCTTTCTCAGCATATTCCTTTTCACCGGTTGCCAATGAATATTCAGCCATTGCTATTGCCGCAAAACCTTCTGAAAACACATAACGGCGCTTACGTAACGGGACTCCATCTTCTGTGACTTCAAAGAACATATGTCCATCCGTATCAAAGCAATGCGCTTCGATGAAATCAATACAACTCTTGGATGCTGCCAACCATTGGGGATTTTTCTCTATATTATTATATGCATATGCAGCTATAAACCCGAAACGTCCCTGAAACCAGACAGATTTCGTTGTATCCATCAAACTACCATCCCGATTAACGCATGTATACACCCCTCCATGTTCTTTATCCAGCCCGTACTTCATCCAGAACGGCATAATATTATTTATTATATCGTCTTTATAGGATATGGCCCACTTATTCAAATATTCTGCTGTATTCATGCTATGCGTTTTTAAAGTTTATTGCATCGGTCAAAAAAATGAATTGCCTCAAGCTCCGTTTTCATCTGAACTTCTTCTTCATCTGTCATATTCTGGAAGGGAGTACGGTTCTTACCTAAATCAAGTCCTATCAATTTCATTATGCGTTTTCCGCCAACAATATTCCCACGAAAATGGCAGATCACATTTATTACTTCCTGTGAGAAGTTCTGACGTTCACGGGCTGTTTCGATATCACCTGCCTCCCATGCTTTGATGATACCGACCAGTTCTTTACCATTATAATTGGTTGTTCCGCCGATGCCGCCCTGAGCACCACCCATAGCCAGACAAGGAAGAATTGTTTCATCCTGTCCATGCAACATATCATATTTTCCGTTTTTATATAAACGGCATTGGTTGTATTCATACATGCTCTCAAAAGTATATTTAATACCTGCAAAGTTAGGAACACGTCCGTCTACCGCTTCCAGTAATTTAACCATTGGCAGAAAAGCACCGTTGAATGCCGGAATATGATAATAATAGAAGGGAAGTTCGGGCGCACCGAATGCTATCTCTTCAATATATTTCACCAATTCTTCAATACGGCCAATCTTCGGAAAAGGAGGAGCCATAGCACCAATTCCCCATGCGCCTATTTTTTGTGCATGTTCAGCCAACATACGGCTGGCCTTTACACAGCAACTACCGACGTGCACGATTACTTTAAAGCCTTCGGGAGCGACAGCAACCCAACGCTCTGCCAATAACATACGTTCTTCTTCAGTCAGCATATAACCTTCACCGGAAGAACCATTGATAAACACTCCTTGGAGTCCGTTCTTTACCAACATCTTGGCATATGCTTCAATAGGTTCCAAATTCACTTCACCATTCTCGTAAAAAGGAGTAAACGGTGCATCGATAAGTCCTTTAATTCGTTCCATCATTTTATTTTTTATAAAGTTATTATATTCTTAATCTACCATATTATCTGTCTTCGGTCTTAAGAAATAGATTTGAAGTACCAATGCTACAGCTACCACGATACTCAGCATTGCAAATCCCTGTCCTAAACTTCCTCCGTCTGTCCACTTTCCAAGAACTTCTGTCACGGCAGCTCCCGCAAACACACCGGTCATATTCATAATTCCATAAGCCGTCGCACGATGTTTTGCTGATACAAACTGGCATAGAATAGGCATATTATTTGCGTCAAAGATTCCAAAACCAATACCAAAGAGCAATCCCGCTCCAATCACACTAACAAAACTATGTCCAAACCCAAGCAGGAGCAGAGCCGGTATAGTCATCCCCAAACCGATGGCTCCGGTATAAACACGCCCGCGAATATTTTTTTGTACCCAACGGTCAGATAAGATTCCACCTAAAATAACACCGATAAAAGAAGACACGGCAATTGTTATAGTAGATATCGGTCCCGCTTCGGACATAGGAATATTCAAGCTATCCGCAAACAAAGTCGGAAGCCAATTCTTTGTTGCCCACCCCGGAAGACTGGGAGCCGCAAAATAGAAAAGAATAATCCAAAATGCCCAATTAGTAAACAGCAGGGAAAGCCCACTTATAATGGAAGGTTTCTTCTCTTTAGGAGCATCATCTATTTTTTTGATAGATATATTATGAATAGGATTTTCTTTCAAAAACAATATAAGTACCAAAGAATAAGCAATACCTACAATGCCAAACCAATGAAAAGTAGCCTGCCAAGAAAAAGCGGCAGCAGCCGTAGCCCCAAAACCACCGATAGCCTGCCCGACATACAACCCTGTCATATGAACTCCTACAGCTAAAGAGCGGGATTTTCCCTCATGCCAGTCAGCAATCAACGATAAAGCCGAAGGAATATACAACGCTTCACTGACTCCCATGACAGCACGCAACCAGTAAAGCTCGTGAAAGTTATGAGCATACCCCATTAAAAAAGTAACCGCCGACCAGACAAAAAGACTACCGACCACCAACCATTTACGATTTACCCTATCGGCGATAATTCCCGCAACAGGACTCATAAAACCATATATCCATAAAAATATAGCCATTAAAGCTCCAAAAGCTTCAGCTTTGTTCAACTCTACGATATCTACTTTCATAGCTTCCTGCATCGTAGAAAGCATCTGACGGTCCATATAATTAAGTAGCGCTACTATCCACAGCAGACCGACAACCACCCATGGGTAAATACTTTTGTTTTTCATATAAAGTAATTTTTTATGTTTCACTCGTATTAAATCATTGCAAACATAATACTATTTTTATTTTCCTCCAAACATTTAATTAAATATTTTATTATATATTCGCTTATTTATAAATCACATAAGAAGATATAATACTTTATATATATCAAAAGGCAGCACCTCATTAATAAGAGACACCACCTTTTCCATGTTATTTTCGATACTACAAAATAAAAACAATAACAATTTATAGCCGTACTTTAGCTATCAATTTACGTATCTTGCCATGACCAATAATCGGGGCATGGGGATCTTCCGGATACACTATTACAAATTGCCCCGGAAGCAGATTAACATAAGTAGTCGGAGCATCTGAATATAAGGCGCACTCGTCCTCTTTAGAATATGCCTTAACCTCTTTTTGTAAGTCCTCCAAGGCTTTCCAACCAATTGTTTCCGCACCTTCCAACAAGATATGCACATCAATATAGTCATGATGTAATTCTAAAACTTGCTTATCAGGAGATACACATTCCAGATTTACATTATTGATAAACAAATTCTCACCATCAATCTCAATACGCCCCAAATCCGTATGAAGCAAATCATGGGTTTTCACATAGTCAAACAAGGGCTTGAACAAAGGGTGGAGCCCTTCGATACGCTGACTGTTTTGCAGATTAGATACGATCATATTTTTCCTTTCATTTATAATTAAATAATAGAAGGGCAAATATAAAAGAAATATTTAATATAACAGACGTTATTAATAAAATTATTAAATATATAGATTCTTGATTTATATATTATTCATTTTAATACAATATTCAGAAAGAGGGATAAATAAAGCATCTACTAAATTCAAATCAAACAAATCTCCATTAATAAATAAATTTATTATCTTTGCCTCAAACAATAAAGAAGGACTAAGATGAAACAACATTTACTGAAAGAAATAGAAGCAGGAACCAAGAACGCTCTTCTCAAAAAGAAGATTATTACACATTATATATATAATGGTAGTTCTACTATTACAGATTTAGCAAAAGAACTGGATCTCAGTGTCCCGACTGTCACAAAATTCATTAGTGAAATGTGCGAAGAAGGATATATAAACGATTATGGCAAATTGGAGACGAGCGGAGGACGCTACCCCAGCTTATATGGACTAAATCCCGAATCCGGTTATTTTATAGGAGTAGATATTAAAAAGTTTGCCATTAATATAGGACTGATTAATTTCAAAGGCGATATGGTAGAATTAAAAATGAATATCCCTTTTAAATCAGAAAACACTTCACAAGCACTGGAAGAGTTATGCAAACTTATTCTGCAATTTATAAAGAAAGCAGATATAGATAATGATAAAATATTAAATATCAATATAAATGTGTCCGGCAGAGTCAACCCAGAATCTGGATATAGCTTCAGCCAATTTAATTTTGAAGAGAGACCCTTGGCGGAAGTATTAACTGAAAAAATCGGATTCCGGGTAACAATAGACAACGATACACGCGCTATGACTTACGGGGAATATATGAAAGGATGCGTAAAAGGGGAAAAAGACATTATTTTTGTAAACGTCAGTTGGGGATTAGGCATAGGTATTATCATTGATGGGAAAATATATACCGGAAAGTCCGGTTTTTCCGGAGAATTCGGGCATACAAATGTATTTGACAATGAAATCATCTGCCACTGTGGTAAAAAAGGATGCTTGGAAACGGAAGCATCAGGTTCAGCTCTTCATCGAATATTAATAGAACGCATCCAGAAAGGAGAAAGTTCTGTCCTATCCAACCGGATTTTAGCCAAAGAAAATCCTCTTACTTTGGATGAAATTATAGCTACCGTAAACAAGGAAGACCCACTCTGCATTGAAATTGTAGAAGAGATCGGACAAAAACTGGGAAAACAAATTGCAGGGCTAATTAATATATTCAATCCTGAACTGGTAATCATAGGCGGAACCCTATCTTTGACTGACGACTATATCACCCAGCCGATAAAAACAGCAGTACGCAAGTACTCGCTAAATCTAGTCAATAAAGATTCAGCCATTGCGACATCCAAGCTGAAAGACAAAGCCGGTATCATTGGCGCTTGTATGCTGGCACGCAGCCGGATGTTTGAAAGTTGAATTTATCTTCTGCGCTGAGAGAAAAAGTTATCTATAAAACGAACAATATAGACCACGACAACTCCTGCGACGACTAAAACAATAATGCGACTCAACATAAATTTCGTTTTTTATATTTCACATAAATTCCATGTAAAAAAGATACCACACTCATACGAAAGAGATTCTATAGAAAAACAAAACGCTGATTATTAGTCAAATAATCAGCGTTCTAATTAGAGAGCCGCTAGCCAGACTTGAACTGGCGACCTACGCGTTACGAATGCGTTGCTCTACCAACTGAGCTATAGCGGCGTTTGTCTCTCGTTTACGGCGTGCAAAATTACAGCTTTATTTGAGAAAACAAAAAGAATCCGATTATTTTTTGAACTTAATTTTTAAATCAACTTTTGTTGACGTAATCTAAAACTTTTCTTTGTGCTCAAATTTCCCGTCCTCGGTATAATATTTCCATGTACCTTTCGGTTTATTATTTGCATACTTTCCACGAAGTTTCAAGGTACCATCTTCATAATATTCACGGTAACGGCCATGACGTTTCCCTTCTTTTACTTCCGCTTCACTCTTCAATGCGCCTTCCGGATAGAACTCCCGCAACACATTCCCTTCAAACTTTTCGACATAGAAACGTTTCAGTTCGCTCATCTGCTCTTTCTCGGTTTCAGCATCTTCGTTCATTTCCTTATCATCTTCATCAGTAGCAATAGCAACGGCAACCTCTTCCGGTTGATATGGGCTATAATCCATCACATACTGCAAAGAAGCCGAGTGATCCTCTCCTATAATCTGCATAGTCCAGTAAGGGAATGAATACAAAACGTCTTTGTTTGATTGTATTTCATTCCATGTGGCAGGATTCATCATCGGTTTCAACTGGGAATAAAACTTGCGCACATCTGTATATAAGAAAATAGTAGAACTTGATTTTAAATATGACAGTGCATTTTCAAAACCCGGATTATTTTTCAATAAATTCTTCTGCTCGTAATCTTCTACAAAAGAAAGTAAAGAAGCAGCTTTATTACTAAAAACTACATAATCGTCAACATAAGTATAGTATGGCTTCTCAAATTTATCAAATAGCTTCCCAAAAAACAAGCGGAAAAAGCCTTTCATCTCGATATAATTAATCTCGAAATCCTTATAATTAGCAGTCTTAATCTTAACCGGAGTACGTCGCTTAATCTTCTTTTCAATGAATTCCATGTTCCTACGGGCATCTTTAATACTTTTAGCCCTGATAGCCAGAATCAGTTCGGGATCATGCCCTAACAAACCTGGTTCGGATTGCGTAATAGCAAACTCTCCTGACATCCAACTCAAGAAGTTTTCTTCCAAAGATATACCGAATAGCCCTTCTATCTTTTTCCGGGAACTTTGATAAGAATCATACAGCTGTTTATTGTGAACCGACAGTGCATTCTCCAATTCCTTTACAAAAGTTACCGGACTATTGAAACCTATATTCGTATAAAGAGCTGTCCGCCCGGACAGAATCTCATGCGCTTTCATTTTATGTTTTCCCGAATTCAACAAAGCAGTGACATAAGGATCGGCAGAATCTTTTTTCAACGTATATCCTTTCACCTCCATCCTTTCCTTATTCGTATTTAAATAAAGTCCCGCAAAATTCATGGAATTGCTAAACAGATCGATATACTCATTTCTTGTACCTAAATAAATAGACATAAATTGAGGTACACGCGCATAATTGATAAAGACCCTGACAAGCCCCTTACCGGAAACCAACTTCTCTGTTTCAATAAAAGACTGATCAAGCCCGATTTTAGGTTTATTACGAGAATCAATAGCCGACTCGACAAGTCCGGATGTATAAGAACCGACCAAATGATTATCGACAAAAGCAATATAGAAAATATCCCTCGTCTCGGGATCGCGCATTTCAAGGATATTAATGCCATTATGCATCCGGTTAGTCACAGTAAAACCACTCATAACCAATACGGTTTCAACCTGGTCTTTCAATAAGTCCATCTTTGATGTCTTCTGCATATCCAGGATAAGTAGAAAATCCCAATTAGTGGGACGAGTCTTATGGAGCGAAATAAGCATATCCCGCTCACCAACAAGCGACAATAATACCTTATTGCTTTTGACAACGGAATCCAGCTTCTCCACACTTTGCGTCACCTCCTCAAAAGATTTCGCTTTCTTCAGGCATTGCCACGTCTCGCTTCCACTAAACTTCTCCCAATCTTCAATCGGAGCCGATGACTGAATAATAAATGCCGCATCTTCCGGAACCAGATAGATCTGCTGAATATTCCGATCAGGCGAGACAAATAAATAAACCACGGAATATACAACATATACCGCCAAAGCCAATGCAGCCACAACTAAAGTTCTCTTCACTATTTTCGAGGTACTTTTTTTCTTCTCCGGGCCTGCATATTGCTCTTCTTGCCCGCAATTTAATTCATCCATTATTGAGTTGTTATAAACTTGAATGGACAAATATACAAAAAAAACTATTCTGAATAAAACATAAACCATTGACTCGTATCGTAAATATGTACTAACTTTACCGCATGAAAAAGAAATTCCAACTCGAAGTTCCGGGAGGAGCCGATAAGGTCTTACTTCATACCTGTTGCGCTCCTTGTTCATCAGCCATTATTGAATGTATGATGCAACATCACATTACCCCTGTTATCTATTATTGCAATCCTAATATCTATCCGCTGGAAGAGTATATGATAAGAAAAAACGAATGTACACGCTATGCCCAATCATTGGGATTGGAGATAATAGATGCTGATTACGATCATGAAAACTGGCGATGTCATATAGCAGGAATGGAGCAGGAACCCGAAAGAGGAGGACGCTGCCTGCGTTGCTTTAAACTACGCTTATTGGAGACCGCCCGTTATGCACACGAACATGGCCTTTCCGTAATAACCACAACGCTTGCTTCCAGTCGTTGGAAAAGTCTGGAGCAGATTAATGAAGCCGGACAATATGCCACTGCTCCATACCCAGATGTCACATACTGGGAGCAGAATTGGCGGAAAGGCGGACTTAGTGAACGACGCATTGCCATCATTAAAGAGTATAACTTCTACAACCAACAATATTGCGGTTGCGAATTCAGCATGAGAAAAGAAGAATAAAACGAACCCGACATCAGCAGCTAACCAATGAATCGAAGTAAAAAAGGTAAAAACAGAAAGCTATTCAAAAAGAAATCACATTGCAATAACAAGTTAGGATGTATCATCGCCATCATTGTACTCACTCCTATTCTTTTTGGCGTCTATTTGTATTGCCAACAGATTAATATCCAGAAAAATAATGAACTGCAAACCGATGCTTCCCTTCAAATTCCACTTGGCAAAGATCTGGAGACACCCATATCATTAGCTCCCCGGCAAGAACAAATCATCCGGCATAGCGGATATACCGTATCATATAACAAAGATTTAAAGATCCCCAACTGGGTCTCTTACGAATTAACCCGGGAAGAAACCAGAGGAAAAGAAAAAAGAGGCAATCGTTTCATTGCCGATCCATTAGCGACAGGTCCGATTGCCACGAATGCCGACTATACCCGTTCAGGATATGATAAAGGCCACATGGCTCCTGCAGCAGATATGAAATGGAGCCCCGAAGCCATGAAGGAATCATTCTATTTCAGCAATATGTGTCCACAACATCCACAGTTAAACAGAAGAGGGTGGAAAAATCTGGAAGATAAAATCCGGAATTGGGCCATAGCAGATAGTGCCATTATTATTATATGTGGACCTATTATTGAAAAACAGCCTAAAACGATTGGGAAAAATAAAGTCGTAGTACCTCAACAGTTTTTCAAAGTAGTCCTATCCCCTTTTGTCAAACCGATACGGGCCATCGGCTTCTTATTCAACAACGAGCAGGCAGTAGAACCTCTATCTTCATATGTAGTCACAGTGGATAGCATCGAGAGCCTGACTAATATGGATTTCTTTGCCCCCCTGCCCGACGAAATAGAAAACAGGATAGAAGCGGACGCTAATTATTCCTTATGGCCGAACTAACTTGCAAAACTCATTCAGCTGAAACGAATTTATCTCCATACGCCAATAGTATTCTGTTACAACAGTCCTTCACCTTATTATAAAGGGATGCCGTAGCGATTCTAACGGTTTCACACGGTATCATCAAGTAATTCAATTAGTCCCACATATTATGGGAAAGTATTCTTTTATATTGTGGGAAAGTATTCCCACAATATATGGAACTAATGGAGTTACTATACAAAAAAGGAAATACTCTAAAGATCCGGATAAATCAAGAAGGGTGAAACGCAAGATGAAGAAACAGCTTCATAAACCGCACCAAAAGAAAACAAACTTTTGATGCGGCCGCCCTGTGATTCATCATGTAAAGAGAACAATCCTATCCAAATTCTTTTTATCTTTGGCGAACTTTTTAAATATACCTCAAAAGATGAAGAGAAAAAAGAGAAACATTCTATTATCCATTCTAATCGGAGCATTCCTCCTTTGTGCAATTGCCGGAGGCACCTTTTATTACTATCTGTTTGCTCCTCAATTTCATCCATCTAAAACTGTATATATTTATGTAGACCGGGATGATACAGCCGATTCTATCTACCATAAAATAAAAGAATTCGGGCACGTCAATAAGTTCGCCGGATTCCGGTGGATGGCAAAATACAAAGATTTCGATCAGAATATCCATACCGGACGTTATGCCATTCGCCCCAATGACAATGTCTATCATGTATATAGCCGCTTTTCCAGAGGTTATCAGGAAGCGGTCAACCTTACTATCGGAAGTGTCCGGACATTAGACCGGTTAGCACGAAGCATTGGGAAACAACTCATGATAGACTCTGCCGAAATCGCCAGCCAGTTATTCGACTCTACTTTCCAGGCTCAAATGGGATACACAACCATAACACTCCCCAGCCTTTTCATACCTGAAACCTATCAGGTATATTGGGACATGAGCGTAGACGACTTCTTTAAACGAATGAAGAATGAGCACGAACGCTTCTGGAACAAAGAACGTCTGGCACAAGCCACCGCCATCGGCATGACACCGGAAGAAGTCAGCACTCTTGCTTCCATCGTCGAAGAAGAAACCAACAACAATGAAGAAAAGCCAATGGTAGCCGGATTGTATATCAACCGTTTACATCAAGATATGCCTCTGCAGGCAGATCCTACCATCAAATTTGCACTGCAGGATTTCGGTCTGCGCCGAATCACCAATGAGAATTTGAAAGTCAACTCCCCCTATAACACCTATATAAATACCGGACTGCCTCCAGGCCCCATCCGTATCCCTTCTAAAAAGGGAATAGACAGCGTATTGAACTATACCAAACATAACTATATCTACATGTGCGCCAAAGAGGATTTTTCCGGAACTCACAACTTTGCATCCAATTATGCCGACCACATGGCAAATGCAAGAAAATACTGGAAAGCCCTGAATGAAAGAAAGATTTTCAAGTAAATTTGTAATAAAACGAACGGAAAAGCCTATCTTTGCCCGATAGATTAACAAACTGTGATCAACACTAAATAAAAGAAATATATATGAGCAAGCAACTCTTACTTGGCGATGAAGCCATTGCACAAGCTGCACTGGATGCCGGACTTTCTGGTGTTTATGCCTATCCTGGTACTCCTTCAACTGAAATTACGGAATATATTCAAATGGCCCCAATAACGACCGAACAGAATATACACAGCCGTTGGTGCGCCAATGAAAAAACAGCGATGGAAGCTGCGTTGGGTATGTCATTCGTTGGTAAACGGGCATTAGTTTGTATGAAGCACGTAGGTATGAATGTAGCTGCCGACTGTTTTGTCAACTCTGCCGTCACAGGCGTGAAAGGCGGATTGATGGTGGTAGCAGCAGACGACCCCAGTATGCACTCTTCGCAGAACGAACAAGACAGCCGTTTCTACGGAGATTTCTCACTGATCCCCATGTACGAACCCAGCAATCAGCAGGAAGCGTATGATATGGTATACAGTGGCTTCGAATTCTCTGAAAAATTGGGCGAACCGATCTTGATGCGTATGGTAACCCGCCTTGCACACTCCCGCTCCGGAGTAGAACGCAAAGCACAAAAACCACAGAATGGTATCTCTTTCAGCGAAGATCCCCGTCAGTTCATCTTGTTGCCGGGAAACGCCCGCAAACGCTACAAAGTATTGCTTGCCCGCCAAGACGAATTTATCAAAGCCTCGGAAGAATCACCTTATAATAAATATACAGATGGTCCTAACAAAAAGTTAGGAATTATCGCTTGCGGTATAGGTTACAATTATCTGATGGAAAACTATCCTGAAGGTTGTGAATATCCGGTACTTAAAATCGGCCAGTACCCATTGCCTAAAAAGCAATTACATCAATTGATTGACTCCTGTGACGAAATCCTCGTTCTGGAAGACGGACAACCATTTGTAGAAAAACAATTGAAAGGTTATCTGGGCATCGGCGTTAAAGTAAAAGGACGCTTGGACGGCACTCTGTCACAGGATGGAGAATTAAATCCGGACTCTGTAGCCCGCGCCGTAGGCAAAGAGAATAAATCTGAATTCGGCATTCCTTCTGTTGTAGAAATGCGTCCGCCTGCACTTTGCGAAGGTTGCGGACACCGCGATATGTATATCACATTGACCGAAGTTCTGAAAGAAGAATACCCATCTCATAAAGTATTCAGTGACATCGGCTGTTACACGCTAGGTGCGAATGCTCCTTTCAACGCAATCAACTCATGTGTAGACATGGGCGCCTCCATCACGATGGCAAAAGGTGCGGCTGACGGAGGGCTTTTCCCGGCTGTAGCTGTCATCGGAGACTCCACATTCACTCATTCCGGAATGACCGGACTACTAGATTGTGTGAACGAGAATGCCAGTGTAACCATCGTCATCTCCGACAATGAAACTACTGCCATGACAGGTGGACAGGACTCTGCCGGAACCGGACGTATCGAAGCGATCTGTGCAGGTATCGGAGTAGATCCGGCTCATATCCGTGTCGTTACTCCGCTGAAGAAAAACTATGAGGAGATGAAGCAAATCATTCGCGAAGAGATCGAATATCGTGGTGTATCTGTCATTATTCCACGCAGAGAGTGTATCCAGACATTAGCACGCAAAAAAAGAAGTAAGTAAGCCATGAAGAAAGACATTATATTATCAGGAGTCGGTGGACAGGGAATTCTGTCTATTGCTACAGTGATCGGCAAAGCTGCCTTGAAAGAAGGATTATATATGAAACAAGCAGAAGTGCACGGAATGAGCCAACGCGGAGGAGATGTTCAATCCAACCTCCGTATCAGCGACCAGCCGATTGCTTCTGACTTGATCCCATCAGGTAAATGCGACCTTATTATTTCATTGGAACCCATGGAAGGATTGCGCTACCTCCCCTATCTTAGCCCTAACGGTTGGTTGGTGACTAACGAAACTCCGTTTGTCAATATCCCCAATTATCCGGAAGCAGACAAAGTAATGGCAGAAATCAATAAGCTGCCTCACAAAATTGTGTTGAACGTAGACAAAGTAGCCAAAGAAGTAGGCTCCGCCCGTGTTGCCAACATTGTCTTATTGGGAGCAACGATTCCATTCCTCGGCATCAATTACGAGAAAGTGCAAGACAGCATCCGGGAAATCTTCCAGCGCAAGGGAGAAGCAATTGTAGAAATGAATCTTAAAGCATTGGCCGCCGGCAAGGAAATTGCAGAAAAGCTAATGTAATAACAGACATTATCATGAGTACACAATACTGGGAAGAAGAACTAGAAACCATGAGCCGGGAGAAGTTGCAGGAATTACAACTTCGACGGCTCAAGAAAACAATCAATATAGCTGCGAACTCCCCATATTACAAAGAAGTTTTCAGCAAACATGGCATCACAGCAGATAGCATACAATCATTAGACGATATCCGCAAATTGCCCTTTACTACCAAAGCCGATATGCGTGCCCACTATCCTTTCGGGCTGGTAGCAGGTGATATGAGCAATGATGGTGTACGTATTCACTCTTCCAGTGGTACTACCGGAAACCCGACAGTTATTGTTCACTCACAGCACGATCTCGACTCCTGGGCCAACCTGGTAGCCCGTTGCCTATACGCAGTAGGAATACGCAAGACCGACGTCTTCCAAAACAGCTCCGGATATGGTATGTTTACAGGGGGGTTAGGCTTCCAATACGGTGCAGAACGCCTGGGCTGCCTGACAGTTCCCGCTGCAGCAGGAAACAGTAAACGACAGATTAAATTCATCAACGACTTTAAGACTACCGCTTTACATGCTATCCCCAGCTATGCCATCCGCCTTGCCGAAGTCTTTCAGGAAGAAGGACTTGATCCCAAAGGAACCACACTGAAAACGCTGGTTATCGGTGCCGAACCTCACACCGACGAACAACGCCGGAAAATAGAAAAGATGCTGGGCGTAAAAGCATACAACAGCTTCGGTATGACAGAAATGAACGGCCCCGGCGTTGCTTTCGAATGTCAGGAACAAAACGGAATGCACTTCTGGGAAGACTGTTATCTGGTAGAAATTATCGATCCTGAAACAGGAGAACCCGTTCAGGAAGGAGAAATCGGAGAATTAGTGCTTACAACTCTCGACCGTGAGATGATGCCGTTAATCCGCTATCGCACCCGCGACTTAACCCGTATTCTTCCGGGGAAATGCCCCTGCGGCCGCACGCATATCCGTATCGACCGTATCAAGGGACGCAGTGATGATATGTTCATTATCAAGGGAGTAAATATCTTCCCGATGCAGGTAGAAAAGATACTCGTACAATTCCCCGAATTAGGCAGCAATTACCTGATTACACTGGAAACGGTCAACAACCAAGACGAGATGATCGTCGAAGTAGAATTAAGCGACCTTTCCACTGACAATTATATTGAACTGGAGAAGATCCGCAAGGATATAACCCGCCAATTAAAGGATGAAATATTGGTGACTCCCAAAGTTAAACTGGTAAAAAAAGGCTCTCTCCCACAAAGCGAAGGAAAAGCCGTCCGAGTGAAAGACTTAAGAGACAACAAGTAACGATTCAAAATTCCATGTGCTAATATACCAACCGCTGTTCACCATGCGGAATGGAATATTAGCACATTATTTAATTAATATCATACAGCATGCAATTACTTAAAAAAAGAATTCTGCAAGACGGAAAGTGCTACGAAGGAGGTATCCTGAAAGTAGACGGTTTTATTAATCATCAAATGGACCCTGTCCTGATGAAATCAATCGGAGTTGAGTTTGTCCGCCGTTTTGCAGCCACAAACGTAAATAAGATTATGACGATCGAAGCCAGCGGCATCGCCCCTGCTATCATGACAGGCTACCTGATGGATTTACCAGTTGTATTTGCAAAGAAAAAGTCTCCTAAAACCATCCAGAATGCACTAAGCACCACCGTGCACTCATTCACCAAAGACCGTGATTATGAAGTCGTTATCAGTGCAGATTTTCTCACCCCGAACGACAATGTTCTTTTCGTGGATGACTTTCTCGCATATGGAAATGCCGCATTGGGCATTATTGACCTCATCAAGCAATCCGGAGCAAATCTGGTAGGAATGGGCTTCATTATTGAAAAAGCCTTCCAAAATGGCCGTAAAATGCTCGAGGAACAAGGTGTCAGAGTAGAAAGTCTGGCCATCATTGAAGACTTATCCAACTGCTTTATTAAAATCAAAGACGAGTAGATTGATTGGGGTTGAAATACTGCCCCTTATCTTTCGTCCTTTTTCCATATTGCACCGCATGCTGCGGACAAACATGATAACATGCCAGGCATGAGGTGCAATCCATTCCCCAAACAGGCCTTCCGTCCACAACTTTAACATTCTCCACCGGACAAATCTTCTCACAACGCTTGCACCCAATACAAGCATCGGTAGCATAAAAATGCTTGGGAGACATCTGAAAACGATTAAACAACGGATTTATAATCCTCGTCTTGATAAAAGGCATACTCCCTTCATGACAGAGAAACATCTCTTCCCTCTTACTTATCAAAGCATTTATTTTACTGACAGTCGAAACAGCCTCCGCTAGTTTTTTCTCTTCCAACTCTTTATTATCCACGTCAAAACCGGGAAGCAAGACATAATTATTAGGCATAGTCACCGAAAAACCAGCGTGACATTCCCAACCTTTATTCTTCAATGCCTTCGCCAGCACTTGCTGGGTAAGCCCGGTATCATCACCACAGGAACAAACAAAAAACAAATATTGTCCTTTATATCCCCTTAAAGAAAGTTGTCGAACAAAGTTCAATACAATTTCAGGAGGTCCCCACGAATAGATAGGAAATACAAAGCCGATCTTTTCATCTGCCCGCAAACTAAACTCCAATGCTCCATTCTTTAGCGCATCGGGAATAAAAACCAACTCTTCTTTTTGCTCTTTGGAAAGCTGATTTGCAATCCACTTAGAATTACCTGTACCGGAGAAATAAAATATCATAGAAAAGTATATAAAAAAGCCGCATCGACGATGTGATGAAACTCTGATAGAACAAGATTTGAGCGCTCGCCCTCTTTGTAATCCACCGGCTTAAAGCTGTCCCGAAGGATGTGGCCCGCCATTGAAGAACGAAGCTTTCTCGGTGCATCAGATTAATTTGAAGAGTTTCCCGATCCAGTCGATACGGCTAATATTTTTGTATCACAAATGTAATAAGAATCTATGAGACTAACAAGAAAAAAAAGGAATTTGTTCACCTACTAACATTTTTTTCACTCCCTTTTATCCGCCTAACAAAAGAAAAGTGTCAGTTACTGGCTTAGTAACTGACACTTTGTAACTCGTAAACTATTGATGCTTAAGCAGCTTTAGCCTTAGCAACTACAGCTTTGAAAGCTTCCGGGTGATTCATAGCTAAATCAGCCAAAACCTTACGGTTTATTTCAATACCGGCTTTGTGCAGACCGCCCATCAATTTAGAATAAGACATTCCTTCAAGACGTGCAGCAGCGTTGATACGTTGTATCCAAAGAGCGCGGAAGTTTCTTTTCTTATTTCTACGGTCACGGAACGCGTAAGTCAAACCCTTTTCCCAAGTGTTTTTAGCTACGGTCCATACATTCTTTCTTGCACCAAAGTAACCTCTGGTCAATTTCAAAATTTTCTTTCTTCTTGCTTTTGAAGCAACATGATTTACTGATCTTGGCATAGTTTTACTTTTTTTGAATGTTAGCGCCGTTACTTCACGCAACGAACTTCAGGCTAAAGCATTCGGTTAATACTTTAATAATACTTTGTACGCTTTTGATTACTTCATTGCTAAGAGTTCCTTAACCTGGCTTACATTTGTTGTATCAACAGTTGTAGAGTAGCACAGATTTCTTTTTCTCTTTTTCGATTTCTTAGTCAAAATGTGACTGTGAAAAGCGTGCTTTCTTTTGATTTTACCTGTTCCGGTAAGGGTAAACCTTTTTTTAGAACCGGAGTTAGTCTTCATCTTTGGCATCTTACTTGTTTTTAAATTATTAAATATATAATGGCAACGCACTATACCTGCGCGTTACGCATCCTTTTCTTATTCTTCGCTCGTTTCCGGCTTCTCTGCTTTTTGTGCAGGAGCAGCAGGTTTCGGTGCTCCGGCTGTTGCAGGCTTTTTAGGAGCTTCTTTCTTCTTCGGAGAAAGCTGTATAGTCATACGCTTACCTTCCAGTATCGGCATCTGATCTACTTTAGCATAGTCTTCCAAATCATTCGCAAAACGAAGCAACAATACTTCACCTTGTTCCTTAAAAAGGATAGAACGACCTTTAAAGAATACATAAGCCTTCACCTTATCACCGTCTTCCAAGAATCCTTTAGCATGCTTCAACTTAAAGTTGTAATCATGGTCATCTGTCTGGGGACCAAAACGAATCTCCTTCACATTAACCTTCACCTGCTTCGCTTTCTGTTCCTTCTGACGTTTCTTTAATTGATAAAGAAATTTAGAATAATCAATAATACGACAAACAGGGGGTTGAGCATTAGGAGAAATTTCCACTAAATCCAATTCTTTTTCTTCAGCCATTTTCAGAGCCTGAAAGATTGGATATACTTTCGGTTCAATATCATCGCTTACTATGCGAACTTCCTTGGCACGAATCTGTTCATTGATTCTGTATTGCCCTTTTAGAGTGTCATTCTTCATTAAAAACGTTTACTTCCTGGTTTGATCTTTTTATTGTTATACTAAATATTTTATTCTGAAACGGCTGCAAAGTTACCATTTATTTATCATATTCTGAACTTCTTCGTTCAAAATTTTAGCAAATTCTTCAAATTTCATGGTTCCTTTGTCACCTTCGCCTTGTCTACGAACAGAAACTTCACCATTTTCAGCTTCTTTTTCACCGACAATCAGCATATAAGGAATGCGTTTCATTTCATTATCACGAATCTTACGACCGATCTTCTCGTTACGATCATCTACAATCGCACGGATTTCGTGTATTTTCAGATACCTCTTCACCTGCTCTGCATATTCATTGAACTTCTCACTGATCGGCAGAATAACTACCTGTTCCGGTGTCAGCCACAATGGGAATCTACCGGCAGTGTGCTCAATCAATACGGCAACAAAACGTTCCATTGATCCGAACGGAGCGCGGTGAATCATCACCGGACGGTGCTTCTGATTATCAGAGCCCATATACTCAAGTTCAAAGCGTTCCGGCAAGTTGTAGTCAACCTGAATTGTACCCAGCTGCCAACGACGACCAATAGCGTCTTTCACCATAAAGTCGAGCTTAGGACCATAAAAAGCAGCTTCTCCATACTCAATCTTAGCAGGCAAGCCCTTCTCCGCACAAGCCTCGATAATAGCCTGTTCCGCTTTTTCCCAGTTATCATCGCTACCAATATACTTTTCACGGTTCACCTTATCACGCAAAGATATCTGTGCTTCAAAATTCTGGAAATCCATAGAACGGAACACAATAGATATAATATCCATCACACGAAGGAACTCATCTTTCACCTGTTCCGGACGACAGAAGATATGCGCATCATCCTGCGTAAAACTACGAACACGAGTTAAACCATGTAACTCTCCACTTTGTTCATAACGACAAACCGTACCAAATTCAGCTATACGCAACGGAAGGTCTTTATAAGAACGTGGGAAGTTCTTGTAAATCTCACAGTGGTGAGGACAGTTCATTGGTTTCAAGAAATACTCTTCCCCCTCTTCCGGAGTATGGATAGGTTGGAAGGCATCCTTGCCATATTTTGCATAGTGGCCCGAAGTCACATACAGCAACTTATTACCGATTGGCGGAGTAATCACCTCCTGATAATCGTAACGTGTCTGGATACGACGCAAGAACTCCTGCAGACGCAAACGCAATGCAGTACCTTTCGGCAACCACATAGGAAGCCCCTTACCTACAGTTTCGGAGAACATAAACAACTGCATCTCCTTACCGATCTTACGATGGTCACGCTTCTTCGCCTCTTCCAACAACACCAGATACTCATCCAGCATTTTCTTCTTCGGGAACGTGATACCATAAATACGTGTCAACATCTTACGGTCTTCATGACCACGCCAGTAAGCACCAGCCACAGAAGTTAATTTAATAGCCTTGATCGGAGCAGTCGTCATCAAGTGAGGACCACGGCAAAGGTCAGTAAACGCACCCTGTGTATAAGTCGTAATGTGTCCGTCTTCCAGTTCGGAAATCAATTCACATTTATATGTTTCGCCACGATCACCAAACATTTTCAGAGCATCCGTTTTTGCGATGCTTTTTCTGACTACGTCTTCTTTCTTTGCAGCCAGTTCCAACATTTTAGCTTCAATGGCAGGAAGGTCACTTTCTTTTATTACCGCCTCACCCGGATCCACATCATAGTAGAATCCGTTTTCAATAGCCGGTCCGATACCAAACTGGATACCCGGATAAAGTTCCTGCAAAGCTTCCGCCAACAAGTGTGCACTTGTATGCCAGAATGCATGCTTACCTTCTTCATCATCCCATTTATAAAGAACAAAATTAGCATCTTCATTAATAGGACGTCCTAAATCATAAGTCTCGCCGTTCACGCCACATGCCAGCACTTCCTGTGCCAGACGCGAGCTGATACTTTCAGCAATCTGTAAACCGTTCACTCCTTCGTTATACTCACGAACGGAGCCATCGGGAAATGTTATCTTTATCATAATATGATGATGTTATATTTTCATAATTTGAACGCAAAAGTAACTAAATCTTTTGAGTTTTCTGTTTTTTATCAAAAAAATGTTATTCCGATTGATCCGTAAAACGTTTGATAACATTATAAGCGGAAACAATCCCCAACTCACCGGCTTTACTCAAATCTGAAATACCCAGCTTATTATTCCCTAAGAAAATATGAGTCAGTCCACGGTTGAAATAAGCATCCGCAAAATCAGGATTCAGCTCAATCGCCTTATCGTAGTCGATAATTGCGGCACGGTAATCTTTCAACATGGCAGAAACATTAGCACGATTATAATATGCGTATACAAAGTCCGGAGCCAGATTAATCACCTTATCCAAGTCTTTTCTGACCACTTCATAATCTACCGCAGTAATCTCTTTACGCTTATTATCACCCGGAACAACATCTGTTTCGACAGCTTGTTCAGCTTTCTGATATTCCAACTGTTTACAACGGATCAGTGCACGCATAAAATATGCCGGGAAGAAATCACCATCCAGCAAGATCGTCTGGGTCAAATCGGAAACCGCACTCGAGAAATCCTGCACCAGATAAAAATCAATCGCACGGGCAAAACGTTTCGAAGCATTCTTATCATCTTCCACAATCGCCGATGTATGCGTATCAATCAAGGCAAAATGAACTTTCACCTGTTCTTCCGTCAACGGAGCTTCCATATTTGTGATACGAAGACGTTTCGGAAGTATACCTGTACGGTTCATGTCTTCAATATATTTGTGGAAGTTCACTGAACGCTTCACGTCACTCATCTTCTCATAATAAGTCAAAGCGAACATCGGTTCCAGCGTTATATTTACGTTCTTATCCTGCACACGACCACGATAATCACTTGTATAGCGTTGTTCGGCTTCAGAATCATCCGCAATCACTATCTTACGATAGTTATTCATATTCTTATCGGATTTCTTACGGGTCTTCTCTCCGCCTTCCTCCTCATTTTCCTTATCCTTGTTCTGCGCTACATCTTTATTCGTCACACCATTCTGCTTGTCGATCTGCGCCTTCATGACCTTAAACTCGTCCTGCTCCGCACCCTTCTTATCTCCAATCTTTCTGCGAGCTTCCGAACGCTGATAATATCCGGCCAAGAAGTTCGGATACTGATTGATAACGGTGGTGTAATCTTGTATAGCTCCGCGATAATCACCCGTTTGCGCACGAAGCAAACCACGGTTAAAGACAGCCATCATATTATCCGGTTCCATCTTGATGACAAAGTCGAAGTCTTCGATAGCCCGGTTATCATCTCCTACCTGTGCACGTAACAATCCGCGGTTATAATGACCGATAAAGTTATTCGGGTCAATATCCAATGCCAGATCATAATCGCTCATGGCCCCTCTTAAATTATTCTGATGAAAGCGTGCCAATGCACGGTTTATATAATTTCCAGCATTCTTAGCACTCAACGGAATAGCACGGTTGAAATCCGCTTCTGCTTCCGCATACTTAGCCTGCTGTAATTTAACAATCGCTCTTGCAGCCCAAGCATCCGGATCATATTTATCCAGTTCAAGCGCCTTATTGAAGTCATTCAAGGCAGCAATTGTATCTTTCTGTTGCAAAGACACTTCCCCCCTCATCAAATAAGCACGGGTATAGCGTGGAGACACCTTCAACAAGCTTTCCAAATCCTCTTTCGCAGAATTATAATCCTTCTTCTGGATATGAGATAATGTCAGGTTATGCCATAAGGTAATATTCTCCGGATCATAATGCAATGCTTTCTTATAATCCTCAATCGCCCCATCAAATTTACTCTGACGAATCCTTGCCAAACCACGAATCTGATAAGCACCTACCACAAACGGATTGCGTTGGATAGCTGCATCACAGTCCGCTTCAGCACCCTGAAAATCCTCCAGATTCAGTTTGGCCAATGCCCTGAAGAAATAAGGTTCATACAGATAAGGCTTAGCGTTAATGACCTGGTTAAAGTACTGAATAGAAAGCACATAGTCCTCAAAATAAAGAGCATTTCGGGCAATAGTCATCACCCGATCCGTATTTATTTGAGCACACACCAGCGTTGGGAACAGTAATAAAACTGTTAAGATTCTTTTTACCATTGATATTTTATGCTTGTAAACGAAGCAAAAATAATGCTTTTCGCTTACTTAACAGGGATATAAACGTTTTTTATCTTTATTTCACCTGTTTCATCTTATATGAACTGCGCGCTTTTCCCTTCAACATCGTATTCAGCTTTCCTTTAATCATCTGCTTACGAAGCGGTGAGATATGGTCGATGAACATCTTACCATCCAAATGATCGAACTCATGTTGCATCACCCGAGCCAGATAACCTTCCACCTCTTCCTCATGCTCCACAAAATTCTCGTCCATATATTTCACGCGAATTTTATTACCTCTTTTCACTGTTTCATGAATACCGGGAAGGCTTAAGCATCCCTCTTCCATATTCACTTCTTCCCCCCCAACTTCCAATATGTGGGGATTGATATAAGCCTTATTGAAGTCTTTAAATTCAGGATATTCCTCCGAAAGCGGATCCAATGTAATCGTGACCACGCGAATAGGCAAACCGATCTGTGGAGCAGCCAATCCTACGCCGTCCGCATGTACCATTGTTTCGAACATGTTCTCAATCAACTCTTTCAGATTCGGATAATCCGGTGTTATGTCCTCTGCAACCTTTCTCAATACAGGTTGACCATATACATAAATAGGTAAAATCATATTTTTATACTCTACTAAAAAATTAAGTTATTCTTATGTTCTATACTAAAAACGTTTACTCTCCAAATATGTTTGCAAAATAATAGTAGCACTTATCTCGTCCACCAATGCTTTATTTTGCCGGTCCTTTTTCTTCAAGCCGGCCTCCAGCATGGTACGGTGTGCAAGAACAGAAGTGAAGCGTTCGTCCACATATTCGACCGGAAGGTCCGGATAGCGTTTTTTCAGCGAACGAACAAAAGGCTCTATATTCTTCATATTCTCCGAAACCTCATTATTCATTTGCTTGGGCAATCCAATAATAATCCGCTCCACCGGTTCTTTAGCTATATATTCACCGATAAAGTTCAGAAGTTCATGCGTGGGCACCGTTGTCAATCCGTTTGCGATCAACTGCATTGTATCGCTCACAGCTATTCCGGTACGCTTTCTTCCATAATCTATTGCTACTATTCTGCTCATGGGGTACAAAAATACAAAAAAGACGCTTCCCATGAAAGGAAACGTCTCTTTTATTCTATTATTTCAAATGTATATTATTCTTCAACAATAGCTACACGGCTCAACTTAGCATCATCATAGAACATGTTGCCTACGCCACCCTTGTAATCAACCTTCAATTGAGAAGCAGGAACACCAAATTCATTAACCATCAGGTCACGAACAGCTTCAGCTCTCTTCTTACTCAACTTCATGTTGTATTCAGCAGAACCAGTACCCTTATCAGCATATCCTGTTACAGTGAATACTTTATCAGTTGCTTTGATACCCTTAGCCATAGCTTCGATATTCATGTATTCTCTCTTGCTGATGTTGCTCTTTCCGATATTGAATACAACAACCAGACGTGGAACGAATCCAGCTTCTTTCTTAACGATCACTTCCGGTTTCTTGTTACGAGCTTCAACCAAGTCACGTTTCAAAGATTCGTTTTCACCCTTCAGGGCGTTCACTCTGTCTCTCATGTCGTTCAACTGGCTTTCCGGAACCATTGGTACAGTAGGAACAGCATCCCAACCACGTTTCTTAAACTTGTAAGTAACACCTACAGTCAGACCGGCCAATCCTTCAGGACCTGAATTGCCGAATGCGCCTTTCATCAAAAGTCCGCGCAATTCAACGTTGAGATCCAAAGCAGAAGACAGACGGAAACGGTTGATCAAACCGGCATTGATACCCAATTCGTCATAACCCGAACCTTTTCCTGAATGAACGAATCCAGCTCCTACATAAGGAATGAATGAATACAGACGATCTTCTCTATAACCACAAATCATATTGGAAAGATTCAGCATTACATCTCCATGGAAGTTCATCACATTCCATTTTTCTTTGTAATAGCCATTAGAATACTGTCCTCCGTCTACAAGCGGACCATTAGCATCAGGAGTAGCACCTTTAGCCTGAAGACCGTTATAAGCAACACGTAATCCGATACCCGGAGTAAACCACTTACCTACAGCAATGTCAAGTGCCGGAGCAAGACGTTTTCCGAAGTCAGCTTTACCATCATTGTCGCCAAAATACATTTGTGCGCCAACGCCACCACTAATAAACCAGTTAGCACCAAAGCGATTCGTTTCCACTCTATAACTCTTTGCTGCATTTTCTTTTTCTTGTGCAGGCAGACATACAGAGACTGCTGCCAATAAAATAAACAATAAACCCTTTTTCATCTCAATTTATTTTAGTAAATAATATATTTCAATTGTCTTACAGGATAGAAGCACAACCCAAATGCTCTACACCTGACTAAGAGACAATAAACATCATCCTTCTTTCTAAATTTAGTGCAAATATAGATATTTAATATAACACAAACAAAAAAACACGTAAATTTTCATTCATCCATAGTTTTTTATAGAACGATAAAAGTGTCATATAACACCAGGAGGCATCTGAAGGCATTTATAATAGAAGAATTAAAACAAAAAAAAATAGTCAATGATAAATTATATCACTGACTATTTCCATTCTTCAACTATATACCTTATTAATATACCAGTTTCACATTGTCAATCCATAGCGTATTTCCCGGAGAACCAATATAGGCTCCTCCATGACTGGACGTGAACTGAAGACACATATGAGTCGGAACATCATTTTCATCTCCCCAGGCCACCTCATGAATAGGCACACTTTCACCTTTGCTGTTCACCGTATAGTTTTCGGTCACTTGCAGACGCATCATATGAGACTTATATTCCGGACGGTTCGTTATGTCACCATACATAATCTCATAGGTTGCATTATTTTTCCAATCCGTAGAATGATAGTAATAAGTCACCATTGTCCCTATCCGTTTCGCATACACATTACCATTGGCATCCTCCCAGCGTTTTTGCAAAAACAGGATAGCTGCCGGATAATCTTTTCCGGGAACATCCGTAATCTTGCTGAAACCGGTAGCACGAATACGATTCTCCCGGTCAGACATCTTCACTTTGTAATCAAACTGAAGGGCAACCGGTTTCTTTGTAAACGGAATGCCGGTCTGCAACATTTTCTGCGGATTTTTAGTACCCTTAATCGGCTCATGCACCGAACCAGTGAAAATAGAACCGGCCGCCAGTACTGTGATATTAACCAATCCCATCACTTTCACACTTTCCATGCGCGTATCCAAACGTGCACAATATCCATCCCCCCGTTTCTCCGGGAATACCGAAGTATTAGTTTTCGTTATACCGGCAACCTTCGCCATTACATTTGAAGTGCCCCAAGGCGATCCGCCCATATTCTTATAAACCTGATCTCCCTTAATCACCGTCGTCGGCCCTATCGCATATACATTCTTTGTATTTCCACCAATAATGCTCGACTCCTTTATCTGACGGTCCACCCATTGATCCATGTCCCCAAAAGGAAGCATTTCAACTTTATGTTGCGCCATCAAAGACAAGGAAGAAATAAATGCAACGAAACCTGTCATCAACAGGCGATGAACGTTTTTCTGAATCATCAATACTTTTCCTTTCTTTTTCTTCTTATAAATTATAATCCCATTGTTTCAAAGCAAAATCCCAGTTCTCTTCTACTAAACGAATCGTACGGTCGTCATATTTATACTTATTCTTCTTATATCCCTTCTTTCCGCCCACATATTTTTCTATATCACTACGTGCTTCGGCAAATCCGGGGATAGAAAGAGACTGATAAATATTCTCCGTCATTCCCATCGCATCCGCTTCGAAATCTTCAAACTTCACTTCCATCAAGTTACCTTCCGGAATAAATTTCTTATCCGATTCATACTTATGATAAAGCTTGGCATAAATAGAAAGGATATTTTCCTCTAATTGTTCATTGCTGACATCCTGCAATTTCAGCGGCTGAATCGTATTTGTAAAGAAACTGCGTGTAGATTCGAATACAGTATACGGATTACGCATCAGGTAGATAAACTTAGCATTCGGGAACATTTTCACCAGTTCCTTCACCCTGCCGGTATGCGGAGGATTCTTGCTAAGGAATTGAGTACCATGGGTATTCCACAAAGAGATCTTAATCAACTTCGTAAACACCTCTTCAAACACTCTCAATTCAGCATCCGTTATATCATCAAATAAAAGATATTTATCAGCATATTCCTGTTGATATTTCGGCAAAAACCAGAAATTATAATATGTATAAGGCATCATGTTCGACAAAGCAAACTCCTCCTCCTGGGGAAGATCCACTGCCAGCTCCATATTATCCGTCGGACGCTTATCCGGCATCAGCCAACTCATATTCTTTTTGAAGAAAGGCTGTCCCCACATCATCAGATGAGGAAATACAGTCTGATAAGTAGTGTTATACCCAAAATGCTTGTCACAAGAGAACACATTATGTACAAATGTAGTTCCACTCCGCCAGTGTCCCAAAATGAACACCGGATCATGCTCCAATGGCTGATCAGCCAGCAACTTCTCGTAACGCCTGTCTTGTAATGACGCCAATGGAGAAAGCAATCGGCACACAGCCTTCGTCAATCGGTATTTACCTTTGTAGGCTGCGTCAATTTCACGACCGGCGGTGATAGCCTTGAATGTCTTCCAGTCGGCACCTACCAATGTATTAATCGGAAGTTTATTAAATTCGAGTAATCCCACTTTATTAATTAGAAATTAAAAATCAAAAATTAAAGACGACAGGATACTGTCATTTTCAGTTTTCAATTTATTGTTGAACAATCTATTTTATTAGTCGCACTGCAAGACCCTGGCGTTCCAGTTCCTTCACAGCTTTTTCTACCGCTTCGTAATGTTCCGGAGCAATTCCCAGTTTTGCCATATCCAATACCGGAATACCCTCCGTGTCACTCATATCTTTCATTTCCACACGGTCGATAATCATACCTACTGCCGAAGTATTATTAGTGATCGGGTCAATCAGGATAAATGAGCCACAAGATTTATTCTTCTTATAAGGATCAAAAAACAATTCCTTAGCCGTAGTCAGCACCACACGGGCAATCTGATTCAACTGCAAAGGCAGCGTTTCTTTAGTCAGCTGACCATTCTCCAGAGACAGATGCTCCATGGTATTCACGTCCACCTTATATTTTATCGTATCAATTCGCGTACGGCTCAAATTGGTAGTCTGCTTGATAAAGAACGACTTATTTACATCCATCGGTTCTTCATCCATCCAGACCATCATAGCATCAAAGTTACGATCCACCGTCGGCAGATTATCAGGATGCACCAACATTTCGCCGCGCGACACGTCGATCTCATCCTCCAAAGTCAAAGTCACAGACTGCGGTGGGAAAGCGTAATCCAATTCTCCGTCATAAGTCACGATACTCTTCACCTTAGACGTTTTTCCGGAAGGAAGTGCCATCACCGTATCCCCCTTGCGAACGATACCGGATGCAATTTTACCACAGAATCCTCTGAAATCCAGATTCGGACGAAGCACATACTGAACCGGGAAACGGAAATCCGTAAAATTATGGTCATTATCAATCTGAACCGTTTCAAGGAAATCGAGCAAAGAAATCCCCTTGTACCATGGAGTACGTTCAGATTTATCCACCACATTATCCCCATCCAATGCAGAAAGTGGAATGCAGTTGACGTCAGGAATACCTAATGGAGCAACAAACTTCTTATAGTCAGCCACAATCTCGTTAAAACGCTCTTCCGAGAAATCCACCAGGTCCATCTTATTGACAGCCAATACCACATGCTTGATTCCCAGCAAAGATACCAGGAAAGTGTGGCGACGAGTCTGGGTTATCACTCCGGTACGGGCATCCACCAGAATAATAGCCAAGTTAGCCGTAGATCCTCCGGTAATCATATTGCGGGTATATTGCTCGTGTCCCGGAGTATCCGCGATGATAAACTTACGGCCATTCGTTGAGAAATAGCGATAAGCCACGTCAATCGTAATCCCCTGTTCACGTTCAGCCTTCAATCCATCGAGCAATAACGCATAGTCAATATGCTCACCTGCATTTCCCACCCGCTTGCTATCACGCTCCAGCGCATCTAACTGATCCTCGTACAGTTTCTTACTATCAAACAACAAGCGTCCGATCAACGTTGATTTTCCATCATCTACCGAACCCGCAGTCAACAGTCTCAACAAGTCTTTCTGTTCATCCTTGTCCAGAAAAGCTTTTATATCTAATTTATTATCTGCCATTACTTCTTAAATTAAAAATTGAGTATTGAAAATTGAGAATTAAAAACTACACACTATTATTTTTTAATTTTTAATTCTCAATTCTCAATTTCCTAAAAGTATCCTTCACGTTTCTTTTGTTCCATGCTACCCTCCTGGTCAAAGTCAATCACACGGGTAGTACGTTCACTCTTCGTTGTAGTCATCATTTCCTCCACAATCTCTTCAATCGTAGCAGCTCCACTTTCCACCGCCCCTGTCAGAGGCCAGCAGCCCAATGTACGAAAACGAACCATCTTCATTTCAATCTGGTCACGGTACTTTTCAGGCAAACGGTCATCATCCGCCATAATAATATTACCATCCAAATTAATCACCGGACGCTCCTTAGCATAATATAGCGGAACGATCGGAATATTCTCCAAACGGATATACTGCCAAATATCCAACTCAGTCCAGTTGCTAATCGGGAATACACGGATACTTTCCCCCTTATGCACGCGGGCATTATAAATATCCCACAATTCAGGACGCTGATTTTTCGGGTCCCATTGGTGAAACTTATCCCGGAAAGAGAAAATACGTTCCTTCGCACGTGACTTCTCCTCGTCACGACGTGCACCACCAAATGCAGCATCAAACTTATACTTATCCAGCGCATGAAGCAAAGCCTGTGTCTTCATCAAGTCCGTATGCACCTTACTTCCATGCGTAAAAGGTCCTACCCCTGCATGAAAAGCCTCCATATTACTTTCAACGATCAGATTCCATCCATACTTCTTCGCATATTCATCACGAAACTGAATCATCTCCTTGAACTTCCATTTCGAATCGATATGCATCAACGGGAATGGCACTTTACCCGGATAAAATGCTTTTTCAGCCAAGCGTACCATCACCGAGGAATCCTTTCCGATACTGTAAAGCATCACCGGATTCTCAAATTCCGCCGCCACCTCGCGGATAATATGAATAGACTCGGCTTCGAGCTCCTTCAAGTGGCTTAATTTATATTCTTCCATATTTATTTCATTTTATACACTTCACTTTTGGCAAAACAAGCTCCAACAAACGGTTCACCGACTCCTCCAAAGTCAATTTGGAAGTATCCAGTGACAAAGCCGGATGTTCGGGAACCTCGAAAGGTGCGGAAATTCCTGTAAAATTCTGAATTTCCCCTTTCCGTGCCTTCGCATACAACCCTTTCACATCACGTTTCTCACATTCCTCCAACGGAGTACTAACGAAAACCTCCAGAAAATCATCCTTACCAATAATGTTTGCAGCCATTTCGCGAATATCATTATTAGGGCTGATAAATGCAGCAATCGTAATGATACCGCTATCCAGAAACAACTTCGACACTTCCGCTATGCGACGGATATTTTCCACCCGGTCCGTTTCGGAGAATCCCAAGTTATTATTAATTCCAGTACGGATATTATCCCCATCCAAGATACGGCAAAGCAATCCGCGCTTATGAAGTTCACGTTCCAATGCAATGGCAATCGTGCTCTTTCCGGAACCGCTTAATCCGGTAAACCAGATCATCACACTGTGTTGCCCCAAAAGCTCTTCTTTGTCCTGCCGCGTCATCATGCGGTCAAATATCGGATATATATGATTCTTTTCTTCCATTTACAAATTTATTTATTAAAAGTTCCAGATCAACGGGATCAGAATAATAGAGATTAAGAAAGTGATGATATTAAGCGGCAATCCGATACGTACAAAATCCGTAAACTTATAGTTACCGATACCTTGCACAATCAAATTAGTCTGATAACCAATCGGTGTCGAGAAGCTAGCAGATGCAGCCATACAGATCACCACAAAGAAAGGTGTAGGACTGACTCCCAATTGGGCAGCAATCGACAATGCCAACGGGAAAGCCAAGGCAGCAGCTGCATTATTCGTTATCAGTTCCGTAAACAAATTCGTAATGATAAACAACATTGCGAGCAACACATGCGGGCCATAATCATCGCTCAACCCGATAATAAACTTCGCAACGCTATCCGCCACACCGGAGTTCACCATCGCCTTACTGATGGCAAAAGCACAAGCAATAGTAATCAGAATATCCCACGAAATATATTTAGTATATTTACGGGCAGGGAACAGATTCGTCCATGCCATAATAATAGTAGTAATAGACACAAAGAAAAACATATCCAGCTTGATATCCGGAAACATCTCCTTAGTTACCGGAAGCTCACCCACCGTTGCGCCGACAATCATCAGAACCAGCAACAGCAAAGCAAACCAACGCTTCTTCTTCCCGGTAGTATCCGGCTCATTCCCGTTCGTCAACAAGACAAATACAGAAGATTCCCCCCATGTCGGGATAAACGTATCATCAGCCATCACAACCAATGTATCTCCTTCGTGAAGCACCACATCCTCCAGATTCGACACAAAACGCTGTCCGTTACGTGTTTTAATCTCTTTTACCTCCGCACCGTAATGACGCTGGAAATTAAAATCCTTCAGTTTCTTATTGATACCGGGAAAACGGGCCCCCAAAACAGCCTCTACCCGATGTAACTTCTCCCCTTCCTCTACTTCCTCATCCGGCACAGCCGTATCCGGACGTGCATCCGGCAAAAGACGTTTGGAGAAAAGAAATATATAAACGATTCCGGCAATAGCGATAAAAATGCCCACCTTTCCGAGTTCGAACATCGAAAAGCCTTCAAATCCGGCCTCCAATATCATTCCATGCACCACCAGATTGGTAGAAGTACCGATCAAGGTACAGATACCTCCCAAAATAGTCACATAAGAAAGAGGAATCAGAAACTTCGTAGCCGGGAGATTCACCGACTTAGCCCAATGTTTGATAATCGGGGCAAAAATAACCACCACAGGCGTATTATTCAGAAAGGCGGAAATAAATGCCACCGAAGGTAAGATACGCAACTGTGCCTTAAATACGGTCGTCTTTCCTTGCGGAAGCAACTTTTTAATCACTTGTCCCAATGTGCCCGACTGGCGAATCCCCTCACTCACCAGAAACAGCAGAGCAACGGTAATCATCCCTTTATTACTAAACCCTTCCAGCATCTCTTTAGGAGTCAGGATGCCGGCACACAGAAACAAAACCACTACCGAAAAAAGTATCATGCCCGGACGCATCTTATCTGCTACCAAAGCCGCTACCATTCCTAATAGGGATAATAGTACAAATACAATTTCAAATGTCATATAAACATTATTTAGTGTTCTCTTTTTGGCTCAACGATAAACCACGGATTCAATAAATCCTCCTTATTATATCGTAGAGGTTCTTCCTCTCCAGCCTGATATACTTCCATCCCTGCAGCACGGGCTATCGCATGCCCGGCAGCCGTATCCCACTCCATCGTCGGAGCGAAACGCGGATATACATCAGCCTTACCTTCAGCAACCAGACAGATTTTAATAGAACTTCCGCTCGAAATCAACTCCACACTGCCGTGTTTCTTCTTCAAATCTGCAATATATGATTCAGTTTCAGGCGACAGGTGCGAACGGGAAGCAACCACGATCAAATGATCGTGCACCTCCTTCAAAGGTATCTGTTCCGACTTCCCAATCAGCTGTTCCAATGCCACGCCGTCATCTTCCAGACTGACAATACCGGAACATTTATAAGCCCCTGCACCTTCGATCCCGAAATAAAGTTCTTTTTTAACAGGCACATAAATAACACCGAACACAGGTACAGCGTTCTGCACCAAAGCGATATTTACCGTAAATTCTCCATTGCGCTTAATAAACTCCTTCGTTCCATCCAACGGATCTACAATCCATAAAGTATCCCATCCTCGACGGATCTCATACCCTAAATGCTTCCCTTCTTCACTAAGAACAGGAAAAGGAGTATCGTTCAGAATAGCCACAATCGCTTCATGCGCTTTTCTGTCTGCTATAGTTAACGGAGAGTTGTCAGCCTTCCTCTCTATCTCAAAGTCCGATGCCGGATCATTATAAATAGAAAGAATCTTTTCACCCGCTTTTAGAGCCGCATCAATAGCAGCCATAACATATTTTTGTTCCATTCAATCTCTAAAATTAATGCCCTATTCACATTCAGGCAATACATCCTCCAAATTAAGAGTTGACAAAAGTAAAAACTTTCTTTGCTATAAAAGTTTCCCCACTATCATTTATAACTTCTTTTAGTAGAAAGATAAAAATATCTAAACGAAAAAGCCACTCATTTTCAATAAAAAAGCAGTAACTTCCCAGTTACCGCCTTCTTATTCGGAAAAAAACGTTCGTTCTTTCCAATATATATTACCAAAAAGAAATCAATATACACGATACAGCAACCAAGCACCCTGGAAATCCGAACGGTTCGGATATTTAGCCTTGAATGCATCGCGAGCTTCAGCAGCAGCAGCCTTGTCAGCAAAAGAGTTCACAATCACACGATACATTGCCTTATCAGCATTAAATGCAATCGTAGAGTGATATCCCTGTCCGTCCAACCAATCTTTCAGGCCTTCAGCATTCGCTTTCACCCCAAAGCTACCTGCCACAACGCTATAATCTTTCAATCCTTCGTTACCGGAAACCACTGTAACCTTTTCCTGACGAACGCCGGATGTATCTGCCACTTTAGTAGTTGTCACAGGAGCTGCAACCACCGGAGTAACCTCTACCGGAGCTTCCACCTGCGGTTCTGCCAATTCTTGCTGTTTTGCTTTTTCGTAAGCTTTCTTATAGGCACTTTCGCTGGATTTACAAGATGCAAATGCCAGCACCAAGCATACTCCCATTCCTAATACGACTAATTTTTTCATAATCCTATACTCTGTTTTAATTAATAATTCAATATTCTCGTCTATTATATTTAGTTTCGGGCAACAAAATAATAGAAATTTTATCATCCGGCAAAGAAATCCGTCAAAAAAACGTCTATTCCGGCTTCTTCTTATACGAAATAGTGCCTGTAGCCTGATAAGTAGGCATCAAAAGTACCTCCGCAATCTGAATATGTGCAGGAGCCGACGCGGCAAAATAAACAGTTTCTGCAATATCATCTCCCGTCAACGGACGAATCCCTTTATAAAAATTATCGGCAGCCTCCTTATCTCCCCGATAACGCACCACTGTAAAGTTTGTCTCCACCATTCCCGGTTTGATATTCGTCACTCTCAACGGAGTGTCCACCAGATCGATCCGGAGTCCGTCCGAAAGAGCCTTCACGGCAGCTTTCGTTGCGCAATACACACTTCCGCCCGGATAAGCGGCATCCCCCGCAATAGATCCTATATTAATAATATGTCCGCGTCCGCGTTTCACCATACCGGGCACCACCAAACGCGTCATAGCCAGCAGTCCTCTTATATTCGTATCGATCATGATATCCCATTCATCCAGGCTACCCTCGAATTCCTTATCCACACCGATCACCAGTCCGGCGTTGTTCACCAACACATCAATCGCCTTCCATTCTTCGGGCAATGATTCCAAAGAGGCGGCAGCCAATTTCCGGTCACGCACATCAAAAGGCAATAAATAAACCCGGACACCATACCCCCCTTCCAGTTCATCTTTCAGTTCTTCCAGTTTCGATACGGTACGGGCATTCAGAATCAGGTTCCATCCCTCCTTCGCAAATTTACGGGCACAACCTTCACCAATTCCGCTACTGGCACCGGTTATAAAAACAATCTTAGCTTCCATTATGTTTTGATTTACAATATTCGAAAGCAAAAGTACGCCTTAACCTTCAAAGGATAGCTACGAAAGTCAGTTAAATAAGATTAAACCATAAAAGAAAAAAAGAATTATAAAACGAGGCACTTTTTTTCAGTTTTCACGAACAACCTTTCGATAAAAATGTTATATTTGTTGTATCATAATCATTTTAAACATTATACATTATGAAAGGATTGAATGTTTTAGCAGCTTTTTTGGGTGGTGCAGCCGTAGGTGCAGCCCTTGGTATTTTATTTGCTCCTGAAAAGGGAGAAGATACCCGTCATAAAATCGCAGAGATTCTTCGTAAAAAAGGAATCAAGCTTAACCGCAGTGAAATGGAAACTCTCGTTGACGAGATCGCTGCCGAGATGAAGGGAGAAATAGCAGAATAAGTAAGTAACCAAAGACTAAAAACAGAGCGACCATGTTTGCAGACGATAAAAGTATTGAGAATTTTCAGCAGTTGTTTTTCGAGTTCAAGAAATATCTGGAGCTTCAAAAAGAATATACCAAATTAGAATTGACGGAGAAGTTAACCATACTTTTTTCCACGTTAATTATGATATTAGTACTTATTATCCTTGGCATGGTTGCCCTGTTTTATCTGCTTTTTGCTCTTGCTTATATATTGGAGCCTTTGGTGGGCGGTCTGATGTCGAGTTTCGCCATCATAGCAGGCATCAATGTTGTTCTCATCGCCCTGGTTATTATTTTCCGCAAGCAGCTCATCATTTCTCCAATGGTGAACTTCCTCGCTAATTTATTTTTAACCGATTCAAATAAATAAATTATGAATGCGCAGACCCCGCAGAAATTTACATTAGAAGAGATTGCCGAACGTAAAAAGAAGCTTTTAAATGAGATCCATGCTCAAAAAAAAGCCATGACAGCTACTACACGCGAAATATTTGCCCCACTTGCTCCGGCAACCAACAAGGCGGATGCACTCATGCGTTCGTTCAATACCGGTATGGCTGTATTTGATGGCGTAGTGATGGGAATCAAGATTATGCGGAAGATACGGGCGTATTTTAGGAATTTGAGATAAAAAGAGCTACTCTTCCACTATCCATTTTTCTATATTTCTTGTTTGCGAACTAAAGTTCACACCTACTTTAAAAAGCTTACGATTATCCGCTTCAAAAGGAAGTGAATAATGTTTTTCATTAATCTGCTTCAAGGCTTCTTCTGCCGTGCCATTCAGTTTAAATTCCATGACATATATGAATTTGTCCGTCTGCAAAACAAGGTCGATGCGCCCTTCGCTTATATGATATTCCACTTTAGTATAAAAGCCTACGAGTTTGAAAACGATAAAAAGCACATTTTCGTAGTGCAACTCCTGCTCGCGAATCACGTCATAGCCTGTATCTGCAAAGAAACTTTGCAAACGACGGAAGAAAGAGTTATAATCACCAGATTCAACTTCACGGACAAACTTCTGAATTTCAAACGAAGACTCCACCTTATTCACGTTCGCATAATAAGGAAGCAGGAAACGAACAAACCCCTCTTCCACTTCACGATTCGGAAAACCTAAACGATATATACCAAAACGTTCGTCATACCCCTTAATGGTGAGATATCCGCTCTGGTAAATCACCGGAATGGGATTACTAGATTCCGAGTCGATACTGTTCAACACCTGTTCGTCTGTTTCCTCATGAGCCATCCGTTCCAAATCATAGTGATGCTTCTTCAACAAGTTCACCAGATAAGTGGGTGTCCCCGTCTCAAACCAGTAGCTGCCGAACTTCATCTTATCAAACGTGTTCAACAGACTGAAAGGGTTATAGATTCCGATAGTATGTTCCACAAAGTGATAGCCATCATAACATTCTTTCAATTCTGCGCACACCTGCTCATAACCCATCTTCTGCTTTTCTGCCAACTGATGCAATTCCTCCTCCAGATTGTCATGTATTTCTTTCTCCGTGATACCGCAAATATCCACAAAGCGTTCATCCATTGAAATATCCTTCAAATTATTCAAGTCACTGAATACGCTCACCTTGCCAAATTTTGTCACCCCGGTCAGCAACGCGAACTTGATACAACCGTCCATCGTCTTCAAAGCGCCGTAAAAAGGCTTCAATGTATCCCGGAATTGTTTTTGTAAGTCCTCATTGCCAATTGCCTGCAACATCGGCTTGTCATATTCATCCACTAGAATAACCACCCGTTGTCCGGTCTTTTCATAAGCGCGCTCTATGATACCGGCAAAGCGTAGAGAGAACGAACGTTCCGATGGTTCGGCACCATAAAGTTTTTCCCAAGCGGTCAACGATTTATCTAGAATATTATCCAGACTCTCCGAAACATCATACTTCTCAATATTAAGGTCGAGATGCAAAATTGGATGTTCTATCCAATCTTTTTCGAGCTTCTCCACCATCAGTCCAGCAAAAAGTTCCTTCTTCCCTTGAAAATATGCTTCCAGGGTAGAGATCAGCAGACTCTTTCCAAAACGGCGCGGACGACTCAAAAAGTAATAACTCCCGGTCTTTACCATCTGATACATCAAAGCCGTTTTATCAACATAGAAATAACCGTCTTGACGGATTTTCTCGAAGTTCTGGATACCAATAGGATATATTTTATTGCTCATACATGCTACAACCTTTTAATTATGGTGCATACAAATATACAGCTTTCATTCTATAACACAAAGCTAGCAATGATTTTAATTCTATGATAGAAGAAACTTTGGGGTGAATTATATTCGGATGCAGAAGGTACGGACATATTTTAGAAATTTGAAATAAAAAATCATTTAGTCAATCGCTTGATTGGATACTTTCAAATCGTCTATGATTTGTTATAGCACATCTTTTAACTTCGGCAAATCATGTTTTATCACGTCATAAACAATTTCAGCATCTAAATCATAATGGTGTGCAACTATATCCCTCATTCCCATTACACCTTTCCAATCCATCTCTGGATACAATGATTCTATTATCTGACTTTTACACATAAATTCCATCTTTATTGATACACCCCCTCAATAATTCATCCATATTATTTCGCAACCGAACCACATCAACTGGACATTTCAATAGTTTTTCCAATTCTTCTTTAATATGAACTAAAGTAAAGATAGAAGGTCTATCAATTTCAACACAAATATCGACATCACTACCTTCATGTTGTTCACCACGAGCAACGGAACCAAATATCCCCATGCGAGAAATACCATATTTAGCAGCATTCTTTCGCATATACTCACGAAGCAAGGATAAATATTCTACAGTAGTCAACATAATAAATTGCTTTTTATCTATACCACAAAGAAATGCATTTTCTTTCAAAAATACAATAGATAATCAATAAAAAACATCCTGATTCTTTTTAATACATAAAACTAGAAATCTGAATATTATCTTTAATCAATAAGCATGCTATTAAAAAACAATATATCAACGATCTTCACAGACAGTTGATATATTTAGAATACATATCAGCATTTGCCAATATGAGGGGACAGATCAGGAATATACCGCTGTATTTTTTCCCAACCTGCAGAATGTAGGGGATTCATGTGTGTAGCATGAAGTTAGGGACCTACATATTTCGTTATTATTATATGCTATTTATATAAATCCTCTCCATACAGAAATGGAGATTCAAAATCTTTCAATAGTGGATGCTTAGTGTCCTTCTCACTTAAGATAGCCTTGCCTGTAGGAATTCTCCAACAAATTCCAAGTGATTCATCTAATATGCTGATGCCTCCATCATGCTGTGGAGCATAAAAGTTATCACATTTATATTGAAACACTGCTATTTCACTCAATACTGTAAAACCATGAGCAAAGCCACGAGGAATAAAGAATTGGCGATGATTTTCCCCTGTCAACTCTACCGCTACATGCTGACCATAGGTAGGTGAACCCTTGCGGATATCAACAGCCACATCCAGCACTGCACCCTTTACGCAACGTACCAACTTACTTTGGCTGTAAGGCATAGTTTGAAAATGCAGCCCCCTCATTACTCCATACGAGGACATACTTTCATTATCCTGTACAAACTTAATAGGACGTACCTTTTCATCAAATTCCCTTTGTGAAAACGATTCGAAGAAATACCCCCTGTCATCCTTAAAAAGACGCGGTTCAATAATCACCACCCCTTCAATATTTGTCTTAATAACTTCCATACAGATACTTATCTATTCTTATACATATCCTCGTAGTAGCTCTCATAGGCACCACTGGTGATATTATCCATCCACTCCTGATTATCCAGATACCACTGTACTGTTTTCTCAATCCCCTCTTCAAACTGCAGACTAGGTTCCCAACCCAGTTCATTCTTCAGTTTCGTAGAGTCAATGGCGTAGCGTAAGTCGTGTCCCATACGGTCCATTACATAAGTGATCAATCCCTCGCTATGCCCTTCAGGGTTACCCAGTAATCGGTCCACAGTCTTAATAATCACATGAATAATGTCTATGTTCTTCCACTCGTTAAAGCCACCGATGTTATATGTATCCGCAATCTTACCATTATGAAAAATCACATCTATAGCCCTTGCATGATCTACCACATAGAGCCAGTCACGCACATTCTCTCCCTTACCATATACCGGTAACGGTTTGCGATGACGAATATTGTTAATAAACAATGGAATTAGCTTTTCGGGAAACTGATAAGGTCCATAGTTGTTCGAACAGTTAGTCACAATAGTCGGCATACCATAAGTATCATGAAAAGCGCGTACAAAGTGGTCGCTACCTGCTTTCGAAGCCGAGTAGGGTGAGTGTGGGTTATACTTTGTTGTCTCTTTGAAAAACTCATCGCCATATACTTCGTGTGCTGATATTTCTGATGACTTTCCTTCCGGATGCGTTAGTTCCAATGTTCCATACACCTCATCTGTTGAAATATGATAGAAACGCTTACCCTCATAGCCTTCCGGAAGATACTCCCAAGTTAACCTAGCAGCTTGTAATAAAGAGAGAGTTCCAAGAACATTAGTACGAGCAAAAGTAAACGGATCTCTGATACTACGATCCACGTGACTTTCGGCAGCTAAATGAATGACCCCATCTATATGATACTGTTTGAAAATTTTCAGCATCATCTCAAAGTCACAAATATCCGCTTTCACAAAAGTGTAGTTTGGTTTATTCTCTACATCTTTTAAGTTAGCCATATTTCCCGCATAAGTCAACTTGTCCAGATTGATAATATGATAATCAGGATACTTGTTCACAAACAAACGCACCACATGGCTGCCTATAAATCCGGCACCACCGGTAATGATAATATTTCTTTTACTCATAAGTTACTCTTTCCTGTACGTTCCACTTCCTCTACCACCTGCAACAAATACTGCCCATATTGGTTCTTCAGCATCGGTTGGGCCAACTCACGCATCTTGTCGGCATCAATCCATCCTTGTCTAAAAGCTATACCTTCCAAGCAAGCCACTTTTAGTCCCTGCCGTTTTTCAATCACCTCAATAAAGGTCGATGCTTCACTCAATGAGTCGTGTGTACCCGTATCCAACCAAGCGAAACCACGTCCCAATGTCTGTACTTTCAACTCACTATCCTCCAAAAATCGCTGGTTCACAGTGGTAATCTCCAATTCCCCACGAGCTGACGGTTTGATGTGCTTCGCTACATCTACCACCCTATTAGGATAGAAATAAAGCCCTACTACCGCATAATTCGATTTTGGCTGTACAGGTTTTTCCTCAATGCTTAGGCAATTACCCTCGTCATCAAACTCCGCAACACCATAGCGTTCCGGATCACTTACCCAATAACCAAACACGGTAGCTTTTTGCTCCTTTTCTGCCATGTACACCGCCTCCTTCAACATGCTACTAAAACCATTGCCATGAAAGATGTTATCACCTAGTACCAAACAGACCGAATCACTACCAATAAAATCCTCACCAATAATAAAAGCCTGCGCCAATCCATCAGGTGACGGTTGTTCCGCATACTCAAACCTCACACCATAGTCACTGCCATTACCTAACAAACGTTTAAATCCCGGCAGGTCATGTGGAGTAGATATAATCAATATTTCACGGATACCCGCTAACATCAAAACCGAAATGGGATAATAAATCATCGGTTTATCAAAAATCGGAATTAGTTGTTTGCTAATACCCTTGGTAATAGGATACAAACGTGTACCACTACCACCAGCTAAAACAATACCTTTCATATCATTATATCTCTTTACAAATATTCCATAAAAACAGCACATTACCAATCAAGTACCTACGCCACATTCGCCTAGGTTCTTTTATCAATCGATAAAACCATTCCAACGAATGTTGTTGCCACCATAATGGAGCTCGTTCAGTAGTACCTGCATAGAAGTCAAACACCGCCCCCACAGTGCCCACATGGCAATGAATATTCAACTTTTGCCAATTACTATAAATCCATTTTTCCTGTTTGGGAGCAGTCATACCAATCCATAGTAAATCTGGATTTGCCTCGTTGATAGCTGCCACAATAGCCGCATTATCTTCCTGTGAAAACTCCGGCTTATAGGGAGGTGAATAAGTCACCACTTCCAAGTTCGGATAGTCCACTGCTGCCCGTTGTTTAATCAATGCCAGAACATTCTCCGAGCTACCCATAAACATACATCGCCCTCCTTTCTCATTAAGGCGATTCATCTCAAGAACAAAGAGATCCCAACCAGCTATTCGTTCCCGCGGTTGGCTTTGCGTCTTTAGCCATTTACAAACCTTCACAATACTTGCTCCGTCAGGGATAAGTGCATCTCCCTTCATCAATGCATTGGCAAAGAGTGGATCCTTCAGGGCAGTGTTGTAAGAATGTGCATTAATTGTGTTTATTAGCAACTTTCCTTGAGGTAATAATTTTAGTTGCTCTGTGCTCTCCATGATAGAGAGTTCTTTTAGCTTAATCATATAACTACAATTACTTTATTATATATTTCTCATAAAGTTCTACTGTTCATCTTGCTATGTTACTCCACAACAGTTCTTCCTGACATAGCCTTACATTTCAGTGAAAGCGGCTTCATCAATTCTCTAAGTTATTCAAGACTTATGCAATTTTGTGTACAGATTCTATTAAGGCTATATTTTTCGTACAATAGACATCCAATATGATGCTCCAAAGCATCATTACTTCTTTAACAGTTGTTCATACAAACCTGCTATTTCATTATTTATAATCTCAAGATTAAATGTAGTAGACGCTAGCAGCTTGGACTCCTTTGCGATATTTTCTCTCAACAATTTATTACCTATCAACTTTTCCATCTGATTTGCCAAGCTCATTATATCTCCAGGCTTAAATAATAATAAATTTTCTCCATCTTTTGCTATATCCGGTATTCCTCCCACAGGAGTTGTTATAACAGGCAGACCATAAGCCCATGCATCTAAAACAGCCATAGGGAATCCTTCCGCATAGCTAGGAAGACAAAAGATTGTAGCTTCCTTAAAGGCTTTATCTTTCTCACATCCATTTACCCATCCTAAAAATTCCGTTTGTTTATTTACACCAAGTTCTTCAGATAGCCTCCTTCCTTGCTCTATTTCACCATTACCAGCAAATACAATCAGCCAATCTGGATAAGTATTAGCTAGCAAAGCGAATGCTTTAATCATATCCATATAACCTTTACGAATGTTCAGTGTCCCTGCATAAAGTATTATATTTTTCTTTTCATGCTTTTCTTTAAGAATTTCCGTAGTACATGGATTATAGATCACCTGCAACTTATCATTCAGCAGGAGTGCATCGTTAACATATTCTTTCCACATTTCTGATAAAACAATCACTCTATCAGCCCGATTAAACAAATAACGATAAATCCATCTATATTTACTATTCACAGTTGTATCTGGTGAAAAAGCATGAAAATGAACAATTACTTTCTTTCTACAAATTTTAGCAAACGAAATAAATAAACATTTACGCAAAGCAGATGGTGGTTCACTAGTATGAATATGTACTAAATCATAACTTGGAAGTACCCATAGAAATTGAACAAAGCCTTTTATAAAATACCACAATTTATATTTTCCATTTTTATCTATATGGGTCTCAATCCATTTACAATGATAATCATTCCACTGTTCTCCCTTCTCATGGGCCTTTACCACAGACGTTATGCCACCACGTGTCTTACGAGACGTAGCAACGACTAATACTTTTGCCATATAATTAACAATATTTTATATCAGACTCTGCTCACTATAGTCTGCTAATAAGGAAATGATAAAAAAGTATCTTTTGTATTAGAACTAAACTTTAGAAAAGAAGAAACTTTTGTACTATCATTCAGAAATAACCTGAAACATAAAATTTATCTATTAAATAACACAGGTTTCATATTTGCATAACATTCTCTCATATTGCACAATGAATGAAATATCTCTACAGAAGAAAATTGTACTTCATGGATTGCTTTCACCCACTCATCCACCGTTTCAACAACACAAAAAGGTTCTAACCTTTTTCTTGAATGATATGGATTACGAGTGATGATAAGTGGCTTTCGTAATCCTTCTGCATCAACAATAGTAGAAAGTCCAACACAATAATTCAGCCTATTCTGAAGAAGTGGACAAACTAATGCTTTAGCATTAGCCATTGCATTTATCATTTGTGGATAAACATCCCCTGAATTCTCTGTAATAACTACTTCTATATTAGGAATCTCTTTACATATCTCCGGTAACTTCTCAAAATTATTACCTGCATGACTTTTACAAGTAATAATTTTAAGCGGAGCACCTGTTCTTTTAAAAGCTTCAATCAGTATATCAAAATCACGTTGTTCCTTTCCTGTTGAAACAAAAAAACCATTGTCACTTTTAGTAACTCTATTGTAAAATTCCTCATCAGCCCCCCACCCTGGCATAGAACACCTATCACCTTTCACTAAATTCCGTTCAATGGTCTCTTTCATAGAAAGTTCAGAGAGGAAAAACAGATGCTTCACACCACTTAGCAAAAAACGATAAAAAAATGCCTTAAAGCCTTTTGTCACCTTAGGAGTATGATGCAGATAAGCAAAAATGGGGGTACGGATAAACCCTAATACAGAAAAGCTTAACAGCAACGCATGCGCCTTCAAATTCAGATTAGGAATAAATACCAACTCCGGACGATACTTACACAACAGCTTCACATCGTTACATAATTTAGCCGCTTCTTTGGTCCAAATGACTTCATGACCTTCTTCTTCCATCTCACAAGCCCCATAAAGCCAATGCGATGGATTCTTACCTTCTTTCCATAGCTGATAATTAACAGGGGTTCCAATATATAAGATTTTCATAATTAACGATTAAATAATTTACAGCTAATCAATGACCAACACTTTTTACGTAGCTGATCCACAGCGATAGTTAAAACGAATAATGCTATAATAAATCCTGCAGTATAAAATACAAAAGTTGGAATATTCAATGTGATCCACCATTCTTCAACAGTAGCATAATACCATTTAGAGACATTCCCTCCTTCATGAATAAGATATACGGGAAACATAGAGGCCGCAACAAAATTAATAGAGGGATGATGAGTAATATTAGTGCGTGCAAAAGCTAAAAATAAAAATATGGCCCCTAATACAATAAAAGGAGAAGCATACGAATTACTTAACTTTGCTATCCAATAATTATCAGGGAACAACAAGTTTACCAACAACAAACAACCTACCACAAAAATATATCCTTTCCAACTATCTTTTACACCAACATTCTGATATGATTTTAATCCATAACCAATGATATATAAACAGACAAAATGAATTAAACTATATCCGTATGAATCAAAATGTTTATTCAATATGAATCCATACCCCATGTCTAGCAAAAGTACTATTCCAGAATACTTTAAAAGATCACCATTGCAGCAGCCACTCAAAAGTTTATTAAGCATAGGTGAAACTAACATTAGCAGAATATAAATATCAACAAACCATCCACCACCAGATACCGGACCGCTTAATGGTTTAGCTATCCATTCCCACCAAGCATGATGAATACCTAAACAAGTAGTATCTACTATCAAATGAAATAGTTTATAAAAAACAATTATCCACATTAAAGAGAGGAATGATTTCCATGATAAGCGGATACCATAATAACCAGATATAAGAATAAAAAGATTCACCCCAAAAATAAACGGTACATACCAGACGGTTAATATGGAGTGACTTCCCACATAGACAGGCGATATGCCATGAACGAAAATATAATATGATAAATCACTATCATACTCATAGCAACAATACGAAGCAATTCAAGGTTTGAATCACGCTGTTTAACAATAGCCATTATTATTAATAATTCTTATCTGCTAATTTCAATGCCTTCTCAAAAAAATCCAACGATTTTTTTCTATATTTGGCCATAATTTCATCCACTTTCAAATAATCGATCTCTTGCTCAATCGTTAAAACATCTCCATTAAACTTTCTCTCTGAAAGTCCAAACATATTCAATAAACTATCTATGCGACTATGAGTAGAGTTGCCCGCCTTAGGATTAACACGATAAAATGTTACGAATTTGCGATGCGTCAAGATAGCAAACACTGTACCATGAAAAGAGTCAGTACAAACATAAGCGGCATTACTCAATAGGTGTACAAAGTCCCAAGCATTAATATCATAAGGTGCATAATCCCCTAATGTTTCATCTGCAGGGACATATTCATCCATATGACGCATTATTACAGTTTTTAAACCGGTTTGCTTAGCTAATCTACATGCTTCTTCACGAATATCAGTACGCGGGCCCAAAAAATAGCAAAAGATATATGGTTCTGATGGAATTTGTTTAGTAGAGTTCTTTGCAAAGTCTAGCCACTGAGTACTTGTCAATAGCATAGTCGGATCTGCAACAACTTCTGCTTTTTTACAAGAAAAAGAATCTACTATCTCTTTTGCTTTTACTTCACGCACTGAAATCATATCCAAGCGCTCTAAATAATGTTTTGTCCCTGTACGTTGAATCGCAGGAATTTTAGATACACCATAACTGGCAGCATAAGAAAACTTAGGCACATTATCATCCACAAAATTCAAATTCCAATAGTTGCTATAGAAGCCAAATGGTCGCCACACCTGATCACTTCCTACAAATATAGCATCAAACTCTTTTGAACCTTCACACAAGGCCTTGTATCCTTCATATTCTCGGAAATAAGGTAGAAACTCTTTTTGCTTAAAAGAATTAGTTGCATTCCGACGAACTTGTTGATTGGGTAAATAATCTGGATATTTCCGACAATCACTCTTAAATCGTCTTTTATTCTCCAGTAATTCAAATCCTCCACTAAGCATTAATCCTGGTGCTATTTTGAGCCAATCCCATATTGATCGTTGTTTTTTATACTTAATAAAAGTTAAATTATACCCAAATCCTTTCACGATTTGCAATGTAGCATAAGCTTGCAAACACGAACCATAATTGGTGTGATTAAGATCACTTACTATAACTCCACCTATTTTTCTCTTCCCCATAATAATTTACATTTTTTATCCAATATCAAATTTTAGGAGCTTTCCCTTTTACTAATGGAATCAAAAACCACAAAAACTTATAGCATCCTATAAATTGCTGAATATTAGTATGTAAATAAGATATTAGCCATTTTAATTGATTACCTCCATGAAGTTGCAAATCATATATAGGCACCTTCTTTCCCAACATTCTATTAAAACCAATAAAAGCAGAATTACGATATTTTTTTATTCTAGCCATCACTTGACTATCATTCACAGTTTTTGCTAGAATTTCGTCAAGCACAATCACCCCCTCATCCTTAGCTTCCATTAACCAGTCGAGCATTTTATGACTACGTACTATTAACGAATTTATTCCTACCTTATCCTGTATATATGGTTCTACATGGATATCCCCAAAGCTTACATCCGCCAATTCTCCATAATGATCTATACACATTGTACATCGACGAGGTACAAAAATGCTCCTAAGTGGATGATAATAATTCTGAAATCTTTCCTCGTGCTCTATACCCTCACCTTTTACAACCATATTGCCCAAACAACCATTATCTCGGTAAGCAAAATACGTTAGTTTTTCTTTTTGTATTCCTCTTTTACGAAAAACATACTCTGTCAAATGAAAATTTCGACCAGATGAACAATAAATGGCAAAATATCCTGCAACCTTTTCACGGAATCGTTTGTCCACCTTCTCATATTTCCGGAATCCTTCTATATGGCAAGGTAAGCCAACAATTATATACCGAGTACCTTCTGCTTTTTTTATGTCACGAATAGCGTGATTAAGAGAAACTGGTGCATATTTACTACTTTTTCCCATTAAAACTTCTTCACGAGTTCGAGCTATATATGAATTGACCAACAATGGCGTTTGTGCACTAAATGCAGTTACCACTGCTCCGTCAATATATTCCTTCTCGAGAAGAAATATAAGGAATTGACTTACCATACCACCAGATGCACAATGATAACGTATATCAAAATCACTACTATGACCTACAAAACATTTTAGATAATGTCCCATTAATTCGTCCGTAACTCCTTCAGTAAAACATTCTCGTGTCAATTGTTTTAGATTTACCCCTATGCCAGGACATACATCATAACAACGATGACATCCTTTATTATTCAGACACATTTTATTATCTACTATAGGACGAAAACATCCTTTCTTCACATCTATGTGAATGGCATGAGACGGACAAGCATCTTCACATATACCGCAGCCAGTACATAGATCATGTTTTACAGTATATCCAATATTGGGTTTATATATCATCTCACTTAAATTTATATAATAGAATAAAGAATAAACTTATATGATGTTTCATACAAAATATATAAAGGCTATTTCCTAATCCATATTTACGACTTACTGGATCTCTATAAAATTCTGATAACATTGGGTTACGTGTTTCCTTACTTAGATGCCTAACTTTCTGTAAAAACGGCTCCTTACTGTATGATATATATTTAAGAATTATTTTAAAAACCCGTAGCATTTGTGAGAAATAATGATTTTTATAATCGGCATATTCAAAATTCATTTCACAATATTCTCTTAATAATGTTAGCATTTTAAGTAACCGTTCATGTTTCTGCTCCGAATAATTTTGAGAGATAGACACTGGATTTATTAGATAATTATAGAATACATTAGGAATAATCCCTACACTCTGTACATAAGGTAAGAAATAAAGTAAAAAAACAAAATCTTCCGAAGCAACCATTCGTTCACTTGGATATCGTATTCCACTTTCCATGAAAAGACTTCGACGAAACAAAGCCATACAAGAACTCATTTCATAATTATAACTCTTTGGATTTTCATAGTCTTTTCCTATAATCCCCATTAAAAATCGATGTACTTCTTCACGTCCCCGAAAATACTCTTCGTGCACTTTGCTTTTAGATTCTAATTTTATCCCATCAATTGTTATTCGGCGATGCTGAAAACAGCACATGTCCAAATTCTTTTTTTTACATATTTGATATACAGTTTCGTATGTTTCTAAATCTACATAATCATCAGAATCACAAAAAGTAATATACTCTCCTGTAGCAAATTCAATTCCACTATTACGCGCCATACCGAGCCCCTCATTAGTCTTATGTATAACCTTTACACGAGTATCCTTTTGCGCATACAAATCACATATAGCAGGACACTTATCTGGACTACCATCATCTACTAGAATAATTTCAATATCCTTCAATGTCTGATTCAAAAGAGAATGTACACAACTGTCCAGATACTGTTCAACCTTATAAACAGGAACTACAATAGAAACTTTAGGATTCATGAAAATTTACACTATTAATAACAAGTTTTTGCCTACGCAATTTAATGCCCACAAGGCACACTGCAAATACAACGAAAGGGAAATAATAATTTGAATATACAGTTGCATTATACCACATAAAAACAAAACTTACCCCTCCCATAAAAAGCCCTAAAGTCGACCAATATTTGACCACTCCATCCTTCGCATTGTGATAAAAAGAATAGAAGCGTATGATAATAAGGACATAGAACAAAAGAAAAAACACAAAACCCATCCATCCCAATTCCAACAGCACGTATGAGAAAGTAAAATAGAAATAATAGGTAAGAGAATATTTCTCTGCTAACGGTGTTTTAAATACTTGCGACTGCGTCAACGAGCCAATACCATTACCCAACAATACAGTTTTCACATCATTGGAAAGCAAATACGTACTCCGTTCAATACACGTATTACGATTAAAACTCAAGATACCCGATTTGCCCGATTGCAACCCATAGTCATTTTCCAAATAACCGCTCACTTTCTCACTGTCGAACGTAGCATTTACATAATCTTCATTATAATAGAAAGACAAAGTAAATTTCACCACTGGTATCAGCAAAAAGTAGGCTGCCGCCAATATAACAATCTGTTTGATGTCGAATCTCTTAAACAAAATATACCCCCCATACAAGCACATGGGAAGAAGCATATACAGCAATTTGATTTCAGCAAGTATTCCAGCTATGAAACAGAAAACAAAGATGAAAACAAAACGTTTTAAAGTTATCCTTTTCTGAAAGTAATCAGCTGTAGAAACAAAAGTAATAACAGCTAGATAGATGGAAAAATCGCCATTTCCACCAAATGTACCTCCCATGGAATCACCCGTTTGTCCCAAAGCAAACTCTACAACTACAAACAACATATTCCATTGAATAGACTTATCAAGCACTTTTTTAAACCAATCAACATCTGCTTGCTTGAAGAACATGATAATCATATAGGCAATCAAACCGTAACGTGCAAACTGCCTCGCTCCCCATATTGTCGCCATGAGCGGTGTAAAGCTAATGATAGATGAAACAATACCCAAAAGCAAAATAATCCCGAAAACAGGCCCGATCCACGCCCCGATGCTAGATTTAATATTTGGCCAACCTCTTTGGGGCGCATGGAAAACAAGTAACACACACAATAGAATATCCGGCACAAGAGCCACTAGTTGACTGTTCCAGACAAAACGGGGAATCAACGAACCATAGATAATCCACAGAATAGTAAAATGCAATATTTTTCTTCTATTCATGCTTAAGGAAACGTTTGATTTTAGTTATCCAATACCCTTTCTTCATTTTCATCTTATCCGCAAAGCCCATCCAAGTAGCCGCATAGTGATGAATGGTTCGTGTATTATAAGTAAGCTCGCATTTATTAGAAAGATACTCTATGGGACAAAAATATTCCCAAGGGTAAATAGTAATGTTATTAAGTTGCAATGGAATGTCCGATAGTTGCAGACCATGTCTTTTCAACACATTGGTAGTAATAGGAACAATAGGAATTTGCTGTAAAGTGCCATCAGACAATACATAATGATTGTTTTCATAATACTCCATAATTTCCCGAATGATGGGATTACCTGCCTCACAAGCAAATCCTAATCCAGGATTCACATTAATAGCAGCTTCCGGTGCATTAACATTCTTCTCAAAAGCCATCCACGCCCCTCTTTCAAGAATGTCATAGATTGGCTTCAGCATTTCCACATCAGTATCAAAATATACGCCGCCATTTTCATAAAGGATCTTCAGCCGCGCATAATCACTCACATAAGCATATTTTTTCTTTTCGTAAGCTTCCGCAGTGAAAGGTATGCCTTTTACATCGAATTTTTTTTCGTCCCATTGAATGATTTGATAATCGGGCATTAGCCTACGCCAACTATCTATATAACATTGGTAGTTAACGGGAATAGGATTACCACCAAACCAGCAATAATGTATTTTCTTTGGAATCATATAATTCACACGTTCTTGATAATTTCTTTCAGTTTAGTTTCCAATTGTTTATAATATTCCCAAATTACATCTTCAGCACCTGGCAACAAGCAGGGTTGTGTAGCAAACTCCATATAAGAATCCTTGCTACTATTCAATTCGGAAATTAACTTCAATTGATTTTCTGGAATTTCCGCCTGCTTAATAAATACTATTGCTTTAGAATTAATCACATCTGGTTCCGGGTTGTTATTACACCCAAAGTAAATAGGCACAGTACCTGCCTGAAACGCCTCCATCAATTTTTCCGTGCAATAATAAGGATCATTGCTATTTTCAGGAGTCAGATTAAAACGATAATCACGAAGATAAGAAAGTTTATCATCCTTATGTATCGTACGCAAAGTGTTATTGTTGTGCATACCACGACCATCACAATCCACTCGGTCGATAGAACTTAGACGATCATATAAATGCTGACGCCCAGGGTCAGAATGACTACATAAAAAACAAGCAAACTTACGATTGTCATACGAATGATTCAAAGGGTTATTCATGTGCAATACCCTTTCTTTTATCTCTTTGTAAGTATCGGTTGGTTGAAAAGTATTCCATGTCATCCAAAAAGGAATACGTAAATATTGGTTATGTTCAAGATTATCAAATCCAATAGACAATTGAAAACGGTTGTCATTTAAAAATTGGTGTTCCCACCTCTTCATTCCCGGCTTATGCAAGTTTTCACGTGCCACAAAAATACGTAAATCACAATCATCAAAAACAGTCAACCAATCGGGAGCAAAGATGGAATATAATCCTACTTTTATCTTCGGTTTACTACTGAGTAATCCTCTCTTTTCGATAAAATCAACTAACCACAAATCACACGGCCAAACTCTACACCAATTATAATGTCTCACCTGCCTACCTTTAGTGGCTGCCTTTGCTTCTTTTCTTCTGTCAAGAATATAATTCCAATAGTCTTTTTTTTTCCTAATTCTATCAATTATCATGTCAATGATTTTTTCAAAAACAATGTAGAAAAATGTACCAATTCTTCTTTTCTACTATTCACTTTTTCCCAATCTATATTCTCCGTCCAATTTATCGAATGGTAGTCTTGATTACAGGATATTAGACGATTAGTTAGATTAAATAAATCCAAAACACCATATATTCTGGAATTTCCTCTCAACGGATTTTCAAAAACCCAAAAAGGTTTTTGAAATATGATTGAAAACACAATAGCATGAAAAGAATCTGTAATAACATAGTTTGCATCTCTGAAACCAGCCAGCCAACACTCTACAGGATATCCTTGTGCTTCCCTAATACTATTATTCAAATTCGTTTCAGAATTGATTACAGAATATAAAGATTGACTATATGTCTTGCTGAAATAATCTATAATCAATTGTTTTTTTGAATCATTTTCTAATAAATATAATAGCGTTCCATTTCTTTTAACACTATCAGCCAATTGTAAATAGTGGCTACAAGGTAACAGGAATGTGGGATCAAGAACTTGTACTACACTATTAGAAATATCCAAATGATTTTTTATAAGATTAATCCCGTCTTTTTCTCTCACAGAAATAGCTTTAAACGAAGAAAGTTGATTTAAAATAAATAAAGTTTCTTCGTCATCAAAGTCCCATGTTTCTGTTCCAAAAGATGGAGCATACGCTATTTTAACTTTCTCATTTGATACAAATCCTAGAAATGCATCATTAAGGCTAGGCATATAATTTTTTCGCCAAATTTGATCACTACCTGTAATGTAGATATCAAAATCTCTTTTACGACAATAATATTCTAATTCATTCGTACTAGTAAACGTAGGTGATATATTACGAATGTACTTTTTCTTAAAAATCCTAAAGTTTCTTGTTTTAAAAAAAAGACCAGAATTGGTTTTCTTTTCAAATTCATAAACTAAACAACCAAGACCTATATATTCTAAAAAACTTTTAATGAAAAAAACTAGTCGTTTGCTTAATGAACTCTTTTTATCTCGTTCTCTTACCAGTAAAGTGGGCTCATAGTCCCATTGTCGCAATATTTCCATTAAAGCATAACTTTGTAGAAAACCACCATAATTATACATTAAAGGTAAAGAAATGATAGCTACCTTCTTTCTCTTATTCATTAGTTACTTTTTATAAAAAAATTTAATATTGTTTTTTTTACGACTCTCAAAGTACGTCTAACATGAGTCCCTTCTAAGCATCTCCTAGTAGCGTGTTCTACTGTATATTTCTTATCATTTATAAGATAAAAAAATAATGTCCGTTTTTTGGGTATAGACACCATTTCTTTATACCCCCCATTTTTAATCATGCCACTCATAAGATTAATATCTATCATCTCCATTCTTGTTTTTATATCTACAAGAAAATCATTACCTCTTTGGCTATTAATAATCAAAGTACTTATCCCTTTATCATCATCCATTTCAGGCAAATATTGATCTGCACCCCAAAAATCAGCAATAGTCAAATCACTTTTACTACGTCCATTCTTACATTTGCATTGATAACAAGATGGACGAAGAGATAAGTCACTCAAAAACGCTTGCATATAACTATTTTCATAGAATATGGAGGAGAGTAAAACTGATTTTTTCTCTCCGTCGGTTGTCATTTCAGAAAGGGTAATTGCAAAACTGTATTTTTTCCAACCTGTTAATTTTGAGCGGAATTCTATTTTTTCAATAACCTTTTTTTCAGAATCTAAGTGAGACGAAACTGACTTTTTTCCCTCGCTCCAATAGGCAATAGTTTCCTCTAGATATTTACGCCAAACTTTAGGACTAGGCACACCATGACATACAAAATCTACCGTTAACAAGTTGGCATACTCTTTTCCTAAAAATAACTTTAAGCCTAATACTTGACAAGGAGTTCCTGAAAATAAGACTAACTTATTTTTCAAATTTTCTTTTATTGACTTAAAGCATTCTTCCATGTGACTTTGCACGTATTTTGACCCCCTTAAAAGACTCATTTCTTCTAAACTATCAACATATCCATGCTTAACCTCCCATGAATCACCAAACATAGCACCATATACTATTCCACCTTGACGAATAACTTTTTCTGCCAATAATGAAAAAATCCCTCCTGACGAACTATGCATTCTAACTCCATCATCAAGATTTTTCGCAGCAAATATTTTAATAGATTCTTTTGCAGGTATATCTTTATTAAAAGGGCATACTTTCTCACACAAATGACAATTTATACAGAAAGATAAATCTATAGAAGGATACCAAAATCCCTCCTTGTCTTCCTTCATTGATATACAATTTCGAGGACACGCATACATACATGCAGTACATCCACAACAATCATATTTATTCTTATTAATCATATAGTTCATTTTTAGGAGAAGCAAGCAACTTATTATTCATAAACTCTACATCAAGGACGGAGTTATTCACATTAACGCATTTACTTGTTGAGTAATAATATCTTTCCAATAAATGCAATTTTCTTTACACGATTCATCATTTTCCTATATTTGTTACATCCCACCATCTATTTACAAATAAAACGATAGAAAGATATGATAATACAAAAGTGATTATAAGTATAAGACACCACTCATAGTACGAGTTTGAGCTATACTTTTGTTGAATACAAAGTAATATAGGCCAATGTATACACATAGGGATAATGCTATACTTTCCAAAAGGCAGCATCCATTTCACTCTTATGCATTTACAAAGCTCCACTACTACAATGCTACCGCTTATTGCTGCGAGATAAAATGTAATAGGATTTTGAGTTATCATATTTAAAGCTATATTCTGTGGTCTGAAAAACAAATAAAAACAAATGAACCATATAATAAATGCAGAAAGGCATCGGTAAAAATTGAATTTATCATCAATAAGCCATTTTTTCATGTAATGTCCCATAGCATAAAAAGGTAAACTTGTTGCAGCCGCACCCAAATAAAAATAATTATGACCGTGATAACCTACATACCATCCCCATAATCCAATGAATATTACAGCAACTATAGTTTGATAACGAGGGCGAACAAGCAAAAAATAAAAGATTACTTTGTCCATAATTAATACAAGTAAGAACCATAATGGTCCATTTACCTTAAAAGCTATAAGCCATTGCCCTTTTACTATATAATAGGTCGTAATACCCAAAATAAAAAAGATAAAAAACTGAAAGATAAGATTAAGGATCCCTCTCCCCAACTTAATTAATGAAGGCTTATTTAATAAATTACCCAAGCCTAGGGGGGGGGGTAAATATTCCAGACAACAAAAAGAAAAAAGGGACATAAAAAGAGCCTAAGACATTCCAATAAGTCGTCAACAACAAATCCTTGCTAAAATTAGTTGTACAAATGATATGAGAACTAATAATCAACACAATACCTATTGCCTTAGCAATATCAATGTGATCAATTCTCTTCTTTGCCATATAATATCGTATTTACCCAATTTTGTATATATAGTCTTTCCATTCCTATTTTAGAAGAAAACGACAATTTTTTATTCATAAACTCCACATCAAGAATGGGTTTATTCACATCAATGCATTTTACTTGTTGAGTAATAACATCTTTAGATACAATAGATTCCAATAATCTTATATAGTTTTGATTAGAAGTAATTATCTTCTTTCCTGCAGCTAATGCCCATACAAATCGAGGTGTCAAAGCAGTCTGCATTGGTCGATCAATATCAAGAACACACTCACTCTCCGCCATAATCGTATTATAATCGTCTGCATTTATGGGATACTCAATAAACAAATTATCATTATTATCCTCCAACTGTTCTTTAAAGAATGGTATCAATTTAAAGTAATAAGACCATCTCTTTTGTTTACACAGAGGAATTATGAAATTTCTTATAATGTACGCTCGTCCGTCGTGGTCAGTTCCAATACAACTTATTTTATATTTAAATTCGTTGGCTTTGTGATTTTGCATTTCACGAGGTATAAAAAATGGTAAGTATTCTGCTTTCTCATATTTATCAGCATCACTCATATCAAATGTATGAATAGAGTCATACAGATCTTTATGTCGATAATAATCAAACCAATTACTTGAATCCCAAACATACAAATGAATCTTAATATTCATATTTTGTTTCCGAAGATGCTTTAGTAAGTATGAGGAACAATCTTCACCATTAATAATGAAACACTCATCATAACTATGACTTAGAGTTCCTTGCTTTATTTGCTCTTTCCAATATTTATCAATAGGTTTACTTATGCACTCAAACCATATCTTACGAATAGTTTTGTGTCCTACCCAATGATAATACGGACTATCAAAATGCTTAGCAGGAATAAAATCCACTTCATTTCCTGCCAGTACTTGCAACTCTTTTAAAATCAACTTATAAAGATCCAAATAGGAAGGAGCTATAAATAATATTCTTTTCATTATTATAACCAACGTTTATTTACATTTTCTCTTTCATCACAATGCCATCCACACTAACATATACATTTTTTTCCCTCTGTTGTTGCCAATCAACTGGTAATTGATAGAAACCCGGACTCCAATAGTACTTAGAATTACTATAAATGTTTTTTTTGAAAAATAAAAAATGTAAATAAGGAAGCTCTAATCCATCATAACGATATACTTTGTTTTTATCAAAATCATATTCCCAATATTGACCTAAAGTCGGATTAGGACTAGTGTAATATTCGACAAAAGATCTACGAGTAAAACGATTACAAAACAATCTGTTAATTAAAGCTAAGTATTTGACGTAATGTAAGCGAAATATCGGCTTAAAAACATAACGATACAGCCTACGTACCAGTCTAATCTCCGGATAAACCATATCACTCCATATACCTTCATCTATTGCATAATTCTTTGTATCTAATATCAAAGACTGCCAATTTGGAATTTTCAAACACAACTTAGTAAATTTAGATTCCTTACGAATTACTGTAAAGTGACCGGCAATATGATAACTATGCGTAGTGAGTAAATCATATTTTTTAAGATTTCGGGTATTTGTTATTATATTAAGATTACCAAAGATAAGATCATTATCACCAAAAGCCCAATAATCATATCCTCTTAAATCTTCAGCATGAATCAATCCATAGAAAACCTTTAAATCACATAACTTATAGGCTTGTGTTGGTCGAAAATCAATATGTAACACTCGAGAAATATGCTTACAATATGTTTCAAAAGAGAGTGTTGTAAAAAGAGTGTTAGGATATACAGTCGCAGGCATCAAACAATCTGTAAAAAACAAAAAGTCTACTTGAGGATTCTTGCTACAGGAGTATAAATACAAATCCATCCATTCCGGCCATTTACCGAAGTAAGGCACTATCATTGCTATTTTTGCTTGCATATAAAAAACTTATTAAAATCGAAGTAATTTCCTGGCTACAGGAAAGCATCCTAAAGCAAGGGCTATATATCCCACTTTCCAACGAATGCTTTTTGAATTGAAAAATGCAGCTTTTTTATTGTACATCCACAATAGTTTCCACGCTTCAATATTACTAAGAGCCCTATGCATATAACCTTCAACAAACACACTAAGGCGAGCATTTTCCAACTCCTTTTCAAAACCTATTGAAGGTAAATAGTTACAAAGTTGATTATAAAAGGCACAACGTACTTGATAAGTTTTACGAGTATAATTATGAGTGATAGAAGTCTCATTCATCACATAGTGATAATAAGCCTTATCTACATAGGTTATCTTTATTTTGGGGTGCTGCAGTAGCTGTACCCAAAAAAGAAGATCTTCACAATAATTTATCCCTTTTGGAAAATGGCATCCATATTGACTATAACATAATCGTCGTACAAGCTTGTTCCAACAACTGCCATGTAGCCGCTGAAACATAGCGCGAAGTACCATTTCAGGACTAAAAGAAGGAGGTTCTTGCTTTCTATATACACTATTACCATTACTTTCCACGTAGTAATCACAAAATACCACATCTGCATTAGTTGATACAGCTTTTGCATAAAGATCCTGTAACATATCTGATTCTATCCAATCATCGGCATCTGCGTGGATTACATATACACCACTTGCTGCTTCTATACCAGTTTGACGAGCAGCACTAACCCCTTCATTTTGTTTATGAATTACCTTAAAACGATGATCCTTATCCGCATATTCTTCACAAATAACACCTGACTCATCCGTGCTACCATCATTTATCAGCAAAACTTCAAAATTACTCCACGTTTGTAATAATAAGCTATCTAAAAGGCAACGTATTTGGTGCTCTGCATTGTACACAGGGACCACAACCGATATTAAAGATTCGTTCACTGTCTTTTTATTTATTATAAGTTACAATCAGTATGCTATCTATATAATAATAGCTCATATTATTTTAAAAGGCTTAGTTTTGTCAATTGTCGCTTTACAATAACTCTAGTCTCATCATCTAAACCAATAGAATATAAAATAGTTAATGTACATATAACAGATAATGAACAAACAACAAGGAAACGTAACCATCCGATTTGCATTTGCTGCTGAACTAGCCAAGGAATAATAGTTGCTAAGAAAATAAGCATCAAGTTTTTCAAAAATACCATCACTATATATCTCATAGCAGGAAAATCGTAGTATTTGTGTATAATATAAAGGTTCAATCCCATCGCTATGATTAAAGGAACAGCCGATACCCAATATACAGTTATTGGTCCAAACCCCATCTTTAAGAAAAAATAAGCTAACGGAAGAGTTAATAGATAAAGGGGTGCAACAAACAGATTTAATTCTTTAACACGTCCTATTGCCACAACACCTTGATCTACAAACTTATTAGAATATGAAATAAAAGAGACGACCAATGAAATTCTTATAAATGAAGAGGTATAATCTGGTACTTCTGTCAACCATAGCGCAAGAACAAAATCAATCTCAAGTAATACTGGCGTAATAAAGACAGCAAGAAGAAACAAAGTATACTTACTCACATTGAATATTAAACAATGAAATTTTTCCTTCTCACCTGCAGCATACAGCTTTACCAATTGAGGTTCAGCAGCCATAACAAAACTGCTAACCAACTGATTTATAGTAAAAATAACAGTACTAGCTAACCCACGAGCAGCATTCATTATCGTATTAAAAAAAAGATTAATTAAAACAGACATACCTTGTCCATTGAGCACTGCAGACAAGTGACCTATTGTAGACCAGCCGGAAAATTGTATCATCTCTTTAAAACTTGATTTGTCTATACGCAAAGAAAATGTACATTCTTGAAAATGTATAAAACAATACCATCGATAAACCACCATAACAATCAGCCCAATAAGCATCTGTATTAATGCATAGATTATAAGTTTATCACCTGGTATAAATGTAAGTAATAGCAACATAATGATACGACCAACAATATCGAAGATACTCATAAAAGCATAAATATTAAAATGTTCATGAGCAGTAACAGCTGCTGTAAAAGGAGTTTGCGTAATAGCCATCACTACACTAACAATAGAGCATTGAAAAACCCAATTTGCAGCCGATAGTCGTTCTTGATCAATATTAAGTTTATGATTAACAAAATAAAGTCCAACAGTTTCAAGAAGAATAAAGACGATTAGAGCTATGCCTAAATGAATCACCAAAGCAGTGGAAAATGTATCCTTCAATTTTGAACAATCTCCTTCACCAATACGCAAAGCTAAAAATCGACGCGTTCCTCCTTGCAAGATACTATTCAGCACAGTAAAGAGTGACACAAATCCCCCCACTACATTATATACACCATAATCTGATGCACCCAACTTTTCAAGTACAATACGAGTGACAACGAATCCTAAAACCATTGTCACCATCATACGTATATATAAATACGCTGAATTTTTTACGATTCTTCTATTATTTTCGTCCATAAAATAATAAATACAACAGTATTATACTATTGATTTCTTATTAAAAAGCTTATTTAATAGTACATTAAATAAAGCCTTGACTTTAAAAAGAAAAGTTATTTCTTTTTTATAATAGGGTAATAACTCTATAAGCATATCATCATGCTTAAAAGTACCATTTAGCCACATTCTGCGCAAATATCCCTTTTTATTATGCTTATAAAATTCTATATCAAAAACCGCATTATACTCATCGATTACACCTAGTGCGTCTAAAGTCAACAAAGTTCTTATACATTTAAAACACGTATTATCATTTCCATCCCGGGGAGGTTTATTAACACAAACATTCAAATATTTCTTAGAAGGTTGATATAAACTTACTACTTTTGTCTTTTCAAATCGACTTTTCTCACCACCTGTAGAATAGAAACGAAGGGTATCGGTAGAAGCCATAGAAAGTAACAATAAATCATATTTGGCCACATCAAAATCATGTCCCGCTATTTTTTTTAATGAAAACTCTCCATAAGAGTAACCAGACGAATAATAATAAGTCGATATAGCACCTTGGAGATGAAGCACACAAAAAAGAGCCATATAAGTATGATTTTCGATGTGAGAATAAGGCAAATACTTATTCATCACCAAATGCAAATTAGTCTCTATATCAATAAAGTCAAATCCATACTCCTGGGCAAAACTCTTTGCATGAAGATAACGTCCTTTAGTGAGATCTGAATGTTGCTTATTACCAGGAGAACTACCCGCATTAAAGTATGCTAACGTATTTATTTTTCGACACTGTGGGATATACGAACCAGTATGAGTAGCGACAGTATATAACGAATCGATTCCACATGAGATACCAGTAGCTATACGATTACCCCTATTTTGTATCACCTCAACTAAAGGTGCTTTTATACGTATACGATGCAAGAAGTTATTAGCAGAAACAATCGCATCAATAAAATGATATTCCAAATTATAATACAACTGATCAGATATCGGTAATTCGGAAACAATATCATAACCACCTTTCATTGCAAAGTACAATAAACCACAAACATAAGCATCGATCCTATCAGCAACCACATCTACTCCAAATGAACAATTTATTGTTGTTTCTATTGTTTCTTTGTATCCACCAATATTAATCAAAGAAGTGACTTTCCTCCCAGAAAATTGAATACTATTTATATATATTTCTCTCATTACTACTAATTGTTTTTTAAATAAATATTAAATGGAGCAGAATTAATAAGAGGATTCAAATCAATCGATCCTTTTTTATAACTTGATAGAGTAGCCATTATTTCATTCAAACTCATTCCCTCCTTAACAACATATGGTTGGGGACGATCTTGATCCATAGAAAGAAAAAAATCATGAAATTTAAAATGTCCTCCCATTAATTTACCTGAAAGTTCAATCCATAAATTGGGGATATCATAAGCTTCAGACATAATTAGCCCATGTAATGACGAAGAAGCTATATATTCACAACTACAAATTTGATCTAGTACTTCTAGCCAGTTTTTGTATCCTTCCATCTTTATCATAAGTACGTTAGGATCATTTTTAAATCCAACGAGAGCTGGATGATTGAAGTCGTCAAAATGAGGGATAATGCCTAGTCTATACTTTTTTATAACATTAGGTTTATACCAATACTTCAACAAAAGAGCTGGATCGCCATAAACAGGTGCAACATCTACTCCATTATTTAGCAAATACTGGCGTGTCAGCGGCCCCCTTACAGCCAAAACTTTCAAAGGTTTAGCAGGTAATTCACTGTTACCATCAATAACACCAGCTCCCCATATAATAGTTTGTGAGTTACACAGTTGGTCAATGGTTGATCCAATCATTAAATAATTTATAGAATTCCTTCTCATTGAAAGAGAAGAATTATAGAGATAAGAGATTTTACGCCTAAATATGCATTCTATAAAGAAATAATTAATATCATCACCCCAATTACGATGAACTAACCTACCATAGGAATAAAATAAACAGGCATTAACCAATATAGGATTATGAAATAGATCAATCCACAATGTTTTTAGTTTGGTTATTATCCGATTAAAAAACGAATAGTTATATTTTTGCATACATTTTAGAATTCACTTAATCTCAATGGATTAAGCTTCTCTGATAATCTATTAATAACAATAGATTATCTCAATTATTATTTAATATTATATCCAGCATCATTCATCACTCCTACACAATTGAGAAAGTTACGAACAATACGTTTTGTTCTCCCCCACGCTGTCATTTGTTCAAAAATGGGGAATTTATACTCTTTCCAATCAGTCATAAGAAGATATCTTTTGTATAATATTTTATAAGGATGTTGACAATCGCGAAACCAAGGTTTAATAGGACAAGCAAAATGAATAATACCTGGAGCTTTTCGGGCATCAATTAATTGAGGTAGATACTTATTAAAAATCTTGGGTTGTCGCCTAAAATAAAAAGTGGTCATATTCCACTTGATAGGTAAACTAGTTATCTTTCCTTTAAAATACATTGCTATCACGTCTTGCTCATTGTTTATTTTATCAGCAACAGTACGAACAAATTCAAAAATAGGACGTTGTAATTCCATAGCCCTCCACTGTAAAAGGTCACAAACCATAACCCCTGAATTTATATAAAGATCTTCTACCTGTAAATGTAGCCTAGGCTTATAAGTGACACAATCGGGAATATCCTCTGCTGCTGCTAGCACTTTGTTCTGTAAATCTATCTCATAAAGAGATTTAATATCGGCATTAATTATCATATCTACATCTAAGAAAAGACATCGTTCTACTTCGAGAGGTAGCACATGAGGTATAAAAAGTTTAAGATACATAATAATATTCCACTGCCCTACAGGTAAGTCGATAATATCATTAGTAGCACAGTTCCTGATTATAAATGTATTGCCATAATTACTACACAAAACAGAAAGTTTGCAAGCAGACTCTTTTAATATTCCTGTAGTTAAGAAATATACTTGAAACGATTTGTCGCGATTGGTCTCAAAAAGTGAGCACAACATTACAGCTGTATGCTGTACATAATCTTCATTGCTAACGCAAACGATATAATATGGATTCACCATTATGAATTACTAATTTGTTATCGTACGATGTTTTGGTAAAGACTTAATCACCTTCACCATATAAAACTCGAAAAAACAATTCATAGCTATAAACTAAAGTATAAGGTTTAAAAGATTTAGACTTTTTGCACATAACATCAAGACACGAGATCACAAATATCTATTTAAACATTAAAACTCCAGCTAGAGTTTATCAAGATAGTTTTAAGGGAATCTACTCTACAATTTAGCAGTCCTTATTGCATAATTATATATCCCCATCATTATACATCTCTGCTAAGATAGAATAAATCCTCACCTTTTAGAGGTTCATTCTTCCTTTACTCTATGTTCTCCATAGCCGTAACCGTAGCCATAACGCTTGCCATAGCCATAATACTTGCCATACTTACCGTAACCATAGTAGTAACCATACTTTTTCTTCTGAAGATCCAAACCATTAATTACAGTACAAAGATTAGGAAGTTTATTATTATCTGCCAGTTCATTAATCAAGGTAAACTCTGCTTTTCGAGTATAATCTGCACGACATACATAGACAGATAAGTCTGCAATACGACCTATAAGCAAAGTATCAGTCACCATACCAACTGGAGCTGTATCTAAAATTACATAGTCAAATTCTTTTCTCAATATAGCAATAGCCTTATCCAAGCCATCTCGAGCCAGTAATTCCGTAGGATTAGGTGGTACTGTCCCCCCTGGAATAATATATAAATTTTTACTTACATCTGAAGACTGAACAAAATCCATCAAATTCTTTTCCGGATTTGATAAATATTGAGTAATCCCCATCTCTTTTCTAGGAATATTAAAGATTTTATTCAAACCTGGTTTACGAATATCAAGCCCCACAATCACGACTTTTTTTCCCAACAAAGAAAGACTGATAGCAAGATTTGCTGATATAAACGATTTACCCTCACCACTGACTGTTGAAGTCACCAAAATTACTTTCTGGCTACTTTCAAGCATAAACTGTAAATTAGTACGGACATTACGGAAAGTTTCACTCATTAAAGTATTCTGATTCTCAAACACAGTAATAGAACCTGTTTTTTCATCAGTCAATGGTACATCACCCACAATAGGTAACCTTGTTAATTTCTCGACATCACCACGCCCCTCTATTTTGAATTTAGTCAAACCGAGCAGAAAGATAAAACCAACAGGCAACCCCAATCCTACTGCTAAAGCAACCATATAAATCATTTTAGGTTTAGGAGAAACTGGTCCACCTTCAGCTGCTGGCTCATCGATAATCTTAGCATTATTTGCAGTAGCAGCCAAAGTAATAGCATTCTCTTCACGCTTCTGCAAAAGCATCAAATAAAGTCCTGCCTTAATTTCCTGCTGACGCGCAATACTTACATACTGACGTTCTTGGCCTGGAGCATCACTGATACGACGAGAGAAGCGACTAGCCTCACGATCCAAATCAGCCTTCACGATAAGCAAACCTTGCAAAGTCCCATCAATAGCTGCTTTCACATTCGCTTTCATGGCACGAATGCTCGTATCCAAATTCACAATCATCGGGTTATTCTCTGTAGAAGTGCGAAGTAAACGCTTGCGTTCAAAAATCAGCTCATTATAACGATCTATCTGAGTAGTCAAACCATTATCAGATAAGCCTATATTAGCAGGTAACACCTCATACTCATTCGACGGATTATTAATATATTTGGTAAGATCACGAATCAAATTGATTTGAGTTCCATTCTCTACACGCTTTCTTTCATATTCTGCATTCCCTTCAACAGCTAATTGGGCATCACTGCCAATATTAGTTAATCCAGCATTTCTTTTAAATGCTTCCAGTTTATCTTCTGTACTTCCGAGTTCTTCATTAATAATTTTAATACGTTCATTAATAAATTCTTTAGTTTTCTCTGCAACCTCATTTTTGTCATTATTCGTATTACGATTATACATTTCTATCAACTTATTGATAAAATCTTGGCCACGCTGTATATTCGTATTCATCAATGAAACAACAGCAACGGAAGTCGTCTTAGAAGTCGGCTCTATATTTATTGCCCACTGATACCCTTTTGCTACTCCAAATGGCCGGCTAACCATAGCACTGATATTTCGTACTATATTTTGTCCATCCATCCTCCCGTTTGATAAAGAATCTTTCAATGCAAACCCAAATGTACCAACATCTGTAGGTAACACTGCTGGGAGTTTTTCAAAATGTTTATTATACTCATTTAAACCCACTTTCAAATTTACATCCAATCCACCTTCCTGCGTAAGCTTCATATCAATTATAGCCACATCCGGCAAATTATCCGCCTCCTGTGCTGTCAAATTTACAATTATTGGAGAGGTTTTATACAACTCTTTTTTAGGAAATTCGTCCTCATCATAATAAGTAATATATAGTTCCAGATTATTGACAACCTCTTTCAGTATTGTTTTTGAGCGTAGCACTTCTATCTCATTATCAATACTCTGAGTAGAAGTAATCATTCCTCCCAACCCTAGATTTTCTAAATCAGCAGAACCTGCACTTCCTCCTTTTTTATCATCTTTTATCATAATAGAGGCAGAAACCTGATAAACAGGAATCTGAAAATGTAAATATACCCAAGCTCCAACTAAACAAGCCAAAACGGAAGCAACAAACCAAGGCCAATGAATTATATACTTAAAGAGAATTTCCTGATAATTTACTTTCTCTTCGTCTAATTCACTCATATTATTGTCATACGAATTCTCTTTCATTACTAATTACTTATTTAATAAAATTACCAATATGTTTGAAAGTGAAACCAAGATAGAAGTAGCAGAAAGCCATAATCCCGTATTAGTTCCTATATCAGAATTCTTAGCCTTAGTCTTATTAGGTGTCACATAAATAATATCATTCTGCTGCAACTGATAATAAGGAGACAATACCGTTTCAGCTTTATTCAAGTCCATAGTAATAATTTCCTGCTTATTATCTTGTCCTGTCCGGATTAATTTCACATTATCGCGCATACCATAAATAGTCAAATCACCTGCCATAGCGAGCGCTTCCAGCAAATTAATCTTTTCGTTAGAGACTACAAAGCTTCCTGGCTTAGTAACCTCTCCCAATACCGAAATCCGATAATTAACAATACGCACAGTTACAAGCGGTGCTTCTTTCAAATAAACCTTCAACTTATCTATAATCAGATTTTCTATCTCCAGTTTAGTCAATCCACCTACATGAATCTCACCCAATACTGGAAAGTTGATATTCCCCTGATTATCTACCAAATACTGCTGTAGAGCAGGTGATGCAGTTCCTTGTCCTACCGTCTTTCCCTCCGTTCCACTAGCAGTACCCGAATTTACCAGATTGAAAGGTGCAGCCAGTTCCGGAGTAGAACAAGATACGGCAATCGTCAACAAATCTTTGGGCATAACCTTCACACCTGTCTGACGAACACTCTGTTCTGTATCATTCACAAAAGCCGTATCCTGCAAATAAGGCACTTTCTTGTATGATTGGCAGGATACCAGCAAAAAAGCAAGTAACGCACCCAAGGTCAATCGTTTCAGTTTTCTCATAACCACCTACTCATGTAATTTTACAACTATTGATTTAATCTTTATTCAAATTCCAACTCTTCACCTAATAAGCCTCTTTATCCCCGCGGATGACATTATACACAGTTTTATACATGATATATAAATCCAAAAGAAACGACCAATGCTCAATATACCAGATGTCACGTTGCACGCGTCCTTCCATCTGCCAAAGCTCTTTTGTTTCTCCACGAAAACCTGTCACCTGTGCCCAACCTGTAATACCCGGTTTCACAAAATGACGAACCATATATTTATTTATTAAATGGGAATATTCTTCTGTGTGCTTCAACATGTGCGGACGGGGACCCACTAAAGACATATCCCCTTTCAGTACATTAATAAATTGAGGAAGTTCATCCACATTCGTCTTACGAATCAAATCACCGATTCGGGTTTTACGAGGATCATGTTCGGTAGCCTGTAATGTATCACATAGAGCATTCACCCGCATCGAACGGAATTTATAGCACCAAAATTCACGACCATCTTCACCACTTCGTTTCTGTTTGAAAAAGACAGGTCCGGGAGAACTTATCTTTATAGCCAGTCCCACAATGACATATATAATCGGGAAAAGGGTACAAAGGAACAGTAGCGAGCAAATAATATCAAAGCTACGTTTCACAATACGATTTTCCAATAACTCTAGTGGCTCACGACGGATAGAAAGTACCGGAACATTACCTAGCATTTCAAAATGCATTCTCCGTTTCAGATAGTTCCGGACATTGGGAACGCTGAAAAAACGAATCAGATGGTTCTCACAATAGTTGATAATCGGCACAATTTCAGCACTACGGGCGGAAGGAAGACTGCAATAAAGCTGGTCTACTTTTCCCGCATTACGGGTCAAATAATCAACGGCTTCGCATGGCTGTCCCAAATATGCTACATTCATAGGATAGCGGTCTGATGGAGAATCTTCAAAATATCCCAGTACCCGAAATCCGGATGTCGGATCATCCGTCATGGAATGATAAAGTTCCTGCATATTTTCATGGCTACCCACTAGTACTACCTTTCGGACATTTTCCCCACTTTTGCGATAAAGCTCCAGAATATAACGAAACGTCAGGCGATAAGAAATAATAACGATAATGAGAACTACGTAAAATGCCCCCAGCTGACGCAGGTTAACACATTCAAAATGGAAAATGTATGAGAGTCCCAACACCATCAATACAAAAGGAATCATGTTCCGTGCCACTCGAAGCATGATTTGCTCCGGACGAACCACCGGACGATGAAGGATCACTCCGGAACGAATGTTGCAAACCAGATAACATAAAGTCATCAAAGCCATGCTCTGGAAAAGAGGCATGGAAAACTCAAAAAGGGAACGGTTTCCCAAAAGAGAATCGAATACCCACAACAGTAAGTTCAGTAAGATAATGTCCCCTAAAAGGACAAAAGATTTTAGGACTTTATTAAAACGTTGGACTTCCTGCATAATATTATTTATCTTTTTTCATTCAATCATCATATGCTAGCTCTACCACTCCATTAGTACAGTTTTTATCATTGTCAGCAAGTTCCTCTTTCTTCTTTTTCCTGTACCGAAGATACATCAATGCCCACTTTTCTATTTTTTCAAGAATTTCTTCATCAGTAAGAGCGTTACAATAAAAATCAAGAATACCTTCGTAATATTTCAGATGTTTATCGGAGCCCCCCTTAGATCAGAGTAAGTCGTATGCCCCATGTGCATAGCATCACACATTGCTGTAATATTCACCCCCGCACGTCTCAACTCCTCCTCAATCAGGATTCCTAAAGCCTCGTGGCGAATTTCGTTTCGCATGTCCATTTCTTTGTTTTTTGTTAAATATGTAAGTTTCGCGTTAATTATTTTCACATTGTTCCCGACATGTCGGGAACAGCATTTTAAAATCTTTGCTGATCTTCGCCCATGCTTTTGAAAGACAAAGCAATTATTGAATTAAAAACTTAAAAAATTAAATGATGACAAACGATTTCAGAATGTCTTATTTCATGCCTCCCATTGCTCCCATCAAAAATGAACAGGGACGGATTGTTACTCCTGCAACACTTATTCCCTCCTGCGAAGTCTCCGTAGAGCAGGTTTTTCAAATGATAACCTGCAACGAGAATCTCAAAATTCTGACCGGACAAGTACGCAATTCCGAAGATATACGGACCGCAAAAGCATCACTATTGCCGTATGTGACTCCCTGTGGTACGTTCTCGCGTCGAAACAGCAAATGTTTCGTAGCTTCTTCACATCTGGTGGTGGTAGATATCGACCATCTCGACTCCTATCAGGAGGCAGTGGAAATGCGTAGCGCATTGTTTAATGACCACCTTCTGCATCCTGTACTCACGTTTATCAGTCCCAGTGGACGGGGTGTGAAAGCATTCGTACCCTACAATCATTTACCCATGGCTAACGACACAAACAGTATCATCGAAAATATGAAGCTGGCAATGATGTTCACCGTGCTGCTCTATGGTACGGAAACACCTTCTCCATTCGGAGAAAAACGCAAAGGGGTAGACTTTTCCGGTAAGGACATTGTAAGGTCTTGCTTTCTTAGTCATGATCCGGGAGCGTTGTTTAGAAACAGTAAATAATCAAAATTATAAATTACAAATTAAAATTATGGACGAAATTGAATCGTTATGCCGCCTCTGTGAGGCGGTTGAAACTGCAGGAGCGGATATTGCCCCTACGTATGCTGAATATGTACAACTGGCGTTCGCCATCGCAACGGATTGCGGAGAAGCGGGACGCGAGTTTTTCCATCGGTTGTGCCGGGTGTCTGCCAAATACGAACGGGAACATGCCGAACGGATATTCTCCAACGCACTTACTACCCGGCATGGAGATGTCCATCTGGGCACTGCATTCCATCTTGCTGAAAGGACGGGTGTAACTCTCTGCAAAGAGGAAATGATGAATCACCGGAAAAATGCAAAAAATGCAGAAAATACACCGGCCAAAAATCTCACACACACGCACGTATATAATAAGGTGGACAATGAAGAACCGGACGAATCCGAAGAGCTGCAGGACGGTAGTGAACCGAACCAGCCATTGCCCTCTTTCACCGAAGCGGACTGGCCGAAAATCCTGTTGCTCATCATGAGTTATGCCACCAGCCCCACACAACGCGATGTCATGCTGCTCGGAGCATTGACCGCCATAGGTGCCAGCATGGAGCGATATGTGAGATGTCCATACGCCGGCAAACTCCAATCTCCTTGCCTGCAAAGTTTTATTGTAGCTCCTTCCGCCTCGGGTAAGGGAATTCTTTCGTTCATCCGTCTGCTTGTAGAGCCTATTCATGACGAGCTCCGCCAACAAGTAGCGGAAAAGGTCAAGGCCTACAAGAAAGAGAAAGCCGCCTATGATGTCATGGGAAAGGAGCGCTGCAAAGTGGAAGCTCCTCAAATGCCCAAGAATAAAATGTTCCTCATTTCGGGTAATAACACCGGAACGGGTATTCTGCAAAATATCATGGATGCCAACGGCACAGGGCTTATCTGCGAAACCGAAGCGGACACCATCTCTGCAGCTATCGGCTCTGAATACGGACACTGGAGCGATACGCTCCGCAAAGCGTTCGACCACGACCGTCTGTCGTACAACCGACGCACCGACCAGGAATACCGGGAAGTAAAGAAAAGCTATCTTTCCGTCCTGCTTTCCGGTACACCCGCACAGGTAAAACCACTTATTCCATCGACAGAGAACGGTCTCTTCTCGCGCCAGCTGTTTTATTATATGCACGGTATATGGACATGGATCAACCAGTTTGAAAGTCGCGAAACCGATCTGGAAGCTGTCTTCACAGACATAGGTCTGGAATGGAAAAAGCAACTGGACCTGATGAAAGCACACGGGCTTCATACGCTCCGGCTCACTGATGAACAAAAGCAAGAGTTCAATGCTCTCTTTGCCGATCTGTTTTTCCGTTCGGGACTCGCCAACGATAACGAAATGAGCAGTTCCATAGCCCGACTGGCTGTCAACACGTGCCGTATCATGGCAGAAATAGCTATGATGCGTGCACTGGAATGCGACCAGCCTTACCAGTTCAAAGGTTCTTCCGCCCCTCTGCTGACTCCTGACAAGGAGATTGCTGCCGATAATATCAAAGACGGCATTATCACCCGTTGGGATATGACAATCACCGCTGAAGATTTCCATGCGGTGCTGGAGCTTGTAACTCCGCTCTATCGTCATGCCACACATATCTTATCTTTTCTTCCTTCCACAGAGGTCAAACATAGAGCCAATGCCGACCGGGATGCACTTTTTGAAATAATGGGCAACCAGTTCACCCGCACACAGTTGTTGGAGCAGGCTGAAAAGATGAAAATCAAACCTAACACTGCTCTTAGCTGGCTGAACCGTCTGATAAAAAAAGGATTGCTTATCAATACAGACGATAAAGGCGTTTATACGCGCACGCATGTGTGCGTGTGTTAGGGAGCCTCCGGAAAAAGTGCATTCTTTGCATTTATATAACAACAGGACGTTTCATGAAATCTAAAGCGGCGCTTTAGAGGTGGTAAAGCATAGCTTTACGATTGCTAAAGCGGTGCTTTACTTTTCCGCTCTTCTAAGGTTCTCCCAAGGCGTCTACAATCACTCTCACCTCCAACGGGGTGAATGAGCGGCGCTTTGATTCGTAACCTAAGTCGTACAGACGTTGCAGAAGTCCGGGACATAAAGAGATCCATTTCTTCATCTTTCGATATGCAGCAATGTCAGTTAGTTCCGGAGAATAAAGTTGAGCCAGTTCCATGCGGCCGTAGGCACGTATTTTGAATTCGTTCATAATGAATAAGTTTCTGATTTACAGTTACAAAAATAACAAAATATATCCACATATCCTACGTTTTTCCATTGAATAACCGACTGTTACTGCGCATAATTGACAACAATCGTACGCAAGCGCATACTATTGATTTTTCAAGGTTTGAGGGTAGTATCTTTGTATTGTCGAAAGGGAAAAGAATCCCTCGGACACGATGTTTAACCCTTTAATTTATTGTTTTATGATCCGTTACAAAATTTATCAAAACCAACAACAGAAAGGCCTGAATGCAGGCAAGTGGTTCGCCCGTGCGGTAAGCGACGAGACGTTTGATTTGGCAAAGCTTGCCGAGCATATGTCGAAGCACAATTCACCGTATTCCGGTGGTGTCATCAAAGGTGTGCTTTCCGACATGGTAGACTGCATCAAGGAACTGCTGCTCGACGGCAAATGTGTGAAAATCGACGACCTTGCCATCTTTGGTGTGGGCATCCGCAGTAAGGCGGCTGATACGCTGGAAGATTTCTCACTGGAGAAAAACATCACTGGTATGCGTCTGAAAGCCCGTGCTACCGGTAATTTGTCAACCACCAACCTGAAACTCGACAGCCAGTTGAAACAACAGGCCGAATATCAGAAACCGACAACTGCCGGAGGAGGTTCTGATTCGGGTGACAACCCTGATCCGAAACCGGATGGTGGCGGTGAAGCGCCTGATCCGGCTGCTTAAGGGATTCACCACAGAGGACACCGAGGACACAGAGTTTTTTCACCACAGATTATTTCTTTCCTCTGTTTCCTCTGTGTCCTCCGTGGTGAATAAAAAAACTATTATTTATTTAAAACTTCTTATCTATGAGTAATTCATCATCTCCCCGCTCCGTATGGAGCTTCATCATCAAAGTGATTATCACTGTTGCCACCGCTATCGGAGGTTTGATCGGAGTACAGAGCTGTATGTAGTCCTATGCGTACCATCACTCTGATTATCATTCATTGCAGTGCCACGCCGGAAGGAAAGTCCCTTTCGGCGGAGGCTTGCCGTCAAGATCATATCTTGCACCGGAGATTCCGTGACATCGGCTATCATTTCTACATCACCCGGGACGGAGAAATCTGCCAGGGTCGTCCTCTGGAAAAGGTCGGGGCACACTGCCGTGACCATAACACCCATTCGATAGGTATTTGTTATGAAGGAGGGCTGGATATGGCAGGACGTCCCAAAGACACGCGTACATTGGCACAACGGGCTTCTTTGCTCGGTCTGCTCCGCGAATTGAGGAAAATATTTCCTAAGACGTTGATTGTAGGCCATCATGATTTGAATCCGATGAAGGAGTGTCCGTGTTTTAATTGTACGGAGGAGTATCGGGAATTAGGTGGTATTATCTAAGTATATTGACCAGCAAACTGGCAATAGATACCAGGATGGAAAATCCCGAAACCCACATCGTCGTACTTGTTCCTATGTCTGCGCTCTGCGCTTTGGTTTTATTAGGAGTGACATACAGGATGTCATTCTGTTGCAACTGATAATAAGGAGAGATTAACAAATCCGCGTCGTTCAGATTGAGTGTAACAAACTGTTTATGCCCATTCCTGTCTTCGCGGATTAGTTTTACATTATCACGAACACCATAAATTGTCAAATCTCCTGCCATGGCAAGTGCCTCGAGCACATTGATCTGCTCATTCACCACCGGATAAACACCGGGGGAAGCCACTTCTCCCAAAACCGAAACTTTAAAGCCGGACATACGGACTACTACCGTAGGACGTTCTTTCACGTAAGATTTCAGTCTCTCCGTTATCAGGTTTTCAGCTTCACGACTTGTTAAACCGGTTAAAGAAAGTTTACCTAAAACCGGATAGTTGATATTCCCCTGGTCATCCAGCAGAAATGTACTGCCTTGTTCATTGAATGGCTGCGAAACAACCGGATCGGAAGTGGAAACAAAAATGGAAATCTCATCGCCCGGTATCAGTCTTGCGTCCTGAACAGGTGCAACTTGCGTATTCGCCTGTTTCAAAATCTCCGCATCCTGTAAATAAGGTACTTTCTTATAGGACTGGCAAGCCGAGAAAAAGAAGAAAAAGAATATCAGTGCAAAAGCACAGGATAATTTCGTATTCATGTAAATGGTGGATAAATAATGACTGACGGGTATTAGTTTTTCTCGCAGATTGCCTCGACATAACCAATAGGCATATTAACACAAGCGCATCCCAGCATATTCAGCCGGACAGCAATCTTGCTTTTGCCATCGACATTGACCAGTTCACCAACCAGCCCGGTCAGAGGTCCTTTCACAACACGGACCCTTTCACCACGTGCCAAAGGAGAACTGTTCATACAAATAGCTTCCTCTGAATAGTCGAGCATGAAACGGAAACGAGCCATCTGCTCATCAGGGATCACCGCCGGAGAACTCTCACCGCGCATCACCATATAACGGCTAACAGTAGAGAAACCCAGAACTTCTTTGCGTTCTTTCGGATTTACATGCACAAACACCATCATGGGCAGAAGAACGGACTCAACCATCTTGCGCCGGTCACTCCACTGGTGAATTTCTTGTTGGACAGGAACGAAATTCTCAATCCCCATTTTAGATAAACGCTCGGCTACTTTCTTCTCGTGGTGCATACGAACCAGAGCGACATACCAGCGTTTAGAGTGTGCTACGCCTTCCCCTGTCCCATCACTAGGCCCAGCACTAATTGATTTTGGTTTTGTTAAAATCATGTTTTTTTACCCCATGTTATTCCGTTACTTCTTAGGTAACGGACAATACATACACAAGGCACGCATCTCAATAAAAATGGAAATCACATATAGGAATAGGGCACAAGAATGGAACTGCCTAATACTCAACAGGAAAAATCCAGAGATTAGGCAATAAAAAAGTATAGAGCATGAAAATTAGATTATTTCATGTTCGGATAGTTTTTTTCCTTATATTTCAGATAAAACGAAAAAAAGTGGAAGAATATTTGCTTACTATCTATGTTTTTGTCTATCTTTGCGTCAAATTTAAGTTCCGTTACCTAAGAAGTAACGCACATATATCAATACTGACTACTAGCACTTTACACTTTTCTTTCTGTCTACACAACAGTTTCTGACGTAAGATAAATTCCCTTTATTTACCTCTGTACGTTCTTTAAGTCCAAAGCCCTTTAAATAGATTTGTGTTGTTTTTATAGATTTATGGCCCAATGATTCACTAATCATTTCAATAGGTACTCCCCGATACTTCGCTGTCGTTGCCCAAGAATGGCGAAGTGTATAGGAAGTGACGGGAGATTGCAGACGTAAAGCTCTAGCCAAGTCTTTCAAACAATTATTGAACTGACGGAGAGCGGACTGATATTCCCGATACCCTTTTTCATCCTGACGTTTCTGTTTGCCGCTAAGAATGTCAAACAGATAATCCGGACGATCGGGTTGGGCATCTTCCCTGTTACGGAGCTGGTTGATCATTTCCCTGGCTGTATCAAGCACTTCCACACTCATCGGAGTTTTGGTTTTGATACGATTATACCGCAACACATTCTGATCCAAAGCCGATTTCTCCAAATGAGCCAAATCGGCAAACGACATTCCACAAAACTGGAACATCAGGGCAGCAATAGCCTGTGTACGACGCAATCGCTCCGACTTTGGATCTTCATATAGAAGCTTATGCAATTCGACAGCAGGCAGGGCTTTTTTCTGGCGGATATCCACACCTGTATAAACATCATGAAACAGTCGCGGCACATAAGACGCAATACCTGCTTCCACTCCCCGGTTGTAAATGCTACGAAGCATACGCATATACGTAGAAATCGTGTTGGGCTTCAAACCACACTCGTAAAGGTACTGCCCGTAACGCCGTAAACTTTCCCGGGTGACTTGTCTGAACGACACATTGAGCGTGCCGCAAAACTTGCTGAAAGAGAAGAGAGCATTCTTGTAAACATGTGCTGTAGAATGGCGTCCCTCCTTTCGCAAACGGCCGATGTAGAACTCTGCACACCGGCTAAATCCATTTTTGTTCCTCATTACATCATTTATTATTTTATATATTTCAAAAAAAATCATCCGGCTTTGTCCATCATGAGAACGGAACAAAGTCGGATGAATTCCATTTTGTACGATATTATCTTACACGTATGTTTCCAGCAGTTTCACATTTCCTCCTTCGGGAGTGATTGTGACATCTTGCGTGGTAGCAGGCAACAGGATAGATTCTCCTGCACTGACAGTCAGTTCATTACCTTCATTGTCTCTCATCTTGCAGGATCCTTCCATACAGATAAAGATTACGAATGAATCGAGTTCGGAATAGTCGCAACTGATTTCTTCAGTCATGTCATACAGAGAAGTCGTGAAGTAAGTGCAAGCAACCAATTCTACCGGTTCGTCCTTCAACGGTTCGTATTTAGTGCGATAGTCATCCAATACCTCATAGTTGATGGCTTCACGGGCTAAATCGGTGTGAAGTTCGCGGGTTTTGCCATTCGCATCTTTACGGTTGAAATCGTAGATACGGTAAGTTATATCAGAGGTCTGCTGAATCTCGGCGATGAAAGAACCTGCCCCGATGCTGTGCACACGTCCGGCAGGAAGGAAGAATACATCACCCGGATGAATTTCATATTCCTGCAATACGTCGGTAATCGTATTGTTCAACACGCGTTCTTTATATTCTTTCGGGGTAATCTGTTCAGAGAATCCTGAACGCAATTTAGCTCCTTTGTCGGCATCTACCACATACCACATCTCGGTTTTTCCCATCGAATTGTGGCGTTTCTTCGCCAACTCATCTGTCGGATGTACCTGGATTGACAAATCCTGTTTGGCGTCGATGAACTTAATGAGCAGTGGAAATTTATTGCCGAAACGAGCATAATTCGCTTCTCCAACCAGCTCCTCGCGATACTTTCTGACCATATCGGCCAAGGTTAGACCTTTATCCGGACCATTAGCCACTACGGATTCATTGTTCTCAACGCCAGAAATCTCCCAGCTTTCTCCTACTCCTTTCAAGTCTGAATTCAAATGCTTGAATGGAATAATTTTGTCGCCCCCCCAAAGCGTCTGCTTCAGAATAGGTTCGAATTTTAATGGATACATTTTTGTTTTTCTTGTTATAAACTTAGATTAAATTCGCTCGGATTGTTACAATCCGGCAACAAACATACAAAAAATAGTTCAGTTTTTAAGAAAAGGAGGATGAAAATTCATTTAAGAAAGCATCTTTTATTCTTGCATTCGAAGAAGATGAAGTAATAAAGCTAAACTTTCCTAAAGCATCTACTATATTTAGCCGGAATAATTTGTGAGTAAGAAAGAATTTCCCTTTATTTGCAGGAAAATTTTAATAATACCAGACATGAATAACACATTCCCAACAGAAGGGAATCTATCAGGGCTTAGCCGGAAAGATTTCCAAAAGGATATAAATGATAAGAAAACTGATTTATTTATCCTCAAAAACGCAAAGGGAATGGAAGTAGCTGTAACCAATTACGGATGCGCCATTCTTTCTATCATGGTACCGGACAAAAACGGTAAGTATGCCAATGTAATCCTCGGACACGACAGCATCGACCACGTCATCAACAGCCCGGAACCTTTCTTAAGCACTACTATCGGACGCTACGGCAACCGTATTGCGAAAGGAAAATTCACTTTGTTCGGCGAAGAACATGAACTCACGATTAACAACGGACCTAACTCTCTGCATGGTGGACCTACCGGTTTCCACGCCCGTGTATGGGATGCTGTCCAGATTGATGAGAGTACGGTGCAATTCAACTATGTTTCTGCCGATGGCGAAGAGGGATTCCCCGGCAATCTGGAAATAGAAATGACCTACCGCCTGGACAACGAAGTAAATGCACTGAATATCGAATACCGAGCTACCACCGACAAAGCTACAGTCGTTAACTTGACTAACCACGGTTTCTTCAACCTCGCCGGTATTTCCAACCCTACTCCTACCGTCAACAACCACATCGTTACGATCAACGCTGATTTCTATACGCCTATCGACGAAGTTTCTATCCCTACCGGTGAAATTGCCAAAGTAGAGGGTACTCCGATGGATTTCCGTGCCCCGCACACTGTAGGCGAACGTATCGACGACAAATTCCAGCAACTGATTTTCGGTGCAGGATATGACCACTGTTACGTACTGAACAAGTTGGAAAGCGGTTCGCTCGATCTGGCTGCCACTTGCAAGGATCCGGAAAGCGGACGTATCATGGAAGTATATACCACCGAAGCGGGTGTACAACTCTATACAGGCAACTGGCTCAACGGATTTGAAGGTGCACACGGAGCTACATTCCCTGCCAGAAGCGCTATCTGCTTTGAGGCACAGTGTTTCCCGGATACTCCGAACAAACCGCATTTCCCATCGGCTACTTTGCTGCCGGGTGATGAATACCAACAGATCACTGTCTACAAATTTACGGTAGAAGAATAAGATTTGAAAAATAACTAACCTAATTTTATAAACTAACATTTTTTTGAACCATGACACAAGAAAAAAAGAATGGAAAAATCATTGCGATCATTACGATGATTTTCCTTTTCGGTATGATTTCATTTGTTACTAACCTCGCTGCCCCTATGGGTATCGTATTGAAAAACCAGTTCGACGTATCAAACGCATTAGGTATGCTGGGAAACTTCGGAAACTTTATTGCTTATGCAGTAATGGGTATTCCGAGCGGCATCCTGTTACAACGCGTGGGCTATAAGAAAACAGCACTTATCGCAGTAGCTATCGGCTTCATAGGCGTAGGTATCCAGTTCTTATCCGGCCATTCAAGCCCGGAAATGGCTTTCGCTGTTTATTTGATCGGTGCATTCGTAGCAGGTTTCTCTATGTGTTTGCTTAACACTGTTGTGAACCCGATGCTGAACAAACTTGGTGGCGAAGGTAACAAAGGTAATCAGCTTATCCAGGTAGGTGGCTCTTTCAACTCTGTAATGGCTACCATTACTCCGATGTTTGTAGGTATCCTTATCGCCGGATCTATCGAAAAAGCTACTATTTCTCAAATATTCCCTGTGATGTACACCGCTATGGCTGTGTTCGCTTTCGCATTCTTCGTGCTTTTGTTTGTACGCATACCAGAGCCTAACGCCGCTACCGCAACAGAACCTATCGGTAAATTGATGAAAGGTGCTTTGAAGTTCCGTCATTTCGTCCTGGGAGCTATTGCAATCTTTGTATATGTAGGTATTGAAGTAGGTGTACCGGGAACTTTGAATTTATTCTTGACAGACCCTGTAGAAAAAGGTGGAGCAGGTATCGCTTCTACAATCTCGGGATTCGTAGTAGGAACATACTGGTTCCTGATGTTGATCGGACGCTTGACAGGTGCTTCTCTTGGTGCTAAAATCTCCAGTAAGGCTATGCTTACATTTACTTCTGCTTTAGGTTTGATTCTGGTATTCCTTGCCATCTTCTCATCTACAGAAACAATGGTTGATCTACCTGTACTTCAACAAAGCGCTACCGGTAGTTTGTCATTCGGATTTGCAGAAGTTCCTATCAATGCCATGTATCTGGTATTAGTGGGCTTATGTACTTCTATCATGTGGGGTGGTATTTTCAACCTTGCTGTAGAAGGTTTAGGTAAATATCTGGCTGCTGCTTCCGGTCTGTTTATGGTACTGGTATGTGGTGGAGGTATCTTACCTGTAATTCAGGGATTAGTAGCCGATATCGCTGGTTTCATGCCTAGCTATTGGGTTATTATCGCCGCTTTGGCTTACCTGTTGTTCTACGGTCTGGTAGGTTGCAAGAATGTAAATAAGGATATTCCTGTGGAATAAACAATCACATAGAATAGAATAGAATTCAATTTATTCACCTTTAAAATATAAATATCATGGATACAGAATACGTAAGAAGTCGATTCATTAAACACTTTGACGGAACTACCGGCTTTCTATATGCTTCTCCGGGCCGTATCAACCTGATCGGCGAACACACTGACTACAACGGTGGATTCGTTTTTCCGGGAGCGGTAGATAAAGGGATGATTGCTGAAATCAAACCGAACGGTACTGACAAAGTAAAGGCTTACTCTATCGACTTGAAAGATTATGTGGAATTTGGCTTGAATGAAGAAGATGCTCCACGCGCCAGCTGGGCAAGATATATTTTCGGTGTATGCCGTGAAATGATCAAACGTGGCGTTGACGTGAAGGGATTCAATACTGCTTTCGCAGGTGATGTGCCTTTGGGTGCAGGTATGTCTTCTTCTGCTGCTTTGGAAAGTACATATGCTTTCGCATTGAACGAACTGTTCGGTGAAAACAAGATAGATAAGTTTGAATTGGCTAAAGTGGGTCAGGCTACAGAACATAACTATTGTGGTGTGAACTGCGGTATTATGGACCAGTTTGCTTCCGTATTCGGTAAAGCAGGCAGCTTGATCCGTCTGGATTGCCGTTCACTGGAGTATCAGTATTTCCCATTCCATCCGGAAGGTTATCGCCTGGTTCTGATGGATTCAGTGGTGAAACACGAATTGGCTTCTTCTGCTTACAACAAGCGTCGCCAAAGCTGTGAAGCTGCTGTTGCCGCTATCCAGAAAAAACATCCGCACGTAGAATTCCTGCGCGACTGTACAATGGCTATGCTGGAAGAAGCAAAAGCTGATATCAGCGCTGAAGACTATATGCGTGCAGAATACGTAATCGAAGAAATCCAACGTGTACTCGACGTTTGTGAAGCATTGGAAAAGGATGATTACGAAACTGTAGGTAAGAAGATGTACGAAACTCATTATGGTATGAGCAAGCTGTACGAAGTAAGCTGCGAAGAACTCGACTTCCTGAATGACTGCGCTAAAGAATACGGTGTTACCGGTTCACGCGTGATGGGCGGCGGATTCGGCGGTTGTACGATCAACCTTGTCAAAAACGAATTGTATGACAACTTCGTTGAAAAAACAAAAGCTGCTTTCAAAGCTAAATTCGGCAGAAGCCCGAAAGTGTATGATGTAGTAATCGGCGACGGTTCCCGCAGACTGGAATAAGAATTCATTCGAAATTAAATAAGTAAGAAGGGCGGCTTCCTCACGGAAGCCGCCCTTACTTTTACAATTAACAAAAATTTAAAACCTATTACTTGGTATTCTGAGCTAACACATCTATTTATTTCTTCTTAAATTTATAAACAGCAAATGTAGTCGGTTCCAGTTCGGTAACAAACACGTTGCCTTCAATCGATACCGGAGTTTCCTGTGGAGTGATGGCGGAAGGTTGTTCAAGCGTGTTATCCTTGTCAAGATCAAGCGAATGAAGTTTGATGCAACGGCCGTCGGAAAGTACATCCTGTTTTTTCAAACCTTCAAAGTTCAATGAAATCGGTTGGACCGTGGCGGAAGTGTTAGCCACCTTAACAATCAGTTCATTCTTATCCTTATCATAAACAGCACTGGCAAAGAGTCCGTTTTGCCCTTCAGCTCCTGTTACATTTTTCTTATTCATGGTAAGCGGAAGCACGTTAGTTCCTTTGTTATGTGCAAACAACTGCTGTACATAATAGCTTGTAGTACGCACGGAATTCAGGTTATCAAACCAAATCATATCCGGACGCCATTGCCATCCTTCTACGTGAGCGAAAAGAGGAGCATAAGTAGCCATGTGTACGATGTCAGCGTTACGTTCCAATCCGGTCATAAAAGCAGCTTCAAGCAGAGCAGCATGGTAATGATTCCATTTTTTGCCTTTTCCGTGGCAGGCATATTCTCCGGCAAACACTTTCGGACCTTTACGGTCATAGTTGTCATAGCGTGCGCCTTGTGTCAGAAACCAGCTTTCAGGACGATAGAAGTGTTCGTCCACCAAATCAGCTTTCAGACGTTTCATTTCAGGCCACAAATAATCAAACTCTTTTCCTTCGGAATTCGGACCGGAGCTACCTACGATTTTGATTTCCGGATGAACCTTACGAATGGCTTTGATAAACGGTTCAAGACGTTCGGGATATTCTTTTCCCCATTGTTCGTTACCGATACCGATAAACTGCAGATTAAATGGAGCAGGATGTCCCATATCGGCACGTACCTTCCCCCATGTAGTATTGACGTCACCATTGGCAAATTCTATCAAATCGAGTGCATCCTGAATATAGCTATCCAGATCACAAACTGCAACGTGAGCTTTCGAATCATTATTCTGATATTGACAGGAAAGACCGCAATTCAGAATCGGAAGAGGCGCTGCACCCATTTCTTCGGACAACAGGAAGTATTCGTAGAATCCTAATCCATAGCTCTGATAATAATCCGGGAAGAAACGATGGGTAAAGGTATATTGCCAACGGTTCTCATTCAAAGGGCGGTTTTCTACGGGACCTACCGATTTTTTCCAGTCATAACGGGTATCGAGGTCAGTACCTTCTACGATACAACCACCGGGGAAGCGGAAGACTCCGGGATGAATATCCGCCAATGCTTGTGCTAAATCTTTGCGAAGACCATTTTCATGTCCTTTCCATGTATTGACCGGGAAAAGAGAAACGTGCTCCAAATCAACCGTTCCTTTAGAAGTAAGGAAAATGCGGAGTACGGATTTTGGATGGGTAATGCCGGGCTTCAAGATGACTTGATACTTTTTCCATTCGTTGGAGTCAATCGTCAGATTCTCTGCGGCAAAAGCCTGACGTTCACCCATTGATTTAGTATCGACAAGTTCGATCCTCAATGTTTCTTTCGTACTTCCTTGCGGCAAACGCGCCCAAACAGAAAAGCGATACTCCTCTCCTTTCTTGACGCCAATACCGAAAAAGCCTTCGTTATCCAGACCGGTATGTTTGTGTCCGTGTCCCGGATCGGAAAGGCGTACATAATGCGGATTACGTTCAAAAGGTCCGTCATCCATCAGTGTCACTTTGCCATAGGTATTCCATCCCATCAGATGCTGGGGGAACTCGAACGAGCGGTTCTTTACCAGTTCCGCGTATAATCCGCCATCAGCAGCATAGTTGATGTCCTCAAAAAAGAGTCCGTACATAGTAGGTTGGATTTCCGCTCCCAGCTTCTTCGTTTGTATCACCAACTCATTGGTTTGCGCATGAAGTGCAAGGTTAGTAAACAAGGCTAATACTGCCAATAAATTTGTGTATCTTCTCATGGTTCTCAATAAAAAATTATATATAGTTAAAATGCAAAGATAATCAGATTCTCAATTTTCCGCGTACCCGATTTTATCATAAACAGGTGTTTATCGGTCAAAAAGGATCAAATTCCATTCATTTGCACAAATTTCCATCTGGTATCCGTATTTATAATACGAAATCAGATAAAAAAACACCTATTTATTACAATCATATAATACAAATATGAACTGCAGGAAAGCGTATATTTATATATATAATAAGGTGTGGAAAAAATTATAAAACATACCATTTATGCTGCATAACATATAAGAGTGTATTTGATACACCAAACAAAAGTGTTACTTTTACACCCAAAATAAGATAAGCATCTCATTTACATTAAAAATAAAACCATGAAAAAACATTTTCTACTTGCAGGAATTGCCGTGCTGATGCTGGCTGCGTGCAATAACAAACCGGCTTCCGAGCTGACCTTGTCCGGTCTTGATCCGGTAAAATTTCAAACAGAAGTGAATAATGCCCAAACAGCTCTTTACACACTAAAGAATAAGGCAGGCATGGAAGTATGCATCACTAACTTCGGAGGACGTATCGTGTCTATCATGGTACCCGACAAGAACGGTCAGATGCAGGATGTAGTTTTAGGTTTTGACAGCATTGCTGATTATATCAATATTCCCAGCGACTTTGGCGCTTCTATCGGACGCTATGCAAACCGTATCAACCAGGGACGTTTTGTATTGGATGGCGATACGATCCAGTTACCACAAAACAATTACGGACACTGTCTGCACGGAGGTCCGAAAGGCTGGCAATACCAGGTTTATGAAGCCAATCTTATCGATCCGACAACACTGGAGCTGACTCGTATTTCACCGGATGGAGATGCTAATTTCCCGGGCAACGTAACAGCTAAAGTGACTTACAAACTGACTGATGACAACGCTATCGACATCAAATATAGCGCAACTACTGATAAAAAGACGATCATCAACATGACCAACCACTCTTATTTCAATCTTTCCGGTGATCCGTCTAAAATTTCAACCGACCATATCATGTATGTGAATGCAGACTACTATACTCCGGTAGACAGCACCTTTATGACTACAGGCGAAATTGCTCCGGTTAAAGACACTCCGATGGACTTTACTACTCCGAAAGCCGTGGGTAAGGAAATCAATAACTATGATTTCGTTCAATTAAAGAATGGAAACGGATATGATCATAACTGGGTATTGAACACTAAGGGAGATCTTTCTCAAGCAGCCGCCAAACTTACTTCACCCGAAAGCGGCATTACTCTGGAAGTATATACCAACGAACCGGGTATACAGGTTTATACAGGTAACTTCCTCGATGGAACCGTAACCGGCAAGAAAGGTATCGTTTACAACCAACGTGCTTCCGTTTGTCTGGAAACACAACACTATCCTGACAGCCCTAACAAGGCAGACTGGCCGTCTGTTGTTCTGGAACCGGGACAAACTTACAACAGCGAATGTATTTTCAAATTCTCTGTAGAGAGATAATATTAACTCATAAATCATTTTTATCGTGGAAGCATTAGATTGGCTAGTAATCGGAGTCTTTTTTCTGGCTCTGATTGGTATTATTGTTTGGGTAGTCAGACAAAAACAAAATGACTCGGCAGATTATTTCTTAGGTGGACGTGACGCAACATGGCTTGCGATCGGTGCCTCTATCTTCGCATCGAACATTGGCTCGGAGCACTTGATCGGACTGGCAGGAGCCGGAGCATCCAGTGGTATGGCTATGGCTCACTGGGAAATTCAAGGATGGATGATTTTGATTCTGGGATGGGTGTTCGTGCCTTTCTATTCACGAAGCATGGTATATACGATGCCGGAATTCCTGGAACGCCGCTATAATCCTCAATCACGTACTATCTTGTCTGTAATCTCTCTGGTTAGTTATGTCTTGACCAAAGTAGCCGTAACTGTATATGCCGGTGGTCTGGTGTTCCAGCAGGTATTCGGCATCAAAGAACTTTGGGGAATTGATTTCTTCTGGATTGCAGCTATCGGTCTGGTAGTGTTGACCGCAATTTATACCATCTTCGGAGGTATGAAATCCGTTCTTTATACTTCTGTTCTTCAAACTCCAATCCTATTGTTAGGCTCCTTAATTATCCTTGTGCTTGGTTTCAAAGAACTAGGCGGATGGGACGAAATGATGAGAGTCTGTGGTGCTGTGACCGTAAATGATTATGGTGATACCATGACCAACCTGATTCGTAGCAATGATGATGCAAACTTCCCATGGTTGGGTGCTTTGATCGGTTCAGCTATCATCGGATTCTGGTACTGGTGTACTGACCAGTTTATTGTGCAGCGTGTACTTTCAGGAAAGAATGAGAAAGAAGCTCGCCGTGGTACTATCTTCGGAGCTTACCTGAAACTGTTACCTGTATTCCTTTTCTTGATTCCAGGTATGATTGCATTCGCATTGCACCAGAAATATATCGGTGCCGGTGGTGAGGGGTTCCTTCCGATGCTGGCTAATGGAACTGCAAATGCCGATGCCGCTTTCCCGACATTGGTTGCCAAATTACTTCCTGCCGGGGTAAAAGGTCTGGTAGTATGTGGTATTCTTGCCGCTTTGATGAGTTCTCTTGCCTCTTTGTTCAACTCATCGGCCATGTTGTTCACTATCGACTTCTACAAGCGTTTCAGACCGGAAACTCCGGAAAAGAAACTGGTTGGTATCGGCCAGGTTGCAACAGTTGTAATCGTTATTTTAGGTATTCTTTGGATTCCTATCATGCGTAGTGTAGGTGATGTACTTTACACTTATTTGCAGGATGTTCAGTCAGTCCTGGCTCCAGGTATCGCTGCTGCGTTTTTACTGGGGGTCTGCTGGAAACGTACTTCTGCTCAAGGTGGTATGTGGGGACTGATTTCCGGTATGGTCATCGGCTTGACGCGTCTGGGTGCTAAAGTATACTATAGCAACGCGGGTGAAGTGGCTGATTCTACATTCAAATATTTGTTTTATGATATGAACTGGCTGTTCTTCTGCGGATGGATGTTCCTATTCTGTATGATTGTAGTAATCGTAGTTAGTCTAACAACAAAGGCCCCGACAGCAGAAAAGATTCAGGGACTGGTATTCGGTACAGCTACTAAAGAACAAAAAGCGGCTACTCGTGTCAGCTGGGATCACTGGGATATTATTCATACTGTAATAATCCTGTCTATTACAGCCGCTTTCTACTGGTATTTCTGGTAATTAAATAATTCACTACGACAACAATGAACAATTATTATAGCTCAAATCCGACTTTCTATGTCGGCATCGACTGTATCATCTTCGGTTTCTCCGAAGGGGAAATCAGCCTGCTCCTGTTGAAGAGAAACTTTGAGCCGGCAATGGGTGAATGGTCTCTGATGGGAGGATTCGTGCAGAAAGATGAAAGTGTGGACGATGCCGCCAAACGTGTATTGCATGAGCTCACCGGACTGGAAAACGTTTATATGGAACAGGTGGGAACCTTCGGAGCGATTGACCGCGATCCGGGTGAACGGGTAATCTCTGTGGCTTATTACGCGTTAATCAACATCAATAAATATGATCTGAATCTGGTTCGGAAACACAATGCTCACTGGGTGAAAATAAACGAGCTTCCCCCACTTATTTTCGACCATCCTGAAATGGTGGAGAAGGCACAGGAACTGATGAAACAGAAAGCGTCCGTGGAACCTATCGGATTCAATCTGCTTCCGAAACTCTTTACGTTGACTCAACTGCAAAGTCTATATGAGGCCATTTATGGTGAGACGATGGATAAACGGAACTTCCGTAAAAGAGTGGCTGAAATGGATTATATAGAGAAAACTGATAAAATTGATAAACTAAGTTCTAAACGCGGCGCTGCCTTGTATAAGTTCAACGGCAAGGCTTACCGCAAAGACCCGAAATTTAAAATCTAATCATTATGCTGGAAGAACTAAAAGAAAAAGTATTTCATGCCAATCTCGAATTGGTAAAGCATGGATTAGTCATCTTTACCTGGGGAAATGTTTCTGCCATTGACCGTGAAAGCGGATTGGTAGTAATCAAACCCAGTGGTGTAAGTTATGATGACATGAAAGCCGAAGATATGGTAGTAGTGGATCTGGATGGCAAGGTCGTTGAAGGACGGCTGAAGCCATCTTCAGACACCCCTACTCACGTAGTGCTTTACAAAGCATTTCCGGAAATCGGAGGAGTGGTACATACACACTCTACCTATGCAACAGCATGGGCACAAGCCGGATGTGACATTCCGAATATCGGAACCACTCATGCAGATTACTTCCATGATGCCATTCCCTGCACAGCGGATATGACGGAAGCGGAAGTGAAAGGTGCTTACGAGCTGGAAACCGGTAATGTAATAGTGAAACGTTTTGAAGGCTTGAACCCTGTACATACACCGGGAGTATTGGTGAAAAATCATGGTCCTTTCTCTTGGGGAAAAGACGCATACGACGCCGTACACAATGCTGTGGTTATGGAACAGGTAGCTAAAATGGCAAGTATCGCTTATGCGGTAAATCCCAATTTAACAATGAATCCGCTGCTGATAGAGAAACATTTCAGCCGCAAGCATGGCCCGAATGCTTATTATGGACAGTAAAACAATTAAAAATTATAAATTTAAACTATAACATGATGAATAACGTATTTGATCAATATGAAGTATGGTTCGTAACAGGAGCACAGCTTTTGTACGGAGGTGACGCAGTAATCGCAGTAGATGCACACTCTAATGAAATGGTTAACGGATTGAACGAATCCGGTAAACTTCCTGTAAAGGTGGTATACAAAGGAACAGCTAATTCTTCTAAAGAAGTGGAAGCTGTTTTCAAAGCAGCCAACAATGACGAAAAGTGTGTCGGTGTTATCACTTGGATGCATACGTTCTCTCCTGCTAAAATGTGGATTCACGGCTTGCAACAGTTGAAGAAACCTTTGTTGCACCTGCATACTCAATTCAACAAGGAAATTCCTTGGGATACAATGGACATGGACTTCATGAATCTGAACCAGTCTGCTCACGGTGACCGTGAATTCGGACATATCTGTACCCGTATGCGTATCCGTCGTAAAGTGGTGGTAGGTTACTGGAAAGAAGAAGAGACTTTGCATAAGATTGCCGTTTGGATGCGTGTTTGTGCCGGTTGGGCAGATTCACAGGATATGCTGATTATCCGTTTCGGCGACCAGATGAACAACGTAGCTGTAACCGATGGTGATAAAGTGGAAGCTGAACAGCGTATGGGTTACCACGTAGATTACTGTCCGGTAAGCGAATTGATGGAATATCACAAAGATATCAAAAATGAAGATGTAGATGCATTGGTAGCTACTTACTTCAAGGAGTACGATCACGATGCTTCTTTGGAAGATAAATCAACTGAAGCTTACCAGAAAGTATGGAATGCTGCCAAGGCTGAACTGGCTATGCGTGCTATCCTGAAAGCTAAAGGTGCGAAAGGGTTTACTACCAACTTCGACGATTTGGGCGACATTGAATACAATGGTTTCGATCAAATCCCGGGTCTTGCCTCACAACGTCTGATGGCGGAAGGTTACGGATTCGGTGCTGAAGGTGACTGGAAATCGGCTGCTCTTTACCGCACTGTATGGGTAATGAATCAGGGACTTCCTAAAGGCTGCTCATTCCTGGAAGATTACACTCTGAACTTCGATGGTGCAAACAGCTCTATCCTTCAGTCACACATGTTGGAAATCTGTCCGCTTATCGCTGCCAACAAACCTCGTCTGGAAGTACACTTCCTCGGTATAGGTATCCGCAAGAGTCAGACTGCACGTCTGGTCTTCACTTCAAAAGTCGGTACTGGCTGCACTGCTACTGTTGTAGATATGGGTAACCGTTTCCGTCTGATCGTGAACGACGTAGAATGTATCGAGCCGAAACCGCTGCCTAAGTTGCCGGTTGCTTCTGCTCTCTGGATTCCGATGCCAAACCTTGAAGTAGGTGCAGGTGCATGGATTCTGGCTGGTGGAACTCACCACTCTTGCTTCTCTTACGACCTGACAGCAGAATATTGGGAAGATTATGCTGAAATCGCAGGTATCGAAATGGTACATATCAACAAGGATACTACGATCAGCTGTTTCAAGAAAGAACTGCGCATGAACGAAGTTTATTACATGTTGAATAAAGCACTTTGCTAAACCTTAAAATATTGATTTCAACATGAAATTAGATGCAAAATCAACCATTGAGGCAGGTAAAGCTATTCTTGGCATAGAACTCGGTTCAACACGAATAAAAGCTGTCTTGATTGACCAGGAAAACAAGCCTATTGCTCAAGGTAGCCACACTTGGGAAAACCAGTTAGTTGACGAACTTTGGACGTATAGCATTGAAGCAATCTGGTCAGGGCTGCAAGATTGCTATGCCGATCTTCGTACGAACGTAAAGAACGCATACGGCATAGAGATCGAGACGCTGGCTGCCATCGGTGTCAGCGCTATGATGCATGGTTATATGCCATTCAACAAAAAAGAAGAAATCCTCGTGCCTTTCCGCACTTGGAGAAACACCAATACAGGCCGCGCAGCGGCTATTTTGTCCGAACTATTTGTCTATAATATCCCTCTACGTTGGAGCATTTCCCACTTGTATCAGGCTATTTTGGACAACGAAGCACATGTGAATGAGATTGACTTCTTGACCACTCTGGCAGGTTATGTGCATTGGCAGATCACAGGCAAAAAGGTGTTGGGAATAGGTGATGCATCGGGTATGCTTCCTATAGATCCGACTACTAACAACTATTCTGCCGAAATGGTGGCTAAGTTCGATAAGCTGATTGCTCCGAAAGAATATAGCTGGAAGCTGCAGGATATTCTGCCTAAAGTATTATCGGCAGGTGAAAATGCAGGTGTCCTCACACCGGAAGGTAGTAAAAAGCTCGACGTATCGGGTCATTTGAAAGCAGGAATACCCGTTTGTCCTCCGGAAGGAGATGCCGGCACCGGTATGGTTGCAACCAATGCTGTGAAACAGCGTACCGGAAATGTATCGGCAGGTACTTCTTCATTCTCTATGATTGTATTGGAGAAAGACTTGTCCAAGCCATACGAAATGATCGACATGGTCACAACTCCTGACGGAAGCCTCGTAGCCATGGTACATTGCAATAACTGTACTTCTGATCTCAATGCATGGGTCAACCTGTTTAAGGAATATCAGGAACTTCTGGGCATACCTGTAAATATGGATGAAATCTATAGTAAACTCTACCATATCGCACTTACCGGTGACACAGATTGCGGAGGTCTCCTTTCATACAACTATATTTCAGGCGAACCTGTAACAGGACTTGCGGACGGAAGACCGTTATTTGTACGTTCTGCCAATGACAAGTTCAATTTGGCCAACTTTATGCGGACTCACCTATATGCTTCAGTAGGTGTTCTCAAGATTGGTAATGATATCCTGTTCAACGAAGAAAAAATCAAAGTGGATAGAATTACAGGTCACGGAGGACTGTTCAGAACAAAGGGAGTAGGTCAAAGAATCCTTGCAGCAGCTATCAACTCGCCTATTTCGGTGATGGAAACAGCCGGTGAAGGTGGTGCCTGGGGGATTGCCTTGTTAGGTTCTTATCTCGTGAACAACGAAAAGAAACAATCTCTTGCCGACTTCCTGGATGAAAGTGTATTTGTCGGAGATGCCGGTGTCGAGGTATCACCCACACCCGAAGATGTAGCCGGCTTTAATACATACATCGAAAACTACAAGGCAGGATTGCCCATCGAAGAGGCAGCGGTCAAATTTAAATAGTTGACAATTGGCAATTCCTTGTTATATATTCATCAAGAAATTGCCGACAAATCGCTGTTTAGCAAGAACCAATTCTCACTAAATATTAACATTAATATCCCCACCCCTCTCCTCTTTGGGAGAGGGAAAAGGGGAGACTATTACCATGAAAACCACCTCGTTCATACTTGGCCTTGTCCTGTCCGCCTCACTGGCTAAAGCACAAAATGCTCCACAGGTGTCTTACTTCCCTTTACAGAATGTAAAACTATTGGATAGCCCGTTCCTGCAAGCCCAACAGACTGATTTACATTATATACTTGCCTTAAACCCCGACCGTCTGCTCGCTCCTTTTCTACGCGAAGCAGGTTTACAACCTAAAGCTCCTGGCTATACCAACTGGGAAAATACCGGATTGGACGGACATATCGGCGGACATTATCTATCCGCCCTCTCCATGATGTATGCCGCTACCGGAGATACTGCTGTCTACAACCGCCTCCACTATATGCTGAATGAGTTGCATCATGCACAGCAAGCTGTAGGTACAGGATTCATCGGAGGAACTCCGGGAAGCCTCCAACTTTGGGAAGAAATAAAAGCTGGAAAGATACGTGCCGGAGGTTTCGACCTTAACGGCAAATGGGTACCTCTATACAATATACATAAAACGTATGCAGGATTACGGGACGCTTACTTGTATGCAGGAAGCGATCTGGCACGTCAAATGCTGATTGACCTTACAGACTGGATGATTGACATCACTTCCGGTTTGAGCGACGAACAAATGCAGGATATGCTTCGTAGCGAACATGGCGGATTAAATGAGACTTTCGCTGATGTGGCTGAAATCACAGGCGACAAGAAATATCTGGAACTGGCCCGCCGTTTCTCCCACAAACTTATCCTCGACCCGCTTATCAAAGATGAAGACAAGCTGACAGGTATGCACGCCAACACACAGATTCCCAAAGTGATCGGTTACAAACGAATAGCCGAACTTTCGCAAGATGACAAGAGTTGGAATCATGCTGCTGAATGGGATCATGCCGCCCGTTTCTTTTGGAATACGGTAGTCAATCACCGTTCCGTCTGCATCGGAGGAAATAGTGTCCGTGAGCATTTCCACCCGGCGGATAACTTCACGTCCATGCTGAACGACGTTCAAGGACCGGAAACCTGTAATACTTACAACATGCTCCGTCTTACTAAAATGCTTTACCAGAATTCTCACAATCCCAACAATACACAGGAGCCTGATCCCAACTACGTAAACTATTACGAACGTGCGCTTTACAATCACATTCTTGCATCGCAGGAACCGAATAAGGGTGGATTTGTCTATTTCACTCCCATGCGCCCGGGACACTATCGTGTGTACTCACAACCGGAAACATCCATGTGGTGCTGTGTCGGTTCTGGCTTGGAGAATCATACCAAATACGGTGAATTTATTTATGCACATCAGAAAGATACGCTTTATATCAATCTCTTCATCCCTTCACAACTGACCTGGAAAGAGCAAGGCGTAACTTTGACACAGGAAACCCGATTCCCAGATGACGGTAAGGTAACTTTGCGAATAGATGAAGCTCCTAAGAAAAAACGTACTTTAATGATACGTATTCCGGAATGGGCTAACCAATCCAAAGGTTATAGCATCAGCATCAATGGGAAAAGAAAAATATTCATTATGGCAAAAGGTAATCAGTATCTTCCTCTCTCCCGCAAATGGAAAAAAGGAGATGTCATTACTTTCAACCTGCCTATGAGAGTCAGCATGGAACAAATTCCTGATAAGAAAGACTATTATGCTTTCTTATATGGCCCTATCGTTCTTGCAGCTTCCACAGGCACTGAACACCTCGATGGTTTATATGCCGATGACAGTCGTGGCGGACATATCGCCCATGGCAAACAAATTTCGTTACAGGAAGTTCCGATGTTGATAGGAAATCCCGATTCCATCCGTAAGTCTCTTCACAAAGAACAAGGCAGCCGGATCGCTTTCAGCTACAACGGATATGTTTACCCTGCACAAGGCAAAGCATTGGAGCTTGTTCCCTTCTTCCGCCTGCATAATTCCCGCTATGCCGTTTATTTCCGGCAGACAAGCGAAGAGCAGTTCAAAGCCATTCAGGAAGAAATGGCAACGGCTGAACGAAAAGCAACCGAATTAGCTAATCAAACCATTGATCTTATCTTCCCCGGCGAACAGCAGCCGGAATCCGACCATGGCATCCAATATGAGCAGGCAGAAACCGGAACGAACACAGACCGCCACTTCCGTCGTGCCGAAGGTTGGTTCGGCTATCAACTGAAAGTAAAAGAAGAGGCAAGCCGCATACTGATTACAATACGGAAAGATGACCGTAACAAAGTAGCTATTCTACTGAATAATGAAAAGTTGGCTGTTAATCCAATGATCAGTGAAACAGATAAAGATGGTTTTATCACCCTTTCTTATGTCCTGCCTCAAAAACTGAATACAGGCAGCTGTCCGATACGTTTCATCCCTGACGGAACGGAATGGACACCTGCAATTTACGAAGTACGTTTACTAAAATAAACGTTCAAAAAGAAATAACCATCATCAAAATCAAACATCTATATAATCATTAAACAAATACCATTTATGAAAGCAAAACTATTAGTCAGTACGGCCTTTCTGGCAGCATCAGTATCTCTTTCCGCGCAAAAGAGTGCTACCATAACCGTACATGCCGACCAAGGCAAAGAGATTATCCCGAAAGAAATCTACGGTCAGTTTGCCGAACACCTGGGTTCATGTATCTACGGTGGTCTTTGGGTAGGCGAAAAGTCAGATATACCCAATATCAAGGGATACCGTACAGATGTATTCAATGCATTAAAAGACTTGGCTGTTCCCGTTCTACGCTGGCCGGGTGGCTGCTTTGCCGATGAGTATCATTGGATGGACGGCATCGGTCCGAAAGAAAACCGTCCGAAGATGGTGAATAACAACTGGGGCGGAACGATTGAAGATAACAGTTTCGGTACACATGAGTTCCTGAATCTTTGCGAAATGCTGGGTTGTGAGCCTTACGTAAGTGGAAATGTAGGTAGCGGTACCGTAGAAGAACTCGCCAAATGGGTGGAATATATGACCTCGGACGGGGACTCTCCCATGGCCAATCTCCGTCGTAAGAATGGTCGTGACAAAGCATGGAAGCTCAAATATCTGGGAGTAGGAAATGAAAGTTGGGGCTGTGGTGGCAGTATGCGTCCGGAATATTATGCGGACTTATACCGTCGTTATTCTACCTATTGCCGTAACTACGACGGCAACCGTCTGTTCAAAATTGCCAGCGGTGCAAGTGATTATGACTACAACTGGACAGACGTATTGATGAATCGTGTAGGACATCGCATGCAGGGACTTTCTCTCCACTATTACACCGTAACCGGATGGAGCGGCAGCAAAGGAGCAGCCACTCAATTCAACAAGGATGATTATTATTGGACAATGGGTAAATGCCTGGAAGTGGAAGATGTGCTCAAGAAGCATTGTGCCATCATGGATAAATATGACAAGGACAAAAAGATCGCTCTTTTACTCGACGAATGGGGAACCTGGTGGGATGAAGAACCGGGAACCATCAAAGGACACCTGTATCAGCAGAATACATTGCGCGATGCTTTCGTTGCTTCTTTAAGCCTTGACGTATTCCACAAATATACAGACCGCCTGAAGATGGCAAATATCGCGCAGATAGTCAATGTACTTCAATCCATGATTCTGACGAAAGACAAAGAAATGGTGCTCACTCCTACTTATTATGTCTTCAAGATGTATAAAGTACATCAGGATGCCACTTATCTTCCCATTGAGCTGACTTGCGAAAAGATGAGTGTACGTGATAACCGCACCGTTCCGATGGTAAGTGCCACAGCTTCCAAAAACAAGGATGGAGTGATTCACCTTTCTCTTTCTAATGTAGATGCTGACGAAGCACAGGAAATCACCATCAATTTGGGTGATACGAAAGCAAAAAAAGCAGTCGGAGAGATTCTGACCTCCGCCAAACTGACCGATTACAATTCTTTTGAAAACCCTAATATTGTAAAGCCGGCACCTTTCAAAGAGGTAAAAATCAATAAAGGAACAATGAAGGTAAAACTTCCTGCTAAGTCCATTGTTACTTTAGAGTTACAGTAATTTTAGGGGATTTACTTATTGTATCGCAAACAAGAAGACCGTAAAATTGTCGATAAAAAAGATAGCTCTTTTGGATTGTTAAATCCACATAAAGAGTTATCTTTGCGAACAATCTGACAGAAATCAATTAAATTTTAATGATATGAACGATAACAAACTTATGAATCGTGCAGCGGATAACATCCGTATTCTTGCTGCTTCAATGGTTGAGAAAGCCAATTCCGGTCACCCGGGTGGCGCCATGGGTGGTGCTGATTTTGTAAATGTACTCTTCTCTGAGTTTCTAGTATACGATCCTGAAAATCCCCGTTGGGAAGGACGTGACCGCTTCTTCCTGGATCCGGGCCATATGTCTCCGATGCTTTATTCTACACTGGCATTGACCGGTAAATTCACTCTGGACGAACTGAAAGAATTCCGTCAATGGGGAAGCCCTACTCCGGGACACCCAGAAGTGGATATCATGCGGGGCATTGAAAATACTTCCGGTCCGTTGGGACAAGGACACACTTTCGCTGTGGGTGCTGCCATCGCTGCCAAATTCCTGAAAGCCCGTTTCAACGAAGTGATGAATCAAACAATCTATGCTTACATCTCTGACGGTGGTATCCAGGAAGAAATCTCTCAAGGTTCCGGACGTATTGCCGGTGCACTGGGACTGGACAACCTGATTATGTTCTATGACTCCAACGATATCCAGCTTTCTACTGAAACGAAAGATGTAACCGTTGAAGATACTGCCATGAAATATGAAGCATGGGGATGGAACGTACTTAGCATCAACGGTAATGATCCTGACGAAATCCGCGCAGCAATCAAAGAAGCACAGGCTGAAAAAGAACGCCCTACACTGATTATCGGCAAAACGGTTATGGGTAAAGGTGCACGCAAGGCAGACGGCAGCAGCTATGAAGCTAACTGCGCTACACACGGTGCTCCTCTCGGTGGCGACGCTTATGTAAATACAATCAAGAATTTGGGTGGTGATCCCACTAACCCGTTCGTTATATTCCCGGAAGTAGCCGAGCTGTATGCAAAACGTGCAGAAGAGCTGAAGAAAATTGTAGCTGAGAAATATGCTGCAAAAGCTGCATGGGCGAAAGCAAACCCGGAACAAGCTGCCAAACTGGAACTTTTCTTCTCGGGCAAAGCTCCGAAAGTGGACTGGGCTGCTATCGAACAGAAAGCTGGTAGCGCTACTCGTGCTGCATCTGCCACTGTACTGGGCGCACTTGCCACACAAGTAGAAAACATGATCGTTGCTTCTGCCGACCTTTCTAACTCTGACAAGACTGACGGTTTCCTGAAAAAGACTCATTCTTTCAAGAAAGGTGATTTCAGCGGAGCATTCTTCCAGGCAGGTGTATCAGAATTGTCGATGGCTTGTATCTGTATCGGTATGTCACTCCACGGTGGTGTAATCGCTGCTTGCGGTACATTCTTCGTATTCTCCGATTACATGAAACCTGCCGTACGTATGGCTGCTTTGATGGAACAACCGGTGAAATTCATCTGGACACACGACGCATTCCGCGTAGGTGAAGACGGTCCTACTCACGAACCGGTAGAACAGGAAGCACAAATCCGCCTGATGGAAAAACTAAAGAACCACAAGGGACACAACTCTATGTTGGTACTTCGTCCGGCCGATGCAGAAGAAACAACTATTGCATGGAAACTTGCCATGGAAAATATGTCTACTCCGACAGGATTGATCTTCTCTCGCCAGAATATTGCCAACTTACCGGCAGGAACTGATTACGAACAGGCAGCTAAGGGTGCGTATATCGTAGCAGGTTCTGACGAAAATCCGGATGTAATCCTGGTAGCTTCAGGTTCTGAAGTGGCTACATTGGTAGCCGGCACAGAATTGCTGCGCAAAGATGGCGTAAAGGTACGCATTGTATCCGCTCCGTCTGAAGGTCTGTTCCGTAACCAACCGAAAGAATATCAGGAAGCTGTTCTCCCGGCAGATGCAAAGATTTTCGGTATGACTGCCGGTCTGCCTGTTAATCTTCAAGGTCTGGTAGGTTGCCACGGTAAAGTTTGGGGATTGGAATCTTTCGGTTTCTCTGCTCCTTACAAAGTGTTGGATGAGAAACTTGGATTTACTGCCGAGAACGTATATAACCAAGTAAAAGCAATGCTCTAATGAAAACAATCGGATTAGCATGCGACCATGCCGGTTTTGAACTGAAAGAATATGTTCGCGGCTGGCTGGAAGTAAAAGGCTGGGCTTACAAGGATTTCGGAACTAACTCTACCGCTAGCGTAGACTATCCGGATTATGCTCATCCACTGGCTCTTGCAGTGGAATCGGGAGAATGTTATCCCGGTATCGCTATCTGCGGCAGTGGAAACGGAATCAATATGACGCTGAACAAGCACCAGGGAATTCGTGCTGCTCTCTGCTGGAATGCAGAAATTGCGCATCTGGCCCGTCAGCACAACGACGCTAATGTTCTGGTCATGCCGGGACGCTTCATCAGCACTGAAGAAGCGGATATGATTTTGACAGAGTTCTTCTCTACAAAGTTTGATGGCGGTCGTCATCAGAACCGTATTGACAAGATTCCTGTAAAATAAAGCCTGAAGATAAATCAAACATGAGTAAAGCTGTTCTTCTTTTTGAAGGGCAGCTTTATTTTTATACTGATATCAGAGTTTCTTGTATATGAGGTTATGAAAGGAAAGTACTTATCGCACCAACCCCACAATAAACTGATAACAAAAATAACCGCAAACAACAAACTTTAGAAAAGTTCCGAATATAAATCCGATTAATGAACCTACACCGGATTTGAGTGCTTGAAAAAACTCTTTATTTCCCAATAATTCACCAATCACCGCTCCTAGAAAAGGACCAAGAATAATTCCCCAAGGCAAAAAAAGAAGGCCGACAAGAGTTCCTATAATACATCCCCAATTTCCCCATTTACTACCGCCACTATACTTGCTCCCCAGCATCGGCATGAAGTAATCCAATACTTGCAAAACGACCACAATCAAAAGCCACACAATTAATTGTGTTGTAGTATATTGCACTTTATCGGTAAGATCCAGAATGACCAGCCCTAAATAAGCAATGGGAGTACCGGGAAGAAACGGAAGGATACAACCCGCCAACCCAGCTATCATACAAAGCACGCCAATTACAATCAAAATAATATCTAGCATAGTCTGTTCTTTTTTAATTCTGCACAAAAATACCGTATCTTTCAGTAAAAACAAGCTAACATCAAGAATTTTTCTACCCCTTTCCCCTTCACTGCCTGCTTAATAATGACAAGAGCGTGTAGCATATCAGAGGATAATCCGCCTCTACTATACAATATACAATAAAGTCCAAACGTTGTAAATTTCCGTCTTCATTTGCCCCATTTACACAAATAAAAACTATCTTTGCGTTTCAGAATCCCGAAAGACGAAAGAAATGGAGCAAATAGACAACCTAAAAGAGCTTATCAATCAGGGGGATGTGGACACAGCGATTAAGCAATTGGACCAGCTTCTCCAGGACACTTCTGTCGAAAAAGAGAAAGATACTCTTTACTATTTACGGGGAAATGCCTACCGAAAAAAAGGAGATTGGAAGCGGGCACTGGACAACTACCAGTATGCCATCGAGCTCAATCCGGACAGCCCTGCCGTTCAGGCCAGGAAAATGGCAATTGATATCCTCAATTTCTACCACAAAGATATGTTTAATCAATAATCGAACTCAAAGATAACGTAATAAAATAAAGATTATGGCAAAAATCAAAGGAGCAATCGTAGTCGACACGGAGCGTTGCAAAGGATGCAACCTGTGTGTAGTGGCATGTCCGCTCGATGTAATCGCCCTCAATAAAGAGGTAAATATGAAAGGCTATAACTATGCCTGGCAAGTAAAAGAAGATACCTGCAACGGATGCAGCTCGTGTGCAATGGTTTGTCCCGACGGATGTATCTCAGTGTATAAAGTAAAAGTAGAATAAAAGAAAAAGAATATGGCAGAAGAAGTTGTATTAATGAAAGGAAACGAAGCCATCGCCCATGCAGCTATCCGCTGCGGTGCGGATGGATACTTCGGATATCCTATTACTCCCCAATCGGAAGTGTTGGAAACGCTGGCCGAACTGAAACCGTGGGAAACAACCGGCATGGTAGTACTCCAGGCAGAAAGTGAAGTGGCAGCTATCAATATGGTATATGGAGGTGCAGGTAGTGGAAAAATGGTTATGACATCATCCTCAAGTCCTGGTGTAAGTCTGAAACAGGAAGGTATCTCTTACATCGCAGGTGCCGAACTTCCTTGTCTGATTGTGAATGTGATGCGTGGCGGTCCCGGACTGGGAACCATCCAACCGAGCCAGGCAGACTACTTCCAGACTGTAAAAGGTGGTGGTCATGGTGACTACAGACTGATAGCACTCGCACCGGCATCCGTACAGGAAATGGCGGATTTCGTAGCACTGGGATTCGAATTGGCATTCAAATACCGTAATCCGGCTATTATTCTTGCTGATGGTGTGATCGGACAGATGATGGAAAAAGTAGTTCTTCCTGCTCAAAAAGCACGCCGCACGGAAGCGGAAGTAATCGAACAATGCCCATGGGCTACTACCGGAAAGGCGAAAGGCCGCAAACCGAACATTATCACTTCTCTGGAACTGAAACCGGAAGCAATGGAAATCAACAACCTCCGCTTCCAGGCCAAGTATCGTAAAATCGAAGAAAACGAAGTACGTTTTGAAGAAATAAACTGCGAAGATGCAGAATATCTGATCATCGCCTTTGGTTCAATGGCACGCATTGGCCAAAAAGCAATGGAACTGGCTCGTGAAAAGGGTATCAAAGTAGGTATTCTGCGTCCGATCACCTTGTGGCCATTCCCGACAAAGGCAATTGCCTCTTATGCTGATAAAGTAAAGGGCATGCTTGTTACGGAACTGAATGCCGGACAGATGATTGAAGATGTCCGCCTGGCTGTTAACGGTAAAATAAAGGTAGAACATTTCGGACGCCTCGGCGGTATTGTGCCCGACCCGGATGAAATTGTAACTGCCTTGGAAGAAAAAATAATGTAATTAGACGATTTACGATTAAAGTAACTATGGTAAGTCGCAAAATAATCTTAATCGTAAATCGTAAATCGTAAATAAAAAATAGTAAATAAAGCGATGAATCCCGATAAAATAAGAAACGTACTGAATATCCTCTTTATGATATTGGCCGTCGCAGCCATCATCATCTATTTTGTAGCCAAAGAAGATTTCAAAATGTTTATCTACGTATGCGGCGCGGCAATCTTTGTCAAGCTGATGGAGTTTTTTATACGGTTCACCAACAGATAAGGAGAAGAAGTTATGACTAAAGAAGAAATAATCAAACCCGAGAATCTGGTTTACAAAAAACCGACTCTGATGAACGATAACGCCATGCACTACTGTCCGGGCTGCAGTCACGGCGTGGTACACAAACTCATTGCCGAAGTAATAGAGGAAATGGGCATGGAAGATAAAACAGTGGGAATCTCTCCGGTAGGATGTGCGGTTTTCGCCTATAACTATCTGGACATTGACTGGCAAGAAGCAGCACACGGGCGCGCTCCTGCTGTGGCAACCGCTGTCAAACGCTTGTGGCCGGACCGTCTCGTATTTACATACCAAGGCGACGGTGACTTGGCCTGTATCGGTACAGCTGAAACCATACATGCTTTGAACCGTGGCGAAAACATTACGATTATCTTTATCAACAATGCCATCTATGGTATGACAGGTGGTCAAATGGCCCCGACTACACTGGTAGGAATGAAGAGTTCGACTTGTCCTTACGGACGTGACGTGGAACTTCATGGCTATCCGCTGAAGATTACTGAAATCGCTGCCCAATTGGAAGGAACCGCTTACGTAACCCGCCAGTCCGTACAATCCGTACCGGCTATCCGCAAAGCTAAGAAAGCAATCCGTAAGGCGTTTGAGAATTCCATGAGCGGTAAAGGTTCCAACCTGGTGGAAATCGTTTCTACTTGCAGCTCCGGCTGGAAGATGACTCCCGAAAAAGCAAACAAATGGATGGAAGAACACATGTTCCCATTCTATCCGCTAGGTGATTTAAAAGATAAAGAATAACGCTAAAAGTCAACAGAACAATGAAAGAAGAAATTATTATAGCAGGCTTCGGTGGACAAGGCGTATTGTCTATGGGTAAGATTCTGGCATATTCCGGTCTGATGGAAGGCAAAGAAGTGAGCTGGATGCCGGCTTATGGTCCTGAACAACGAGGTGGAACGGCCAACGTTACAGTTATTGTAAGCGACGACAAGATATCTTCACCGATTCTAAGTAAATATGATGCTGCCATCATTCTGAACCAGCCTTCACTCGAGAAGTTCGAAAGCAAAGTGAAACCCGGCGGTATCCTGATTTATGACGGTTACGGAATTATCCACCCTCCTACTCGCAAGGATATCAAAGTATATCGTATTGACGCAATGGATGCAGCCAACGAGATGAACAATGCCAAAGCATTCAACATGATCGTACTTGGCGGTTTATTGAAACTTCGTCCGGTTGTAACTTTGGAGAATGTGGTTAAAGGATTGAAGAAAACCTTGCCGGAACGCCACCACCACTTGATTCCTATGAACGAGGAAGCTATCAAGAAAGGGATGGAGTTAATCCGTGAGGTTTAATAAATTAAAAATTAAGAATTGAGAATTAAGAAATAATTGCTCGCCAAGTAAAGGATGCAACATATTTTTCAATTCTCAATTCTCAATTCTCAATTAAAGTAAGTATCTTTGCCTCCAATTATGAGACGAATCTTACTATTATATATATTACTTTCCGTTATAGGTTTGACGACTGTTCAGGCACAGTTCGATAATGGTCGCCAGAGAGTAGACGAAAACGGATACGACCAATACGGAAATCAGGTAGACCCTGCCATGATTCCGGACAGATTGGATAGTGCAAATGTCGAAGTACAGGGATTGCCTCCAAAATTGTATATGTGGCGTATCAAAAACCAGTTGGGCGACCGGACCATAGTACCGGCAGATACAGCCTTTCATCATTTCCAGAATTCAAACCTGACCGAAGGACTTACCGGACATTACAATTATCTGGCCAATATGGGTTCTCCCCGTATGTCACGCATCTTCTTTGACCGCCGTGACCCGGAACCGACTATTTTCATGGAGCCTTTCTCCAGTTTCTTTATTCGTCCTACGGAATTTAATTTTACCAACAGTAACGTACCTTATACGAATCTGACGTATCACAAAGCCGGTAATAAAGTGAACGGGGAAGAGCGTTTCAAATCTTACTTCTCTGTCAATGTAAACAAGAAACTGGCTTTCGGCTTTAATATAGATTACCTGTACGGACGAGGATATTACAATAATCAGAATACGGCGTATTTTAACGCAGCTGTTTTCGGTAGCTATATCGGCGACAAATATCAGATGCAAGCTATATACAGCAACAATTACCTGAAAACAAACGAAAACGGAGGTATTGAGGACGACCGCTATATCACTGCACCGGAAGAAATGGCGCAAGGTCAAAGAGAATATGAGTCAACCAATATTCCTACCGTACTAAATGCAACGACCAACCGTAACCATGACTTTTATGTCTTCCTGACCCAACGATATAATCTGGGATTCAGTCGTGACATACCACAGGCTGAAAATGACACCACTCCCGCCAAACAGGAGTTTGTCCCCGTTACCAGTTTTATACACACCATCCAGGTAGAACGGGCACGGCATACCTTCAACTCGAATGATGATATGCGCGAGAAGAATTATTATCAAAACACTTATTTAGACCCAGATAATCCTACGGCCAGAGACAGTACCACCTATGTAGGAATCAAGAATACCATAGGTATTGCTCTATTGGAAGGCTTTAATAAATATGCCAAAGCCGGATTGACGGCATTCGCTTCCTATAAAATCAGCAAGTATACATTGATGAATATGGAAGGAAATCCGTTGCCCGACAAATACAACGAAAATGAAATATTTGTTGGAGGAGAATTATCCAAACGTGAAGGAAATGTACTTCATTACCATGCTATCGGAGAAGTGGGATTGGCAGGAAAAGCCATCGGACAATTTAATGTAAAAGGAGATATTGACCTGAACTTCCCGTTATGGAAAGATACCGTCAGTCTGATAGCCCGTGGTGAAGTCAGCAATAAGCTTGCTCCTTTCTATATGCGCCATTATCATTCCAAGCATTTTATGTGGGACGATGATATGGACAAGGAATTCCGTACCCGTATTGAGGGGGAATTGAGCATTGCACGTTGGAGGACACGCCTGAAAGCAGGAGTTGAAAACATCAAGAACTATACTTACTTCAACCAAGAAGCAACACCAGAACAGAACAGCGGAAGTATACAGGTATTATCTGCAAGTCTTAATCAGGACTTCAAGTTGGGAATCTTCCATCTGGACAATGAAGTGACCTGGCAGAAATCCAGTGACCAGACTGTACTTCCCCTACCTGATCTCTCGCTATATCATAACTTCTATATGCAGTTCAAACTGGCGAAGAAAGTACTTAGTGTGCAATTGGGAGCCGACGTGCGTTATTTCAGCAAATACAATGCACCTGCCTATATGCCGGCCATTCAGAATTTTCATCTGCAACCGACAGACGACCAAGTACAGATAGGAGGTTATCCGATTGTGAATGTATATGCAAATTTACATTTAAAGCGTACACGTTTCTATGTAATGATGTATCACGTGAACCAGGGCATGAGCAGTCCGAATTACTTTTTGTCTCCGCACTACCCCATCAACCCACGTGTGCTGAAATTCGGTCTTTCATGGAATTTCTATGATTAACAAAAACTATACGGCTTATGGTATCACGCCCCAAATTGAGACTGTTCAGATATTTAGTGCCAGTGATTGTTGTATTGGCATTTATCTCCTCTTTCCGTCAATGCGGCAAGCAGGAAAAACCTGCGGGACATCCGCGTGATTATGCTGCCATTGCCAAAGAGGGTATCATACGTGTAGCCACTGAATATAATTCCATCAGTTTTTATGTAGACAGTGACACTGTTTCCGGTTTTCATTACGAACTGATCCAGGCATTCGCCCGGGACAAAGGGCTCAAAGCCGAAATAACACCTATCATGAGTTTCGAAAAGCGGTTGGAAGGATTAAGCGAGGGACGTTATGATGTGATTGCTTATGGCATATTAGCCACCAGCAAGTTAAAAGACTCTCTGCTTCTCACCTCTCCCATTTTCCTCAACAAGCAAGTGCTGGTGCAACGCAAAGAAACTGGAGAGAATGATTCGCTCTATATCCGTACCCAGCTGGATTTAGCCCAGCGAACACTTCATGTCGTAAAAGGTTCTCCTTCTATTTTGCGTATTCAGAATTTAGGCAATGAGATCGGAGACACGATCTATATCAAAGAGATTGATAAATACGGTTCCGAACAATTGATATCAATGGTAGCGCATGGAGACATCGACTATGCCGTTTGTGACGAAAGTATCGCACTGGCAGCAGCAGATTCGTTGCCGCAAATAGATATTAATACAGCTATCAGCTTCACGCAGTTCTACTCATGGGCAGTCAGCAAACAATCCCCCGCCTTACTCGATAGTTTGAATACATGGCTGGATAAATTCCAAAAGGAAAAGGAATACCAAAAGATTTATAAGAAATACTATGATAAAGAATAACCTTATTTCTATTACACAAAAACTTCGATTCCATATACGTTCATTTTCTTTTATTGCTTTCCTGATTCTCCTGACTATCTGCTTTCCACGGACCCATGCCGCAGAAAGCGGGATATTCAATTTCTCGAATATCAATCTCAAGAATGGCTTGTCGCAACTATCAGTCCTTGCCATTGCCCAGGACTCCAAAGGGTATATCTGGTTTGCAACCCGCAATGGATTAAACAAATACGACGGGGAGAAATTCACTGTATACAAGCATGATAACGATGATCCTCATTCATTGTCGGACAATCATATCACCTGCCTGTTGCCGGACGATGCAAATGATGGATTGTGGGTAGGCACCAATAACGGGCTTAATTATATCAATCTCAAAACCAATCAGATTACCAAATATCAAACGGACGATTATCCAAGCATGGCAGGAAACAACATTGCCGTTCTTCAATTTGACCAGTCCGGAAATCTGTGGGTTGGTACCCGAACAGGGTTATGTATATGGTACCCCCGTTCCGGGGAATTCAAGAAGAAATATTCCGACCATATCCCGGAGAATGAAGCAATCATGCAGCTTTATATTGATGCAGAAAAACGGCTTTATATTGGTACCCACCGTCACGGATTATTTATCTGTACGCCTGAAATGGAGTTGATTCAGCAACTCAATAAAAGCACACTGCCTGCCCTGTCGGACGACGCAATCAGTTGTATTTTCGAAGACTCCCGGCATCAGATATGGATAGGAACAGAAACCAGGGGACTGAATAAATGGAACCCGAAGACCAAAGACTTATCCATCTACAATCAGAAAAACAGCGGACTGACAAATGACTATATCCGTTGCATCACCGAGCAGGACCAGAAATTGATTATCGGGACGTTTGACGGACTTAGTATTCTGGATTTAAGAAACGATGATATATCCAAGTACAACCGGTTCGATGCCAACCAGAACAGCCTAAGTCATTTTTCCGTCCGCAGTATCTACATCGACCGGGAAAAAACGCTCTGGGTAGGTACCTACTCCGGTGGTGTGAACTACTATAACCCGCTCAATAACCGATTCATCTTTTACCATCCGGTAGAGAATAACAACCAGAAGTTATATAATATCTTTGGCACGATGGTGTATGATTCCACTTCATTGTGGATTGCAACAGAGGGAGGAGGATTAATGCAGTTCGATCCCATCACCAAGAAATATACCAACTTCCTGATTGAACAGACATCCCAAGGATTGTTTAACAAGAACATCATCAAATCCCTGTTACTGGACGGAGATTACATCTGGTGTGGCACAAGTACCGGAGGAGTCTATAAATTCCATATTCCCTCCAGAAAGTTCACATTAGTATATTCATTCGACCGGGAAAAAAATATAGCTATCTATACTTTTTATAAAGATGCAGAGAATAATCTATGGATTGGAACGACAGCCGACAAAGGACTGGTGAAACTGTCTCCAGACGGAAAAATCACGAATCAGTTCCCGTATGGCAAAGAGAAGAAGGAGTTTGTCAACTTTACCAGTCTCCGGAGTTTCCTGCCACTAAATACCCATACCTTTCTGATAGGAACCCGGTCGTTCGGGCTCTACGAATATGATATGCAAAAAGGAACGGTGCTCCGTTGCAATATGTCAGAGACAAATCCCAATCAGAAACTCGAAAATAACTACATCACTTCCATGGTGCGCAAAGCGAACGGTGAAATCTGGTTCAGCACTTTCGGAGGGGGAATATACCTGTATAAACAAGGAACAGGCGTCGTCAAACATATTGGCAAGAAAGAGGGGCTACCCAATAATGAGGTATATGCCATGGTGGAGCACAATAATAACTTATGGATTAGTGTCGATAAGGAAATAGCCGAGCTGAATACCAAGACCAGGCAGATACGTAGTTATGACTGTTTTGTCGGTTCTGAAACGTTGGAGTTTACACCGCAGGGAGTCATCAGTCTGCCCCACGGTGAGATCTACTTTAGCGGAAGCAATGGTTTCCTTTCTTTTACCCCCGGCTCTCTCCTAAAGAATAACACCATGCCGCCGGTAGTACTGACCCAACTGACCGTAAACAATAAGGTTATCACACCGAATGATGATACTCATCTGCTGGATAGTGCCCCGGATGATACACAAACATTGGTACTTGCCTACAATCAGAATAATTTTTCCATTGCATACAGTGCCTTGAACTACATTCTGCATAAACAGAACCAATATGCCTATAAACTCTCCGGTCACGACGAAGACTGGAATTACGTAGGTAGTCGTAAAGAAGCATTCTATACCAACATCGCTCCGGGAAAATATACATTCCAGGTCATAGCATCCAACAATGACGGCGTATGGAATGAAACCGGAAAGAAAATGGAAATCATCATTCGCTCTCCGTGGTGGGGAACGCCACTGGCCTATATTCTCTATGTCCTATCCGCATTGGGAATCATGTTTACTATCGGCTATTATATGTACAGTAAGCATAAACTGGAACTGGACTTGCGCATGAAGCAAATGGAAAAACAACGCATGGAAGAATTCCATCAGACAAAGCTACACCTGTTCACCAACTTCTCGCATGAGTTACGTACTCCACTGACACTTATCATCAGTCCGCTGGAAGAGTTGATGAAACGGGCAGAAGTTCCCCAGTTTATCAGAACACAACTGGAGATGATTCTGAAAAATGCCCGCCGATTATTACTTCTCGTCAATCAATTGATGGATTTACAGAAGAACCAGAGTGGTAATCTTACTCTCCAACTGTCTCAAAGCGACCTGAATGCTTTCCTGCTCGAAATATTCTATACATTCAGGCAGATTGCCGAAAGCAAACGGATTCACTTTGAATATCAGGCCCCTCAAGGTGAGGTGACAGCCTGCTTCGATCAGGGCTTACTCGAAAAAGCTGTTTTCAATTTATTGTCGAATGCTTTCAAATTCACAGTACCGGGAGATACGATCACTCTGCGTTTATTGCTGATTACAGATATAGACACTCTCCGCCAAGAACATAGCGACTGGCTATCGGAACATTCTCCGCTTATCACCTCCCATCAGGGAAGTTATTTAGTGATTCAGGTAGCAGATACGGGAAAAGGAATTCCAGAAGATGAACGTACCCAAATCTTCACTCCCTTCTACCAGGTTGGTCACACGACAGGTAGCGAGAATATGAATGGCACAGGTATCGGATTAAGCCTGACTCAATCTGTTGTTCATCTGCATCACGGAGAAATTGGAGTCACAGCCAATACCCCCAAAGGAAGCGTATTCACTATCCTATTGCCAAACCACACCATGACAGAAGAAGAGGTAGCGGATGCCGTTGTTCTCCCGGAAGAAACCAATGAACAAGTAGAAAAGGGTATGTCCGGAGCCATTGATTCCGAAAACACTGTTTCCGGAGCCACTCCATCCCTACCCGGCAAAACAGTTCTATTGGTAGAAGACAACGAAGAGATACGAAGTTACGTAAAAGGACACTTGGAACAATATTACCATGTACTGGAAGCCGACAACGGTTCGGATGCTTTTGAAATTGTCCTGAAAGAATTTCCCGACCTAGTGGTGACGGACATTATGATGCCCGGTATCGACGGACTGGAACTTTGTTCACTTATCAAGAACAATTTGCAGACAGGACATATTCCCGTTATTCTACTCACTGCCCGCACGATGGTGATGCATGTCAAAGAAGGATTCTTGTCGGGAGCAGACGATTATGTGGTCAAGCCATTTAATATTGATGTCCTGCTGGTACGTATCTACAATCTTCTGGCGCAGCGGGAGAAGCTAAAATCCGTATATAGCAAAAATTTCTCCCTGCAATCCATAGGAATTGAAGTGGAAACGACCTCCGCCGATGAGAAATTCATGCAGAAACTATTCAAAATCATTGAAAAGTATCTCACTGACCCCGATTTGAAAGTTGACAAAATCTGTGAAGAGATGGGATTCAGCCGGAGCAACCTTTACCGGAAACTGAAAGCTATCACCGACCTGCCGTTGAATGACCTTATCCGTCATAAACGTTTGGAAATAGCTACACAAATGCTGAAGCAAACAGAAATGAACATTACCGAAATTGCAACGGCTACGGGATTCAGTACTCTTGCCTATTTCACGAAATGTTTCAAATCAGCTTACGGTGTTTCTCCATCGGAATATCAAAAGTCACATTCAGGCCATACAGATATTGATACCATCCGGAAATAGCCGATTTACAAAATCGTCCCAAACAATAAAAAATGTCCCAACAAGGCTTACAGAGCGGATTTTTTTATTTGTTTGGGATGAAAATGCAAACATCTGGCATCATTAGACAAACCGATTCTACTCTGTTTCCATACATTTGCAATGTTGTTCTACTTAATATAATCATATGGAAACAAAGATTAAAAACTACTTGTTGGTCTTCGGACTTGGAATCATCACACTTACCAGTTGTAATCACTCTAAAGAGCAAGATATCATTGCTTCTAACTTCGCATTTGCCGAACAGCAATTAAAATACGCACTGACTCAAATAGACGAGGCACGTGCCAATGAATCACAAGAGAGTAGAGAAAAGAGAGAAAACAAAGGCTGGGGGGAATTAACCAATCCCCGCAGTATCAAACCGGACGGTTCACTGGAACTGGTTGTTTCTAAAGACTGGACCAGTGGATTCTTCCCCGGTGAGCTTTGGTATCTATATGAATACACGCACAATCCATATTGGAAAGAGCAGGCGCAGAAACATACAGAAATTCTGGAACGCGAAAAAAATAACGGAAAAACACACGACATGGGCTTCAAGATGTATTGCAGCTATGGAAACGGTTATCGTCTGACCGGAGATTCCACTTATAAAGATATTCTGTTGCAATCCGCACGCACCCTGATTACCCGTTACAAACCGGTAATCGGCTGTATCCGTTCCTGGGACCACCATGCAGACAAATGGCAATTCCCCGTTATCATCGATAATATGCTGAATCTTGAACTTCTGTTCTGGGCATTCCGCGAAACAAACGACTCCACCTATTATAATATAGCAGTCAACCATGCACTCACTACCATGAAGAATCACTTCCGTGAAGACAACAGCTGCTATCATGTAGTAGATTACGATACCATCAACGGAACGGTACGCAGCAAAATGACGCATCAGGGATATTCCGACGAATCGGCATGGGCACGCGGACAAGCATGGGCCTTATACGGATATACCATGTGTTATCGTGAAACCGGCAGACCCGAATTCCTGCAACAGGCGGAAAAAGTAGAGAAATACATCTTCAGTAATCCGACCCTGCCGGCAGACCTGATTCCTTATTGGGACTTCAACGCACCCGGAATACCGAACGAACCCCGTGACGCATCCGCTGCATCCTGTATGGCATCCGCTCTTTATGAACTAAGCACATACGTTCCCGAAAAGAAAGAACAATACAAGCAGGAAGCCGATAAGATTCTCCAGAATCTGACGCATAGCTATCGTGCGCAACTGAACGGGGATAAAGGATTCTTGCTGCTGCACAGCACAGGTTCCAAACCACACGACAGCGAAATAGATGTCCCACTTTCATACGCCGACTATTATTTCCTGGAAGCCTTGCTCCGCAAAGCTAAATTGGAAAAGGAAGAAAGTCTTTTCTAAATCTTCCGGCAACTCTCACGATCACATCACTTTACTATTTATCCTTATTAGTACATTACTAATTATGAAAAGATTATCTTCCATATTCATCCTGTTCATTCTGCTGATACTCCCGTTAAATGCCATGATTCCGACTCAACAAAGAATCCGGCTGACAGACTCATGGGAATACCTGAAAGGTGACTTGGGAAGCATTTGGGAAGCAATACGTCCCGCCGACCCCGGTTCTTCCGAAGCAGTGCCTATCTGGCAACAGGTTACCCTGCCCCACTGTTTCAATGCAGAAGATGCAGTAGACCCGGATATCAATTATTATCAGGGCGCAGGATGGTATCGCACGCAGCTTTCTATCAAGAATTCATATCTCAATGGACGCATCCTGCTGGAGTTTGAGGGAGCAGGACAAAAAACGGAAGTGTATGTCTATACATATAAAGTAGCCAGTCACACAGGAGGCTACGACGGTTGGAGTGTCGATATCACCGAAGCCGTTCAGCAAGCCCTTGCCAACCCGGATTGCGCAAAACGCTTCAATGGCAGAATTCCATTATCCGTTCGTTGCGATAATACCAGAGATACGGAGATGATTCCGTCCGACCTGTCGGATTTCAACTTATACGGTGGTCTTTACCGCTACGTGAATCTGATTTACCAGCCCGAAGTGTCCTTCAGTAATATACAGATAGAAACCCCTGTAGAGAAAGATATGAAAAGCGCTTCTCTAAAGATACAAGGAACATTTCATAACCCGAATGATATTCGCCAGGCAAGCATTCACCTTTTATTAAAGGCACCTAATGGAGAAAAGGTATGGGAACAGACAACAACGATTCTTCCGTTGGGAACAAATCCTCTGTTCGAAACAACGATTAAGAATCCGATTCTGTGGAGTCCCGACCAGCCTCAACTCTATACCTGCGAACTGACATTGACTACTCCTCAAAGCAAACAGACTATTACAGAATCCGTCGGATTCCGTCACTTTGAATTCATTGAAAACGGACCTTTCCGGTTGAACGGAGAACGTCTGCTGTTAAGAGGAACCCATCGGCATGATGACCATGCCGGAGTAAGTGCCGCTATGACAGAAGAACAAATGGAAGCGGAAATGAAACTGATTAAAGAGATGGGAGTCAACTTTATCCGTTTGGGACATTACCAACAATCGGACATCATTCTCCGTTTATGCGATCAGTTAGGCATTTTGGTATGGGAAGAAATCCCCTGGTGCAGAGGTGGACTGGGAGGAGAGAAATATCAGGCACAAGCCCGCCGGATGCTGACCAACATGATTACCCAGCACCACAATCATCCCTCCGTCATCCTTTGGGGATTGGGAAATGAAAATGACTGGCCCAATGATTTCTCAACATTCGAACAATCGGCCATCCGTGCTTTCATGAAAGAGTTGAATGACTTGTCACACCAACTCGATCCGTCACGTATGACTTCCATCCGCAGATGTGATTTCTGCAATGATATTGTAGATGTCTACTCTCCCTCCATTTGGGCAGGCTGGTATCGCGGACAATTCACAGACTACAAGAGCATTTCGGAGAACGAGATGAAACGGGTGAAACATTTCCTGCACGTAGAATGGGGAGGTGACTCACATGCCGGACGTCATTCCGAATATCCTTTCAACCCGCTACAGGCAATTACGAGTGGAAACAGTGCCGACGAACGGGCAGGCGACTTCGCCCTGCAAGGCGGAGATCCCCGTGCTTCCAGAGATGGCGACTGGTCGGAAACTTACATCGTAAAACTATTCGACTGGCACTTGAAAGAGCAAGAAACAATGCCTTGGCTGACAGGAACCGCCTTTTGGGTATTCAAAGATTTCTCCACCCCTCTCCGCCCCGATAATCCGGTGCCATACGTCAATCAGAAAGGAGTGGTAGAACGGGATCTCACTAAAAAAGAGGCCTACTACGTCTTCCAGTCTTACTGGACTAAACAGCCTATGATTCATATTTACGGTCATAACTGGCGGACTCGATGGGGCAAAGTGAACGAAGAAAAAGAGATTCTGGTATATTCCAACTGTGCAGCAGTAGAACTGTTCGTGAACGGCGTCAGTCAGGGAGTCAAGCAACGCAACAGCCAGGACTTTCCGGCAGCGGGACTTCACTGGAACTGCCTACTGAAAGCAGGAGAAAATAACATAAAAGCGGTCGCTGTGAAAGGCCCTGGTAAAGGTAACATGAAAGCAGCCATTACGGATGAAATAAGTTTCAACTACCAGACAGAAGAATGGGGCAATCCGAAACAACTGAAGTTGAAGACATACCCCGATAAAGGTTCTATCGTATGGGTGGAAGCCCAGCTGACTGACGACAAAGGGATCCCCTGCCTGGATGCTGCAAATGTAATCTCATTTGAAGCTGCGGGCGACGGAAAACTGATTCAGAACTTAGGAACATCCACCGGTTCCCGAAAAGTACAGGCTTATAATGGCAGAGCTGCGATTCGCGTTGACTTGAACGGCACATGCCAGATAGCCGTAAAATCACCGGGCATTCAAACTGCTTTCATCGAAGTGAAAGCTGAATAGCAGTGAAAGCTGAATAAGAAAAGGAGAAAAGTACCATGAGAAAGACAATAGTTTCAATAGGTTTCATTATATTCTTTGGCACTGCTACGGCAGTTGCCGGAGAAAACACAGCCGAACAGATCCGTCACCTTTTAGAAAAAGAAACGATACAACGGGCAGATGCCGCGCTTCATGAGAAACCGGTCACAGTGACCGCTACCCGCGCGACAAGAAGTGCCGGAGGTATCCATGACTTCTATTCGGAGGGCGACTACTGGTGGCCGAATCCGGAAGCTCCCGACGGTCCTTATATCCGCCGGGACGGAGAAACCAACCCGGAGAATTTCACAGCACACCGGCAGACCATGATTCGCATGAGCCAACTGGTAGGCGACCTTACTTCCGCCTGGATACTTACGGGTAAACAAGTATATTCCGATGCAGCCATGCAACATATCCGGGCATGGTTTATCACCCCGGATACACAGATGAATCCCAATCTGCTGTATGCACAGGCCATCAAGGGAGTAGCGACAGGACGAGGAATAGGAATTATCGATACGATTCACCTGATCGAAGTAGTGCAGTCGCTCCGGCTTATGGAAGCGAAAGGGATAATTGACAAGGAAGAACTGGGGACTATCAAACAATGGTTCTCCGATTATCTGACCTGGATGTCCACACACCGTTACGGAATCAAAGAAATGGAAGCGAAAAACAATCATGGTACCTGCTGGGTCATGCAAGTCGCTGCCTTTGCGTTGTTCACGGACAACCGGGAAATGATTCGTTTTTGCACGGAACGCTATAAAACAGTACTTTTACCTAATCAAATGGCTGCAGACGGCAGTTTCCCTTTAGAACTGGAACGCACCAAGCCCTATGGTTATTCTCTTTTCAACCTTGACGCAATGGCCACTATCTGCCAACTGCTCACTACCGAAGAAGAAAACATATGGAACTATACCACACCGGATGGCAAAAACATTGATAAGGGTATCGCCTGGCTTTATCCATACGTAAAAGACAAAAGTAGCTGGAAGAGACAACCCGACATCATGTTCTGGGAAGAATGGCCGGTGGCACAACCGTTCCTGTTATTCGGCACATTACATCATTTCAACAAAGGATATTTCAAAACATGGATGCAACTGGAGCATTTCCCCACCAACGAAGAGGTGGTACGTAATCTTCCCATCCGTCACCCGTTATTATGGATTCAATAAACTAGAAAATCAATAGAATATGAAAAACTTATTAGTATGCACATTATTGTTCGCCTCTGCTTTCACACTGAACGCACAGGTAGCCAACACCCGCATCTATGCTGCGGAAAAATTAGCTAAAGTAAAAGAAAAAGCCGATTCACCTCTATATGCCCCTGCCGTCAAAACTCTTTTAAGAGATGCCGACAAGGCTTTGAAGATGACTCCGCCGTCCGTAATGGATAAAACGATGACAGCAGATAGCGGAGACAAACACGACTATATGAGCATGGGGCCTTATTGGTGGCCGGACCCATCCAAACCGGACGGTTTGCCCTATATCCGTAAAGACGGACTAAGAAATCCGGAATTGGATAAGCTCGACCGCAACAAACTGGGAGATATGTCGAAAGCAGTCACCACACTGGGACTTGCCTATTACTTCTCCGGTGATGAGAAATATGCGCAAAAAGCCGTAGACTTCCTGAATGTCTGGTTTCTGGATGCCAAGACAAAGATGAATCCGAACCTCACTTACGGACAAACCATCCCCGGAAAGAATAAAGGCATGGGACGTGGCGCAGGTATGATTGATATTTACTCATTCACAGAAATGATTGACGCCATGACATTGATGGAGAACTCGAAAGCATTTACTCCCAAAGTAAAGAAAGGGATGAAAGAATGGTTCACGCAACTAGTGGAATGGATGCAGACCAGTCCCGTAGCTGCCGAAGAACAGAGAGCAAAGAACAATCACGGTCTGGCTTATGACGTGCAACTGACAGCTTATGCTCTATATACAGGCAATCAAGATCTTGCAATGAAAACCATTCAGGAATTTCCCGAAAAGCGTTTGTTCGCGCAGATAGAACCGGACGGCAAGCAACCGTTGGAACTTGCACGCACCACCGCCCTAGGATATACCATCTTCAATCTGGGACATATGCTCGATATGTGTTCGATCGCCTCCACTTTGGGACAGGATATTTACACCGCCACCAGTCCGGACGGACGTTCCATTACGGCAGCACTGAAATTTCTGATTCCATATATCGGCAAACCACAGAGCGAATGGCCTTACCAACAAATCAAGGAATGGGACAAGAAACAGGAAGAAGCTTGCTGGATTCTTCGCCGTGCCTCCTTCTTTGATCCGAAAGCCGGATATGAAGCCATCGGCACTCAATTCCGCAAGACACCTGCCAACAAAAGAATTCATTTAATCTATAGTTTAGAATAAGAAACACTTAAAATACTAATCAGATGAAGAACAAATTTATTCATTACCCTTTGGTAATGGCATTGATGCTGTTATTCTGTGTTCCGTGCGTTACCATCACTTATGCACAGTCGTTTACCGTCACCGGAACAGTGACCGACAGTCAGGGTGGAATCCCCGGAGCGAATGTGAAAGTAAAAGGTGGTACCGCAGGTACAATCACCAACATGGACGGTCAGTTTACGTTGAGTGTCCCCTCCTCCAAGTCTATCCTGGTGGTTTCATACATCGGATACATCCCACAGGAAGTTGCCATCAACGGTAAAAACAAATTGGATATTCACCTGCTGGAAGATACCAAGACACTGGATGAAGTGGTAGTCGTAGGTTATGGTGTGCAGAAAAAGTCCCACTTGACGGGATCTGTGTCCAAAATGGATATCAACAACCTGACAGATATTCCCGTGACCCAAGTAGACCAGTTATTACAGGGTAAAATTGCCGGTGTCAATATCCAGAACTCTACTTCCGAAGCGGGAGCCGCCCCACAAATCCGTGTGCGTGGTATGGGTTCTATCAGTGCCGACAGTTCTCCGTTGATTGTCATCGACGGCTACCCCACACCGGACGGTCTTTCCACACTCGATATGGCGGATATTTCTTCCATCGAAGTATTGAAAGATGCCGCTTCGGCAGCCATCTACGGTTCACGTGCCGCCAATGGCGTTATTTTGGTTACTACCAAGACAGGAAAAGCCAGTAAACCAAAATACAGCGTGAAAGCCTCCACTGGTTTGAAATGGGCTTATAAGTTACATCCCATCATGAGTTCACAGGATTATTGCAGCATGATCGGATATGAATCGGTATTGAAAAATAAAACAATGTCACAGACAGAGGAGGCTTTCGGCCTCATTGATAACTACACCGACTGGCAGAAAGAGGGATTGAACAGCAGTCCGCAGATTCACCAGGTGCAGCTCTCCGTATCGGGTGGCAAGAATGACATCACTTATTATATTTCGGGCAACTATGCACAGGAAGACGGTATCATGCTCAACAGCAACTATACCCGCCTGAACCTGCGTTCACGCATCACTGCCAAACTATCCAAGCGGGTAGACTTCAGCTTGAATCTGGCACCGTCGTACACCAAGACAGAAACTCCTGCCACCAACTTCATGGATTTCTATCGTACGCCCTCTTTCATGCCTGTACGCCATACAGCCGCCACCTCCGCACTGACCGGCAAACCTATCGGTTCGTATGCACGAGGCAGTGACTTCAGCAATGTCACTTATACCCGTGAAGACGGAACCACTTTCACCCCGACCAGCAGTCCTTTCGGTTCGAGCAACAACAATCCGCGTTCACTGATGGATACGGAAGAACGTTTCCGCGAGGATTACAACCTGCAGGCGAATGCCTCTTTCAATGTCCAACTGATGAAAGGACTGGTATTCACCACTTCCAACGGCTTCTTTATCAAGTATCGCCAGAACAATCAATATCGCGATTATGCAGCGAAGAAAGATGAAGAATCTGCTATGGGTACTTATACCAACCGTCTGTATATCGACTTATTGAGCGAGAACACGTTGAACTATACCGGAAAGACAGGGAAGCATGACTACTCCGTACTGGCCGGCTACACAGCGCAGACTACTTCTGAAAGAACTGCCGGTATCGTCGGACTGGGCTTCCCCACCGACTATATCCATACATTGAATGCCGCAACATCTTTCGACCTTGACGGAACTTACACCCAGAAATACCGTACGGCAATGATGTCCCTATTGGCACGTGCCACATACAGTTATGATGAGAAATACCTGTTCTCTGCCAGTATCCGTACAGACGGAAGTTCTCTCTTCGCCGACGGGCATCAATGGGGCTACTTCCCCTCGGTATCTGTGGGATGGCGTGCTTCGGAAGAGTCTTTCCTGAAACAATTCGGTTGGCTGAACCTGCTGAAAGTCCGTGCCAGTTTCGGTGTGACGGGTAATAACAGTATTCCCGCCAATTCATTCTATGACCTGCTCTATCCCAGCAACTATGCATTGGGAGAGGGAAACGGCAACCTGATCTCCGGACTCGCCAAAACTAGCGAAACCAAAGGTAACAACCGCATCACCTGGGAACAGACTTACGAATACAACGCCGGATTTGACTTGAGCATCCTGAACAACCGCATCAACCTGACAGTGGACGGATACTACTCCATCACCAAACAGTTATTATTCAAACAGCCGGTTCTTTCTTTCACCGGATTCAATAACTACTGGAATAATATCGGACGCATCCGCAACAGTGGTATTGAGATAGAACTGAACACTCATAATATCCGCACCAAGAATTTTGAATGGGAAAGCTCATTCAATATCTCTTCCAACTTCAACAAGTTACTGGAACTTTCGGGAGAAGAACGACTGATCTCTACGGGTGAACGTAACGAAACATATCTGGCACAGGTAGGCAAGAGAGCCATTTCTTTCTTCGGCTACAAGACAGACGGCATTTACAAAAGTCAGGAAGAGGTGGACGCTGTTCCCCACTTGGCCAGCGCCGTACCGGGCAGTCTCCGGATTGTAGATATCAACGATGACGGAGTGATTAATGACAAAGACCGTACAGAAATAGGCAACCCATTCCCGACAGCAACATGGGGATTCACCAATACACTGACCTGGAAAGGATTCGACCTTTACGTCATGATTCAGGGAGTTCACGGACTGGATGTATTCAACGGTGACGGTTACTTTACCGAAACCAAGAAGTTCAACCGCAACTACGTGAAAAACCGCTGGATCAGCGCAGACTACCCGGGTGACGGAAAAACTCCCTCTTTCGCAGCAAACGGCGGTGTCGCCTGGGAATTTACGGATTACCTGATCGAAGACGGCTCGTATGTGGCATTGCGCAACGTGACTTTAGGTTATAAGTTCAATAAGAAGCAATTGAAAAAGATCGGAATCAACTCACTCCGTCTCTATGCTTCAGGACAGAACCTGTTCTATATCTGGTCCAAGGACTACCGTGGTATTAATCCGGAAGCACGCAAGACGAGTGGTTCTTACAGTTCTCCCCTTATCAACGGTTACCAGTCCGGAGGGTTCCCCCTGCAATCGACAGTCACTTTCGGATTCGAACTTAATTTCTAACTCCTTAAAGACAAATAACAATGAAACTAAAACATACATTCATCGGTATTCTCTCGACCTGTGCGTTGGGACTCGCCTCCTGCGACTTGAACATCATGCCAGATTCTTACATAGCCGATATCAACTTCTATAAGAATGAAGCGGAAGTGAATACTGCTGTCATCGGCTGTTACGGAGGTATGCACAATCCGTTAAATATAGAATGGGCGCTGACGGAACTCCGCTCGGACAATACCCGCATGAACAGCACCCGTTCCAGTAATGACGCATTCATGCAACTGCTGGCACTGGACCTCGGAACAATGGACGCCAGCAACCCGAATATCCGTACTTACTGGGAGGCTACTTATCAGAACATCAATAACTGTAACTCAATACTGGTTCCCGAAGTGTTGAACGTAGTGGAGGACGAAAAGAAGCGTGCACAATTCGAGGGTGAAGCACTCTTTATCCGTGCTTATCATTACTTCAATCTGGTGCGTCTTTTCGGTCCCACCTTTCTGGTGACGGAAGAGATCAGTATGGAAGAATCATTAAGAAAAGACCGCAGTTCGGTACAGGCTACCTACTCACAAATCATCGACGACCTGAAACGTTCTGTCACGGACTTGCAGGATGTTACGTATAGTTCCAATGACTTGGGACGCGCCACGGTACTGGCAGCCAAGTCACTACTGGCAAAGGTTTATCTTACCCTCGGACAGTATGAAGACGCCAAACCGTTGCTAAGCGATGTAGTGACTGTTAAAGGCGAAACGCTGAATGTCAAATATGCCGATGTGTTCGACACGACCAAAGAAATGAACGATGACATTATCTTCACTGTACGCTACAAAAGCGGCAGTCTGGGTATCGGTTCTCCGTTTGCCAATACATTTGCACCGCAGAACAGTGGCGCGAATGTAATCACCGGTAGCGGTGACGGTAAGAATTACCCGACGAAAGAAATATCCGCTGCTTACAGTAAAGAGGATTTAAGAAAGGACGTCAGCATGGCAGACAGTTATTATGATAAGAGCAAAGAGATGGAAGCACAGGTTGCTTATGTCAAGAAGTTCCTTTCAGAAGTATCTGTACGATACGATGCTGAAAATGACTGGCCCATTATCCGTTACGCAGATGTGCTGCTGATGTATGCGGAAGTATTGAACGAAGTAGACGGTCCTTCTGCCGGATTGAAATACCTGAATCTGGTACGTGAACGTGCCGGACTAAGCAAAATCGAGAGTAACGCTGTGACTACCCGTAACGTATTCCGTACCTATCTTGAGAAAGAACGTCGTTTGGAACTGGCTTTCGAAAATCAACGCTGGTTCGACCTCTTGCGTTGGGGCAAGGCCATAGAGGTGGTCAACAAGCATATTCAGGAAACGGAATGGGATTTCTATGCTGGCTATACCCAACAGATCAACAAGTTGCAGGATTACCAATTGATACTGCCGATTCCACAAAGCGTGATCGACAACAATCCGGGCGTCATCACACAGAACCCTAACTATTAATACTAAAAGACACTGAATCATGAAAAATAAATTCTATAGCCTATTCATCTTCTTCGTTCTCACTGCGCTGGCAGGTTGCAACGAACAAGAATCGACTGATGTCACCGAACAGGGTGATCCTCAAATTATAGAGTTCACCCCGACGAGCGGTAAGTTCGGACAGGAAATCACTGTCAAAGGAGAATTCCTGCGCGATATACAAAAAGCAACGATTGGTGGCGTAGAAGCTACGATACGCTATAAGCTCTCTCAACAGGAGATTGTTATTGTAGTTCCCGCCAATGCCGGAAACGGGAAAATCGTTCTTAGTACGAAAGAAAAAAAGACGGAAAGTGAGCAGTCATTTACGATTGTATATCCGGTTCCCCAAGTGAAGAATGTTCCTGCCGGGGCGCACGTGGGAGATCAGATTGAAATACAAGGTGAGAATCTGGACATCGTGTCTAAAGTTTGTTTCGGCGATAAAGAGGCTTCCATCTCCTATCAGTCCGAAAGAGAAATTGTAGCAACCATTCCTTTCGTCATCACGGATACCGCTCCTATCTCCCTCTATTATCTTGACTCTACAGGAGAGCAGTTCACTCAACCGGAGGGTCCTGCTTTTGAGATCATCAAAGATATTCCGACCATTGACGCAATGGCAGAACGGGTGACCGAGGGAAGTCTGATTACCCTCAACGGAACTTTCCTGAATCTGATTGAAAGCATCCATTTCGGGGATGAAGTGAAAGTGACTAACTTCGTTGAGAAAACTGCCAACAGCATTGTATTCCGTGTTCCGGAATTGCCGGAGAGTGCTACTGTGGACGTTCTGGCCAAATATTATGAGGGAACAGGCAGTCTGACGCTACGGAATGACTGTTATGTATTTATTCCGAGAGTATTCAGCTATCCGAATCTGAAGATGGGTGCACACCGCAATGAAGATTTTGGTAATATGATTAACGGAACTACCGGACAGGTTTCCACCACTTGTATCCTGAAAGATGTTGATTCCCGTGCCCTGATTGATTTTGCAGCGGTACACAACAGTAATAATGACTTTGCATTGAACGGTCCGCAGAACATAAAGGCTAATTTGAGAAATTACTGGTGTAACGGTACTCCATTACCTCCATTGAAGAGTTCTTCTACGGAAGCCGAAGTCAACGAAAACTTTGGTGAGTTTACTTCTACTGTCACCAAACTTCTTGTACTTCAGGAAAGCAAAGGATATGGCGAACTGATTAGAAACATTAAAGAAGGAAACATCGAAGAAATATCTCCTACCGACGAGATTACCAAAGCATTATTCAATATTGATATGGATGCGGAAGGCTCCAACTCGGTACGCAGCCGTCAGAAAGCGGAAGCGGAGGATAAGGAAGCATCGAATATATACAAGGCAGGCAGTGTCGTTGTGTTCAAGAACCTGAAGAAGAATAAATTCGGTATTATGATTATCCGTTCTGTCAATGTAGACTTTGACGCTGTTAAGGCGACGAATGATGCCAATGCAACGATTACTTTCGACCTGTATTACCAACGTTACTAAAAAAGACGAAAGACAATGAAAAGACAATATAAATTTACCGCATTATCGGCAGTCCTGTTCTGCCTGATAGGTTTGTTGTACGGATGTACCCGTGACAATGAAATCATAATTCCGGAAACATCTGTCAATCCACCGGCTACGGATTATTCCGTAGCAATCGGTGACGAGGTTACCTTTACCGGACAGAATATGCATCTGATCTCTAAAGTGGCTTTTGACAATCAGGTGGTCAACATCACTACCGAGCCATCCAACCGTTCGCAAACCACACTGATAGTGGCGGTGCCCGATAATTTCGAAGTGACACAACATATCTCTGTCGTTGCCACTTACAATTCTGTACACAAACTGACTTTAAGTGATGCTTTCGAAGTGGTAGTGCCGGGTGTCACCACTGATGTGAGTTCTGCTACTATCGGAGATAAGATCACACTTACAGGAAAGAATATGCACCTGATTACTAAGGTAAACTTCGGAGATCAAGTGGTATCTTTCGATCCCAATCCAGACCGTTCGCATACTTCACTGATGGTAACTGTGCCCTCTACTTTCGATATAACTAAAAAGGTTCAGTTGAGCGTTACGTATACCACCCATACCGTGAATGTATCTAATGATTTTGAAGTAATCGTGCCACCGGTTATTCCTACTGTCACCACTGTTCTGGAAGGAGAAGTGGGCACAGGAGCCACTATTACGCTGGCCGGAACCAATCTGAATATTATCAAGAAACTAATGGTAAACGGACAAGCATACGAGTTTACAGCTACCGCTACCAGTCTTTCTTTCAAAGCTCCCGAAGACATTACCGAAAATTTAGTAATCGACAATGTAGTATTAGTGTATGACAATGTGCTGGGGGATAATCAGGAACTATCTGTATCGGGAAGCGTAACAGTGAAACCGACACCTACCCTGCCATACATCCTTTGGGAAAATATCGAACTGGGAAGTCATGGAACGGAGAATGCTTTCTTTGATGTTACGAATGGACGGACGATGACTCCATGCGATGTAGTCGAACATAAGGAATGGGTTACTTTCGCAATGGATAATACTAGCGGTGCGCCCACAGCGCGTCTGTTGAATCCGGCCAATATCGGAACCAATCTTCTGAACAGTCAGTTTTGCAATGGTACAGCTTTGAATCTGAATGATTATGCCATCTGGAAAGAGCCTACGCAGACAACCCCGTTCAAGAAAGTCACGGATGACGCACTGATTGCCAAAGTGACAAATGGTGAAATCACCAATATTCGGGATGACATCGGAGATGTGAAAGCGTCTGATATCAAAACAAATACTCCGACTATTGCAGCAGGAGAAGTGTATTACTTCTATCATAAGGAGAAATTCGGATTGATCTGGGTGAAACAGCTGAATATTCAAACAGACAGAAAGCTGAATACCATCATTATGAATGTATATTACGAGAAATAGACAATACAATAAAACGAGTACCCCAAAAGTTATATTATCCCATGAATCTACGAGCGAACTACTCCAAGAGAATCCGTTTGTCACTGGCTTTCAGTATTGTTGCAATGACTGTTTGCGCCCAGAGCATCTGGAATGCAGAACATTTGGAGCAAGTGAAAAAGTCTCTCAACCAACCCGCATACAGCGCCACTTATCAGAACTTGCTAAAGCAGGCAGACAAGGCTTTGAACGCCCACCATCTTTCTGTTATGATGAAAGATAAGACACCACCAAGCGGAGACAAGCACGACTACTTGAGCCAGGCACGCTATTTCTGGCCGGACCCTACCAAGCCGGACGGTAAACCTTATATCAGCCGTGATGGTGTGTCCAATCCGGAACTGGATAAACTGGACCGTAACCGCTTGGGAGAAATGGCAAATAATGTCACTACACTTGCACTTGCGTGGTATTTCAGTGGCAAAGAACAGTATGCACTAAAAGCAACCAAGCAGATTCGTGTCTGGTTTCTGGATAAGAAAACCTGCATGAATCCACATCTGAAATATGCACAGGTTGCGCCCGGACATAATAATGATCTTGGCCGTTGCTATGGTGTGATAGATACTTATTCGTTAGTGGAAATGCTGGATGCCGTCCAGCTTCTTGAAAAATCCCGTTCGTTCACCTCGAAAGATTCAGAGCAGCTAAAAAAGTGGTTCGGGCAATTACTGGACTGGATTCTGACTAGCGAACAAGGAAAAGAAGAAGCCAGCCGCCCCAACAATCATAGTACTGCTTATGATGCACAAGCCATCGCATTTGCACTCTATACAGGCAATCATAAAGTAGCCGAACGGATACTTCGGGAAGTTCCCGAGAAGCGGGTATTCAAACAGATTGAACCGGGCGGCAAACAGCCCGAAGAATTACGCCGGACATTGGCTTTCGGATATTCAGAATTCAATCTGCAACATCTGATAGATATTGCGGCTATGGGAGAAAAAGCCCATATACCTGTTCTTTCTGTCAGCTCTGCCGACGGACGAAGCATTTACAAAGCTGCCGATTTTCTGAAGCCATATCTCGGTAAAGGAGTCAAAGAATGGCCTTACAAGCAAATCAGCGAATGGAACAGTAAACAACAGGAATTATGTAAAGACCTGTATCGACTGTATCTGCTCGATTCCACTCGCACCGATTATTTAAAGGCATATCAGCAGTTCCGGAAAAAGAACTCCAAAGAGCTTTTCAATCTTCTTTTCCTGAAAGAGAAAGATGCATTGTAAAAAAGGAGAATATACTCCGGAAGCCTACCCATCCAATCCGGTGGAATAGAGAAATAAAAAGCAAATAAAGCCTCAAAGACTTGACTTTCGCTTCCGAATATCGTATCTTTACAGAGTTAATGATAAAGTAGCTTCAATTAAACTACACGCAAAGGAGGGAATTGTGATTCCCTCCTTTCTTTTTATATATCAAAGGAAAAATCATATTCATAGAGGGGAAAGTTCCCCCCACCCCGGCTTTCCCTTCTGTTTTGCCCGGTATTCTTTCTCCTTCAACCCGGGGCATAGCGGTCTTCACCTTGCTTCTTACCGGAATTAGAGTGTGCGTTGCCATCTTTTAGAGGCTCTGTTTTCACCAAACAGACCGTCTGTTCAGGTAAAGCAGAGCCTCTATTGAAGTAAAACGTAATGTCTGTTTTCCCACTGTCTCTGCCAAGTTAATAATCAATAAAGTTGCTCTTGACAAAAAATAGCTTTATCTTTGGGGAGTTGTTAAAGCAGACACAATAGGTATATATTATGAGTGAAAAGATTATCAAATGGGGCTTTATTGGTTGCGGAGAAGTAACCAAGACAAAAAGTGGTCCCGCTTTCCAGAAAGTAGAACATTCGGAAGTCGTAGCCGTAATGAGTCGTGACGGTGCGAAGGCGAAAGCGTATGCCAAAGAGAGAGGAATCAAAAAATGGTATGACGATGCACAAGAACTGATCGATGATCCGGAAGTAAATGCTGTCTACATTGCCACTCCTCCTTCTTCACATGCTACGTATGCCATTATGTCCATGAAAGCAGGCAAACCTGCTTATATTGAGAAACCAATGGCTGTGACGTACGAAGAATGTACACGCATCAACCGCATATCCAATGAAACGGGAGTTCCTTGTTTCGTAGCTTACTATCGCCGTTATCTCCCCTATTTCCAGAAAGTAAAGGAATTGGTAGAGAACGGGACTATCGGTAATGTCATCAATGTACAGATTCGTTTTGCCCAACCGCCACGCGATCTGGATTACAATCGCGATAATCTTCCCTGGCGTGTGCAGGCTGACATTGCCGGAGGTGGCTACTTCTATGACCTTGCTCCGCATCAGATTGATTTGTTGCAGGATATGTTCGGCTGCATCCTCGAAGCAAGTGGTTATAAGAGTAATCGGGGTGGACTTTATCCTGCTGAAGATACATTAAGCGCCTGTTTCCAATTTGATAACGGATTGGTTGGTAGCGGTTCCTGGTGTTTCGTAGCCCATGACTCTGCCCGCGAAGACCGTATTGAAATTATCGGTGACAAGGGAATGATTTGTTTCTCTGTTTTTACTTATGAACCTATAGGCTTACATACCGAAAAAGGACGGGAAGAAATCTGCATCGGTAACCCGGAACACGTGCAACAACCTCTCATTCAAGCAGTGGTAGATCACCTATTGGGTAAGTCCGTTTGCTCCTGTGACGGTGAAAGCGCAACGCTTACTAATTGGGTAATGGATAAAATTTTAGGCAAACTATAACCCCAAAAAGCAAAAAAAGTATCATTCTTCTCCGCAGTTTACCGATACTGTAAAAAAATTAATAGGGATATTCCATTGTATATTGTTAGTTTTTTCTATCTTTGTATAAAGAAGGTGCGACAAGAAGTCGTACAAGTAATTGTTCAGCATAATGTCTGAACCTGTT
>ERZ1036407.57-NODE-57-length-126886-cov-37.433135_pt1 | contig 126886 bp, 122 predicted proteins | sample MGYA00514217_ERZ1036407 | MGnify/ENA primary metagenome ERZ1036407 (study PRJEB33795, sample SAMN09464943) | human gut metagenome | host: Homo sapiens | place: USA: Stanford, California | collected 2016-11 | study: EMG produced TPA metagenomics assembly of the... | reverse complement strand
TTTACGATCCAATTTTTTTCAAAAATTGCTTGACATTTATTAGCAAGTTTTAATTTTTCATACTCTCTGGAATAGCCTCAGGATAATCAAATATATTCCATTGTGCCTCTGCCTCTTTAAGCCTTTTATTTGCCAAGTCAAAATAATACCGGTTAATCTCAAACCCTACATACTCATAACCTCTGTTTCGGCAGGCCACCAAAGAGCTTGCGCTACCTACATGGGTATCAAGTATGGTATCACCTGCTTTTGCATACTTATCCAATAGCCACTCATATAGTGCAACCGGCTTCTGGTTCGGATGAATCCTATACTCCTTGTTATCCATATGCTCTTGCATCATTCCATGCCATCTATAACGATACTTTCTTACTGCTGTTTTAAAACTGGTCCATGCAAGCTCGCAATCCGCAAAATCATTGGCCCCATTGTCTTTATCCCATACAATCCAGCAATGGCTATCATACGGGATACGACTTATAAAATGGTTTGCGCCAAATATAATCTGATTCTTTGATACCCGGAATAGTTCATGGAAGTATTCTTTTGATGGAGGTTCTTTGTCATTACCCGTATAGGATTTGTAATCTTTTGCCTTAATCAGGTTACTGCGGGTGTGATTTTTCTCTCCGCTCTCGCCAATTCCATAGGGGGGATCTACTATAGCCAATCCAAAATATTTATCTGGATATTGCCCCATCCCTACCATGCAATCCATATTAAAGAAACCATGTTCAGACATCTTCTTTCTCCATGTAAATTTCAGTTTAACTATTCTTCTCTATGGCAAGTATTCGTCAATTTTTTGTATACATCTTCGTATAATTCCTGTTTGTCCCCATTATACGTATACTCAGCATAAATACCGTCTCCACTAACCGAAGTTGAAGCTAAACACTTGTAGTTCTGTAAAGTCTTGCAAGCCCATACAATATAAACGTCATCCAAATCAATGCGTGTGCCTTTTGTCTCCACGTCACAGTTATACCAATCTACAAGTTTTCTTTTGCATACACTTTCAAAATGTTTCATTCCTGTTATAATCATATTTCCTGCTTTCTCCGACACTTGGCAGTCGGCAGCCAAATGCTAATTCGAGACTATGGGAAGAAACTGAAACATCCACGCCTCATCCATGATAGACACAATGTTCCCATCCTCATTAACAGCCAAAATCTCAAGTATTTTAGGCTTAATAATAGTCTCTCTATTTTCCCACGTTCCTTCCGGCATCCTTACCTCCATAAGCGCCACTGCATTTAATACCTTGTCTCCGTGGATTACCTTAAATCTACTCAAATCAATTCCCATACGCTGTTCCTTCCTCCAGTTCTCCCGGAAATCCTAATTTAACGAATTAATAAACCTCTCTCGTCCTGCATTTCATCGTGTAATTTATATATTATTTCTGTGATTCCCTTTGATTCGCTGTCTGCATGAGCCTTAGAAATTCGCAATATATGAAGTTCGACAAGAAAAGCTAGTATCTGCTCGTCATCCGCACTCCATGTATTAGCTTTCTCTCTCCGGTCCTTCATATCACAAATTTTTTCAGCCAGGGCCGGAGTTGATAAAAGTGATTTCATACCATTCTCCTTTAAATGCTAATTTTAAAGCTTAAGCTTCGCTTGCCCTATCTCATAATTCATCCACAATGTTTCCACTCTAGGTATGCCTGCTTCTGCTTGCGTTTTCTTCTGCGCTTTCCGCCATCCAAGAAGATACTGGTTGTATAGGTCATTGTCATATCCAGATAGCAATACTTTCCCTGGATGTTCTGCGAGTAACTTTAGCAGTTCAATATGTTCTGCATCCCCCATCTCATACCGGTAAAGATAATTTTTCCGTGTTCCATGTAAATATGGTGGGTCAACATACATAAAGACATCTGGCGTATCATACCGTCTAATCAATTCCATTGCTGGTAGATTCTCAATCTGTGCATTCTTTAACCGTTCTCCAGCAGCCAATAACCTCTCCGGCAAGTTTCTCCATTCTTTTGTGGTATAAGGACTTTTGGATTGTTGACTACTCCTGAACCCGCTAACATAATAGTTACTGGCTCCATATCCCATCCAACATCGTACCGCAAACTTTCTGGCTTTCTCAATATCTGAATTCTCTGGATCATATTCACATGCCCGGTAATATTCGTCACGGCTATATGGTGTCATTTCCAGCTGGACAGCTAACTCATTCGGCCTTTCCCTGACTACCTTGAAATAGTTAACCACATTTCCGTCTAAGTCATTCAGTGTTTCAATTCTGGCCGGAACTTTATTAAAAAACACCGCCCCGCTACCGAAGTACGGTTCTAAATAAACGTCGTGCGATGGTATGTATTCACATATCCAGTTAGCAATACGGTTCTTGGCTCCTGGATATTTCAGTATACATTTCATGATTCACTCCTTTTCAAATAACGATATAGTGGATGTGCGCCAGACCGGAACCCCTGGCCGTATGGTCCTCCATTATCTCTCCATAGGCACATCCGCTGCTGGTCTTACTGGTTGTGCATACACCAGAGCCATGCCAGCTATCTTTACGCAGTCACGGTCCTGCGAATCAGGTACCGGTATGCGCTGCTGTGTTATAAGCTACGATTAAAAAATTGCCAGTACCGGCATTCCGGCTTCGGCTTATGCCCTAACAACGGCCCTGGCTGCCGTCCGTTTCTGGTAACGGCGCGCCCGTGTTCTCATATTCCATAAGCGTTTCCCGTAGGTCTGCCATTGCCCACATAAGGCGGTATACCAATGCAGTGCGACCATCTGGGTCATTGATACCATATTGCAGATTGTCCATGAGGATGTCAGACAATGCTTCATTGTCCTCCGGCAGTTCGCTTGCACCCTCTGCCTCGCTGAATTTGCGAATGAAGTCCCGCAGATCCATGTCCGAATCATAATCCCTGTACCATGCCCACCGGTCTTTTGCATACATGCAATTGTGTGCCAACTCTACCATGTTCATTTCACCGGCAGGCTTTTCTATTGTCGTTCTTTTCATCCCTCTGCCTCCATCCGAAAATAGTTAATATTCATCATCAACCAACATCTTACAATCTTCCCACTCGGCTCCACACCGGGCGCATACCATGAAATCCGGTTCGTCCGCATACGGAACCCCTCTTGTGCAATCGCAATACTTACATTCCCAGTGGGTATCTGACGGCTTTTTTATAAAGCCATTCTGTACGGCGCAACCCCGGCAAATATTCAGCTCGTTTCCATTCTTGTGATTTCTGATTTTTACTATCTTTGATGTATGGCAATCACACATATCGCATTTCATGATGTCTGTTTTCCTTTCTGGTTGTATGGACTATACTGGCAAGCAATAATTCCGGTGCATTTCCCGGTCTTTGTATCATATGCCATGCACACAGGCCAATAATCCTGTTTTGCCATTGGGCACATTTTCTGATTCCAAACCGCAATTTCTTCTTTTGTTTCCAGTATTAGTATTGATGCCTTTCTTAAATAATTGACTTCTCTGCATTTTTCAATATACAGTTCGTCTATTATCCGCATCTGCTGCGGTGTCAGTATGATATTTTCATAGTCTACATTTTTATTTTCCGCTGCTTTTTGTGGATAGGCCCCTTTCATCCTCTCTAACTGTCTGTTTAGCTTGTCCTCAATCTTTTCCTCCAGAACGTGCTCCCTAACCCCTAATAAAAGTTTGAGCTGCCATAACATGATTATGACATCCGCCATCTCGTCTATTATGCGTTCCTCTGCCGCTGCAATCTCCTTATCGTTTCCCCCGTATGCCGCTTTCCTCCACCTCTTGTTGATAGCCTGGATTAACTCAGCCGCCTCTTCCATGCATTGTCTGCTCTGCGCATCATATCCGTACATATTGGCTATCCACTCGATTTTTTTCCACGTTTCTATGTTGTTTTCCACAAAACACTGGTTTTTATTGCTTTCAATCCCCGACTCGTCATGTATGTTATTCACTTTTCCACTCCTTTATTATCATCATGTTTAAAAAATCGGCTAATTCCTTATCTCTGTTTGCCCATCTCATTTTCAAGGTGCATTTCATGCACCCTCTCATAAGCATTATTAAAAACACTTTATGAATCGGAATCATTTTGGGGGGAAATTTTATCTCGATTGCATATTGTCCCGTTTTATCATCAACGGTCATAAATACCCCTTCTATTCTCTCTTTTACTTTTAATTCCTCTGTTAAATCGGCTATCACTTTTTTCATCACAATCCCTCTTTAAAACTTTACGTACAAAGTGTGGGATATCTCTTTCATGATATGTCCTCCTTAATCTTCATCCATAGCATATTCCCGTTTCCTGCGCTTACAGTCCTCTAAAATGCGCTCCAGTAGTTCCAATTCCTCTCCTGACATAAAGGTATAATACTTCTCCAACATCTTAAGTGCATGAAGCCTTTTGGCGTAGCCCTTTTCATCCTCATTTGTGTCAGTATCCGACACATTCGGTTGCCTCTGCTGGTCCTCTATTTTCCGTACCTGTTTCTCCTGACTTGATGGTTGCTCTTTTTCCTGGTCTTGTTCGTCATCTGGATCCAGTTCTTCCTCCCGGCCCTCTGCTTCTTCTGCCTGTTGCTTGCGTTTTTCTTCGATAATCCGCTGTATCTCCTCGCTCCTAACATCTTCCCCACTTTCTATCCTGGAGACGACCTTTTTCTGACTTTCCGGATCTAACTGACTGGCGGCGTAGGCTGAGGTAATTCCCATTTCCCCGGTCTGGAGCTTTTCTTTTACCTCCTGTGTGGCATTGGCATTGATTGCATTAAGTTGCCCTATCTTTCCCGTGGATTCTCCCAATATTCCGGCTACATAGTCCCGGATGCGTTTTCCCTCGTCCAGAATGATAAGTTTTTCCTTCCTGGCTTGTGTCAGCACGTCCTTCCACTCTTGCGCCTGTATCATCAAATCATAATCAGACATTTTCCGGTTAAATGTATTCCCGCAAAGAAGTTCCATGCGAAACTGCGTTTCAGTCATATCCTTATACCGGCACGGGACCTTTTTATACTCTTCGTTCCCTTCCCCTACCAGGATGCCTATGGCCCGCAACCTCCTATGCCCAGATATCAGACGATACCCATTCCCGGCCCCGTCGTCCACCCGGCCCACAACAAGAGGCTCCTGGATACCTCCCGTCAGCAATATTCCTGTTGCGAGTTCCTGTATTTCCTCTATGCTGTATTTATTGTGGTCAGTGACTATGATATCTTGATAATCTATTATGATATCTTTGTATTCCTCTGCCCGGTTCGCCTCTGCCAGTGTGGCGGAATTTAGGGTGTTCAAAATATTGAATCCCATCATTTTCTTTCCCTCCCCATATACTCCTCCACAAACTTTTTATAGTCCTGGGCGGCTCCGCTGCGTATGCAATATGTAATAAGTGACTGGTGCATAAATGTGGCATCCTTAGCCCGCTTAAAGTGTCGGATATGCCTTTCAAATACTGGCTGTCCACTTTTTTCCCGTAACCATTCCTCTGCCGCCACGCTGGTTTCCGTTTTTTCAAATCCAGTGATTAGACATCCGGCTAATTTAATATCTGGGTTGAAAATACGCATAGACATAATCTGTTCCACCAGCATGTCCAATCCATCCATGGAGTAATCATCCAAATGCAGGGGGATAATGATTTCCTGGGATGCCACCAGGGCATTGACCACATTAAGCCCTAAATCTGGCGGATTGTCGATAATGCAGTAATCAAATATGTCCCCTACTGAGTCCAGGGCCTCCTTGTATCTGTTATGTTGCTTACTGGCCCTGTCGTTTTGCAGGTCCAGCACGGCCTGTTCCATATAATAATTGCATGGGATTATGGAAAGGTTCTGATTCTCTGTCTGGACCATGTTCTTTCTGGCCTCCCTGGTCTTAATCATATCCGGCGCCCCCCGTAATGACTCCGGGTTATATAGCCGAAACAAGCGTGATGCATTTCCCTGCTTGTCATTATCCAGCAGCAGGACCTTTTTCTGATATCGGTCCGCTATCAGCTCCGCCATGCTCACTGCTGTTGTAGTCTTATGTACCCCGCCTTTGAGGTTTGCGATTGATATTGTTTTCATTTCCTTCCTCCTTATACGAATGGTAGTCCTTCGTCCTCTATTCCGTCAGGTATATTCATGAATCCGTCCCCCAGGTCCGTCCCCTGGGCCTGTCTGGTTTCCGGTGCATTGCTCCCCTTGCTATCTGCAAATTCCTGGTCTGTCAATATCACCTCTGTTGTATATACCTTCTTGCCCTCTTTGTTTACATAACTCCCTGTTTGAAGCCTGCCGGATACCAACACCCGCATCCCCTGGTGGAAATACGTTTCCGCAAACTCCGCCGCCCGGTCAAATGCAACACAATTGATAAAATCAGCCGCTTGTTGGTCCTGGTCCCTTTCCTTCTTTCCTCGCCTGTCCACTGCCAACGTATATCTGGCAATTGCCATTGACTTCTCTCCCTGCGTGTATCTCACATCCGGGTCCCTGGTGAGCCTGCCCATCAAAATGACTCTATTCATGTTTTCTTCCTTTCCGTCCAAATATGGCTTCGCATTCCGATATTATCCCGTCCTTGGTTATAATCCTGGTCTTATACCAATAATTCCACGACGAGTCCCGGTAAAAGAGATATATCCTATCATTCAATATCCTTTTGCCTATGTAGCATAGCCTCCCTGCATGTTTTGGTATGCTCTCTATGCTTCTGGCCATGTCCCAGGCCACACGAAGTTCTTCCATGGTGCCTCCACTTTTTCGATTGTGATAAGATTTTTTTTCTGTAAATTCATACTCAGTTCTCCGTTGTTAATGGTGCATATGCATTCATGCGCTCCATTCCAGTTGTACCTAATTGATTCCACTGTAATCTCCCGTCTCACAATCGGGCATTCCTTCCGGTTCATTACACCCGGACACATGTCCAGATTATCAAATTCCTCGCACCATATACATTGTGCCGGGCCGATGTAGGTTATTTTTCCACCAAGCAGCAAATCCGGCCTTTTAATTATCAGTTGCAAGCCAGATAAACCCCCATTCTGGTTCTCTTTGGCATCCGTCTGGCTCGTTGTCTGGATTTGGGTCAAGATAATTTTTCCCGAAAATCCGCATAAACTCCTCTCTTGTGTGTTCCCGCTCAAAAGCTGCTTGACCAATTTTGTGTAACGCTTCCATAATTTCTGCATCTTTGTGCACCGCATCCTTTCCTTCTGTGTGGCAATCTGGGCATAAATGGACCGTAAGGCCATACTGCTCAGAGTGTTCCCTATTTGGATTTCCACCAAAAATATGATGTTTATGTAATTTTCCTCCTCTGCCGCATATGTAACATACCTCTGCCGGCTCTTTCTCTATGATACTTTTGATTTTTTCTGTGGCCTCCGGTTCAGGATAATTGCCTCTGCCCACGTCATACTTGTTTCAAATGTTTTGCCGCAGGCTCCTATATACTCCAGCGTGACAATGTGCGGGTATTGTTTTAGTACCTTCATTTTGCCCACCTTTTCTTCATCGTCGCCTCTTCTTCTTGGGTACCTGCATCTCAGCTTATCTCCCGGCCATATCATCCGTTTGAATGCTTTTAATTCATTCTTTGTTATGGGCCCTCTCGTCGTATCTTCCATTCCAGTGTTTACTTGACTTTTACGCATGTTTTCCTCCCTATTTCGTGGTGGTAAATCTGGCGGAATGATTGGCAAGCAGCTTTCTAAGTTCCTGCCACTGCTCCTTATGTGGTATGGTGTCGCCTTTGGCGTTCTTCCATCCGCTTTGTTCCCAGTTGTCCACCCATCGGTTGATGATTGAGTTAACCACATATTCATTATCTGTATGTATATCCAGGATGCAGGAATAACGCAGCCGGTGCAGGGCGCTTATTAATGCTTGCAGAGCGTTCCCGTTTACCGTGCTCTTTCTGTCCTCTTCAATGTCTTTCCTGTACAGGTTTCCATTGCGGTCTAACGTTTCCATGCAACCCCAGTATTTACTTGCCGTTGCATGTACTTCGATTGTCACTTGTCTTTCACTCATATTCATCCTCCTCACCCCAATTGCTGCACGGCTCCCAGTCTTTGTCCGTAGGGTTAAGTTTAACCATTACATATCGCTGATATGGGTATCCCAGCTTGTCCTCTCCGTTGTATAAAGTATCCGGTATTATGTAGTATCCCGGCCTGGGCCGCGGAATCATCATCCATCCGTTTTTAGTGGTATTGATTCTGTGGCTTACGTTTGGCTCCTTAAGATTCCTGGAACATGAGTATCTTTGTTTTGTCGGGCTGTCCTCGTTTCTGAAGGTCTTATCCGTTTCCTTAACAAAGTAATCAGCCAGTTTTCTATATTCTCCCTCATCATAGAGAGGAACGTATTTCGGATGTCCTTTTGTGATACTGCCCCATATCCGGTTTACATACTGTAGGGATGTCTCTTTCCCATCATTAACGTTATTTATAATTATGTGGTGGTGGATTGCCTTGTTTAGGTATTCCGTTGCCTGGATGTACTTAAGTTCGAGGCCATGCTTTTTATATTCGTCCCTCAATTTCCGAAGGAATGTCTTTATATGCCCTCTGGCCTCTGCCGGTGTGGGCCTCTCACCTTTTGGGTATGTCAGGACTACGTGCCAGTCCCCAGGACGGAAATTAGCATTGACCTTTCTCATGAGCTTTCTGGCTGCTTGTCTCGCATTGGCCTCCCTTATCTCTTCCTTGGTCTTTTTCTTGACCGGTTGCCGCTGCTCTCCCTTCCTGCTCCCCCTGGGTATGCACTTTATAACCTCTATGGTGATACCCGCCTTATACTCTATCTGTTTATATCTGCGCATATGGAAGGCTCCCTGTCCTAAGTTTAATCCTTTTATCAAGCCATAAAACGTGCAAGAAAGCACGTATTTCCTTGACTTTTCAGCCCCTAACAGATATAATAAAAGACGAGTTTATTATTGGTCTGTTAGGGACCTTGCTCTTAACCTATTGCAGTAGAGTTAAGAGCTTTTTCCATTTTATGGGTATCATTGCGCCGCCTCCATTCCGGCTGCAAACCGCTGCAGCTCGTCATACAGGTTGTTGTATTTGGCCCATGTAATTGCATTGGACATACGGAGACCATTAAGATATCCCAGCCACATCATGGTTATGTAATCCCTCTGTTTCTCGTCTGGCGCTTCGCTTATAAGTTGCTTGTGATTCTGGATCCACTTTCTCAACATTTTTTCTTCCTCAGACATCCTTTTACCTCCTCTGCCGGATTTTAGCTTGTCCAAATAATTCCGGTCTTTTTACTGCTCGTCCCACAAGGCCGCCTTTAGGCGGTCTGAATGACTTCTATGTTTTGAATTGTTGTCAAAGGCTGATATATCAGCCGGTTTGCAATTGCTATCTGTTCCTCTGCTGGTAAGTCATCCAATCTTATTTTTTTGTTACCAATTTTTATCCTGTTGGTAAATGTCATTGTTGTTTCCCTGTTCTCAGATTTCATTCCACCACCTCCCTGGTAGATTCTATGTATTACGGGTTGTACTTGTTTCCTCTTTTCAATTTGCTTTTTCTCCCCCTCCGTTTTATACTGTACTTACAGGCCCCCGGCAGGGCTGAGTAAATAACATTGGAGGACTTATGATAAATACTGCTACATGGAATCAATGGGATGATATCCATTCCACTTCCGAACAACTTAAGCGTCAAAAAAAGGCTTGTGAAAAAGGGCTTTCTCCGCTTGAAATTAATGAATCTGATTGTAATGCTGTTTTCAAAGGGTCAAGCAGTAAATACACAACCACGCTCTCTAATTGTACTTGCAGAGATTTTGCCTTAAGAAAGCTCCCATGCAAGCATATGTACCGCTTGGCATATGAGTTGCACTTATTTAACCCGCCTTGCGAAGTAGCTAGTACAGATGTACCACAATTGAATAAGAATGAGGCCATGCAGATAATCAAATCTGTTTTGACTCCCGAAGAGCAACAGATATTTGGTTATTTTTGTTATCACTGTGGCAACAATAATGCCTCTGAAGAACTTTTTCCCATTGAGTTTGCAAACAAACTAATTGGAGCCAATCTGGCTTGTGAGGTAACTGATACTGCAAAGTTGCTTAAGCATTTGCATATTAGTAAAGTCAGAAAGTTTCTTCCTCCAGGAACAAAAAGCCCCAGAACTAAAGCTGAATTAATTGACATCGTAGCTCCAACTGTTAATAACAATGATATAATTTTCCCCGATGAAAAAAAATGTTTGACCTTACATCCTAGCGTTTCTCACCTTGGTCATACCATCCATAGACAAATCTGTATTATGTATCCTGACTCAGAACAAGAATACGTTTAGGTTTTAGAGTCAAAACAGATTTATGTAATATAAGCAATTTAAGGCTATCACGCAAATCAAGAGTATTTGTTTTGTAGTGATAGCCACTTTTTATGCCCTCTTTTTTAATCCGGTTGAATCATAAAGCTCATTTATTGAAACGCCTAATGCTTTTGCTATTATTATTACATCTGATGTTTTAATCAACCGTCTCCCGTTGAGCATGTCGCTAAAAGGTTGCTTTTTGAAACCTGCTTTACTAGCAACTGCGCATTGTTTTAACCCCCTTTCTTTAATGATTCTCTCAATATTATCTGCTACCGGAAAATTGAAGTTCGCAATATTCATTTAATCACCCTTTCTATGTTTTCGTTTTGCAACCTTTTTTCGTATTATAGTCTCATAACGCGCCTTTGTCAATACATATCATTAAAAAAATTCGCATTTTGCAACCTTTTTGTATTGACTAATCAATATTTACGTGATACCATACACTTACAGGAGGTTTGCATTATGAGTCTTAATGACAGAATTAAAGAAGCTAGGTTACGAAACGGAATGACACAAGAACAACTTGCGGATAAGATTGGTGTAGCTAAATCTACTTTGACCGGATATGAAAAGGGCAACCGTGAGCCTAACATTCCAACCTTAAGAAAAATTATGGATGCATTGCAGGTGGATGCGAATTATCTATATCAAGATGACATGGAGAGCTTATCTGAACTTGTTGTCTCTTTGGAGGAACGAGAGTTAATTATGAAATACCGTAATCTTGATAGCGTGGGCAAAAATCACGTCAATGTGATTCTTGCATGGGAGATGGAGCGAATTGAGCGCATCGAATCCTCTGAACCATCAATCTCCAAAGTTCCAACCCGTATTATCAGTTACTATCAACATCTGGCCTCTGCCGGAAGCGGCGAATATCTCTTTGACGATGTTCCCACCGATATGATTGAGGTGGTGGACAATGAGCTATCTGATAGGGCCGATTTTGTTATTGGTGTTAATGGAGATAGTATGGAGCCCACCTATTATGATGGCGATAAGGTATTTGTTAGGAAAACAGATTCCATTCCTATTGGTGGTATTGGAATTTTTACCCGTGGAAACGAGTGCTTTATTAAGGAGTTAGGAGTTAACCGTCTTATATCCCATAACAAGAAATATAATGACATACCTGCCAATGATGAAATAAAACTTGTTGGAGAAGTTCTTGGAAAGGTGGTGGAAGGATGAAATACAAAGAATTTTTAGAGTATTTGGAATCCAATCTGGAAGGGTATAATATTTTTATGAGAAAAGCCCGGCAGTTCCAGGGCCTCCAGAATGCTAAACGAAAAAAGAAGTGGTCTGACGAAAAAGTGGAAAAGGCTGCGTATGATATGTGGAGGATGTCCATGGAGCCTCTATATAACAATCTAAAACATGAAATTAATTCAGACTCCCGTCTTTCATGGATATCGTTTATTGAAAATCATGAAGTAATGGAAAATGTGAACGAAAGTATAAATGATATTGATTTCACCGGTGATGTGGCATAAGGAGGTTCTTATGGTTGATATCCAGCAATTTCTTAAAGAACGCGATGAAGCTATGTTTTCTCTTGATAAAAGTAAGATACTGGCCTATTGCCAAAAATATCAAGTTCCTCTCCCGAAAAGTGAGCTTGCCTTTTGGGCCGGGGTGCACAAATGTATATACTCCGTTCGTACTGCTACTCCTGAACAAAAAGAAAATTCAAAACAATGGCTCTTGCAACATGGTTTTTCGCTTGAAATAAAATAATGCGCATTATACACATTTTCTCTTGACTTTTATGCGCATAGTGTGTATAATGTAATTGTAAGGAGGTACAGAAGATGCGGGCCAGAGAATTAGAGAAAATGCTTCTGGAGGATGGCTGGTATGTGAAGAACCAGAAAGGTTCTCACAGACAGTATAAGCACCCTAGCAAGCCAGGAAAAGTTACAATTCCTTTTCACACCGGCGACGTTGACAAAGGGACCGCTGATTCAATCCTTAAACAGGCGGGGCTTAAATAGTCCCGCTCCTTACAATCATAAGATGGAGGTGATTGTTTTGAAACTTGTATATCCTGCTATTTTTACACCTTGTGAGGAGCTTTCCGGTTATACCGTTGAGGTCCCGGACCTCCCCGGCTGCGTGACTGAAGGTCGGAACCTTGTGGAAGCCATTGAGATGGGCGCCGATGCCGCCAGCGGATGGATATTGGACGAGATGGAGGATGGTAATAACTATCCGGCTCCAAGTGACTTTACTGCTGTCCCCTGCCCTGCCGGAAGTTTTGTAAACCTTTTGGTCCTCGATATGGATGCCTATACGGAAAAGTACGGCTCAAAGACCATTCGGAAAAATATAACCATCCCGGCATGGCTCAACACTTATGGAGAAAAAAAGAATCTTAATTTTTCCAAGGTCCTTCAAGACGCGCTTGTAGCTGCTGCCCGTTCAGAGCGGTAAAATAAGCAAAAAGCTCCCGTGCTGGTAACACGGAAGCCTTTGCATAGATTAACCCTTACTGGATGAACCAGAAATGATATAACCTATCCGAACAATAGAATTATATCATTCCTGGTACGTCCTGGCAAGGGGCGTATTTTTTATGCTCTTAAGTCATAGTATGAATAGGGTGATATAATGAAAAAGAAAATATTAATGGCTGCACTGTATATTCGTGTCAGCACCGAAAAGCAAGAAGAATTGTCTCCAGATTCTCAAAAGCGTCTGCTTTTGGATTATGCAAAATCTCATGATATGATTGTTTCTGAAAAACATATTTACATCGAGAATGGTATTTCTGGACGTAAGGCAGATAAACGGCCAAAATTCCAGCAAATGATTGCAACGGCAAAATCATCCGACCATCCATTTGATGTAATATTGCTATGGAAATTCTCACGTTTTGCACGTAACCAGGAGGAAAGCATTGTATATAAATCAATGCTGCGAAATAAGTACAGCGTGGATGTGGTCAGCATATCGGAGCCATTGGTTGACGGACCGTTTGGAAGTTTGATAGAACGTATCATTGAATGGATGGACGAATTCTATTCTATTCGGTTATCTGGTGATGTAACCAGGGGTATGACCCAAAAAGCCTTAAACGGGGGCTATCAATGCCGCCCACCTCTTGGATATAGGATACCTTATCATAAGGCCACTCCTGAGATTGTCCCGGATGAAGCAAAAATAGTTCGGTTGATTTTTGAAAAATACGTATACGAAAATATGAGTATTTTTGCTATTGTCAAACATTTAAACAGTTTAGGCCATAAGACAAGCCATGGTAAACCTTTTGAAAAACGGTCAATCGAGTATATCCTTCAAAATCCCGGATATGCCGGTGATATCCGTTGGAATCGTACTATCAATGAGACAAACGAGATTAGGGACCCTTCTGAGTGGATCATACGGCCCGGCCATCATCCCGCCATCATTGAAAAAGAATTATTTGAAAAGGCCCAAGAACGATATCATTCGGAGTATAAGCGTCGCAATGCAAAGCCCTCTGAAATCTCTAAACATTGGCTGTCTGGCCTCCTTAAATGCTCCAAGTGTGGTCGTTCTCTTTCCTCTTGCGTCGTGCACCGCAAGACTTTGCCGGATTCGTTCTATTTTCAGTGCTATGGTTATCTTAAGGGGAAGTGTAATAATGACTGTTACGTGAGGGAGGAGGAAATAGGCCCAACTGTAATCAAGGCATTGGAGGAAGCCCTACGAAAAGGCACAGTCAGCTATACCATTAAAAAATCTTATCAAAATCAAAGTCGCGGGAGTGAGTTGGAAGTATTATATAAAAACCTTGACCGCTTATCATTCAAAGAGGAGAGGGCCAAAGAGGCTTATATAGACGGTATCGACACCAAAGAGGAGTATAAAGCCAATAAGTTAAGGCTCCAGAAAGAACGGCAGGAATTGCAGGAAATGATTGATACGATTGAACATAATAGCTCCGATACTGTTTCAAATGATTCCCGAATGTTAAGCAGTATCTCTAACGTTTTGGATATCGTTCAATCTGATAAATTTACTATGCAAGAAAAAAATGCTGCGCTAAAAAGCATTGTTGACCAAATCACATATGATAAAAAAATAAATCATATAGACGTCGATTATTACTTGATAGAAACCCCGGAAGCCTTATAAAACAAGGCCATCCGGGGCTTTTTAAATAATGTATACGCTCTTGCCATTTGGTCATCCAGTTCGGACACTGGACCTGGCGCCCGTCACAGTACTGGGTCAGGATAGGCTGTCTCACACCCGGACGGGACAGGTAGTTATCAAATATCTCATCCACGATCAGGCTGATGCTCTCGAATATATTCCTTCCATATATCCACTTGTGGTCAAAGGCAGTGGAGGACGTGATGGTGAAATCATAGCCCTGGTTCCTGTACCACTCAGTGTATACCCGGTTCAGGGTAAAGGACATGATTGCCAGCACATTGGCTGTTATGGTGGCCCTGGGCCAGGTGGAATATATTTCGCTGGATGCCACATTTTTTATGTAGTCCCTGTAGGGCACATAATAGTCCTTGGCCGTACTGTCCGTTGGTACCCCGTCATGGACCACCACGGTCTGAGGCACTACCACCCGGCTGAGTACGATTTCCCCGCTCTCGTTCACTGGTTTTATCTCTGGTTCCGCTATCTTTGGGGGGTAATTCCCGTACAGTGTATGATCCGGTATCACCACCGGGTCTTCGGGAGGTGTCTCCCCGCCAACCGGTGTCATGACTGCCGGCTGTATGGCCGTGGCCTGGGCCAGTATCTCGGTGCCTGATATGGCCAGAGGCTCAAAGCCCTCTGCCTCCACCATCAGGTTATATTCTGAATAGGGCTGGATAATGCTTGGTTCCAGACTGTATTCCACAGGGGGCGCCGGAAGCTGCACCTGCTCTGTCTGGCCTGAACTGTTGGTGGTCAGCTGCTCCACCGTGCGGTCCGGTTCTCCTTTATAGCTGATAGTGACCCTGGCGTTCTGTATGGGAAAATTATTCTGTATGTTGATTACGTTAATCTGCAGCAGTCCACTGGATGTCCGTTCTGGATTGGTTGCCATGTAATACCTCGCAGTTTCTTTTCATTACCTAAATATAATACTGCCCAGCCTATTATATGCATGTATTTTCCCCTAAACCTGAAAAGTGCAGCTTAGGGGCAGGTACCGGCACGCTACAGCTCATATTCCTTAATCCGCAAATAGGCACGTATGGCTTCCATGGCCCCCTCTGTTCCCAGGGATGCCGTGTTCAGCATCAGGTCGTAGTTCTCCACATTCTCCCAGTCGCGTCCTGTGTAGTACCGGTGGTAATCCCTCCGCTCCCTGTCAATGCGCTTGATGTTCTTCCTGATATCCCTGGGCTCATAATAGCCCAGATCGCTGATTCGCTTTTCCCTGTATTCCAAATCCGCGTACAGGAATACTCTTACCAGACCTTCCGCGCCCTCCAGCACATAGTCGGCACAGCGTCCCATGATAACACAGCTCTCCTCCGCCGCCAGCTTTCGTATAACCTCGGACTGGAACCGGAACAGATTGTCCGCCGACACCAGGTCGGAGCCAAAGGAAGGACTTCCCTTTTCCGGGGTCAGGCTCTTGACAATCTTATACAAAAGCTTGTTTCCCGCCTTCTCGTCTGCCAGATAGTAATAGCTCTCCTTGATGCCGCTTTGGTCTGAATTCATGCGCAGGATATTCTTGTCATAGAAATGGATTCCCAGTTCCTTGGCCAGCCTGGCGCCGATTTCACTGCCGCCGCTGCCGTACTGTCTGCCAATGGTCACAATGAGTTTCTTTCCTTCCTTCATACGCCCATCCTCCTGTTCTGACAGCGCAGGCCCACGCCTGCTTCCATGGTTTGCTTTCATGGTTTCATTATAGCACAATGTGACCTGAGATTTAACCGTTATTCCAAAAATCCTTCTTGACATACCGCTGCACAGTGCTTATAATAACACTCAATTGAATAATATCTTCAGGGCAGGGTGCAATTCCCTACCGGTGGTACAGCCCACGAGCCGCAAGGCATGATTCGGTGAAACTCCGAAGCCGACAGTACAGTCTGGATGAAAGAAGATGGAACGATGACATGGACGCGCTTATGCGCTTTTTGTGGCTGGTTGAAAGTGCCCTGGAATGAACTATCATTCCAGGGCTTTTGTGTACCTGCCCTCCCCCCATGTCCTCCATAAGGCACAGAAACTGTGCCTTGGGGTTTTATATTTTCTGCCTTGAACGATACCGGTTCAAGGCATTTTTTATAGCTGTTTTTACAGCTGTGAACCAGAGGACAGGCCATGGCTGCGCCATGGGTGTCCCATCATTTGTAAAGGAGGCACCGCATTGAACGATTCTGATTACATGTCCATCGCACTGAAACTGGCCAGAAAGGGCTGCAAAAAGGTCAGCCCCAATCCCATGGCAGGTGCTGTCATTGTCAGGGAGGGCCGTATCATCGGACAGGGCAGCCACCTTTATTTCGGCGGTCCCCATGCAGAGCGGAATGCCCTTGCATCCCTGACCGAATCTCCCAGGGGTGCAACCCTGTATGTAACCCTGGAGCCCTGCTGCCATCACGGCAAGACCCCGCCCTGCACGGATGCCATCATAGAAAGCGGCATCCGCCGGGTTGTCATAGGCACAAGGGATCCCAATCCCATGGTATCCGGCAAGGGCACCAAAATCTTAATAACCAACGGCATTGAAGTGACAGAAGGTATCCTGGAAGAAGAATGCAGGGAACTCAACCACGTATTCTTCCACTACATAAAGACCGGCCGGCCCCTTGTTATCATGAAATATGCCATGACACTGGACGGCAAGACAGCCACCTTTGCCGGGCATTCCCGATGGATTACCGGGGAGAGAGCGCGCCGAAGGGTCCATGAGGACAGAAGCAGGTATTCTGCTGTCATGTGCGGTGTGGGAACCATACTGGCCGATGATTCCCTGCTTACATGCCGTCTCCCGGATACCAGGAATCCGGTGCGGATTATCTGCGATTCGCAGCTTCGCACACCGCCGGATTCCCAGGTTGCTGCCACCTGCTCCCAGGCCAGGACCATACTGGCCACCTGCTGTCCTGACAGAAAAGCATGGCTTCCCTATGAAGAAAAAGGCTGTGAAATCCTCCTCCTTCCGCCCCGTGAGGGACGCGTGGATCTGAATGCCCTCACAGAACGCCTGGGACAGATGGGCATTGACAGCGTCCTGCTGGAAGGCGGTTCCACCCTCAACTGGTCCGCCCTGAACCAGGGAATCGTAAACAGGGTGCAGGCCTATATATCCCCCGGACTCTTTGGAGGCGCAACCGCCAAAACGCCTGTGGGAGGCAGAGGGGCGGAATTCCCATACCAGGGCTTTTCCCTGGGAAAGACCAAAATCACGGTCCTGGACCAGGACATTCTTATCGAAGGGGAGTTGATGCCATGTTCACAGGAATCATAGAGGAAACCGGAATTCTGATGTCTGTCAAGGGCGGTTTATCCGGTTCCCGCCTGGCCGTCAAAGCAGACAGAGTCCTGGAGGACATCCAAAAAGGAGACAGCATTGCCGTCAACGGCGTCTGCCTTACCGCGGCTTCCTTTGATTCCGGCTGTTTTTATGCGGATGTAATGCCTGAAACCCTGAAGCGGTCCAGTCTCGCCCGTCTGCCCGTGGGAAGTCCCCTTAACCTGGAACGGGCCATGATGGCAGGCGGCAGGTTCGGCGGACATATTGTGTCCGGCCATATTGACGGCACCGGGACCATTGTGAGTATTGTCCGGGACGGCAACGCCCTGTGGTACACCGTCCGCTCTGACCCGTTTATCCTGCGCCGCATCATCGAAAAGGGTTCCATTGCCGTAGACGGAGTCAGCCTGACGGTTGCCCGGGTAAGGGATCAGGATTTTTGCGTATCCCTGATTCCCCATACAGCCTTCTGTACCACTCTGGGAACCCTGAAACCAGGCTGCGTGGTCAATCTGGAAAACGACTGTGTGGGGAAATATATCGAAAAATTCATAAAAATCCCCCCGCCATTCCACTGCACAGAAGGGGCGGACAGCAAAAGCACGGGGACCGGCAGCCCAATCACGCCGGAACTGCTCAAACAATATGGATTTTAAGCGGTTCCAGTACCGGACAGCAAATAAACGAATCATTAAAAACTAGGAGGATTTATCGAACCATGGAAGAATTCAACACCATAAAAGGATTCAGCACCATAGAAGAAGTACTGGACGAACTGCGCCAGGGAAAAATCGTACTGGTGACAGACGATGAAAACAGGGAAAATGAGGGCGATTTTATCTGCGCCGCCCAACATGCAACCACAGAAAACGTGAATTTCATGGCAGTGCACGGCAAAGGCCTTATCTGCATGCCCATGAGCATGGAACTGTGTACAAGGCTTAAGCTTCCCCAGATGGTATCCCACAATTCCGACAACCACGAGACAGCCTTTACTGTTTCCATTGACCACATAAGTACCTCCACCGGCATTTCCGCGGCCGAACGGGGTGTAACGGCCCGACAGTGTGTAAATGCCCGGTCCCGGCCTGAGGATTTCCGGCGTCCCGGCCACATGTTTCCGCTGGCAGCCAGAAAAAACGGAGTGCTGGAACGGGCCGGACATACCGAAGCCACCGTTGACCTGATGCGCCTGGCTGGTCTCAGTGAATGCGGGCTCTGCTGTGAAATCATGAAGGAGGACGGAACCATGATGCGGACCCCCCAGCTCCTTAAGCTGGCCGGACAATGGAATATGAAAATCACCACCATCAAGGCCCTCCGGGATTACCGAAAACAGCACGATACACTGGTGGAACGCGCTGCCGTCACCCATATGCCAACCCGTTACGGCACCTTTAAGGCTTACGGCTACAGGAACCTGCTGAACGGGGAACATCATGTGGCCTTGGTAAAAGGAGAAATCGGGGACGGCAGGGACTTGTTATGCCGGGTCCACTCGGAATGCCTGACCGGCGACGCCTTTGGCTCCCTGCGCTGCGACTGCGGACAGCAGTTTGCCGCTGCCATGGCCCGGATTGAGCAGGAAGGCAGGGGAGTTCTCCTCTACATGCGCCAGGAAGGCAGGGGGATCGGGCTTCTCAATAAGCTCCGGGCCTATGAACTGCAGGACCAGGGCATGGATACCCTGGAAGCCAATCTGGCTCTGGGTTTCCCGGGGGATTTGAGGGAATATTTCATAGGAGCACAGATATTAAGGGACCTGGGGGCCAGAAGCCTGCGGCTTCTGACCAATAACCCGGATAAGGTATATCAGCTCTCGGGGTTTGGCCTGGAAATCAAAGAACGGGTGCCTATCCGGATGGCGCCAACGGTTCATGATCTGTTCTATCTAAAGACAAAGGAGCAGCGCATGGGACATTTGATGCATTATTAAAAACCTGATTCAATATTAAGAAACTCATTATTAAGAAACAACCATCTATCCAGAATAGGAGAATCCGCCATGTATATATTAGAAGGAAAACTTGTTCCTAAAAAAATAAGGGTAGGCATTGTCGCCTCCCGTTTCAACGAATTCATTACCTCCAGGCTTCTGTCCGGCGCCCTGGACTGTCTGCGGCGCCATGAAGTGCCGGAGGACGATATCACCGTGGCCTGGGTTCCGGGCGCCTTTGAGATACCGCTCATCGCCTCCCGCATGGCTGCCAGCAGACGGTATGACGCTGTCATATGCCTGGGCGCCGTAATCCGGGGCAGCACCAGCCACTACGACTATGTGTGCAGCGAGGTCTCCAAGGGCATCGCCCAGACCTCCCTTGCCGCCAAAATCCCGGTCATGTTCGGCGTGCTGACCACGGAGAACATTGAACAGGCCATTGAACGCGCCGGAACAAAAGCAGGCAACAAGGGCTATGACTGCGCTGCGGGAGCCATCGAGATGGTAAATCTGATACATGAACTGGACAAAGGGACGGCGAATGGCTGCCTATCCGTCACACCCTCTGCCCAGGACGGACCTTACCGCCCATAGCACGCTGCTTACAAATGCTTCTTCAGCTCATCCAGCACAGCCTCCATGTCCAGGGGCTTCACCAGATAACCGTTCATGCCTGCCTCATAGGCCCTGGCCTTATCCTCCTCAAAGGCATTGGCCGTCATGGCCAGTATGGGGACGCTGCCCGTACCCTCAACCTCCATGGCGCGGATGGCCCTGGTGGCCTCCAGTCCGTCCATCCGGGGCATGCGTATATCCATGAGCACAGCGGAAAAATATCCGGCCCCTCTGGACCTATACAGATCCGCTGCCTCCTGGCCGTCCTCTGCTGTTTCCACCTCCATGCCCCGCATCTCCAGAAGGGTTCTGGCAATCTCACGGTTCAGCTCGTTGTCATCTGCCAGCAGCACCCGGCAGCCTGAAAAGTCCTCCCGCTCCTTTTCAGCACCCTTTTCTTCTGATCGGTTCACTGCCCGGGCAAAAGCATCGTATATGGTGCTTCCAAACAACGGCTTTGATATAAAACAGTTTACCCCCGCACTTCTGGCCTCATCCTCGATGCGGCTCCAGTCGTAGGCGGATATCATGATAATGGTGGTATCCGGCCCAACCAGGGCCCGGATGCGCCTGGCTGTTTCCACGCCGTCCATGTCAGGCATCTTCCAGTCAATCATGGCAATGTCAAAGTGCCTGCCCTCTTCCAGCAGACGCCGCACCTCCTCCACGGCCCTGAACCCGGAATCCACCCAGAGGGAGCGAGCCCCTGCCTTCTCCAGGATGGATGTGGCCTGGCTGCCCACCAGCGGGTCGTCATCTGCCACCAGCACGGCCAGTCCCTGCAGCAGCTCACGTTTCTTTCTCTGGTTCTCCACCTCCTGGTCATCCTCCGCCAGCTTAAAGGGCAGAATAACTGTGAACACAGAGCCTTTTTCCCTCTCACTTTCCACCTCGATGCTGCCGCCCATGAGCTGGACCAGATTATATACAATGGAAAGGCCCAGACCGCTTCCAACGTTGTTGCGGGCTGTTTCCGGCGCCTCCTGTTCAAACGGCATGAACAGGCGGCTTCGGAACTCCCTGGACATCCCGATTCCTGTATCCTTCACCTGGAACCGCAGATAGGAAAATCCGTTGGTCCGTTTCTGCTCCTCAATCTGAATCTGAATCCTTCCTCCTGCCCGTGTGAATTTAAGCGCATTGGACAGCAGGTTCATGAGAATCTGTTTCAGGCGCAGCGGATCCCCGATGTAAAACTGCTCCAAAGGCTCGCTGTGGTAAATCACATACTCGATCTGCCGCTCCTCCGCCTGGGGATATATAATCTGATTCACCTCGTCCATCAGCTCCGTAAAATCAAAGTATTCGTGGGCCAGCTCCATTTTCCCGGTCTCAATCTTAGACATATCCAGGATATCATTAATCAGGGAGAGCAGGTACCTGGAGGAGGCGTCAATTTTGCAGAAGCAATCCTGGACGCTTCTTCTGTCATCTAACTTCAGCTGCCCGATGGTGCTCATACCCACAATGGCGTTCATGGGAGTGCGGATGTCGTGGCTCATTCTGGACAGAAAATCTGATTTAGCCTGGTTTGCAGCCTTGGCCGATGCCAGGGCATCCCGCAGCAGCTGCTCCTGCCGGGCCTGCTCCGCCCTCTGGCTGTCCAGCACCTTCAGCAGTTCAATGGCCAGCACATCGTCGTTAAAGGGATTTTCCACATAAATAATCTGCACAGACAGCCAGTGGTACCTGCCGTCCTTTCCCGTCTTCTGATACTCCATGTAGATATCCCGTTCTCCGGCGGCAAATCTGGCCAGGATGTTTTCTCTGGCAAAAACCGTTTCAAAATCCTCCCGATAGGAGGGATATACCTCTGGTACGCTCTCCTTTATCATCTCCGTGTAGCTTCCGCACCGTCCGGACAGACAAGCGTCCTGGTCCTCTATAAAACAATTATACGTATCCTTTGTCAGGTTCAGGCTCATAATAAGGGGATAGGCCGTGCAGATAGCCGCCCTGAGAGAACGGTTCTCTATAAGCTGCTGCCTTTCCTGCTCCAGCTCCAGCTGCTTTATATCCGTCACATCTGTAAAAACAGCCTGTATGACCTCCTGGCCATCCGCATTGACAATACGGCCCATGATGACGCTGATCCATATCTGCTTCCCATCTCTGCTGAAGGTATGGCGTATATAGGATGCCGTATCCCCATTCAGCGCCAGTCTGCCTATGATGCCCTCAATCCACTCCTTATCCTCATCCAGGACCATCTGAAAGGGATTCTTAACCTCACGCCTGTATTCCTCCTCGGAACCATATCCGTAAAGCTCCCACCCCATCCGGTTCACATTTACAATCCTGTGTCCTTCCCCTCTCTCAAACTGTATGATGCCGCAGGGCACCGAGTTATACAGCTGGCTTAGGAACCGGGCCTGCTGCATGTATTTCTGCTCACGGCGGCGCAGCTCCCCCTCCAGCTCCAGGTAAGTACGTTTTCCTGACTCCGCCGGAAACAGTTCATTCTCTTTTATTTCACCAAACGGCATGGAATTGTGGATGTGAATGGTCTCCAGTTCCTCCCCCTTTTCCCGGAAGATAAAGGTGATTCTCTGCTGTATCCTGATATAGACGCCTGTTCCCTCTCTGGATTCAAGCTCGCTGACACCCTCGCAGAGCCACAGGCCGGCTCCCATCTCCATGACTTCGTACTGCTCATCAAACATATTGCAGGAAGACAGCTCATCCTTCCCCTCCCTGAACCAGGCTGCCACGGCGTCACGGCCCTCTGCCTTCTGCCTCTTTCCGCCGCCCAGCCATATGATATCATCCGCAAATGTGGATATGAGAAATTCCACATCATTCTCACAGAAATACGAAGAAAGAATGCGCCTGGCAAACTCCCTTACTTCCTCTGCTGACCATTTTTTCATTTATATCCTCCCCTAATCTGATGCATCCGGCGTCCGGGACCGGCTGCGGCCCCATATGAAATTACCAAAAAAGCTGCCCGCTGATCAAGAATGACCCGAAGGGCAGCAACGTTCACTCTAATTTATGATCCTATAGCAAATCCGAATAAAATGCAAATCCATTCTTACCTTTTCGCTTCACCGCATATGCCGCCTTATCCGCTTTCTCCACCAGGGCGGCAATATCGTTCCCATCCGCCGGATACATGGATATGCCGATGCTGCATGTAACGGAAAAGTCATTGAAATCCCGGTCCATTACACTGTGGACAGAGGAACATATCCTCTGGACACACTGGCGCACGCCGGCCGGTGAGCTGACCGGATGGAGCAGGGCAATGAACTCGTCCCCTCCAACGCGCCCGCTCAGGTCCGACGCCCTCAGTGTTTTCTTAAGGACTCCCGCCACCTCCTGAAGCAGCAAATCCCCCTTGATATGGCCCAGGGTATCATTAATCACCTTAAAATTATCCAAATCCATAAACAGGACCGCGGCTATTCCATCCTCCCCTTCCAGACGTTCCGCAATCATCTCTTTCACCGCCTGGTTATAAAGGCCCGTGAGAGGGTCGGTCTGAGCCTGCATAAGAGCCCTCTGAAGCAGCTTGTTCTGACGCTTCTGTTCCAGATAAATGTCCGTGACATCGGTCCTTGTCATCAGCACCATCTGGTTCTCTTTATCATAATAAAGATACTGCAGCCTCTTGCGGGTATACCCCCGCTGAGAGTCCATAACGCCGCAGTAAAAACAGTGCTCCCCTGTCCGGTCCAGCTCCTCCAGCACGCGGCTTATGCGCATTTCATGGATTGCCAGCTCCTGATCCTCCGGTGCTATGTATTTCCTCACATATGTCTCAATGGCTCTCTCATAGTCATCACAGTGATCGGGCGGAAGAAGCGTACCGTCCCCTTTGCTGCTGAACATGACATAGCTGTTATTCCTGGCATTGAGATAAATGAAATAATCGCAGTGGCTGTATACATACCGCTCCACAATTCCCTTTAAGAGGTGCTGCTCGCTGGTATCCCGCATGGCCAGATATACCTTGTCCGGCATATCCTCCCGCCTGAACAGCATGGCGTTTACCTCTGCCCACCTGAAGGTTTCCCCGTCCGCGGAATACCGGACCTCCAGGGACATGCTCTTCTGCCCATTCCCCCATACTTCCCGCATATGCTTAAGGGAAAAGGTTCCTGCAAATATATCCCTGTCCCCGTGATAAATGACGTTGCTGCATAAATATCCCACCATCCTCCCCCACTTAAAGGAGCGCAGGGCCATGTCCGGCATGGGGATACACTGAATAATGGTCCCGATTCCCAGGTCCAGGTCCAGCTCAGCAATCCCTATATAGGCATCCAGGAACACACCAAACAAATCACGGTTCATCTGCATAAGCCTGGCCGCATTCCGGCTTTCAATATCCACAGTATAAAACAGGGCCTTATCCCTGCCGCAGGCATCACATGAAAAAAGGGTTCCCCTGACCCAGCGTTCACGTCCTCCCGGCTGCATCCTCCGGAATTCCCCCTGTTTTCCGATTTTATGGGAACATACCTCATCCAGGCTCTGACGGCTGAACAGTGCCAGAAAACCAGCCCTGTCCTCCTCACAGACAAATAATTCTGCCGCTGCCCGGACATCCATCCCGCCTGTTGCGCAAGCCGCAGCACCCTTTCCCGGAGTCAGGAAAATGGGCCTGAGAATCCTTTCTGCCACATCCACTTCAAAGAATTCATCGCAGGCATCCTTAAGGACAAATGCATATAGATCCATTTTCACCGGGTCCACTACCACATGGTTCATATTCATTCCCTCCCGGCGGCCGTGTGCACTGCCGTTTCTAACGTTCTGTAATGTATTATATGTATTTTATCATCATCCCCACCCTCCGTCAATGACCCGCCGGCACGGATTGGTTGAAAGAGGAACCGGACTTCAGGGACAAAAAAGATGTTTCCTCCAGGGAATCATGCCCGGCGGAAACATCCTGTTTCGCATACGCTGCTTCATTATATGTTGCTCTATTTAAATTCTTCCGCTGCCCATCTCCAGCAGCTTCGCGCTCCCGCTCTCAAGGGTGGCCCTAAGATTCAGAATGCGCTGGTTGGACGATCCCCGGAAGGGGAGGCTGATATCCTTAAGGGCCTCCACAAACCGCCCGTCCACCAGCACGTCAATCATGGACAGCATCCGGTCCGTATAGCCGCACCTGGCCCGGCTGTCCCTCAGAAGGTCCTGTTCCAGGGTATATCCCGTATAGCACCACAGGTTCTTCTGCGGATAGCGCTCCCTCACCTTTTCCAAAAAAGGCACCAGCGCCTTCTGGTTCTCCGGCTCAAAGGGCTCTCCCCCCAGAAGGGTGAGGCCCTCTATATAATCCGGCGCAAGGGCGTCCAGGATTTCCTCCTCCGTCTCCCCTGTAAAGGGTTTCCCGAAGCCGAAATCCCACGCCTCTTCGTTAAAACAGCCCGGACAGTGATGGGTACACCCTGACACAAACAGGGATACCCTCACGCCTATGCCGTTGGCAATATCGTTCTTCTTGATTGTACCGTAATTCATCTTATAAATGGAGCACCCTTTCCTTGATTTCCTGGGTCCTGCCCTGGTTCCAGAACTGAGTTCCGATGTAGCCGCAGGTTCTCCTGGCCACATTCAGCTTGTTCTCGTCCCGGTTGCCGCACTTGGGGCATTCCCATACCAGCTTGCCGCTCTCATCCGTCACGATCTGAATCTCGCCGTCAAATCCGCACTCCTGACAGAAATCGCTCTTGGTATTTAACTCTGCGTACATGATATTGTCGTAGATATACCGTATGATCCCCAGCACGGCCGGAATATTGTTCTGCATGTTGGGCACCTCCACGTAGCTGATGGCTCCGCCTGTGGATAGAGCCTGGAACTGCGACTCAAATTTCAGCTTTGAGAAGGCATCTATTTCCTCGGAAACATTTACATGATAGCTGTTGGTGATATAGCTTCTGTCCGTCACGCCCTCTATGATGCCGAAACGCTTCTGGAGGCATTTGGCAAACTTATAGGTAGTGCTCTCTATGGGCGATCCATAGATGCTGAACCCGATGTTAGTCTCATCCTTCCAGCGGTTGCAGGCCTTATTCATGTACTCCATGACCTCCAGGGCAAAGGGAGTAGTCTCCTGGTCGGTATGGGACTTTCCGGTCATGTACTTCACGCACTCATAGAGTCCCGCATATCCCAGGGAAATGGTGGAATAGCCTCCGTAAAGGAGCCTGTCAATGGTTTCGCCCTTCTTAAGCCTTGCCAGGGCGCCGTTCTGCCAGAGAATGGGCGCCGCATCGGACAGCGTGCCTCTCAGACGGTTGTGGCGGCACATCAGTGCCCGGTAGCAAAGATCCAGCCTCTCGTCAAAAATCTTCCAGAAAGCCTTCATGTCTCCGCCGGAGGACAGGGCCACATCCACCAGGTTAATGGTCACCACGCCCTGGTTGAAACGGCCGTAGAATTTATAATTTCCATTTTCATCCTTCCAGGGGCTTAAGGCGCTGCGGCATCCCATGACAGGGAAGCAGTTTCCTTCCTTTAATTCCATCATCTTCTTCTCGGAAATATAGTCGGGAACAAGGCGCTTGGCCGTACATTTGGCAGCCATCTCGGTCAGGTAATAATACTCGGTTCCCTCGTTGACATTGTCCTCCTCCAGCACATAAATCAGCTTGGGAAATGCCGGAGTAATCCACACACCCGACTCATTCTTCACCCCCTGGTAGCGCTGCTTCAGAGTCTCCTCGATAATCATGGCCAGGTCCTTTTTCTCCCGCTCGTTCTTAGCCTCATTCAGGTACATGAACACGGTCAGGAAGGGGGCCTGTCCGTTGGTGGTCATCAGCGTGATGACCTGATACTGGATGGTCTGGACACCCTTGGTAACCTCCTTGCGGAGCCTGTTTTCCACCACTTCATGTATGGCTTCCTCGGAAGGCATGCAGCCAAAGGTCTTAACCTCCTCCTGGACCTCCGCGTATATTTTCTTTCTGGATACGTCCACAAAGGGAGCCAGATGGGCCAGGCTGATGCTCTGCCCGCCGTACTGGTTGCTGGCTACCTGGGCGATAATCTGAGTGGCGATATTGCAGGCCGTGGAAAAGCTGTGGGGCTTCTCAATCCTGGTCTCGCTGATAACCGTGCCGTTCTGCAGCATGTCCTCCAGGTTCACCAGGTCGCAGTTGTGCATGTGCTGGGCAAAATAATCGGAGTCATGGAAATGGATGATGCCCTCCTTGTCAGCCTCCACGATGTCCTGGGGAAGGAGCATCCTCTTGGTCAGGTCCTTGCTGACCTCCCCGGCCATGTAATCCCTCTGCACACTGTTGACCGTTGGATTCTTGTTGGAATTCTCCTGCTTCACATCCTCATTATTGCACTCAATCAGGGAAAGAATGCGGTTATCCGTTGTATTGGCCTTGCGTATAAGGGAGCGCTGATAGCGGTATCTCACATAATCCTTTGCAAGCTCAAATGCGCCTGTAGACATGATCTGGTTCTCCACCATATCCTGGATCTCCTCAACGGACACAGCCCTGTTAAGCTTTACACACTTGTACTCCACATAATCCGCAATGTCCTTAATCTGCTCCAGACTCAGCTTGTTCTTACCGGCAGCCGTATTGGCCTTTGCCACAGCCACCACGATCTTATTGTTGTCAAAATCCTCTTCCGCGCCATTCCTCTTAATAATCTTCATCGTCACTACACTCCTTTTATCCAAATGCTCTCCCACGCTGCCTGTCTTCAGGTAAACGGTTTAAAGGCATCTTATCACAGAATACTGGAAAAATCTGTTGCTTGTGCAACAGTATAAGATTTTAGCACTAAATGTTGTGTTTTTCAAGAGGAAGTATACGATAAGATGTATTTCAGAAAAATAAGACAATTGGCTGAAATCCCGGCCGAACCTGGTGATATGTCTGACAGCAAAAAGGCGCCCAGGCAGTCACCTGCCTGGGATGTATTATACTGTTCCAGTATCTCAATCACCGCAGACCCCTCCGGCTCCCGCGCAGCTCTCCCGCTCCACCAGGTGGTGGGGAACAATGATTTTCGTTGCCACCAGCTCCGGATTTTCCACATGGCTTATCATCTGGGCGGCTGCCTCGATTCCCAGCTGGCAGGCATTCACATCCACGGATGTCAGGGGCGGAAAGGTGAGTCTGGCGAGAAGGGAATTGTTAAAGGACAGGATGGATACATCCCCCGGTATGGACAGCCCCAGACCAATACATGCCTTCTCCAGGGCCACTGCCAGTATGTCATCGCTGACCAGTACGGCCGTGGGTCTGTCCTCCCTTGCGAACAGGGCCGCCAGGGCCTGGTCCTGCTCCTCCGGCACAGAAGGCACCTCCACACACAGCTGGCCGTCAAAAGGAATACCCCGCTCTGCCAGGGCCAGCATATACCCCATTTTCCTGTCGTGGTTATAAAGAAGAGAATGGTCCCCTGACAGGCAGGCAATCCTTACATGGCCCAGATTTAACAGGTACTCCGCCGCCTCCCTGCCCGCAAGCACATTGTCGTTATCCACATAGATGGTCTGGTTCACATTCCGGCACGCTTTTCCAATGAGCACATACAGCAATCCCTCTTCATAGAGATAATCCAGAACCGGGTCCTGCTCCCTGGAGTAGAGCACGATAAACCCCTCTGCCAGCCCGGTTCTCGCCATGGTCTTTATGGCCTGGAGGATCTCATCCTCATTCTGTCCTGTAATCACGGTATTGATGTACTGCTTCTGGTTGCAGTACTGGCTGATTCCCCGTATCATCTCCAGATAGAATGGATTCTGGTAAGCCTCCCACTCCGACGGTGGCAGAATGATTCCCACGGTGCGGGAATTCTGGGTCGCCAGACTGCTGGCCTGAAAATTCGGTTCATAGCCCAGCTTCGCCATGGCCTGCCTGACCTTTTCCTTGGTCTGGCGGCTGATAGAGGGATGGTCCTTGCATGTACGGCTTACGGTGGACGGCGACACCCCTGCAAGGGCAGCCACGTCTTTGATTGTAACAGGCATAAACAGCCTCCTTAATATGCGTCTCATTTTCATCGTCATGGGATATATATGAACCTATGGTCCGGATCCGCTGTCATGCTCCTTCCACCAGATCCATCACCGCAGTTCATACACGCCCTTCCTATATTGTAAAGTTTAATGCAATTTTTGTCAACTTGTTTGCGCTCTGTTTGCGCAATCTTCCCCTGCCTTTTTGCATTCCGCTCCGGAAAAATTGCACAAATACCTGAGCGTATTTTTGTCCAAAACGTAGAAAACACAGGATTTTGAAAATATCTATTGCATTCTTCATGCAGCCAGACTATATTTAATGCAAGCGGTTGCGCAAACAGTGCAACAATCAAACTCAGGAGGTTACATATGAACAAGAACACTGACGGCTGTATTGGAATCAGGATTCTCTCCCCTTTAACCGGAACAGCGGTCCCTTTGGAGGAAGTGCCGGACCCTGTATTCTCACAGAAAATCATAGGAGACGGCGTTGCTATCCTGCCCCGGGACGGCAATCTGGTCAGTCCCATTGACGGGGAGGTGGTTTCCATAGCAGAGACCCTCCATGCCTATGGCCTGCGTTCCGAGGACGGCATCGAGGTCATGGTCCACTTCGGTCTGGAGACCGTGGCCTTAAAGGGAGAATGCTTCCAGTGCTGTGTAAAGATCGGAGATAAGGTGAAGGCCGGCAGCCTTCTGGCAAAGGCTGACTTAAAAGCCCTTGAAGAAAAACAGGTCAACACCATCACGCCTGTCCTTATCTGCGGCGGAATGGAAGGCCGTTCCATGAATGCCTTCACAGGTCCTGTAAAGGCAGGAGCAGATACCGTGATAACGGTTTTAGACCATTGCCCGCCGGACGCAGCCGAAGAAGCTGATGCAGCTGATGCAGCCTCCCCCCATAATCCGGACACTGCCCCAGCTGCAAATACGTCTTCCCCCGCAGACGCTGCGGACAGGAAAGCCGGAAAGCCCAAAAAATCCCTGGTCAATTTTGACTTTCTCCAAAAGCTGGGCAAGGTCCTGATGACAGTCATTGCCGTCATGCCCGCAGCCGGACTGATGATCAGCGTAGGAAAGCTCATACAGATGGCCGGCGGGGATATGGGTGCTGTCCTTACAATCGGAAGCACCATGGAGACCATAGGCTGGGCCGTAATCAACAACCTGCACATCCTGTTCGCTGTTGCCATCGGCGGCTCCTGGGCAAAGGAACGGGCCGGCGGCGCTTTTGCGGCTGTCATTGCCTTTATACTCATCAATGTTATTACCGGCGCTCTCTTTGGTGTCAGCAGCGCCGACTTAAACGACCCTGCCGCCGTGACCCGGACCCTGCTGGGCCAGGAAATCCTGGTAAACGGATACTTCACCTCGGTCCTGGGAGCTCCCGCGCTGAACATGGGCGTGTTTGTGGGCATTATATCAGGCTTTGCAGGAGGAGTTATTTACAATAAATATTACAATTACAGGAAGCTGCCGGACGCCCTGGCCTTCTTTAACGGAAAACGCTTTGTCCCCATGGTAGTCATCCTCTGGTCCGTGATTATCTCACTGGTGCTGGCCATTGTCTGGCCTGTGGTTCAGACCGGCATCAACTCCTTCGGCGTGTGGATTGCCAACTCCTCCTCCACCTCGCCTGTGCTGGCCCCCTTTATCTACGGAACACTGGAAAGGCTTCTCCTCCCCTTCGGCCTGCACCATATGCTGACCATACCCATGAATTACACCTCCTTTGGAGGCACTTACACCATCCTCACAGGCGTCAACGCAGGTTCCCAGGTTTTTGGTCAGGATCCGCTGTGGCTGGCCTGGGCAACAGACCTTATCAACCTTAAGGACGCGGGAGACATGGCCGGGTACCAGAACCTGCTGGCCACCATCACCCCTGCCCGTTTCAAGGTAGGACAGATGATTGGCGCCACTGGCCTTCTTCTGGGCATTGCCCTGGCCATGTACCGCCGGGTGGACCCGGATAAGCGCCGCAATTACCGCTCCATGTTTATCTCCACTGTACTGGCCGTATTTCTCACAGGTGTCACAGAGCCTCTGGAATTCATGTTTATGTTCTGCGCCCTTCCGCTGTATCTGGTATACGCAGTGCTGCAGGGATGCGCTTTTGCCATGGCCGGCCTCATCCACCTCAGGCTTCATTCCTTTGGCAACCTGGAATTCCTGACCCGCGTTCCCATGTCCATCCGCGCAGGACTTGGCGGAGACCTGGTAAACTTCATCCTCTGTGTGGCTGTATTCTTTGCCGCAGGATACGCCATCGCCTATTTTATGATAGGAAGGTTCCATTTTGCCACCCCGGGCAGACTGGGCAACTATACCGACGACTCCGCCTCAGAGAACAGCCAGGGCCGGGCCGGTTCTCCATCATCCGGTGACAGCCAGGCCGGACGCATCATCTCCCTTCTGGGCGGCAGGGATAACATTGTCCTGGTGGACGCCTGCATGACCCGTCTGCGCGTCACGGTAAAGGACGTGGATAAGGTTGCCGGACTGCCCCAATGGAAGGCAGAGGGCGCCATGGGCCTGATTAAAAAGGACGGCGGCATCCAGGCCATCTACGGACCGAAAGCAGATGTGCTCAAATCTGATATCAATGATATACTGTAAGCAGGCCGCTGCCATCCACCGCAGCTGACTTCTGTAACTGAAAACCACCGGAGGCAGGTAATATGAAAATAATGACGCTTAACACACACAGTCTGGCGGAGCCGGAATATGAATCCAAGCTCGCCGCCTTTGCCGGATCCCTTGTCCAAATCAAACCGGATATCATAGCCCTCCAGGAGGTCAACCAGTCCAGGAGCGCTCCGCCCGCAGCCTCCGGCCGGCTGCGGGAATCCGGCTATGTTCCCTGCTGTGCCAAAGACTTAAGCACAGCCTCCCCCTGCGCCTCCCGGGCAGTCATCCGCGCAGACAACCACGCCCTTAACCTGGCGTTGCTCCTGGCCCGGGCCGGTGTTTCCTACCAGTGGACCTGGACCCCGGCCAAGATAGGATACGGGATATACGACGAGGGCCTGGCCGTCCTCAGCCGTTCCCCCATACTGGGGACCAGCCAGTTTTACATCACCGGCATCCGGGATTATGAAAACTGGAAAACCCGAAAAATACTTGGAATCAACACCCGGACAGAATACGGAAATGAATATTTTTACAGTGTCCACATGGGTTGGTGGGATGACAGCGAAGAACCCTTTGAGGGACAATGGAACCGCATAAGCAGCGGCCTGTCCCCCTTAGCAGAAGAACGTCTGTGGCTCATGGGGGATTTCAACTCACCGGCCCATATAACCGGCCAGGGACGGGACCTGATTCTGGCCTCAGGCTGGTTTGACGCATATGACCTGGCTGCTTCCAGGGATTCAGGCGTCACTGTGGCAAATGCCATTGACGGATGGCGGGAACAGGGAGAGATACCGGGAATGCGCATTGATTACATCTGGACCAGCCGCAGGGTGCCGGTTATTTCCTCCCGAACCATATACGACGGCACATCCTTTCCCGTTGTATCAGACCATTTTGGAATCATCACAGAATATTAAACAGGACAATGCCTGCAAAAAGGAGCATATAGATATGAAACGAGAAAGCGGAATCTTACTATCCATCACCAGCCTACCCTCCAGATACGGAATCGGCTGCTTTTCAAAGGAGGCCTACGAATTCGTGGACCGTTTAAAGGAGGCCGGCCAGTCCTACTGGCAGATTCTCCCCCTGGGGCCCACCAGTTACGGGGATTCCCCCTACCAGTCCTTTTCCACCTTTGCAGGCAATCCCTATTTCATAAGTCTGGAGGACCTTATACAGGAAGGCGTCCTTACAGAGGAAGAATGCAGCCGGGCCGACTTCGGTAGCCGGCCGGATTTTGTGGACTATGCAAAGGTCTACGAAGAGCGGTACCCCCTGCTGAGAAAAGCCTATGAGAGGAGCAGCATAAGCCTGGACCCGGAGTTTCGGAAATTCAGGGATGAAAACAGATGGTGGCTGGAGGATTACGCCCTTTTCATGGCAGTAAAGGCCCGGTTCAAAGGAACTGCCTGGACCCGGTGGGCACAGGACATCCGCCTGCGCTGGCAGAACGCCCTGGATTACTACCGGAGGGAGCTATACTACGACATAGAATTCCATCAATACCTTCAGTTCAAATTCAGCCAGCAGTGGAAAAAACTAAAATCCTATGCCAATGCCAACGGAATCCGCATCATAGGGGACATTCCCATCTATGTGGCCATGGACAGCGCCGACACATGGGCCCATCCTGAACTCTTTGAGCTGGACCGGGACAATATACCGACCGCAGTTGCAGGCTGCCCTCCTGACGGCTTTTCCGCCACAGGACAGCTCTGGGGAAATCCCCTGTACCGCTGGGAATACCACCGCAGCACAGGCTATGAATGGTGGCTGGCCAGGCTGGCCTACTGCTATAAACTGTATGATGTGGTAAGGATTGACCATTTCCGCGGATTTGACCAGTACTACTCCATTCCGGCCGGCTCCGGCACTGCCGTGGGAGGCCATTGGGAGCAGGGACCGGGAATCGGCTTCTTCCACACCGTGCGCAGCGCCCTGGGAGAAAAGGAAATCATTGCCGAGGATCTGGGATACGTGACAGACTCCGTCAGGCAGCTTGTAAAGGACAGCGGATTCCCGGGCATGAAGGTACTGGAATTCGCCTTTGATTCCAGGGATTCCGGCTGCGCCAGCGATTATCTTCCCCATAACTACCCTGAAAACTGTGTGGCCTACACCGGCACCCATGACAATGAAACCATCAAAGGATGGTATGCCTCCATCACAGCCCAGGAACGGAAGCTGGCCAGGGATTATCTCTGTGACAGCTGTACCCCCGCCAGCCGTCTGCACATGTCCTTTATCAGCCTGATTATGCGCAGCCAGGCCAGAATGTGCATCATCCCCCTTCAGGATTATATGGGCCTGGACAATGACTGCCGCATCAACACCCCCTCCACTGTGGGCACCAACTGGAGATGGCGCCTTCTTCCCGGCCAGATGTCGGATCCGTTAGTGAAAACCATTTCCTCCGTCACACTGCGCTACGGGCGCTGGAACTGGTGATATGTAAAGCTGCCGCAGGCCAAATCCATGAGAATTTGGCCTGCGGCATTAACCTGTCTATATTTAGAAATTATTTACAATTAAATTCATCAGTATATGGCCCGTTCCCTCACCAGCACAGTGGGATATCCCATGTTTCTTAAGTTCCTCTCCATCTGTACCGCATAGTCCATATTGAGGAAAGCGCCAACCCTTACCTTGTACAGTCCGTCGTCGTAAACCAGGAAGGCCGGAAGGCCGCTGGCCTGGAGTTCATTCACCAGCCTGTCTGCCGGCATCCTGGTGCGGAAGGCTCCTACCTGGACCTGATAATATTCCGGTCTCTGCGCCTCCTGCTGCCGGATGGTTTCCAGCACACCGTCTGCTATGGCCTGGGCAATGGCATCAAAATTCTCATCAAAAAACCGGTTGTCATCCGGATTATCAATAAATCCCGCTTCCACCAGCACAGCAGGCATCTGTGTCTTTCGCAGCACGATAAGACCGGGGCGCTCCTGTACTCCCAGGTCCCTGAACCCTGTTTCCACCAGATTGCGCTGGATATTATCCGCCAGCATGGCCGGCACGCCTGCATCCTCATACACCAGCGTCATGGCGCCGCTTGCAGTTCCCGGTACCGGGAATGCATTCCGGTGAATGGACACAAAATAATCGGCTCCTGACTGGTTTGCTATCCGGGCTTTCTCAAGAGGCGTGTCGTATACATCCGTGGTCCTTGTATATACCACATCCACCCCATTATTTTCCAATATCCGTCCTATGGCAAGAGCCAGCCGCAGGGTATCGTCTTTTTCCCGGCGCCCGTCGTACATGGCGCCCGGCTCTTCGCCGCCGTGGCCGGCATCAATTATGACTCTCTTAACATCTGTCATACCAGATTCTCCTTCATATATGACTCTACATTATACCATATGTGAAAGTAAGACAAATGTTGACTGAACCTGGAACTAAATTTCGTCCACATCCACCCCTCTGGGGCCAACATGGGTGGAAAATACGATTTGTGTGCTTGTCCTGCCGAATTTCTGGAGCTGTCCTATGAACATATCCAGCTCCATGGTACTCTTAAAGGCTACCTTTAACAGCATGGAAAATCCTCCGGTGACACAGCTGCACTCCAGTATATGGGGCACCTCCCGGGCATAGGCATAGAACTGCTCCTTGTCCTCGGGTATCACCTCCAGGTTAATGTATGCCAGTATGTGATACCCCAGCTTCACCGGGTCCACAGAGGCATGGTAGCCTGTTATGATACCCTCCTTTTCCAGGCGTTCAATCCTGGCTGATACTGCCGGAGAGGATAGAAACGTATTCTCTGCGATGGTCTTTAGGGAAACCCTTGCATTGTCCTGTAAAAGCTTTAGTATCTTGCGGTCAATCTCATCCATATTACCCTTTTCCTCCCTGTTCTCCTGCCCCTGTTACCGCCTGAGGGCCTTTATCCGTTTTACAGCCTCCACTGTATTCTCGTAGGTTCCAAAGGCCGTCAGGCGGAAATAACCCTCGCCGCTGGGCCCGAAGCCGCTTCCCGGTGTTCCCACCACATTGGCCTGTTCCAGAAGATAGGCAAAAAACTCCCAGCTGTCCATCCCGTCCTCCACCTTAAGCCAGATGTAGGGCGAATTGATTCCCCCAAATACGGTGTAGCCCGCTTCCTTAAGTCCTTCATAGATAACCATGGCATTCCTCTTATAATACGCCACCTGCTCCATGACCTGCCGGCTGCCCTCTTCGGAATATACGGCCTCTCCGGCTCTCTGCTCAATATAGGGGGCTCCGTTGAACTTGGTGCCGTGGCGTCTGGCCCACAGTGAATGCAGCATTACATCCCCGCACTTCAAATCCTTCGGAACCACGGTAAATCCCAGACGAACGCCTGTGAACCCGGCTTTTTTGGAGAAGGAACGGAACTCAATGGCACAGGTTCTGGCTCCCTCTATCTCAAATATGCTGTGAGGCACATCCTCCTCGGATATATAAGCCTCGTAAGCAGCATCATAGAGAATCACGGCCCCTGCCCTGTTTGCATAGTCCACCCACACCTTTAACTGGTCCCTGGTCAGCGTGGTGCCTGTGGGGTTATTGGGCACACACAGGTAAATAAGGTCCGGCGTCTCCTGCGGAAGCTCCGGCACAAAATGATTCTGCGCCGTACAGGGCATGTAAATCACATTGCTCCACATGCCCGTGGCAGGGTCGTAGCTGCCTGTACGGCCCGCCATGACATTGGAATCCACATACACGGGATACACAGGGTCGCACACCGCAATGCGGCTGTCCTCGCTGAATATCTCCTGGATATTGCCGCAGTCGCTTTTGGCTCCGTCCGATATAAATATCTCGTCTGCCTCCACATGGCAGCCCCATAACCTGTAATCCTTTTCCACAATGGTCTCCCGCAAAAAGGCATAGCCCAAATCCGGCGCATAGCCGTGAAATGTCCTGGCCTGTCCCATCTCGTCCGCCGCCTTGTGAATGGCTTCCACAATGGCCGGGGCAATGGGAAGTGTCACATCCCCGATTCCCAGCCGTATAACCTGCTTATCCGGGTTGGCCTCTTCATATGCAGCCACTTTTTTTGCAATGGCGGAAAAGAGATAGCTTCCCGGCAGCTTCAAATAATTCTCGTTGATCTTAAACATGTGTGCTTCCTCCTGGCCTCTGCCTGTCTGAAATATGAAAACACCCCCAAAAACCGGATACGCCCTTTGCCGCAGGATACAGCGCCATGTCATTTCCATGTCCGCCGCCGTGCCGCAAAAGGTGTACCAGGACGCGCTCCGTCGCACGTCTGGTTCCTGAGAGTGTATATTGAACATTTTTCGCTTTAAAGTATTAACTGATAAAATTCGCCTTATCAATCATAATATATTTCTTCGGGTATGTCAATAGAGCCCCGGAACACCTCCACGGCCGGCCCTGTCATAAACAGATGGCCCGACTCCCTTTCATACCGTATCACCAGTTTTCCTCCGCGCAGAGCCACCTCCGCCTCATCCTCCGTATATCCCATGAGGATGGAGGCCATGACACTGGCCGTGGCGCCTGTGCCGCACGCCCAGGTTTCGCCGCTTCCCCGCTCCCACACCCGCATCTCAAGGTGCTTACGGTCCGCCACATGGATAAACTCCGTATTCACACGGTCAGGCGCGAACCGCTCATGGTTTTCAAAGGCCGGTCCAATCCGCTCCAAATCCAGACAGTCCACCTGGTCCACATAATAGATTGCATGGGGATTTCCCACGTTGATTCCTACAAACCGGTATTCCTTCCCGTCTACCGTGATATCCTCCGGCAGCCTGGATGTGAGGGCTGCTTCCCCCATGTCCACGGTAACGGACACTGCCTTTCCATCCTCAATTTCCAGCTCCAGCGTCTTGATCCCTGCCAGTGTCTCCACTGTGATGGTCCTTTTATCCCTATCCACCAGACCATGGTCGTAAACGTATTTTCCCACGCAGCGCACACCGTTGCCGCACATGATTCCCTGGGACCCGTCCGCGTTGTACATCTCCATTCTGCAGTCCGCTGTCCGGGAGGGGCATATGAGAATCAATCCGTCGGACCCGATGCCGAAATGGCGGTCGCTCACATAGATGGCTGTCTTTGCCGGCTCCCTCACCGTCTCCTTAAAACAGTCCACATACACATAATCATTACCTGTTCCCTGCATTTTTGTAAATTCCATATCCGTCTCCATCCTGCCGTATTACCGGCATTCTAATCATTATTTCCCTTATCCGTCCCCGTCACACATGGATGAGGCTGATTACCATCTGTGCTGTCTCCACCAGATTGGTGCCGCTGTCCATGCTGCATTTCTGTATATATCTGTGGGCTTCCGACTCCGTCATATTGTTCCGTTCCATCAGCAGTGTCTTTGCCTCTGTTATGATATCCTGCTCCTCCCTGCTGCGCTCCTTTGGCCTGCTTCTTCTCCTTCTGCGGATCCTCTCCTGGGCCTGCACCATCATCTCCAGGGTATTTAAGAGGTCGTGGACCTTAAGGGGCATGGGCAGGCAGATAACCCTGTCCGGGCACTGTCCGCCCCACCTGGCAGGCGATGAAATCAGAAGCATGTCAAAATCTCCCGGCAGGCACTGGCGCAGCTCGTCGTACATCATATCCTCAAACCGGTAACCGCTCACCACGATTCCCCCGTTCAGACAGTCCGCAGCCGACAGGGCCTGACCGCCTGAGGTGCAGACTGCCACTACCTGGAAACCGTTTCGGACCAATATGCTCTTTATATTCTTCCCGTCCTCCGGCTTGGAAAACGCTACGATGATGTTAGTCACATGTCCCACCTCCAGGTAAAACCTTATTCACAACTGCCGGCGCCATCAGTATTTATACAGATACTGGCTCACTTCCCAATCCGTTACCTGAGCCCGGAAATCCCTCCATTCCTGCTCCTTGGCCTCCAGATATTTGGTGTAAATGTGCTCTCCCAGCACCTCCTTCATAAAGACATCCCCGCTGTATGCCTCGATGGCGTCCCCCAGGGTTTCGGGAATCCGCTCTACGTTGCGTTCCCTCAGTTCCTCCGGCTCCATGGTGAACATATTTCCCTCTACACATGCAGGAAGTCCGGTTTTCTTTTCAATTCCGTCCAGTCCCGCCGACAGACAGGCCGCCAGGGCCAGATACGGATTCATGGCAGAATCCGGGCACCGCAGTTCAATGCGCGTACTCTCCCCTCTGGGGGATGGTATACGAATCAGGGAACTGCGGTTGGAGGTAGGTGACCAGGCAATATAAATGGGCGCATCGAATCCCGGAATCAGCCGTTTATAGGAATTCACAAGCGGATTTGTCAGGATGGTCATGGCCTTCATGTGCTTAAGAATGCCGGCCATGAAATAATAGGCGTCCCTGCTCAGCCTCAAAGCATCCTGGTCATCCGCAAACAGGTTCCTGCCCTCCTTGTCTGACAGCGACATATTGATATGCATGCCGGATCCGTTCATACCCTCTCTGGGCTTCGGCATAAAGGTGGCATGGAGTCCGTGGCGCTTTGCTATGGTCTTTGCCGCCATCTTAAAGGTCATGATATTGTCCGCAGCCCGAAGCGCGTCCGTATACTGGAAATCAATCTCATGCTGGGCCGGCGCAATCTCATGATGGCTGGCCTCCACCTGAAATCCCATCTCCTCCAGGTTCAGCACAATATCCCTGCGGACATTTTCCGCCAGGTCAATGGGAGACACGTCAAAATATCCCGCCATCTCATGTGTGCTGGTGGTGGGCCTTCCCTCCTCATCCGTGTGAAAGAGAAAGAATTCACATTCCGGACCCACATTGAGCACATATCCCATGTCCTGCGCCCGCTTGACAGCCCGTTTGAGCACATACCTCGGATCGCCGGAAAACGGGGTCCCGTCCGGGTTATACACGTCGCAGATAAACCTGGCCACCTTGCCCTGCTGGGGCCTCCACGGAAAGACCTCAAAGGTATCCAAATCCGGATACAGGTACATATCCGACTCGTCAATCCTCACAAACCCTTCAATGGCAGATCCGTCGAACATGCAGCGGTTATCCAACGCCTTTTCAAGCTGGCTGGCGGTGATGGCCACATTCTTAAGCATTCCGAAGATATCCGTAAACTGGAGGCGGATAAACTCCACATCCTCCTCTTCCACCATACGCATGATGTCCTCTTTACTGTATTTGCTCATAATAATCTCCCTCTCTTGCAAACTGTGATACCCACAAACACGCAGAGGCGGGAACCTATTACCATGCTCCCGCCTCCTTAAAATCCACCGGGCAGGGACAGAGCCCCCTTAAGACGCCCTCGTCATCCTTCCCTTACCCCTGCTTTTTGTTATAAAAAATATATCAGCAGATATTTCATTTGTCAATGAATTTCCTCTATTTTTTTGATATCACTTTAACGCGCGAAGCTGTTCTGTGAAATGGCTTCCCAGTTTGACAGCACCCACATATCCCACATCTCCGGTCATATGGACCACACCTTCTCCGTCAATCTCCAGCTCCAGGGTGCCTCCCGGCATCTGCACAAACATCTTGGGATCCGTAAGCCCCAGACGGTAGGCCGCAGCCGCAGCCGCACAGCAGCCGCTGCCGGAAGCCAGTGTGTAGCCCGCTCCCCGTTCGTACACTTCGGTCTGGATATGGGTCCGGTCCAGTACCTTCATGATTTGTGTGTTGATTTTCTCCGGGAACTGCCTGGCGCTCTCAGAATACCTTCCAATCCTGCACACCAAATCCTTTGAAATCTCATCCATAAGGATAACGCAGTGGGGATTGCCGATGGACAGGCAGGTAACAGGATAGGGAATCCGGCCAAACACCATAGTCTCGTTGATGATTTCCCTGCGGGGTCCCTCCACCGGCACATCGTCGCTCCAAAAGGATACCTTTCCCATGGACGCCTTTAACCGGGTGCCCTCCTCGTTCAGATAATGGATGTACGCCTCGCCGCCCTGGGAGGAGATGGTAAAATCTTTTTTCTGTACGTACCCTGCGTCCTTTAAATATTTGGCAAAAATCCGGACACCGTTTCCGCTCTTTTGCGCCACACTGCCGTCCGGATTCCATACCACCATGGAAATCTGCTCACCGTCCAGAACAGGTCCCTCCAGAATCCCGTCTGCACCCACACCGAAATTGCGGTTGCACATAAGCTGTACATTGGAAGGGGTCAGCTTCAGTTTGTTTTTATTGGGGTCGTATACCAGATAATCATTTCCCAGTCCATGATATTTTTCCACTACAATCCTCATATAGATATCCTCCCTGTCTGCGGTCTGTTTTAACTGCTCTTATTGCCGGCTCCTGACTCACTCCGCCGGCTGTTAACTTTACCTTTATTTTACCAAGCATTTTTTGATAATAATATAGATATATTGCTATTTTATATTGCAAATAATGCTGTATTTATTTTATACTTAAAATATCCCCACAAACGATGTTTCCATCACACGGAGACACGGCATGCAAAAAGGAGGTAACGGTTCCATGCCCGTCACAGATGACGCCCCTGCGTTTGAGCGCCAGGGATTCCTGAAAGAGGACTTCCGGCTGTTCCATTTAAAAGATAAGGTAAGTCCCTGCTATGAATTCCACTATCACGATTTCCTGAAAATCATGGTGCTGCTGGAGGGAAAGGTCAACTATGTCATAGAAGGACGCTCCTATTCCCTTCACCCCTTTGATATTGTGCTGGTGGGGCGGGGGCAGATCCACCGGCCCGAGGTGGACCCGGGTCAGCCCTATGAACGGCAGATCCTTTACCTGTCCCAGGATTTTCTGGACCGGTACAGAGAAAACGAAGATTCCCTGGACCGGTGTTTTGCCACGGCAGCCTACCGTCATTCTAATGTTCTCAGGCTGAAGGAGGAGGTACGGGCGAACATGCTCTCCCTTTTAAAACAGCTGGAACGCTCCCAGAACTGGCAGCAGGAAGAGTTTGCCGGTCCCCTCATGAGCCGCCTTTTATGCCTGGAATTTCTGGTGGAGCTGAACAGGGCCTCCATGGATGACAAGGCCCAGTACCTTCCCACGGGTGTCTTAAACTACCGGGTCTCCGGCCTTATATCCTATATAAATGAACATCTGGACGAGGACCTGAGCATCGGGACACTGTCCTCCTTAAGCTGCATCAGCCCGTACCATATGATGCGTATTTTCAAAGAAGAAACAGGATGTACCATAGGAAATTACATCACCGAAAAACGCCTGATTTACGCCAGGGACCTGCTGAGTGAGGGGGTAAATGCCACGGACGCCTGCTTCCGTTCCGGCTTCAGCCATTACTCTACCTTTCTCAGGGCCTACAAAAATCACTTCCAACAGCTGCCAAAACGGAATTCCGGCACTAAAATATAAAGTATTTCCTGAATTTTCTTGAATTTTTTCTGATTTCTGTTATAATATACTCATTGTTTTCCTATTGAGGACAGTTGTCTTTGTGAGGTGAACACGCAAAAATAAACTGGTCCGGGATAAATTCAATGAAACAGGAGGAATGTATTATGAGAATCAGAAAAGTAGCAGCAGTGACCATGGCGGCATGCCTGGCAGCCGGTGCCCTGGCAGGGTGCGGCAGCAAGAAATCCGACGAAAAAGTCATAAAAATCGGCGTGTTCGAGCCGACCACCGGTGAGAACGGAGGCGGAGGCTATCAGGAAGTACTGGGTATCCGCTATGCCAACGAGATGCACCCCACCGTCAACATAGGCGGCGAGGAATATGCTGTCAAACTGGTGGAGGTAGATAACAAATCCGATAAAACCGAGGCTGTGAACGCGGCCCAGAAGCTGGTAAGCGAAAAGGTCAGCGTGGTGCTGGGAAGCTACGGCTCCGGCGTGTCCATTGCAGCCGGACAGATCTTCGCAGACGCCAAGATTCCGGCCATCGGCTGTTCCTGTACCAACCCGCAGGTAACCGAGGGAAATGATTATTATTTCCGTGTATGCTTCATTGACCCCTTCCAGGGCACGGTCATGGCAAATTACGCATTCCAGAACGGCGCAAAGAGCGCTGCCGTGATTACCCAGCTGGGCGATGACTATTCCTCAGGCCTTGGATCCTATTTTAAGGAAGCCTTTGCAAAATTGGGCGGCAACATTGTCAGCGAGGAACAGTTCCAGACAAACCAGACTGATTTCAAGGCCATCCTGACCAACATAAAGGCGGCTGACCCTGACATCATCTTTGCCCCGTCCTCCATCACCACTGCCCCGTTAATCATCAAGCAGGCCAGGGAGCTGGGAATCACGGCTACCATTGCTGCCGGCGATACATGGGAGAACTCCACCATCATCGAGAACGCGGGCGCCGACTCTGAGGGAGTCGTAATCTCCACCTTCTTTGACGAGGCGGAACCGGCTAACGACGAGGCTGCGGCCTTCATCAAGGGCTTCAAGGAATATCTGGTAAAGGAAAAGCAGGAAGACATTATCCCGGCTGTCTCCGCTCTGGGTTACGATTCCTACCTGGCTGCCATCAAGGCCATAGAGGACGCAGGCTCCACCGATACCACCGCCATCCGCGACGCCCTTAAGAATGTAGAGATTGACGGCGTAACAGGAAACATCACATTTAATGAGACCGGCGATGCCAACAAAGATATCGCGTTCATCAAGACCATCAAGGACGGCAGGTTCCAGTTCCTGACCACCACTACTGTGGAATAGGGCATCTGGCGAATTACATATGGATACAGGGCTGCAGGCGGCAAACGCTGCTGCCTTCAGTCTTAACCAGCCTTGGACGTTCCAGGGCTGGTTGTATGTTTTAACGGATTTCTGGATACGGACCTTACTATAAAAACACAGGAGGCAGACTCATATGAGTTTAACAACATTTCTTCAGCAATGCCTGACCGGCATCTCCCTTGGCGGGGCCTATGCGCTCATTGCCATAGGCTATACCCTGGTCTACGGCATCCTCCGCCTCATCAATTTCGCTCACGGCGATATCTTCATGATGGCCGGATACTTTATGATTTTTGCAATGGCAAGCCTGCCATGGTTCATTGCCATTCCCGTCACCCTGATTGTGACCATTCTTCTGGGCGTCACCATAGAGCGGGTGGCCTACCGCCCCTTGCGATCCGCACCCAGAATGTCTGTTATGATTTCAGCCATCGGCGTTTCCTACCTTTTGCAGAATCTGGCCACCTACCTCTTTACCGCCCTGCCCAAAGGGTATCCGGAGATTCCATTCTTAAAGAAAATCTTCCGGATAGGCGGACTGTCCGCCTCCTTTGTCACCTTCCTGACCCCTGTCCTGACCCTGGTGCTGGTCTATCTTCTCATTCTGCTGATTAACCACACCAAAATAGGCATGGCCATGAGGGCGGTTTCCAAGGATTATGAGACAGCCTCCCTTATGGGCATTAAAATCAATAAGACCATCACCTTTACCTTCGCAGTGGGGTCTCTGCTGGCCGGTATCGGCTCCATTTTATATTTTACGGACCGTATGACCGTATTCCCCTTCTCCGGCGCCCTTCCGGGCTTAAAATGCTTTGTGGCTGCCGTGTTCGGAGGAATCGGCAGCATTCCCGGAGCTGTCATCGGAGGCTTTATCCTGGGGCTTGGAGAGACAGCCCTGGTAGCCATGGGACAGTCTACCTTCAGCGATGCATTTACGTTTATCCTGTTGATTGTCATGCTTCTCATCCGTCCCACAGGGCTCTTTGGTGAGAAGACGACCGATAAAGTGTGAGGTGGCGGACATGAAGAATATGACAAAGAACAAGAACAAACTATATACCCTCATTGCCCTGGTAATAATCATCGGTTTCCTGGCATTCCTGCAGTCTGACACTGCCGAATACAGCTACCAGATATCCATTCTGGAGAGAAGCGCCATCTATGCGGTGGTGGCTGTTTCCATGAACCTGCTGACCGGCTTTACGGGCCTGTTCTCCCTGGGCCAGGCAGGATTTATGGCCATCGGCGCCTACGTGGTTGCCATCTTTACCATCCCGGTGGGATCCAGGGCCAGCGTATACTATGTAAGCGGCATATCACCGGTCATTGCCAATATCCAGCTGCCCATCCCCGTGGCCCTGCTCCTTGGCGGACTGGCGGCCGCAGCCATGGCTGCCCTTATCGGAATCCCGGTACTGCGCTTAAAGAGCGATTACCTTGCCATCGCAACCCTTGGCTTTTCGGAAATTATCCGGGCGTTCATTGCAGCCCCCATGTTTGACACCATTACCAACGGTTCCTACGGTCTTAAGAGCATACCGGGCTTTCCCAATATCTTTGCGGTATTCGGCCTGGCCGCCCTGTGTATTGCCCTGATGGTGCTTCTCATTAACTCCTCCTACGGCAGGGCATTTAAATCCATCCGGGAGGACGAGGTGGCTGCCCAGTCCATGGGAATCAACCTCTTTCATTACAAGGAGCTTTCCTTTGTGATTTCCTCCTTCTTCACAGGAGTGGGAGGCGGGATGCTGGCCATGTTTATGCGATCCATTGACTCCAAAACCTTCCAGGTGGCCCTTACATATGATATCCTGCTGATTGTGGTCTTAGGCGGCATCGGCAGCGTTACAGGCAGCGTGGTGGGCGCATTCCTGGTCACCGCAGGCAGGGAGCTGCTGCGCTTCTTCGACGATCCCCTGACCATTGCCGGGGTAAGTGTTCCCCTGTTCCGCTCCGGATTCCGTATGGTCATTTTCTCCATCCTTTTGATGGCGGTCGTCCTCTTCTACAGCCGCGGTATCATGGGTAACCACGAATTCTCCTGGGACGGACTGTTCCGGCTCATACGGGGCATTCCCGGCAAGTTTAAGAGAGGCAGGAAAAAGCCCTCTTCCGCCAAGAAGGGAGGCATCCACTGATGAACAACATGGAAAACAGCGTAAAAAATGTACTGCATATGGAGAGCATCACCATGCAGTTCGGCGGCGTCGTGGCAGTGAACGGACTGACCCTGGATGTAAATGAACACGAAATCGTGGCCCTCATCGGGCCCAACGGGGCAGGCAAAACCACTGCTTTCAACTGTGTCACAGGTATTTACCAGCCCACCTTTGGTTCCGTATCCTTTAACGGTGAGGTTATACTGGCCGATACGCCCCAGGGAAAAATGCGGCGCCTCTATGAGGGCGATATAGCTCCCACGGACCTGACTCCCGTGCGCAAGACACCAGACCAGGTTACCAAACTGGGCATTGCCAGGACCTTCCAGAACATCCGTCTCTTCGGCGCCCTGACTGTCTTTGAAAATGTCCTGATTGCCAAACATATGCGGGCAAAGCAGAATGTGTTTTCAGCCACACTGCGCCTCAACCATGCAGAGGAAAAACGCATGCGCGAAGAGTCCATGGAGCTTCTGGAAATGCAGGGACTGGCCCATTTAAAGGACGAAATTGCCTCCTCCCTGCCCTACGGACTCCAGCGCCGTCTGGAGATTGCCAGAGCCCTGGCCACCAGTCCCAGCCTGCTCCTTCTGGATGAACCGGCAGCCGGCATGAATCCACAGGAAACCCAGGACCTGACTGATTTTATCCACAAAATCAGGGACGATTACCACCTGACCATTTTTATGATAGAGCACCACATGGATTTGGTCATGCAGATATCAGACCGCATTTACGTGCTGGATTTCGGCAAGCTCATAGCCCACGGCACGCCCGACCAGGTCCAGAACAATCCAAAAGTAATAGAAGCATATCTGGGGGTGAGTGAAGATGCTGAAGATTAATGATTTAAGAGTAAATTACGGCGGTATCGAGGCTGTAAAGGGAATCAGCTTTGAGGTACCGGAGAAATCCATTGTCACCCTCATAGGCGCCAATGGAGCAGGCAAAAGCACCACCCTGCGGGCCATCGCAGGACTTGTAAAAGCCTCGGCAGGCTCCATCCAGTTTGACGGTACAGAGCTGTTAGGCATGGATACCCCTGATATTGTATCAAAGGGCATCACCCTTGTCCCTGAGGGCAGGCGGGTGTTCCCGGACATGACCGTTATCGAGAACATAAAAATCGGAGCCTATTTGAGAACCGATTCCCTGGACCAGGATATAGAATGGGTCTACAGCCTGTTCCCAAGGTTAAAGGAGCGCAGCTGGCAGTTAGCCGGCACGCTGTCTGGAGGGGAGCAGCAGATGCTGGCTGTGGCCAGGGCCCTTATGAGCCATCCAAAGCTGATGATGATGGATGAGCCGTCCCTTGGCCTGGCCCCTCTCATTGTCCAGGATATATTCAACATCATAAAGGAAATCAACAAACAGGGCGTGACCATTCTTCTGATTGAGCAGAACGCCAACATGGCCCTGCGCATTGCTGACCAGGGTTATGTGCTGGAAACAGGCCGGATTTCCCTGTCAGGCACCGGCTGGGAGCTGCTGGCAGATGAGTCTGTGAAGGCGGCTTATCTGGGGAAGAAAAAGAAATAAGACGTGTAAAGGCCGGGAAGCGATGCTCCCCGGCCTTTGATCTATGTTCTATCACTTATATCACAAAGTTTCACTACAAACTGGTATACCCATAAGCATTCACCAACGCATCCAGCTTCCTTCCCTGCTTACACAGAGGGCAGTCCCTGTAGTCATAATACGTATAATCCGGCAAATCCTTCCTGCCAAAAATAGATGTAATCCTGAATCCGTTGAGTTCCTCCAATGCGCTGAAAATAGCGGTAATGGCTCTCAGATTGCCGCCGTAATACCGGATGGACTCGATTCCCTTGTTCAGTGCCAGGCCTGTGGTCACGGACGCGGTCAGGATGATGACATTCTTATCCCGAATCATGGGAAGTATGTTCTCCTTGAATATCATCTGGCTGTTGCTGTTGAACTCCGGAGTCACGATGTAGATAGTCTTATGGGCATTCATGGAGAGAACACCGGCGCTGGTCAGTTCCTCAGCCAGGAAACTGCCCACGACCTGGGATCCCTCAAGACATACAATGGTATCTACCACCGTGTCATAGAGGAACAGCCCCGACAGGCTCCTTGCTATCTCCTGGGCCTCGCTGAGCCTGGTCTTTAAGGTGGTCATATCCAGATAATAATTGATATGGGCATGGTTGGTGGCAAAGTGTCCCGGTGTAACCTTAAGCGGTGCATTACAGCCGGTGGTATGTATCTTAACATACTTATTATCCATAAAAACGCCCCCTTTTACAATGGTACGGACATCGGTTTCTATATGTATTATTATACTAAATAATCCTCCCCGGTACAAGGGCTATCCGGCTGTCTTACCATTTTCTGCTAAAAATTACGAACATCCTGCCATGTTCCCGCCCCTCCCTTCACCATATAAAACAGGCGCCGCAGCTGCTTCCCCGCAGCCCCGGCGCCTGTTGCTTTTATGATTCAATGCTACAGATTTCTGTCATTTCCAGGATGACTCCACACTGTATCCTCGGTTTTCTTCTCCGGCTCATTGCCTCTGTCTGAATCCTCGGTTCCTGACTGGTTTCCCGGATTAGACTGTGTCTGCGGATTGGCCTGTTCCTCTGGATTCACCTGCTCCTGCGGACTGGCCTGTTCCTCTGGGTTTACCTGCTCCTGCGGATTGGCCTGTTCTGCCTGATTCTCCCGCTCTCCCCGGTCAGCCTGGGTTTCCGGATTTACATGAAGCTCCTGCGAAGCCGTGCCTTTGTCATCATCCTCTTTTGGTTCCTCCGGCTCAGGAATGCCCTTAACCCTGCGGAATATCTTCATGAATTCCTTACCGGTGATTGTCTCCTTGTCAATGAGGAACGCGGCGATCTGGTCCATGGCATCCTTGTTATCGCTCAGGAGGCGAATGGCCTCATCGTAGGAATCCTTCAGTATCTTCATGACCTCCTGGTCAATCTCGGCTGCCGTTGCGTCGCCGCAGTTTAATACGGCCCGGCCTGTCAGGTACTGGTTCTCCTGGGACTCAAGTCCCATAAGGCCGAATTTATCGGACATACCGTACTGGGTAACCATGGCCCTGGCCAGGTTGGTGGCCTGCTGGATATCATTGGCCGCTCCCGTGGTAACTGTCTCAAATACGATTTCCTCGGCGGCACGGCCGGCCATCAGCTCTACCAGCCTGGCCTCCAGCTCCTTCTTCGTGTTGAGGTACTTCTCCTCCTCGGGCACATTCATAACATATCCGAGAGCGCCCATGGTCCTCGGCACAATGGTAATCTTCTGCACCGGCTCCGAATGCTTCTGGAGCGCGCTTACAAGAGCGTGGCCCACCTCATGATAGGATACAATGCGGCGCTCTTCCTTGCTCATGATACGGTCCTTCTTTTCTTTACCCACAAGAACCACTTCCACCGCCTCAAACAAATCCTTCTGGGACACTGCGTTGCGCCCGTGCTTAACCGCATTGATGGCTGCCTCGTTCATCATGTTGGCAAGGTCGGCGCCCACTGCGCCTGATGTGGCCAGGGCTATCTCCTTAAAGTCTACGGATTCGTCCAGAAGCACATCCTTGGAATGTACCTTCAGTATATTGATACGGCCGTTCAGGTCCGGCTTATCCACCACCACGCGGCGGTCAAAACGTCCGGGACGAAGAAGGGCCGGATCCAGGACCTCAGGACGGTTGGTAGCGCCCAGCACCAGCAGTCCCTTGGTGGAATCAAATCCGTCCATCTCGGAAAGAAGCTGGTTCAGGGTCTGTTCACGCTCGTCGTTGCCGCCCATACGGCTGTCACGGCTGCGTCCAATAGCGTCAATCTCATCAATAAAGATAATACATGGGGCATTCTCAGTGGCGTTCTTAAACAAATCACGGACACGGGACGCGCCCACGCCCACGAACATTTCCACAAAGTCAGAACCGGAAAGGGAATAAAAAGGCACATGGGCCTCGCCTGCCACTGCCTTGGCAAGCAGTGTCTTACCAGTTCCGGGAGGGCCCACTAGGAGGGCGCCCTTGGGCAGCTTGGCACCAATCTTTGTGTATTTGCCCGGATTGTGGAGGAAATCCACGATTTCTGTCAGCGACTCCTTGGCCTCGTCCTCACCGGCCACATCCTTGAAGGTGATGCCGGTTTCCTTCTGGACGTACATCTTGGCATTGGACTTGCCCACACCCATGATTCCGCCGCCGCCCATACGCTTCATGGTGAAGTTCATAAGGAACAGCAGGAACAGGAATGGGACGGCGTAATTCAGCAGGACCAGAAGAAGGGTGCTGCTGTCGCTCTTCTCACGGTTGGTAACCACGTTATTATCCAGAATCCTGTTGACGAAATCATAATCCCCTTCCAGTCTCACCACATAATAATCCAGATTCTGGGAATACTTAGTATTACCCTTCTTAGGGATGACCGTGATTTCCGTGCTGCCCACCTTGATGGAGTCCACCTCTCCGGCTTCCACCATCTGGACGAACTCATTATAGGACAACTCCTGACGTTTCTTGGAATTCAGATAGTTGTTCATACTGCTGACCACGATAAATGTAAGTATGGCAGCAACCACCAGCATGGTTATGGTCTGCCAGTTACTTTTCATATTCGGGTCCTGTTTGTTATTATTATCCATATTGTACAAATTCTCCCTCTGAATGGGTCATCTATCAATTTCCAGCAAAAACCCATTCTCTACCATTATAGTGTCAGTCTCCCCATAAATCAAGAAAAGAACAATTAATTTTCTTAAATTTTTACAAAAAGTCCTGGATTTATTCTCAGTGAGGATGTATAATGTTTCAGTTATTTTTTTGATACTATATCAGACAAGTCACACAACCCCACAACAAGAAAAGGAGGTATCCCCATCATGCCAGTCAAATACGTATTCGTAACCGGCGGCGTAGTCTCCGGCCTGGGAAAAGGCATCACTGCGGCATCTCTCGGCCGCCTGTTAAAGGCCAGAGGCTACAAAGTGACCATGCAGAAGTTCGACCCCTACATCAACATCGACCCCGGCACCATGAACCCGGTCCAGCACGGAGAAGTCTTCGTGACGGATGACGGCGCCGAGACAGACCTGGACTTAGGCCATTATGAGCGTTTTATCGACGAAAGCCTTACCAGGAATTCCAACGTCACCACGGGCAAGGTCTACTGGACGGTCCTGCAGAAGGAACGCCGCGGAGACTTCGGCGGCGGAACCGTACAGGTAATCCCCCATATTACCAACGAAATCAAAAGCCGTTTCCACCGCAACTACACGGAAAACGAGACGGAAATCGCCATCATCGAGGTCGGCGGCACGGTCGGCGACATCGAAAGCCAGCCATTCTTAGAGGCCATCCGCCAGTTCCAGCATGAGGCAGGCCCAGGCAACACCTGCATCATCCATGTCACTCTCATACCTTACCTGAAAGCCTCAGAGGAGCTTAAGACCAAGCCGACTCAGGCCAGTGTAAAAGACCTTCAGGGAATGGGCATTCAGCCCGATATCCTAGTCTGCCGCAGCGAACTCCCCCTGGACGACGGCATCAAGACGAAAATCGCCCAATTCTGCAATGTTCCCAAACATCACGTACTCCAGAACCTGGATGTGGACGTGCTCTATGAAGTACCCCTTGTAATGGAGGAAGAGCATCTGGCCCAGTCCGCCTGTGAATGCCTCAATCTGCCCTGTCCGGAGCCTGACCTGGCAGACTGGAGGGCCATGATAGAGGCCTGGAAGCATCCAAAGCAGGATGTGACCGTGGCCCTGGTAGGCAAATACATCCAGCTTCACGACGCCTACATTTCCGTGGTGGAAGCCCTGAAGCACGGCGGGGTGGCCAACCGTGCCGCGGTCCACATCAAATGGGTGGATTCCGAGACAGTCACGCCGGAAAATGCCCCCGAAATCTTTAAAGATGTGAGCGGTATCCTGGTACCCGGCGGCTTTGGCGACCGCGGCATTGACGGAAAGATTCACGCCATCCAGTATGCCCGGGAACACCGCATACCATTCCTTGGACTTTGTCTGGGAATGCAGCTGTCCATTGTGGAGTTTGCCAGAAATGCGGCCGGATACGCGGATGCCCACAGCGTTGAGCTGAATCCCGCCACCACCCATCCCGTCATCCATCTGATGCCGGAACAAAACGGAGTGGAGGACATCGGCGGCACCTTAAGGCTGGGTTCCTACCCATGCGTCCTGGACAAGACCTCCAAAGCTTATGGCCTGTACGGCGAATCCACCATTTATGAGCGCCACAGGCACCGATATGAGGTCAACAACGACTACCGCACCGCGCTTGTAAAATGCGGCATGATGCTCTCCGGCCTGTCCCCCGACGGGCGGATTGTGGAAATGATAGAGCTCCCAGACCATCCCTGGTTCATTGCCACCCAGGCCCATCCGGAGCTTAAATCCAGGCCCAACCGGCCCCATCCGCTGTTTAAAGGTTTCATAGAAGCCGCTTTAAAAGAAAAAACAAAAAATAACGTATGACAAAAATGGCTGCCCTGCTTTTGATCTGCCAGTATGAATCATCCGCCTTTGCGCAAACTATGGTTAAGATTCAATCATAAGCGCATCACAAGGAGGTGAATCCCAAATGGATCACAAGGAAAAAGACGATTTTGACGTTGACATACAAGCCTGCTCCACCATGGACTGTACCGGCCTGATTCCTTCCCTGCCCCAGGACGAGGCAGAGAAGGAGGCCTATGAGGACCTCTATCCATATGTCACCAAGGCTGTTTCATCGGACAAGGAATAATGGCAGGGCAGCCCAAGTGAAAAAAACGGAGCCGAGACCCTAAGCCTTTGCTCCGTTTTATTTTATGCATCGTTTTATGCATCGTTTTATACATCGTTCTATGCATTATCTTACACATTATCTTACTGTCCTGGTTCTGCGGTCCGTATGGACTCCCTGCTGGCCGGCCGCGGCCAGCCTCCGTCACCCATGCATAAATCTGCTTAAAAACTCCTGGGTCTGAAGCTGTTTCGGCGCACCAAATATCTGTGAGGGCTCTCCCTCCTCCACAATCACACCGCCTGCCATAAATGCCACATGGCTGGACACATCCCTGGCAAAGGCCATTTCATGTGTGACGATAATCATAGTAAGGCCCTCTCCTGCCAGCTTGCGCATGACCTCCAGCACCTCGCCCACCATCTGCGGGTCCAGTGCCGATGTGGGCTCGTCAAACAGCAGAACCTCAGGCTCCATGGCCAATGCCCTGGCAATGGCCACCCTCTGTTTTTGTCCGCCGGAAAGCTGTCTGGGCTTGGCGTTGATATAAGGAGCCATCCCCACCTTTTCCAGATAATACATGGCATTCTTGTGGGCATCTGTCTTGTTCTTCTTAAGCACCTTGACCTGTCCGATTATACAGTTCTCCAACACAGTCATGTTGTTAAACAGATTAAAGCTCTGGAACACCATTCCCACCTTGGAGCGGTACTGGGGCGCATTGACCTTCTTATCGGCAATATTGGTTCCATGGTACATAATTTCGCCTGTGGTAGGCGTTTCCAAAAGATTCAGACATCTGAGCAGTGTGGATTTTCCGGAACCCGACGCACCGATGATGCAGGTCACATCCCCGCTGCTGACTGAAAAGTCAATATCCTTAAGCACAGGATTGGTACCGAAGGTTTTGCTCAAATGACGGATTTCTAATATCCTGTCTCCTTTCATCGCGCATCCTCCTTCTTCTTATCCTTTTCATCCGGGAACCGGTACATACCGCTGGTATGGGCCAGGGTGTCGGTGGTGGCCAGGTCGTAACTGTCCGAGCCGTCCATCCTGTTTTCCCACCAGCGAAGGATTCTGGAGCAGGTGAATGTCATGATGAAATATACAATCATGGTGATGGTATATGCCTCGAAATTCATGTACAAGGCTCCCGCAGCTGCCTTGGTCTTATACAGCAGCTCCGTGACGCCGATAACAGAGAGCACGCAGCTGTCCTTGATATTGATAATCAGGTTGTTGCCAATCTGAGGCATGATATTCCTCAGGGCCTGGGGCAGAATCACATAGAGCATGGTCTGCACATGGGTCATGCCAATGGCCTTTGCTCCCTCTGTCTGGCCCGGGTCAATGGATAGGATTCCGCCTCGGACTGTCTCAGCCATGTAAGCGCCTGTATTGATGGAAAGAATGAAATAGGCGGCGCCCCACATGGACATATTGATCCCCAACATGGGCAGAAGCCCGTAGTAAATAAACATGGCCTGGGCCATCATGGGCGTTCCGCGGAAAAACTCCACATAGGCGTTCAGAATCAGTTTCACGACCCAGAGCACGGCCCTCTTTACCGGGTTGTCCCCCCGCTCACTTGGTATGGTCTGGACAATACCCACGGCAAAGCCTATGATACAGCCCACCAGGGTACCTACCAGGGCAATCTTAAGGCTGACGCCTGCGCCCTGGAGCATCGACATACCGTATCGGTTGAATACGACCATAACACGGCCGAAAAAATCTGTTGGCATATCCCTTCTCCTTACTCTTTCACGTACTTTCGCCTGACGGCAGCTTAGTTTGCCAGAGGCTGAACAGAGATAGCTTCATCCATCATCTTGGAGAAGTCATCCTTTGTCATCTTAGTGAGAACGCTGTTAATGGCATCCTTTAACTCTGTATTCCCCTTCTTTAAGGAAATACCGATATTGATATCTTCATCCGTCACCTGGAAATCAGCATCGCCGCCGCCAAACTCAATCATCTTGAAATTAGGATAAGCGATGAGAGCGCCCTTGCCTGTTGGCTGGTCTGTAACAACCAGGTCGCACTTGTCAGCGTTTAAGGACATCAGCATATCAGGAGCGCTGGCAGTGGCTGCCAGGACATTGGCATCCTGAATCTGAGGCAGACAGGTGTTGTACCAGATGGTGCTCTGCTGGGAAGTACAGGTTGCTCCTGCAAGATCCGCCACACTCTTGGCATCCGCGTACTTGCTGCCTTCCTTTACAAGGGTAACGATGGTTGCATAGTAATATGGCTCAGTGAAATCCACTGCCTGAAGACGCTCAGAAGTAATGGACTGCCCTGCGATAACGCAGTCAACCTGACCTGTGGTAACAGCCGGAATCAGGGAATCCCAGTCCAGACGTACGATTTCCAGATCATAGCCCAGTTCCTCGCAAATCTTCTTTGCCATCATGACATCATATCCGTAAGCAAATTCATTGCTGTCCGCAATGGCAACCGCACCGTTGGAATCATCGGGCTGGGTCCAGTTGTAAGGAGCATATGCACACTCCATGGCCACGCGCAGCGTCTTTTTCTCTCCGCTGTCTGCTGCTGTGGTGTCTGCCGCAGCATCACCTTCTGCCTTGGCATCGCCGGCTGCGGTTGTTGCCTCTGCCTTTGTGTCTGCTGTTGTGGCCGCTGTGCCGCCTCCGCCGCATGCTGTCAAAGAACCGGCAGCAAGGACGCCGGCCAGAACCAGGCCTAAAACTTTCTTTGCACTCATTTTCATAATAATCTCTCCTCTTAAAAATATTCCAGGCTTTACTGTCTAAGAAAAAAGCCACACCCATCCTCACAGGTATGACTCCACTGTCATCTGATGACCGGCAATCCCAAACAGCTAAAACCTTGCCCTATTAAACATGGCGCACTTTACTTTCTTAAGCATACATGCGCCTAACGTGCTAAGTATAACATAACTCGTTCTGTTTTCCAATACCCAAATACGTTTTTTTATGCAGGAAAAAGGTATAAATAATTGTAAAAACAGCCATAAATCCTTTAACTGGGAATTCATGGCTGTCATATATAATCATTTTCTGCTATTGGCTTTCCTTTGCCCGGTCCGCTGTTTCCTGAACGGTTTCCCCGGCTGTCTCCTGTGCCTTGTCCCCCATCAGCTCATCCATGCGCTGTAAGAATACATCGTCAGGCTGGATTTGGTTTCCGTCCTCATCCACCTCCACGGCAAACAGGAAGGTTCTGGCATCGTTGATTTCGTAGCTGCATGTAACCAGGGTGTACAGGGTCTTGGCCGGATATGTAATCTCGCCGCCGTAGCTGCACGGCTTCACCATCTCATGCACAAAGGCGTCAAAGGATTCCTGGGATTTAAACCTGGTCTTGCGCACAATAGGCTGGGCCTCCCCGTAGTAAGCGGCCACTGCCTTTAACCTGATTTCCCGGTCAGGGGTGTAGATGCTGAAAAACTGGTGTTCCTTAAAATATGCCTCGTCCTTATACCGGTTAACATCCTTGAACATGCTTCCGTTTTTCATATTATGGCCGTACAGCACATTATTGCGTCCCACAAAATCTCCCTGGCTCTCAAAATCCAGGTAAATGGCGCCCGCAATATTTTCCTTGCCGTAAAAATCATGATTCAGGTAGAAATCGTTGTCCTCTCCCTGTACAATGGGATAATCAATGTTGGTATCCGGCACCCGTATCCATCCGATGGTATCCGGATTCTCCCTCATCAGCTCTTCAAAATTAATGGGAGATACATAGGGCTCTGTCTCCGGCTCTGCGGTCCCGGGCTCTGTCACTGCTTCCGTGGACGGCTGCGCAGTGGTCTCCCTGGCCAGCTCGGCCAGCCGCTCATATTCTTCCCTGGTCCTCTTGTCCTCCATCCAGCTGCGGATGCTCATGGCACCGCTTACCAGCATCACGGCCAGTAAAACCAGGATAATGACGCCCCGTATCCTGCTCTTTCCTTTTTTCTGATCCATAAATGATTATGTGTCCTTTCCTGCTGTCATCCCATATGGCCGGAGGCCGCTTTGAGCTCCTCGTTCCATCCTTCGCTGTCAGCCACTGCCTCCTGCATCAGAAGCAGCATCTCCAGGAAGCTGCGGAAACTAATCTGTCTGCGTTTTTCCTTCCAGCAGATGGTTCCCTGCCAGGTGGCGTTCCTTCTGAACATGACCCTTATAACAAAGGTCATGGGGCCGAAGCCTCCTGCATTGACCATAATACTTCTGGGGCTGATGATGGTTCCTCCCTCTTCCCCATCCGGAAGAGGAAGAAGAAAGCGCTCCACTTCATCCCTGAGTTCAAACTCACTGGCAAATTCCCGGCGGTCCGCCACAGCCGGATGGGATACGTCCCCGCCCATAACAAAATGACTGAAATTGCGCACAGCCACCTCGCACATCCGCTTGCCCAGGCCATGCATGATATCACTTCCGTGTCCGAGAGAACGGTCCATATACTCCATCAGCTCCAAAAAACTCTGAAAGGAATAGGTGCCGCCGTTTCTCAGGTCCATTATATCACCCTGCCACGTGGAATGAAATCTGTATTTCACATGAAGGCAGAATTCGGCCAGTTTTCCCTGGAGCCGTTTTTTGCCTGCCTCATCTGCGCACCGCAGAGACGGACCGACATGTTTTATCCCCACAAAGGTTCTCTGGTCCACACTCTTCATGGGGTAGCGGAGCTCATCAAACAGTTTTTCCAGGCAAATGGCCATTTCCGATATACAGCCAAAGGGGATTTCCTCCTCCAGGCTGTCATGGTAAATCCTTCCCTGTAACAGGCGGCCATCAAAGCGGTCAATGGCTATATTTACATATTTGTACGAATCCGGTAGGGTCCCTGTTTTTGCAATCGACATATATTCACCTGCTTTTCTCTAATAAAATGACATAGTAATCCCACTAAACCTGCTACTATTATAACAGTCTCCGGTTACAATCCGGTTACAAAAGAACACCTGGCCGCTTTTTTATGTATTTTTTTTCTGGACAATTATGGCTCTGGTTAGTATACTTATCTTAGAATGACCCCGTTTTTGCAAAGGAGAGCAGACATGAATGCATCCGTTATGGAAGATAAACCTACTATTTATATAAAAACCCTGGGCGGATTTTCACTCAGGGTTGGCGATAAAGAGATAACCGACCACAGCAACCAGTCTAAAAAGCCCTGGTGCCTCCTGGAATATCTGGTGGTATTCCAGAAAAAATCCATCAGCCCCGGTGAACTTATCAACATCGTATGGGCTGACGACCCCGGCGTCAACCCGGGCGGTGCCCTGAAAACCCTGATGTTCCGCAGCCGCAAGCTGTTAGAGCCCCTGGGAATTCCTCCCCAGAAGCTGTTGGTCCAGCAGAGAGGTTCCTATTGCTGGACCCAGGACTATTCCTCCGTCCTGGACATTGACCAGTTTGAGGCCATCTGTACCCGGGTCCTGAACCATGACCTGGATGAGTCCGAGGCCCTGGATCTCTGTCTTGAGGGACTGGAACTGTACAAAGGGGATTTCCTTCCCAAATCCGAATATGAATCCTGGGTCATTCCCATCAGTACATACTACCACTCCCTGTACCAGAAGCTGGTCTATAAGACAGTGGAGCTGCTTACCAAAAGGGAGGATTTTTCCAGAATAACCTCCATCTGCCAGACAGCAGTGGGGATAGAGCCCTTTGACGAGGAATTCCACTATCACCTGGTATACTCCCTCTACAGGGACGGCCACACCAGTCAGGCCATTGAAGAATACAACCATACCCTGGACCTGTTTTATAACGAATTCTCCATTTCCCCGTCGGACCATTTTAAGGATTTATACAAATCCATCCGCAGCAAGGAGCAGGGTATCAACACAAACCTGGATTCCATCCAGGAGACACTTAAGGAGGATGCTTCGGGAGGGGCATTTTACTGTGAGTATCCTGTATTCCACGATCTGTTCCAGCTGGAACGCAGGGCCATTGAGCGTACCGGGGATTCCATCTATCTGTGTCTGCTCACCATCGGTGATCTGGACGGACATGCCCCCAGGACAACGGTCCTCAACAAGGCCATGGAGCATCTGAACCATGCCATCCGGGACTCCCTGCGCTGCAGCGACGTGTACACCCGTTACAGCATCAGCCAGTATATCATCCTTCTTCCCACCGTAACCATGGAAAAGGGTGAGATGGTCATGAAGCGGATACTGGGCAACTTCCGCAGGCTCTACAGCCGCAAGGACCTGATTGTGGACTACAAACTTCAGCCGGTACTCCCCTGGGAGCGCACCCCGGCAGGCCTTCAGGAATAAATATGTTTTGGCAAATGACGAATTTACGGCATTCATACATCAGAAAAGCTGCGGCATTATCCTTCATCGGATTTTCTGCCGCAGCTTTTTTATTTTGCTTTCCTTTTGCTTTCCCAATCACTGTGCAGCGTCTGAGGACCTGCTCCTGCCGTAAAAAAGCTGGTTCAGGTTCTTCATCACATGGCGGTAAGCCGGTATGAGAAACAGGTCCGCGGCGATCCAGGCCACCGGGCTGGCGATGCACACTGCTATATATCCAAACACAGGCACCAGGCAGAATCCCACAAAGGAACGGGCTGCCATCTCGCATACTCCTGCAATAACAGCCAGCCTGGAATACCCAAGTCCCTGTATCATAAACCGCACCGCATTGACAAAGACCAGCGGAATATAGAACAGGCTGTTGCCGATGAGGAACAGACGCGTGTTCCTCAGTATTTCCCCTTCCCCCTTATCCACAAACATGAGGGCAATCCACTGCCCGAAGATACAGAGCACTGCAAAGGCTATGACGGCATAGACGCAGCCCATGACAGCCCCTGCTTTCAGGCCCTGGTCAATGCGGTCCAGCTTCCTGGCACCCACATTCTGGCCGCCGAAGGTGGCCATGGTGGATCCCAGGGCGTCAAAGGGACAGCAGAAGAACATGCTGATTTTGCTGCCTGCCGTCACTGCGGCCACTGCCATGGAGCCCAGGGAATTGACCGCGGTTTGCAGGATTACACTTCCTATGGCGGTGATGGAATACTGCAGCCCCATGGGAATTCCCATGTTGCACAGAATCTTCATATAATGGGCATCCGGCCTCCACTCGTCATCATTCATCTTAAGAATGGTAAATTTCTTTTTCATGTACAGCAGGCACAGGATTCCTGACACAGCCTGGGCCGTGATGGTGGCCCAGGCAGCTCCTGACACGCCCATCTTAAGGACCAGAATCGTAAAGAAATCCAGAGCCACATTTACCACAGATGAGAACACCAGAAAAATCAGAGGAGTGGTGCTGTCGCCCAGGGAACGTATGGTGCAGGACAGAAGGTTATAGAGATAGGTGGCCGGAATACCAAGGAAGATTACGAAGATATAGCTGTAGGCCCCATCAATAATATCCTCCGGCGTCTGCATCAGCTCCAGGATATTGCGGCATAACAGGCACACGGCCACGGTCATGACCGCTGAAAACAGGATTGCCAGCCACGCGCTGTTGGCCACAAACCGTCTGAGGGCCTTCTCGTTCTTTTCCCCGAATTTCTGGGCCACCGGAATGGCAAAACCGCTGCACACCCCCAGGCAGAAACCGATAATCATAAAGTTGATGGAACCCGTGGATCCCACTGCTGCCAGGGCCTTAACCCCCAGGCACTTGCCCACGATGATGGTGTCCGCCATATTGTACAGCTGCTGGAACAGCAGCCCGCACAGCATAGGGATAAAAAATCCCAGTATCAGTTTTACCGGGGAACCCTCCGTCATATCCTTTGTCACATCTGCGGCCATGTATGTATTCCTCTCTGTTTCCATGAATTTCATCCCAATAATGTACTCTCTTAACCTGCAATTTGCAAGTAGAAAATATCACTGGAATCCGGGACCGGGACATACATTTTACACAATGGGCCGGGAACAGATTCCCGGCCCATCATGCCTGTTATTGGTAGCAGAGTACAGGCATTCCCTTATAAATCAAGTCATAGAGCACGCTGGCTTTTTCCGGCGGAAGGTTGATGCAGCCATGGCTTCCGCTGGTCTGGAAGATGGTGCCGCCGAATTTGCTTCTCCATGTGGCATCATGGAAACCAATGCCTCCGTTAAAGGGCATCCAGTAATCCACATGGCTCTCGTACTCATAGGTTCCGTCCGCCTTCTTGGCTCCCCTCAGTATCCTGTCCTTTTCCTTGTAGGTCAGGCTGTAGATGCCTGGGGGCGTGTCGTAATTCTTGGATATATTACCCGTGACGCAGGGTGCATCCCACACCAGGTTTCCTTCCTGGAACATGTATACATGCTGTCCTGTCAGGTCCACCTCCGCATATGTGGTGCCCCAGTCAGGAGCCGTGCGGCTGGCGGCCGTCATGGCGTATACGGGTTCCCTGTCCACAGGACCGGCTGCAGGACCGGCCTGAATCAGGGCTGCCAGTGCCTGGACCTCGCCCGCCACATCTATTTTCCAGCCGTAGGGGCCTGTCAGCTCCACATCTCTTCCTGTGGCTGTATGGAATACGCGGGCAGTTCCGGCCGTATCCCTTCTGGACGCCATCTCTGCCACAAAGGCCGTGATTTTCTCCAGATCAACCGCCGGCACCCCGTCCTGGCTTCCTGTTATCCAGGTGGCTATGGTCTCACCGCCAAGGGTCTCCGTCTCACTGCCAAACACATAATTAACGCTCATGTCCCGGTACTGGTTCATGCGGCTGCACAGGGCCATAAGGTTTTCATCCGTCTCCCATATATTCACCTGGTAATAACAGCCTGCGCTGTCCACATCCACTGAGTTCTGCCCTGCTTTTACGGCTGCGGTAATCACCTCCGTGGTTTTGGCCTCGTCCACATTATTGCCCTGAACAGCCGGTATGATGGAAAAAGGCTGTCCCTCTTCATAGGAGGATATGCGGGCATCAGAAGTGACGGTGATGCCTGAGCCGCTTATCAGGGTCAGAGCCTTAATCTTTGCCCCCAGGGCCTCCTGGCTGTAGGTCACTGTCATGGCCATGGTATGGGAGTTATCCGCATCCGGTCCTGAGACACGTCCGGCTGCGTTCTGCGCGTCCAGTATGGCCTTAAGTCCCTCGGGAACCTCCACCTTGTAACCGATGTCCGTACCTGCTATGGTTTCCTGGCGTCCGCCTCTCTCCCTGATGGTGAGATTGTATTCACCGGCATAAAAACCCTCGATTCTGGCCTTGGCCTCATCCACGGTCAGTCCGCCCACTCCCACGCCGTTGACTTTTGTACCGGATACAAAACGGGTTGTATCCCCGCCCTCATCCGCCAGGGACACAAACGCCCCTGCCAGCACAAGCACAGCCGCTGCCATTACCGCTGCGGCCAGCCTTCCCATCCATGTCCTCTTCCTTAACTTCTGCATAAACAATCCTGCCCTGCCTTTTATTGATATTTACTGCATTTTCTTCCTCTCCTGCCTGAATACGGCAGGACGCCTTCTTAACATAACAGCCCTTCACCATATTTTCAATATGAAAATCAAAAATGTAAGAATTCTTCATAAAAATATAAAATCCGGGGTCCCAAAAACAGGGAAACCCGGATTCTTTCGTATACCAGTACTTTTATCAGTCCACTACCTCTATGCTCTCAATGACAGGCTGGTTGGCCTTTGCCACGGAACCGTTGTTGTCTTCCACCTTTGTATCCTTGCAGATGGCATCCACTACCTCCATGCCCTCTGTCACATATCCGAAACAGGCGTAATCCCCGTCCAGGAATGTGCTGTCCTCATGTACAATGAAGAACTGGGAACTGGCGCTGTCCTTTATCTGGGAACGCGCCATGGAAATCGCTCCCCTGGTGTGGGACAGTGGGTTCTCCACTCCGTTGTTGGAAAACTCGCCTTTGATTTCCTGGTCAGAACCGCCCATGCCCGTGCCCAGGGGATCGCCGCCCTGAATCATGAAACCGCTTATGATGCGGTGGAAGGTAAGTCCGTCATAGAAACCGTCCTTTGCCAGCTTCAGGAAGTTAGCCACTGTGATGGGGGCCTCGTCCCCGTAAAGCTCCACGGAAATGGTGCCGTAGTCTTTTACGTTAATCTTTACATGGTGTTTGCCTGCCGCTGCCTCAATTTCCTCTGAAGCTGTATCCTGGGCTTTCTCTGAAGCCTCTGCTGTCTTGGCTGTCTCCTTTTTTTCCGTCTCCGCCTTGGCTGCATCTTCCTTGGCCGCCTCGGTCTGCGCCGCCGTTGTTGCGGCCCCTGCGCTGGTGCTGCACCCGGTCAGGGCTGAAACTGCCAGTACTGCTGCCGCACATATACACATCCATTTTTTCATTTATTCCGCTCCTCTTCTTATGGGAAAACCAGTCCGCCGTCTTTCTGTCCGGCCATTTTCCCGTAATAGACATCCGGGCGTTATGTCACCCGGACTGCCAGAGCATATTGTAACACCTGTAATGCCTTCCCGTAAAGGACTTTATAGAAATATCATACTTTTGTCACATTTTCCCGTCCGGGCACTGCGCAGCAGGCAGCCATCACCCGGCGGCACACCACGCACAGTACCACGGTGACCGCCATGTCGGGAAGAGTGCTTCCCACAGGTGTATCCACCCGCATCAGTATGCGGTAGATTACAAAACCAGCCAGCCAGATCAGCAGGTTCAGCAGATTGGCCTCCTCCGCCTCATGATCCTGCCTGATGATAAAATAGTCCGCAATCTGAATAGCAATCATAGGGGCAAACACAGAGCCAATCAGATAAAGGAAATCCGTAATATTATCCATGGGGTATACCATGGCCGCGGCGGTGCCGGCAATGGTCACTGCCACTGCCGCCCATTTTTCCTTAATCCGGTGTGTGATGGACACACTGGATACACCGGCGGAGTAGGCGTCCAGGAATGTGGTGGTCACGGTGGACAGCACGATAATGAGAAGTCCTGCTGCTCCCAGTCCTGCCTTGACCATAATGACAGAGATATCATATTCCCCTGTATAGATGGCTGCCCCCATTCCAATGACATACATAAAGCAGCTTACCAGGCCGTAGACCAGGGCGCTGGCAGCCGTTGCCCCCAAGGGTTTCTCGGCCTCCCTTGTATAATCGCTGATTAGTGGAAGCCAGGACAGCGGCATGGCCACCGACAATTCAACTGCGGCCCCAAAGCTCAGGGAACTGTCTGCCTCCATGGACGGCTCCCCGCTGCCGGCAAATATAACCCGGCACAGGATGAGAGTCAGCACAAACAGCGCTGCCATGGCTGCCGTATTGATTTTTCCCAGGTTCCTGATTCCAATTAAAAGCCACACCAGAATCAGACCGCCAATCACCAGGCACCAGACCCACAGGCCTGCGTTAAAAATGCCGTTGGCAGCCAGCCCGCCGTCATAAATCATGATGGAGGTCCAGCCCACCAGCTGCAGGACATTGAGACCGCAAAACAGCAGGCTTCCTTTCTGCCCAAAGCTCATCTTCACGGTTTCCATGGAGCTGCGCCTGGTATATCCGCCGATGAGTCCTGCCATGAACAGCAGGGCGCAGCCAATCACATGGCCCAGCGCAATGGCTGCCAGCCCCTTTCCAAATCCCAGCGGCGCCAGATATGTGCCTGTCAGTATCTCAGCTATGGATACCCCTGCCCCAAACCATATAAGGCTGTTGGCAGACACGGAGGTCCCTTTTTCCTTTACACTTATCTTTTCCTTCATGCTCATTCCCCCTTAATACTCGCCCCGGATGGCAAATCCATGATTCATTGGTCCGCTTCCCTTTCCCAGGTCCAGCTGGGCTTCCAGCGCGCCTGAGAGATATACCTTAGCCCGCTCCACGGCCAGGTCCATATCCATGCCCTTGGCCAGGTTGGAGGCAATGGCGCTGGACAGGGTACAGCCTGTCCCATGGGTATTGGGATTGTCAATCCGCCTGCCCTTAAACCATTTCAGCTTCTTGTCCCGGTACAGCAGATCGTTGGCATCATTGAGCTGGTGGCCGCCCTTAAGAAGCACGGCGCATCCGTAGCCCTCCCCGATGGCCCTGGCCGCCGTCTCCATGTCGCCGGGATTATGTATCTCCATTCCTGACAGCACCTCTGCCTCCGGGATATTGGGAGTCAGCAGGTTTGCCATGGGAAGAAGGACTTCCTTCAGCGCCTCTATGGCCTCACTGCTGATCAGACGGGAACCGCTGGTGGATACCATAACCGGATCCACCACCACATTGGCAGCCCTGTAAAATGCCAGCCTGTCCCCGATGGCCTCTATCAGGCCGCCGGAGGAAACCATCCCGATTTTTACTGCATCCGGGAAGATATCCGTAAATATGTCGTCTAACTGTTCCTTTAAAAAAGATGGAGTTACCTCCATGATTCCTGTTACGCCGGTTGTATTCTGGGCAGTTAGTGCCGTTATGGCGCTCATGGCATATACCCCGTGAGCGGTCATGGTCTTGATGTCTGCCTGGATACCGGCGCCTCCGCTGGAATCGCTTCCAGCGATTGTTAATGCTGTTTTCATTGTCATTCTCCTTTTCGCATTAATTTTATAAAGCGGCGGAAGGTGGTGCCCCCAATCCGCCGCCGGGAAGCTCCGGCGCCCATGCCTGATACCACACAGAATCGTCCCGCATATCAAAAAAGCGGAACACCAAAACAGGTGCTCCGCCGGCAATCGTCCGTTATGGTCCCTACGTTGGCATTATCCAAATCAGGTAATGGGTCTAAGCATGAACAGCTTACTCTCAGCCCACTTAAGTGAGCTCCCCGTTTATTTACAACTACCATTATACATGGTTTCAGGAAGATTGCAATGCTTTTATCTTGTCCTGAGCCGGAAATGAGCCGGAAAGTACATCCTATCCCAGGGCCCTGTCCACGATTTTCACCATGGCCGTAAAGGTGGTGTCATTGTAATCCACATCAAACTCATCCCCCGGCTGGTTCAGTATGCGCTTTATGCTCAGTATGCCCAGACCGCCGTCCCGTTTGCTGGACAGTATCCTGCTTCCGTTCTTCTTAATCTGCCCGTTGTAGGAATTTTCCACCAGCATCATAAGGTGGTCGTCCAGCCACCTGGCCTGGACCAGGATGAAGCGCGGTCCCGTCAGGCGGCGGCATGCTTCCAGGGCGTTTTCCAGCAGGTTGCCGGTGACAATGCACAGGGTTAAATCGTCCACCGGCACATGGGCGGATAAATCCACCCTGGCAGTGAACTCCACCCCATCCTGCCTTGCCCTGGCGGCATACTCCTGCAATAGCCCGTTTACGGCCTGGTTCTGGCAGAACACCATCTCAGCCGTCATGTCCAGCTCCCTCTTCAGATTCATCAGGTAATTGGTCCGCTCTCCCCTGTCCATGTTCAGAAGGGCATGGATGTGATGGCGGAAATCATGCTTGATGATGCGCACCTGTTCAATGTAATCCAGGGTCTGGTTATAATGCTCCCTCTGCTGGCTGATAAGCTGCCTGGCAAACTGCAGCTCCTCCTCTGTCCTGCGGCGGCACATGATTTCCAGGGTGCTGCTCAGAATAAGCACATAGAGCACCAGTATCATGATGCACAGCGCCAGATAGAACAGCACGTCCTCCAGTCCCCGCTCAGCCAGGGAACGCGATGAGAATATGGTGTTGTTCCCGATAAAAAGGATGAACAGGGAGACAGAGGGGTATGTCAGCAGCAGGGAACAGGATCGCCTGGATAACTGGTCAAAAAGCCGGTTTACCTTATCCCTCAGCCAAAACCGCACAAACCCATAAAAACCGCAGGCCCACAGCAGGGATACCGCCACACAGATTTGTCCGTATGTCAGGGACACATGCCCCTTTAAAATCCAGGCAGCAAACTCGTTCAGCGATGCGGACAGGACCGCGAACAGCCACGCGGATATGTACAGGAATCCTTTCTTAAGCAGGGTCCCCTTAAAAAAGACAAGGAGCACCAGAAAGTAAAGACAGGAAAATAGGCCCCGGAACACAAAAAAGACCTGGGGGCTGATATGGAATACGGATTCCATGGATATCATGATGACCCACAGGTAGGCGGAAATGGCTGCTATGTTCTCCCTGTAACTGTGTTTTGGATCCAGGCATACAAAAATGGGCATCATACGCACAGCCAGGTTAATCAGATTCATAAAGACAGTACATGCCGCGTCGTTCATAGGTACCTCACTTCAGACGGTAATGGTAATAGGCATTCTTGCTCTGTTTATAAAAGTTCCTGGATATGGGAATCATCTGCCCGTCCCGCATGTAAAAACAGGAATCCTCCAGCTTGTCCACATAGTCCAGATTCACAAGGTAACTCTGATGGCAGCGCAGGAACTGGGAATGGGGTTCCAGAGCCAGCTGCAGCTCAGACAGCTTCTGGTTGACGGACAGTACTTCCCCATCCGTCAGCTTCACAAAAACACGGTGAAGCCGGTTCTCAAACCAGGCCAGTCGCTCCAGGGGAAGCTCCACATTCACCCGGTTATGGACCAGGGACAAAACAGCCTTCTTCACTCCCAGCCTGCGCCTCACCACACGCTCCATGGTGGACCAAAAGCTCTCTTCCTCCACAGGCTTTAAAATAAATCCTGCTGCCTCCACGCGGTATCCCTCCACAGCTGATTCCAGAGACGATGTGATGAATACCACCACCGGATGATCCTTGTCTTCCGCCAGGGCCTGTGCGGTGTCAATGCCGCTCATTCCGGGCATCAGCACATCCAGAAGATACAAATCATACTTCCGGCCCGACTCCAGAAGCTCCCTTCCGGCGGCATATGTATCTATATGCACCTCAATGCCTTCCCGGTCAAAAAAACGGCCGGCATATTCTGCTGCCTGAAGGCGTTCCTCTTCTGTATCGTCACAGATAGCCACATTATACATACCCGGGACCCCCTCTCTCATAAAACTGCTGTACGGCGCACAGCCTATCCTATATTTTATTGGCATTTATGCCATAAGTCAAGTTCCCCTGCAAAGTATCATATTCGGTATATTTTCTGCAGAAATGGTCCTTATTCCCCCCGGGCTCCTATGGTAAAATAAGGGTAAGAAAAACATTTTAACAGGAGGGGTTTTATGGGTTCAAATGTAATTGTAACAATCATCGTAATCGTCTACCTGCTTTTCATGCTGTGGATTGGCTGGTACTCATCCACCAAGATATCCACCAACACCGACTTCATGGTGGCCGGACGCCGTCTGGGACCGCTTCTCATGGCCGGTACCCTGGCAGCCACGGAAATCGGCGGCGGCAGCTCCCTGGGCGTGGTCCAGAACGGTATGTCAGGCTTCGGACTCAGCGCATCCTGGTACATAACCACCATGGGAATCGCCTTTATCATCCTCAGCTTCGTGGCTCCCAAATTCAGGGCAGCCACGGTCAAGACGGTTCCTGAATATTTCCGCAGGCGTTATGGAAAATCCTGCGGAATCATAACAGCCGTCATCATGCTTCTTCCCCTGGTGGGGCTTACCGCCGGACAGTTCATTGCTTCTGCCGTCATCCTGTCCACCATGCTGAATATTGACTACCAGGTGGCTGTTATCATTGTAGCTGTTGTGGTTACGGTCTACTCCATCATGGGCGGTCTCTGGAGCGTTACACTGACAGACTTTGTTCAGGTATTCCTGATTGTCATCGGCATGATTATCGCAGTTCCCTTTGCCATGAATTACGCGGGGGGCTGGGACAATGTGGCATCCAACATTCCCGAGGGCACATTGAGCCTGTTCCAGGGCTATGATCTGTTTGGAATTATCTCCCTTGTAATCATGTATACAGCCACTTTCTCCGTAGGGCAGGAGGCTGTGTCGCGATTCTACGCTGCCAGGGACGAAAAGGCAGCCAAGGGCGGCGCCTGGCTGGCAGCCCTGGTAAACTTTATCTACGCCTTTATTCCCACCATCCTGGGCATCATCACGCTGGCCTTAATCAATATGGGCAAATTCAGCTCCGCGCAGTTTGAGTCAGTGGGCGCGCGTTATGCCCTGCCGGTCCTTGCCATCAACACCATGCCGGCCCTTATATGCGGACTTCTGTTCGCAGGCATCATCTCCGCCACCATGTCCAGCTCTGACTCCGATCTCCTTGGCGCAGGCTCCATCTTTGCCAATGACATCTATAAGGCAGTGCTGAAGCCGGATGCATCCAGCCAGTCCGTCATGAAGGTTACAAAAATCGTCATGTGTCTGGTGGGCCTGGCCTCCATGTTCATCGCTCTCTTTAACACACAGAGCATTGTATCCATCCTGATGTTCTGCTTCACACTTAGAGCAGCCGGTTCCTTCTTCCCATATGTCATGGGACATTACTGGAAAAAGGCGTCCACGGCAGGCACCATCGCCTCCCTGATCGCCGGCACCATCGTGGTAGTATATCTGGAACACATTTCAAAGGGGATGCTTTTCGGCATCAAGTTCAGCCAGCCCATCATTCCGGGTCTGGCGGCTGCCTTCATCTGCTTTATTATATTCTCACTGGCCATGCCGCCTGAGAAGGAGACCACGGAGCTGGCTCCTGAGGAAGATGATTAAATATTAACCAATACAGGGACTGTCTGCCGCCGGTATATGGCCGGCGAAAACAGTCCCTGTCTGCTATTGATACTCCTGGTTCTTAGGATGCTTTATGATCTGCTCTTCCTCCAATCCTCCACCACCTGCGCAGCCATTTTTCCGGCCGTATCCCTGTTTAAAGGCATGACCCGGCCATGATAGGGATAATATACCAGGTTGGACCACAGCACCTCGTATCCTCCCTTATCATACTCTTCTGCGGTGGGCAGATAGCTGCTGCATCCGTTGGTATAGCCGTTGAAAAACAGAAACGGTGCCTCTGCCTCCTTCCAAATATCAATGGCGATCCGGCACATGGCCTCATTGGGAACACCGCAGAGACAGCCCTGGTTGACAAAAAGATACTGAATCTCTATGTCAGCATACTGCTTTTGTATGCCTTCATCCAGAAGGCGCTTCACCTCCTTCAGCCACATCCTCCCGTCAATTTCGCCTTCCCTCTCCGCCTCCTCTGCAATTTTCTCTGCTCTTTCCATGTCCGGCACATCAGCCGCAAACCGGCAGAAGGAAGATCGGATTTCCACGCGTTCCAGGGGCATCAGCACCAATGAGGCATACACAGCGTCCACAGACCGGAACACATCCTCCGCCATCTGTTCCAGGGCCCGGCGGCTCTGGGGCTCATATTTTTGCCTGTATTCCTGTGAAAATCCTTTCCGGGCCATCTCCCAGCAGTGAATCTCCACATATTCCATGTTGTCCTGATGATATCTGGGACGGATATCCCCGGCAGCTCCCTGTACCATCATCACCGGACAGCCGTATGCTTCCTCCAGCCGTTTCCTTGCGGCCCCAATATAATCTGCGGAGATAAAATAATTATCCCCGGACAGCACATTTGCATGGGCTGTCACGCGAATAAGAAGGACCTCCGGTTCCTTTCCGTCCCGGGCCGCCAGCTTTAAAATGCCTAACCGCCCGTCCATCTGCTCCGGTTCATTCCTCCGGTTCATCCCCACAGTGTTTTCCCCAATCCCCCAGGCCGCCTCCATGGATTTCATATTTCCCGCGGCCTTCCGGACAGCCGTATCTGCCTGCCGGCATACCATTTCAAAGTAATCCGGTTCCTCCGCTGCATTGGGCGCACTGTGAGTATGGGAAAAGCATACCATAATCCGCTCCCTTCCCGTGTGAAGCGCAGCAGCAGCCCTGTCCCGCAGGACATTGGACAGCTCCACTGTAAAGCCCAGGCTGTCAATGGCAATAAGGCCGCCCATGACGCCGTCAGCCTCCCATACCAATGCCTGGAGTCTTAAAGAATCCCTCACGCCCCTGGAACGGTTATCCGGGCGGTAAAATCCCACCATCTCAGACGGATTATCCGGCGTGATGTCAGCCTCTCCATATCCGGCCTGCACCATATTACATGTCTGCATGATAAAAAACCTCTTTTCTTATTTCTGTTTCCTTATTTCCGGTGACTCTATCCTATCTCCCGGGAAACGGATATGCAATCTACTGTTTTCTTCTGTAGAATTCTGTACTATGGTTTCCGCATCAGCCTGATATATGCCACTCAAACTTGCCGAAAAAGGGAGCCGCGCACTGCGGCTCCCCATGGTTTACTTCTGATATACAATTTTTCGTATGGCGTGGACAGAAAGAAAGTACTTATCCCCCAGCTCCTCCAGGGATACCCCCTGCCGGTAAGCATCCACGATTCCGGCGTTCCGCTCCGTCAGCTCCCTGCGGCAGCCGCTTTGCTCACCCCAGGCCTTATGCCGGTCTTCCCTGGCCGGGATATAGATATATCCGGCCTGTATGTATTCCTGCAGTTCCTCCACCAGGTGATGGGGGAGGACTGCCTTTGCATTGACATATTTCATGTCGGCTCACTCCTTATCTTCATCGCTCTTAAGGAAGCAAAGCCAGCATTCATCTCAGCGGCATATATTACTCCATGCAGGCGCCGCTGAGCTTACAGGCTTTGCATGGAGCCAGACATTGTTGTTTTTCTTTTTATTCCTGCACATAATTCTCTCCTTCCAAACCATCCTCATCCCTTAACCAGGCCTGATAACGGTATCTCCGATTCACTACGGTCCAACTGTTACCGGAACTCCCAGAGGACAGTATTCCCACAGAATATCCATCACATCATTTGTAACCGCGATGCAGCCGGAGGTTCCTCCTCCCTGGTCCCCGTGTATCTCAATGGCCCCGCCTAAAGGAGTATTCCAGGGCGGCTGTATGCCTGCCTTGTTTGCCTCCACAATGGCATTATACTGTTCCTCATTAATCAGGCCGTCTCTCAGGCCCCGCTCTGCATCCTCGGCATTGGGATAGGATAATCCCAGAGCCAGATAACATATGCTCTGGTCATTTCTTGTGCACACATAGAACGATCCGGAGGGCGTGATTTCGTCTCCCTCCTGCACCTTGTCCCCTGTTTCGGACCGACGTCCCAGCTTTACGGGCCAGGTTCCTATGGTCTGGGCATACTGTTTCAGCGTCAGCGTATTGCCCATTTTGCTGACATAGATGTTCACCCCATTGACAGAAGGCTGGTAAGCTGCCCCCGGTCCTGCACTCTGCCCGGCCAGGGCGCTCAGAGGACCGGCCGCCGCCAGGCACAGTGCCAGCACTCCGGCAGCAGCACATTTTCTGAATTTCATCCTGTTCCATCTCCTTACGCTTATTTTTATTGGGTTTAGTATACCATATAATCCCAAATTCTAAACCAATGTAAGAAAATCGAAAGGAAAATATATCTATTCTTCTGTTTTCTCCTCCCCATACCCCAGCTGGGGCAGCACATTCATGGGATGATCCAATATCACCAGATTGGCGTCCTTATCCAGATAGTGCTCCTGCTTATGTATGATTACCATGTTCCGCCCGGCAAAATACTGTATGTACTGGCAGAACACCTCGGAAGCCAGGGTAGTCCCCAACAGCAGCAGGGTATCCGCCTTTGTTATCTCCTGCGTGGTCTTAGTCATGTTCTGGCTGTCCACCATCTCTCCAATCAGGGAAATCATGGGCCGTATGGGAACATTGCAGTCCCTGCAGATTGGCACCCGCTTCGCCCCCGCCATATATCCGATGGAATACTTTTTCTTACATCTTGGGCACTGGTTCTGGTAAATACTTCCGTGAAGGTTTATAACATGACGGCAGCCGCCCCTGCGGGCCTTGTCATAGATGTTGCTGTCTATGATGCATTGGAGCTTTCCGGCCCTCTCCATGGCAGCCAGGGCCGGGCCGGAAGCAGTGTCCCTTGGCGCGTTGTGAAGCATCTCCTTTTTGTAGAACTCGAAAAACTGCTCCGGACGGGTATTATAAAATGCACTGGTATACATTTCCTCAACACCGTAGCCATACCGGTTCTCAATGTCATAGGCCTTATCCTGCTTCTTAATACCGATGAAACCACCCTCTTCCATCATACCGGAACCACAGAGAGCCACAGTATAGGTACTATCATCCAGAATCTTTCTTAACTGAGCTATTTGTTCATTCATAGTGATACCCCCTTCCAGTCCAACCCAGCAAATGCCTCCTGGGAGGTTACAACTGTTGCTTATTATCACTATTATATAATTTTTTCCAGATAATTTCCACCTTTTTTGGCAGTTTTATCTTACTATTTTCCTTTTAAAACGTCATTTTCTTTCTTTTCCACCTGAGAATAAAGGAGAACGCCCCCGATTGTCACCACACCCCCCGCTATCTGCAGGAGCGCGGGCACTTCCCTGAACAGAAAAAGCGCAAAGACAGCAGCAGCCACAGGCTCGCACAGCTTGGAGGCAGATACAAAGGAAGGGGAAAAGAATTTCAGGCACCAGCTGAAAATACTGTGCCCCAAAAGAGTGGAGCACACACTGAGAAGCAGGCCCACAACCACAGACCTCACTCCGTATCCCGTAAAGGCCAGACCGCTAAAAGCAGTTGCCAGCCCCAGGGCCAGGGCGCAGAACACATAGACAATGTAGGTATAAATCGTGGTGGACATATACCCCCTGGCCTGACGCCCAATGAGGGTGTATACGGCGCAGAATACAGCCGCGGCAAGGGCCAGCACATCCCCGTATAAATGGTTTCCCCCGGCGGAGTAGTCAGAAAAGGCAATCAGAAGGCTTCCGCCCACCGTCACAAGGATACTTACGCCGGCAGGCACAGATATCTTCCCCTTCATGAACAGACAGTACCCCAGCGCCACCCATATAACCTCCGTGCACACAATGGCAGTGGAACTGGCCACTGAAGTCTGGTTCAGCGACTCGAACCATGCCGTAAAATGCAGAGCCAGGAACACTCCGCTGGCCCCGCACAGCAGGACAGTCTTTCTGTCCGTTTCCCTCAGTTCCCGCCTGCAGTCCTTCCGTCCCAAAACCACAGGCGTCATCAATGCCACGGTCCACATCAGGCGGTAAAGGGCTGTGACCACAGACGGTGCCTGGGAATATTTAACAAAAATAGCCGATAATGAAATACCGGCTATTCCTATGATTATCATGACCAATGGATGTTTTTCCATCAATTTCATCTTATGTATCCTCGCTTATATGATTGGTTGCCAAACTGCTGTAGAAATTCTATCACACCAATGCTCCTGCGTCCAGATACTTTCGTGAATAACTACCGTTGATTGCCCGGCTGCCGCCTATGGAATCAGCCTGCTGGTTCCCAGCCGGTCTGCGCCCAGCTCTATGAAGCGCTGTGCATCTTCAATGGATGCGATTCCGCCGGCTGCCTTGACCTTGACCCCGGGGCCTGAGTACTTCCTCATAAGGGCCACGTCCTCCGGCGTTGCGCCGGCTGTGGAAAATCCGGTGGAAGTCTTGATGAAATCCGCACCTGACTCCGTGACCACACGGCACATTTCCTTCTTCTCTTCCTCCGTCAGAAGGCAGGTCTCGATAATAACCTTCAGGCATCTGCCGCCGCAGGCAGCCTTAATCTGTCTGATTTCATCCAGGACCTGGTCATAATGTCCCGCCTTTACAAGGCCGATGTTGATGACCATATCAATTTCGTCCGCACCGTTCTTCACCGCATCCTCTGTCTCGAACACCTTCACCGCGGTGGTCATATTGCCGTTGGGAAATCCGATTACAGTGCAGACAGCCAGCTTATCCCCCACAAAATCCTTTGCCTGCTTCACATAACAGGGAGGAATGCACACAGAGGCAGCAGCATATTCCATGCCTTCCCTGCACAGCTTTTCTATCTGCTCCCAGGTAGCTGTCTGCTTTAACAGCGTGTGGTCTACCCTGCTTAAAATGTCCTTCTTATCCATTATTTTCTATCCTTTCTATCCGTCAGTCAGCTGCCCCCGGAGAAACATCCAAGGGACATTCTTCCAAATTACAGTTCGTTCAGAACCGAAGTCCCTATGGTGCCTTCCGGCATCTTCACCCCAAAGTTGTCAGCAACCGTGGCTCCGATGACTGCAAATGTATCTGCGCTGCCCAGGTCCTTTCCGCCCTCCATGGAGGGAGAATAGGCGATGAACGGCACCTGTTCCCTGGTGTGGTCCGTGCCTGTATAGGTGGGGTCGTTTCCATGGTCCGCGGTGAGAATCAGAAGATCGTCCTCCCCCAGAAGTGGAAGCAGCTCTCCCAGCTTCTCATCAAAGCGCTCCAGCTCCCTGCCGTACCCTTCCGGATTGCGGCGGTGTCCCCACAGGGCGTCAAAATCCACCAGATTCACAAAACAAAGCCCGTTGAAATCCGTTTTAGCATACTGGATGGTCTGCTCCATGCCGTGGACAGATGAGTTGGAATGGTTGGACTGAGTCAGTCCCTCTCCGTCAAAAATATCGTATATCTTACCAATGGACACCACATCATATCCCGCGTCCTTAAGGGCGTTGAGGGCAGTCCTTCCATATGGCTTCAGCGCATAATCATGGCGGTTGGAGGTGCGCCTGAACTCGCCCTTCTTCATGCCGGTATAGGGCCTGGCAATGACGCGTCCCACCTTCCACTCATCCCGCAGGGTCAGTTCCCTGGCAATCTCGCAGTAGTGATACAGGTTGTCAAGTCCCATGATCTCCTCGTTGCCGCATATCTGAAGCACGGAATCAGCGGAAGTATACACGATCAGATGACCTTCCCGAATCTCCTCCTCCGCCAGTTCATCCAGGATTTCCGTTCCGCTGGCGCTCTTGTTGCCGATGATTTTACGTCCGGTCTGCTTCTCCAGCTCGTCTATCAGTTCCTTCGGAAAACCGTGGCTGGTAAATGTCTGGAAGGGCGTGGTCACAAGAAGCCCCATCATCTCCCAGTGTCCCGTCATGGTGTCCTTGCCACGGCTTCTCTCCTTCAGACGCATGTAACGTCCTAAGGGGTGTTCTGCCGGCTCCATACCCTCTAAGGGGTGCAGGTTGACCATTCCCAGCTTTTTCAGATTCGGAATCTTAAGCCCCGGAACCTCCCGGGCAATATGTCCCAGGGTGTCCACCCCCACATCTCCATATTCCGGTGAATCCTCCACTGCCCCGATTCCAAGTGAATCCAGGACCACAACAAAGATACGTTTATATTTTCCCATCTTACGACCTCCTTAAAATAATGTGACCAGGCCCACCACCATGGCGCTGATCAGGCTTACCGCCACACCGCCTAACATGGCCTTGAACACCAGGCGGGCAAGGGTGCTTTTCTTTTCAGGGCACAGGACCGCGATGCCTGAAACGCAGATTCCAAGGCTGGAGAAATTGGCAAACCCGCACAGGGAAATGGCGCATATCATCCCTGTCCTGTAATCCATGGAGGATATCATGGAGCCCAGCTGCTGGAACGCCACGAATTCATTGAGGACCAGCTTGCTTCCCAGGAGATTTCCCTCCAGAAGTATTTCCGAAGGGTCCAGGCCCATGAAGAAGCCGAAGGGAGCAAATACATAGGAAAATACCTGCTGAAGGCTGATACCGCAGACGCCTAACAGCTTATTCACCGCTGCCACCAGCGCCACCATGGCCACCAGGGACGCGCCGATGGACAGCGCCATCTGCATGCCGGTGACAGCCCCCTCTGCAACTGCCTCTATCACGTTGGTATTATTCCCCTTATTGTCCATCTTAACGCTTCCCACTTCCCGGACCTCCTCTGTCTGGGGCAGAAGCATCTTGGCCACCATAATGCTGCCCACCGGCACCAGTGTGCTGGCAATCAGAAGATACTCCATGGGAATGCCCAGGGCCGTATAACCGCCCAATATGGACACGGACATACTGCCCATGCCGGAAACCAGTACCACCATAACCTCGCTGTCCGTCATCTGGCCCAGGTACTTGCTCACCAGAATGGGGCTGTCGGTCTGTCCCAGGAACATGTTGGCAACCGCCACAAAGCTTTCCACCTCGGAGGTGCCCATAAGCTTACCCACTGCTTTACCAATCCATTTTACCACAAATCCCAGAATTCCGATATAGTAAAGAAGACTTACCAGGGCAGACAGGAATACAATGTTGCCCAGGACCTGTATGGCAAAAACGGATCCGGTGGCAGCCGAGCTGTCTGCCAGTGAACCGAACACAAAGCTTAAACCATCCTGACCGCAGTTGATGACGCTGGTCACTGCATCCGATACCCTGGACACCACGTAACGGCCGGCCGGAATCTTTACCAGAATCACCGCAATCAGGAACTGGGCAATCACTGCCTTAACCAGCATTTTGACGGATATGTTTTTCTTCTTCCAGGAAATCAGATACATGATGGCCAGCACCAAAAGGATACCTGTAAGGTTTAATAATATCTTCATTTGTCCCCACCCCTTACCTTTCTCCTTAAGCCTGCTTATCTGCCTGAATCAGTCTGCGGACGGCTTCCACCGCCACCTTGATAGCTGCCTCCGTATCGTGGACAATGGGATTATCCAGTCCGGCCTCCTGGCGCTCCTGGTTACCCACCACCAGGAAATCAGAACCGCAGCGCACCCTTAAGTGGCTGGCTGCAATGAACAGGGCAGCGGATTCCATCTCAGACGCCTTGCAGCCCATGCGCTTCCATGCCTCCCACTTGTTTAACAGCTCATAGCTTACCGGCATGCGTTTGGGCTCATGCTGCCCGTAAAACGCATCCTTGCACTGCACCACTCCCGCGTGGTACGTATATCCCAGCGCCTTTGCCGAGGAAACCAGGGCATTGGTCACATCCAGGTCAGCCACGGCCGGAAACTCGATGGGTGCGTATTCCCTGCTGGTACCCTCCATTCGGATGGCGCCTGTGGCGACCACGATATCCCCGCCCTTCACGTCCATGTCCATTCCGCCGCAGGTTCCCACACGGATAAATGTATCAGCCCCGCACAGCACCAATTCCTCCATGGCAATGGATGCAGACGGTCCGCCGATGCCCGTGGAGGTCACGCTTACCTTTTCCCCGTCCAGATAACCGGTGTATGTAACATACTCCCTGCTGTCCGCCACCAGTACCGCGTTGTCAAAATGCTTTGCGATCTTTTCACAGCGCTTCGGGTCTCCGGGCATGATGACATACCGTCCCACGTCTCCCTTCCTGATCTGTAAATGGTACTGTAATCCTTCTTCTCCTGAATAGTTCTGCATAATAATTACCCTCTCTTTTAATTGATTTTTTGTTTGCGCCTTTACCTGAATCTGCTTGTATTCCTGCCGGTGTCTGCGCTTTTGTTTTTGTTTATTTATTTGTCTGTTTATCGCGTACTTGTATAATATCATTTAACTTGTATAATTTCCAGATGGAATATTTTACAATTATCATCGTATATTTTTGTGTATATTGACAACAAATCCGCGGGTTTTTATGGTGTTTTACCGATTCTAGTCTGTTGTACAACTAGACATGTCTATTTTATTGACAAAACAGCCTTTGGGAATTATGATGTTGAATAAGGACTTGTATATTTTTGTGACACAGCAAAATTAGTGATACAGCAGGATTTCTGATACAGCCGGAATTGTGACACAGACAGGAAGGGTGAACCTATGGACGCAGATGTATTATCCGAGAAAGCAAAGAAATTAAAACATGTAAAAGTATATAACCGCCTGTATTCCATGATACAGGACGGCGTGTATCCTCCGGGCAGCCAGCTTCCCTCCGAACCGGAGCTGGCCCTGCAGATGGATGTAAGCCGTATGACCCTGCGCAGGGCTCTGGCTCTGCTGCAGGAGGACAATCTGGTCATCAACATACGCGGTAAGGGAAATTTCATCAGCGAACGCAATCCCGGCGCCAGTATGCCGGGCCTGGAGGTCACACAGCACCCGGTCCGCTGTACTCTGTCCGGAGCCATTGACGAGACAGAGATGGAATTTCGCATAGAACCTCCCACGGAATCCATCAGTCAGAATCTGAAGCGGAAAACCGCCGTGGTGGTGATCGCAGACCGATGGTATAAAAGCGCCGGAAAGGCGTGCGCCTACAGCCTCAGCTTCATTCCCATCGAGGTTATATCCGGTAAACAGATAGATTTAAGGGAGAAAGAAGATTTATTCCAATACCTGGAGCATGGCGTATATGAGGATGCCGTCAGCAGCACCTGCCAGCTCTCCTACACCACCACAGGCAATTTCACAGCCGTCAAGTATATGCTCTCCCAGCACGCCTCCTTTATTCTGGTTCAGGAGACACTATATGATGAAAACAGCCGGGTACTGGTATCCAGCAAGCACTATATACCGGTGGAATCCTTCAAAACCCAGGTCAACGCTGTGGCCGGACGCGCCTGAAGGTCCGTTTTCATTCATCCAGATTATGCTTGACCGCAAATACGGCCAGCTGAGTCCGGTCCTTTAGCTTAAGCTTTTCCAGCAGACGGGAGATGTTGTTGCGCACCGTCCCCTCTGCCAGGAATAGCGCCCCCGCAATTTCCCTGTTGTCCATTCCCCGGGCAACCAGCCGCATGATATCCCGTTCCCTGGGCGTCAAATCACCGGCCATGTCTGCCTTTGTTTTGCCGGACGCCATCTGACGGCGCATCCCCTCAAATACGCTTCCTCCAAAAACCCGTATTCCGGCGCATACAGCCTTGACGGACTGGATGACCTTGTCATCCTCCATCTCCTTTAAGATATACCCGTCAGCACCGCTTCCCACGGCTGCATCCACGGTTTCCCTGTCATCAAAGGTGGTGAGCACCAGCACCTTTATATCCGGATAGTCCTCCTTGATTCTGGTAATCCCATAGCTGCCATCGTATTCCGGCATGCGCATATCCATAAGCACCACATCCGGTCTGTGCTTCCTGCACAGCTGCCACGCTTCCCGGCCGTCAGCGGCCAGTCCCACCACCCGGATGTCTTTGTCCTGCTCCAGTATGGCCCTGAGCCCCTGTCTCAATATCTGGATATCATCGGCAATCACTGCTTTTATCATGTGGTTCTGCTCCTTTTTCCTCTATCCCTTATCTGCCGGCACACGGCGCCCTCAGTTTCCGTACGGCAGGTTTATATATATCTGAAATCCTTCCCCGGATTCGGATATGAACCGGACTGTCCCCCCTGCCTGCTCTGTTCTCTGGCGTATACCGCGGATTCCGTTTCCCTCCTCTATATGGAGGCATCCCTTTCCATTATCAAACATATACAGATTCAGGCTGTCTGCGCCGAATTTAAGTATCACATCCATGTGGGTTGCATGGGCATACTTATGGCAGTTGGTAATGGCCTCCCTGAGGCAGTCGTAAACCACAGGAGACAAATGGGAGTATTCCTGCCTGTCCTCTCCCTGTATCTCCACCTCCACCTCAAATTCCTTCACACTGCCGGCCAGCTGGTATACTCCCTGGGAGATAAGTCCATAGGAGGCGGACTGCCTGAGATTATTGATGGAACACCGCAGCTCCCGGATCCCGCTGCCGGCCAGCTCCTGGGCCTGGAGCAGGTACTCCTCTATGAGCTTGTCCTGTTCCCGGCCTCTCTCCTCCTTATATCCAATCCGTATGAGCCTGAGCAGCGAATTTATCATGGTCAGCGTATGTCCGGCGGTATCGTGCACCTCCTGGGCAATGCGGTTGCGCTCTTTTTCAATGGCAAGACTCTGATTGGTCACAGCCAGTTCCCTGCCCTGCTCCAAAAGCTGGTAATATCTTCCCACATCTGTGAGCATAATGGTTCCCGCAACCATATCTCCCTTCTTATCCCTGTGGATATACTGCCTGACCTCCAGCCTTCTCCTTTCACCATTGTCTTCCAGCGTAAATACAGGTGTCTGAGAATCCGCACAATCCGCGTCCGCGCCCTTTTCCCTCAGGATTCGCCTGAGCGGTTCCATATCATCTCCGGTTTGCAGCCCCAGCCAATGTACGGCAGCCCCGTTGCAGTAGGTAATCTTATCTCGCCTGTTATACACCACCACGCCCTCTGCAATGGAATCAAATATTTTATCAAAGGCCATGGTATTGACATCCAGGAAATCATACCGGAACACAGCCAGCAGCATGAGAACGCTGGTCAGGGAAAAAGCAGGGGGTGTCAGGTCAAAGCCTGTTCTCACAAGCCCCGTCATATAGAGCAGGTTAAAAGCCAGAGGCACTGCTGCAGCCAGCAATATGACGGCAATATGCGCCAGCGCCACACGGTTCTTTTTAAAAGCCGCCAGCACCACAGCCATGCCAGCCAGGACGCAGATATAGGTATAGGCCATATGGATGTAAAACACAGGCCCGTACACCACCTGAGCCACCTCGAAACTGGCATAGAATAAATGGTGGTATTCATTTGTCAGGAGAACCGAATAGTTAACAGCCGAAATACCGAATAAAAACAGTTCCGCCCCATGCCCCAGTTTTCTCCTGCTGTAGAGAAACGCAAACTCCAGCCATGCCGGTCCGATGAAGCTGATTCCTATGTAGGAAATACCATAGGCCAGATACTTCATCCCCTTTGTCATGGGCAAAGCCGAAAACAGCTGTGGCATACACCAAATAATGATAAGGAGCTGACAGGCTGCCAAAGCTCCTGTGGTCCTGGTTTTATCTGCCTTCATCAGCAGCCAGCCCGATGTGTAAAGAGACAGGCCGATGGCGGATAGATAGGCAATCCTAAGCATGATATCAAGCATATCCCAAACCTCCTCCGGGCAGTTTTCCCGTTACTTTCACCCATAAGGCAAAACAGGGCGCAGGCATGGCCTGTACCCTTGATTATAGCCTCTCTGCCGCTGTGTGTCAAAAGAATTGCAGACGGTCGCTTCCCCTATCACCGCTTCCCGTCAACGCTTCTTCATTTCGTTCACCGCGGCAAAGACAATGAGTCCCAGTCCGGCTGCCAGCAGATAGACCCACCATGACAGGCTGAGCCAGAAATCTTTTGTCATGTAAACCGCCACCAGTATCATGATGATACCGGAAATCCGAATCCATCTCATGCATTTTCTCATATGCGCCAGGAGGAACACAGCCAGATTGACAGCCTCCAGTATCAGCGCATCCCATACAGCTCCTGTAGATAAGGTATCCGATGCCATGGCCCCCAGGCACAGGCAGTAGAGAACCGTCTGCAAATTTGTTATTTCTTTTCTGTCCCCCCATATGCGGCCCAGACTCCAGATAAACCCGGCAGCCGGAATCAGCTGAATCTCCAGGCTGAGCATCTCCGGCCACCGGATAAACGGCTGGCGCCAGAATGCCGCTGCTGCCAGAGCTGCTGCCAGCGTTAACGCCGCCCTTTTCCAGTGTTCCAGCACTGCAAACTGAAGTACATACAGAGCTGTCAAAAGAATATACGCGCACTGCCATCCGCGGCCTGCCTCCCATGCCATGGGTATCAGGACAAAGATGACCAGGATGTGGAACCAGTCCACGTCCCATCCTCCGCTCTCCCTTTCACGGCGTACCATAACAGGTCTGAACCGCCGGAACAGAATCCCCGAAAGGATGAGCAGCGCCGCCGTGGCGCCATATACCTGGTTTTCGTTCAAACCATACCTTGCCGCTGCTATCATGGGAAGGGGGAGTACAGCGGCTGCGGCTGCCAGATGCAGCCAGCTGCAGCCGCTCCGGTAAAGCATCACATAGGCGCCTGCAAATACCGCCATGCAGAGAATCATATTCCAGAGCGCCAGAGATGGATCGCTGTAAAATGCCCCCATCATCATCAGGAATACCGTCATACCTGTACAATTCCAGAACCTATCCCTGATTTTGCTGCGGTCATGCAGGATAACCGATGCATATTCCAGACCGTATACCGCCGCTGTCCACACCATCCGGAGCACGCCGTTTGCGGTCGCGCCCTCTGCCAGAAGATACACGCCTGCCAGGGAATACAGACAACTGCCCCTGATGAACCGTTCCCGCGCCGTCCCCTCCCTGCCAGAGGATTTCACCAGCAGGTAAACAGACAGAAGAAGGAAAAAAGAAAGAGTCTCCTGATTCTCCAGCCGGGCAACCGCCTGCGCAGCCGTACCAATGGCCAGTATGGGAATACAGAATCTGTCTTTCTTCACCATATCCCATATGGACACAATCAGCACATACCCCCATACAACCACATCGTATCCCACATCCATGCCCAATGTTCTATTAAAAACCTCCCATCCGGTCAGGGTAAGGGCAAAGAGCACTGCTGCAACGCTGCCGCGAAGTACCGGGTACCGTCTGCCCCACTCCGCCATGACCGCCGCCAGAAGAATTACCACTGCGGATGCTGCCAGCTGATTTCCCAGACTGTCCCTGGAAAAGAGCATATCCAGCAGCAGTACCGCCATGTCAATCGCCAGAACAGCGGAAAAAACACATCCGCCCGCCAGATTATTAAGAGGATTTTTAAACCTTCTCTCAGCCAGAAACCATACCGCGGTCATGGCTGCCCCCAAAAATACCTGATATGTAAAATCCACGGGGATACAGAAGCCTGCATACTGAAAGAAAATCATCATGGTCAGACTGTGAAGCATCTTCATTTCCGGGCTCCTGCGCCGCAGCGCCACAAGGGCGGTCCCGGCTGCCATCAGCCCAAATGCCAGGGTATCCCAGAATGTAACTTCCCAAATTCCCAGAAACAGTATTCCTATAATGAATCCAATCCCGCCTGCCACAGCTTTATAAGCCATCATTCCGCTTATTATCCAGAACTGGAGCACTGCAAAAAGGCCGAATTCACCCATAAATTCGTCTATAAACCGGTCCGCCGGGGCGTTCATGCTGCCTTGCAAACCCGATTTTCTCCTGTAAACCTCATTTCCCCCAATCAAAAGAAAGGAGTAATACATCATACCGTTCATGCAATCCGGCCATTTAAGCTTTAACGCTCCCATCAAAAAGCACATGCTGACCGTCATTCCCCACAGGCAGGCCCGGGTATAGACCTTGTTATGAAATCTTCTGGTTTTGGAAAAAAGAGCTATTTCCGTGGCTATGCTGCCTGCCAGCAGGACACGGTAACGGTTTTCTCCCTTTAAAATAAACTCCGGACCCAGCAGCCCGAAATATCCAGCCGCCAATATGGTAAGAAATAAAAACACGCTGCCCAGAATATAAAAGGCCTGTCCTGTCCGCTCAATCTTAAAATATTTTTCAGCTGCCCGGCTTGCCCCGAAAAACAAACCGGATCCCCCCAGAACCATAATCACCTTGCAGACACTGGGCAGCACATGCCATGCCGTGGTGGCGAAAATCAATCCGGCCAGTACCACAAATATCACTCCGATCACCAGTGCTGCCGTCCCCTGGAAGAACCCCCCATCTATTTTCGGCGCCCTGACCAGAGCTGTCTGCTTGTGAGGTATCTCCGTCACCTGACAGGCAGACTCACCCTTTTCAAAGTCCTCCGGTACTACAATTGCTTGCCCAGGCCCATACCATGCCGCTGACTTTTCATGCTGTGTCACTGCATCCGCCGGCCTCTCATGCTGTATCTTTATATCCGCCGGCTCTTTATCCTGCGTTTCCGTATCCGCCTTGTAAGTTTCCCTTGTCAGTTCCCATATCCTTCTCTTATACCGGCTGTTGGCAACAGCCAAAACTATTATGGCAGCCAGTTCAGCAAAAGGAGCCACCAGCCATATTAACAAAATGATAAACCATTCCATACCCATTCCCCTTTCCATCCGTCTTTCCGATACCGTCTATACATATTTCCTTTTCATGTTTTCATTATAAAATATAATCCAGTCCGGTTATAGATGCTGTCCGTCATTACAGCAGTGACATTTGTCACTGATATTTGATTCTGTATGGGGTTCTCCCATAAACAAAAACAGCAGCCACCGGCAATTGTCCTTTTTAAGGACGCCAACTGCCAATGACTGCCATATATAAATTTTTCAGTTAACCATTCTCACCAAGAATACGCTCCAGCTGCCGGACCATTTCCTCATATGGAACCGTACATCCATGGCCGCCTATGGAGATAGACGGCTTTGTCTTTCCGTGATAATCACTTCCGCAGGTAATCATCCTGAATCTGCCGCGCGCAGCCTTATGATAAAACCCAGCCTGTTCCTCCGAGTGGTAGCTGCTGAATGCCTCTATTCCATCCACTCCTGCCTCCAGTATGGGATCCAGCAATTCCCCGCAGTCTTTTAAATTAACTCCCGGATGTGCCAGCACCGCATATCCCCCGTTCCTGTGTATGATATCAACCGCCTGCTCCAGTTTTGGATATTCCATTTTAACATAACAGCATTTTCCCTGAGAATAAAAATCCCAGTAAAAATTCACATAAGGGTTATCGCCTCTTGCCCCGCCTTCCCTGTAGGGAAGAAGCAGGGGATGGTCCTTGTATTCCTCCCGGCCAAGGAGCACCTCTGCAAACATTTCCCCGGTCCACCGGTCCTTCCAGTAGTAATCTCCGGCCAGTTCCTCCATATCCTCCTCTGTTACGTCAAACCCCATTTTCCTGGTTGCGCAAAGCATCTGCCTGGATGCCGCTGCTGCCTGACTGCTTATATTGTCTTCGATGCAGGCAAAATCATCACTGGCATCGTCAAATCCATACCCCAGTACATGAAGGTTCACCCCCCTGAACGTACAGTCTATCTCTATGCCGGAAACATACCTGATTCCGGCCCTCCTGGCCGCCTGTCTGCCCGCGTCGTTTGCCCGCACACTGTTGTGGTCCGCAATGGACATGACGCGGATGCCGCTCATGGCGCACTGTCTCACCAGCTCCTCAGGACTGAATTCGCCGTCATCACTGTAATAGCTGTGCATGTGTAAGTCCATTAACTTTTCCATTCTGAACCCTCCCCATCCTTTCTGTCATCCCAATCATCAATACAACAAATATGACCAGACACACGGGATACAGCGTTACGCTGATACGCTCTGCCGCCACCCCAAACAGAGGAGGCATAAATGTGGATCCCACATAAGCGCAGGCCATCTGCATGCCCATCATGGACTGGGAATACTGCACCCCAAAGTTATCCGGCGTTTCATGAAGCAGGCTGGGATAGATGGGAGCACAGCCCAGTCCCACCATAATAAGTCCTGTTAGTACCGCTCCGTCACCGGCCGGAAGGAGCAGTATCACAGTTCCGGCAAAGGCAGTCAGCTGCCCGCAGCGCACCATGTTCCTGTCGCCCAGCCGGTCCGTGATAAAACCGCTGGCCAGTCTGCCCAGGGTAATTCCCAGATAAAAAAACGAAGCCCACTTGGCCGCTGTCTGGGGAGCAATCCCCTTATGCAGCACCATATAACTGCTGGCCCACAGACCGGCTGTAGCCTCAAGGGCGCAGTAGCAGAAAAATGCAGTCAGCACCGCCTTTGCCCCCGGAAGCCGCAGCCCCTCTCTCAGGGTAATCTGCCTGTGGGGGGTATCCTGTCCGCTATTTCCATCTTTCTTTACCTTCCACAGAGGAAGCGACAGCACAAGACAGGCCACCAGCGCAATCTGAATCACACCCACCACCATATAACCGGAATTCCACTTAAAGCCGCGTGTCAGACACAGGCCCATGATATAGGGTCCGGCCGTTGCGCCGATACCCCAGAAGCAGTGAAGCCAGCTCATGTGGCGGGATTTATAGTGAAGTGCCACAAAGTTATTCAGTCCTGCATCCACGCTGCCTGCTCCCAGGCCATAGGGGACGGCCCAAACACACAGCTGCAGGAAGGAATGGGAAGAGGAAAAGCCAAACAGGGCTGCTGCCGTCATTGCAACACTTACAACCGTCACCCTTCCTGTCCCAAAATTCCTGATAAGTCTGTCACTGAAAAGGCTGGAAATTATGGTGCCGCCGGCAATAATCATGCTGATAATGCCTGCATAGGACACCGAAGCTCCCAGCTCCCGGTACATGGACGGCCATGCTGAACCCAGAAGCGCGTCCGGAAGTCCCAGACTGATAAACGCCAGATAAATAATCACAAGTAATAACTGAAACATCTCATCCTCCTGTTACTGAGCACCCGGAAACCCCGATACGGCCTCCTGCGCGCAAAGCATATAAAACATATAATAAATACACACCAAAAGAATATCGTCTTTTCCTTCTTGATTCAACCCAAATCCCGACTTATAATATAAGAAAAACGACCAATCGGAGGACTGACATGGCATTACAGAATTGTGCCCTGAATTTAAACCGCACAGGAAGAGAGCTGCAGCCCCATGGGACGCCGGACTTTCCCTGTGCAGGATATTCTTCTGTATATACAGACAGTGCCGGGGATGTGGTTCCCTGGCACTGGCATGAGGATTTGGAAATTATTTATGTTGAGTCCGGACATCTGAGACTGCAGGTTCCGGGTAAAACCTTTCATCTAAAACAGGGAGAAGGCGCTGTCATCAATTCCAATATACTGCATTTTGCCGCGGCAGAGCCCCTTTGCGAACTCCACTCCCTGGTCTTTCACCCTCTTTTGGTAACCGGAGAAAAGGATTCCGTATTTTCCAGGAGGTATGTGGCACCGCTCCTTCAGTGCAGGAGCTTCGACATCTGTCCATTTGACTATCTTGCCGGAGACTTAAGAGCCGGAAATCCTGCGGCCGTGTTCACCGCTGCCTTTGATGCATTTTGCGACGAACCATTGGGATACGAGTTTGTGGTCCGTGAAAAACTGTCTTGTATATGCTGCTGCTTGTATATGTACTATTCCCATGCCATGGATTCCAGTAAACCAATGCCGGATACGGATAATATACGTATCCAAAAAATGATAAGTTTTATCCATGAACATTTTCAAGAAAACCTGGACCTGGCCCAGATTGCCAGGGCTGCGGATATCGGTGAGCGTGAGTGCCTGCGGTGTTTCAAACGTGCCATCCAGACCTCTCCCCTGCAGTATCTGCTGAAATACAGAGTAACCCAGGGGGCTTCCATGCTCCTTCGCAGCCCCCACAGCAGCATATCCTCCATAGCAGGCATGTGCGGATTCAACAGTCCCAGTAATTTTTCCCAGATGTTTGTGCGCTTTTTCAAGTGTACGCCCAGGGAATACAGGAAAGCCAGCTGCCCGCCTTCTATTTTCCCATAAAGCCTCCGTCAACCGGAATCACTGCGCCGGAAATATAAGCCGATGCATCGGATGCCAGAAAGACCGCCAATCCCTGCAGATCCTCCATCCTGCCCCAGCGCCCCGCGGGAATCCGGCTGGTGATTTCTTCATATTGCTTTGGATTTACTTCCTTTATATTGGCAGTTAGCTCAGTAGCCATATACCCCGGTGCAATTGCGTTTACATTCACTCCCTGACCGGCCCATTCATTGGAAAGTGCCTTTGTTATTTGTGCCACTCCGCCTTTACTGGCACTGTATGCCGGAATCAACACACTGGCAAAAAATGCGGTCATGGATGCTATATTGATAATCTTACCATATTTTTGCGCCAGCATTGTTTTGCCGGCCAGCTGCGACATATAAAATACCGCATTCATATTAAGGGCAATAATTTTCTCCCAGCGGTCATGGGGAAAATCAACAGCCGGAGCCCTAAACTGTATGCCTGCTCCATTCAGCAATATGTCCACCCTACCTCCCAGCTTCTCCAAACATTCATTATATATATTCTCCAGCTCTTCTGTTTTGGTCAGGTCGCCCCTTACCGCATGTACCATGGGACCTTTTTTTGCCATCTCCCCGGCGGAATCTCCAACCATATCCAAAATATCCAGCAGAACCACCTCGGCCCCTGCATCATGGAGCGCCTGTGCCATTCCATTACACAGCCCCTTTGCACCGCCGGTCACAATTGCCTTCTTACCCGCCAAGCTAAATTTATCTATAAAATTACTCATATTAAATATCCTTTTCTGTTTTTTGTTTCCACAGCATATCTTAACTGCGATACAATCCGTAACCTAATTCTTTGCTTATCTGGCTGCCATATTTTTTCATGCATAATGTATATTTCTTAATGGTTGTCTCAGTAATCTGCTCCTTGGGAGCAGAAATACCGATGCAGCAGCTGACATTGCCGCTGTAATTGAAAACCGGTACTGCCAGGCATCTCACCCCCAACGTGCGTTCCTCGTCATCCAGAGCATAGCCCTGCTCCCTAATCTTCTTTAACTCTTTTTCTAAATTCTGATAGGTTGTAATCGTATTGGATGTATAATGTTCAAAATCATAATCGCGGAAGATGTCTTCAATAAATGACGGAGGTTTGTAAGCCAGAACACATTTTCCCACAGCGGAACAATGCCACGCTTCAATCATTCCAATCTGGGCCGAAAGATTGTATTCCCTCTGGCTCCGTACCTGATCCACAATATACATTTTGCGATTTCCCATTGCCGCCAGATGGACACTTTCTTTGGTATCATCACAAATTTTGTATAGGTAGGGCCGCGCTACAATAGCCACATTGAAATTTTTTTTAACTCCTTCGCTGAGGTACAGATTCCGAAATCCCAGCCGGTATTTCTTACTGACCGGGTCAATACTTACCATATCATAGTGCATCAGCGTTGCCATCAGGCGGGAAACCGTACTTTTGTCCACCCCAAGAACGGATGCCACCTCCACAATTGTCGCACTTCCTCTTTCTTGAATGATTGATAAAATCTCAATTCCTCTCGCCAGTGACTGTACCATATAATACCTCTCTTACCTGTTTTCCCCCAGTAATTCAAGGACTGCCTTTGCCTTTTCACCGCCATCCGCCAAGACCTTCATAAAATCTTTACTTCCCGCAATCGCTTTTAATATTTCCGGATCCGAAGCTTTAAGAATATCTGTAAAATCTTTGTGGGAAAGTTTTGAGATACCTGCTAATGTCTGGCGGCTCATTGCCTGACTCTTTGCTCTTTCCTTAGGATAACCTGCCCCGGCCGGGTCTGCAAACAATTTTTCAAAAATATACTCCAGATTTATGCTGCCCGCCCAGCCATATCCTTTATTAAGCGGCAGAGACACGCAGTTGCCTCCGTTTATTTGTGAAAAGAGCCAGGCATCTAACGGTTCCACGATCAAACCGCACACCACCCCAGGAAATTGCAGTACACCATTTAAAAAACCCTGTCCGGTGCCGCATCCCCCAATAACGAAGTCGCAGCTGCCGGTATTTAAAAGAACAGCCGCCATATAACTGGTGTGAATATACGTTAAAGACGGGGTTTGTTCCGGATTCTTCATCCCCACATTCAGTACCTCTGCATTGGTGGTCTTATGTAATGCGTTGACAATATCTTCATTTCTGATTGAAGCACTTACTTCATTGATAACCGCGATTTTCATGTTCCCTTTCCTCCTTTCGCCATAACCAGATTGCCTTCTGCTTCTTAGTACAATCCTGTTAACAGTCCGACGCCGTACATAACGACAGCCACAATTACACAGGACACAATCGACATCAGGACTCCTGCCTTTGCAAAATCTTTGATTGAAAAATACCCCGCTGAATATGCAATTACGTTTGTCGGAGTAGATGTAATTAAAATAAACGCCAGTGAAGATGCCAATGCCGCCGGAAATGCTATGGCCAACGTGGATATCCCAAGATTAATAGACAGCTCTATAATAATAGGAATAACAATACTTGCAGATACTGTGGCGCTGGAAAGCGTAATATTCATCAGCGATACACTTAATACCACCACAAAAATCATCAGAATGGGGCTTAATCCGCCCAGATTTCCTAACAGCCCCAGAGCGATCCAGTTTGCAACTCCTGTCTGGTAGAGCACCATCCCCAGGGATACGCCGGAAAGCACTAAAATGATACTGCTCCAGGACATTTCCTTTTCTATTTCTTTATATTTCGTTTTGCTGACACCCGGGAAGAAAAACAGCATTGTGGTTAAAATAACCGGCAAAGCAATTGGAATGTCAACGCCCAACAGATCTGAAAGCTGTGAGGAAAACACCCATAACGCAACCGTTGCAACAAAAAGAATTAAAGTAACCTTTTCATCCCGGGATAGCCTGGGCTGATTTTTGAATTCATTCCTAATCTCCTGATTTGTCCTTTTAAGATACTTCATTTCAGGCTTGAATGCCAATAAGAGCAGCCCCCATGCAATAGGAATATGAATCAGTGAAATCGGAACCCCGTATATCATCCAATCCAGAAATGAAACATCAATTCCGGCCATATCCTTCATAAAGCCAATGGCCAATGGATTGGGGCCGTTTCCTGCAGGAGTTCCAAATCCGCCGATTAAGCTGCCCCAGGCCACAGAAATGAGCAATGCCTTACCGAAGTTGCTTTCCAGCGGCTTTAATCCCTCCTCATCCAGAAGAGACTTGGCCAGCGGCATAAGCATGGCAGCAACAGCCATGTTGGAAATCCACATTGACAACAGCACGCCCACCACCAGGAAGCCTAATATAACATATTTAGTGCTGTTTCCGGTGATTGAAAGGCATACGTTAACAAGCCTTTTTCCAAGCCCTGATTTATTGATGAACGCACTTAAGATAAATACGCCGATAAAGAATATAACATTAATGTTGCCAAAACCGGTTTTAACAATGCCCCCAAAGGAATCCACACCGAACAGGGCCAACAGCGCCATTGCCAGCAGACCTGTAAAGTGGAACGGAATCGCTTCTGTTATCCAGAGCAGAAGGGCAAAAATCAAAACAGCCAGTGCATTCTGCCCTTCCGGTGTCAGCGTTGCATCTTTTATCGTAGCAATTGATGCCGGAAAGCTGACATTCTTAATAAATACCAACACAATAAGGCTAATACATATATAAATCCATCTTTTTGCATTTACTGATAAACCACCCGATGTACCCGATACATTATTTATATTACTCATAATCAATTTTCTCCATTTTATCTGATAATCTGCCTGCGCGGTGAGAAACGAAGATGATTACTCAGACATTTCATTTAAGATCTTTTCCGGTGTAGCCGGAAGTGAAGTGACCCGTACCCCCACAGCATCATAAATGGCATTCACAATTGCCGGTATTGTGGGCAGAGGAGCCGGCTCGCCAATTCCTTTTGCGCCAAGGGGACTAAAAGGATCCCTGTTTTCAACCAGACTGGTGCAAAACATCGGCACATCCACGCTGGTAGGCAGAATATATTTTGCAAAGTTCCTGTTTACAGGCACGCCTTCAGATAATACAAAATTTTCCATAATAGCCTGTCCGATGCTCTGAACAGCGCCGCCTTCGATCTGCCCTTCAATCCCCTGAGGATTGATTGCTCTTCCAACATCATGGGAAGCCCAGATGCCCAGAACATGAACCTCTCCTGTAAACGTATCAACGGCAACCTCCGCAATCTGGCTTCCAAACACATACGCCTGCCAGGGATTGCCTTCTCCGCTCACCGGATCCAAGGCTTCATGATGAGCTGTATACGTGCCTGAACCTAAAGGAACATAGCCCCTAACCTTTTTACAAATATCAACGGCCTCTTTAAGAGAAAGATCATAACGGGAGTGGCCCTGCACAAAAATTCTTCTGTTCTTCATACAGATTGAGGAAGAATCAACATTCCAGTAGGCTGCAATTTCCCTTATAAATTTCTCTTTTACATCCCTGCATGCATTTAATACCGCATTGCCAATCATATACGACTGTCTGCTGGCACCGGCATGGGCGGCTTCAGGAGATCTTGCTGTATCGTTATCCCCGACGGTAATATCTTCCGGATACATTCCAAGTTCATCCGCCGCAATCTGTGTTAAAACGGTCAGAATACCTTCGCCAATCTCAGTAACACCAGTTAATATCATAGCAGTGCCGCCGTCGTCAATTTCGACAAATGCTCCGGCCTTATCAACCGTTGCGCAGCGTCCTATTCCGTACCACCCTGTTCCGACACCGCGCCCGTATTTAAATCTTGCTTTACAAAGTTCAACAGCAGCAGGGGCCTTGAACTCACTGCCTGGTATGTAAGGCTGTACAGTCTGGCTGCCCTTTACATCTTTTCTCACCCGGCCTCTTACATTAGACGGCCCCGGTTCCCATGCGGCTATCCGTGCACATTGCTTCAGGGTTTCACAATAGCTCACACTCCCCAGTACCTGCCCGGTATGGGTAACCGATCCGTCCCTTACTCCGTTTATTAAACGCAGTTCAATTGGATCAATTCCCAAACGTTCAGAGCAGATATCCATCGTTGATTCGATTGCAAAGGTCGGCTGTAAGATTCCGAACGTTCTCATTGCCCCGGAAGGCGTATTGTTTGTATAGTAACCTTTTGAGATAACCCTGACGTTCTCTATTTCGTAAGGTCCCGCTCCCAATATGGCTGATTTGGCCACTGTTCCTTTTGTGGAAAAACAATAGGCTCCCCCATCTGATTTTAAATCTATTTCAACTGCTTGTATTTTGCCGTCTTTCCTCAATCCGATTTTATGGTGAATTAAAACAGGATGACGTTTACAGCTTCCAATCATGGAATCATTTCTGGAAAAGACCAGCTTTACAGGCCGTTTTGTTTTAAGCGCGGCAATGGCTAAAATACCCTGATAAATCATATCCTCCTTGCCGCCAAAGCCGCCGCCCACAGGCGTCATGATAACCCTGATTTTATTGATGGGCATGTCGAGAATTTTCGCCAAAAGCATGCGGTGATGAGTGATATCCTGATCACATGATTTTACCACCAATACTCCGTCAGGATCGCAATACGCAAGACCTGCTTCCGTTTCAAGATAGGCATGATCCACACATTGTGTAGAATAATCCTGTTCAACAATAATATCGCTGTTTCTAAAACCGTTTTCAACATCGCCTTTTATAACAGATGTGAAAGAAACCACGTTGTCCGGGTAATCATCATGAACCACTGATTTACAGCCAATTGCATCGGCAATACCAGAGACAACAGGAAGCTTCCTGTATGTAATCTCAATTAATTTTTCAGCTTCTTCCGCCTCTTCTAACGTTTCAGCTACAATAGCTGCAACCGGTTCTCCATAAAAGCGGATTTTACCCTTTGCCAGAACGGGCTGATCATGATAGTAGACGCCAAACCCATCTTCGCCCGGCACATCTTTACTGGTAATAACCGTTTCAACCCCCGGCATCGTAAGTGCCTTTTCATAATCAATCTTCAGTATCTCAGCATGAACCTCCCTGCTTCTGACAAGGTGGACATGAAGCATTCTGGGCATCGTCATGTCGGCCGCATATTCCAGCGCGCCCGCAGCCTTCCCCTTGGCGTCCACTCTCTCTATCCGTGAACCGATGATTTTGCCTGTATCCGGAACAATGGAATCCAGACAATCAGCACTTTGGTCATGATTCAGGATATCCCGTGCCAATTCTATGGCTTCAACTATTTTGACGTAGCCTGTGCATCTGCATATATTTCCGCCGAGACGTCTTCTGATTTCGACTTTATCAGGATGCCTGTTTTCTTTTAATATAGTTGTAGCTGCCATAATCATACCCGGAGTACAATAACCGCATTGAACAGCCCCGGCTTTTATGAAACATCTTTGTATAATACTCAACCCGTCAGTTCCAATGCCTTCTATGGTCAGAATCTCACAGTGATTGGCTTTGATAACCGGTATCATACAGCTCTTTTTCAGTACGCCGTTAATCAAAACAGAACAAGTTCCGCACTCTCCTGCATTGCAGCCCTTTTTTGTTCCAATCAAATGAAGCTCTTCTCTCAAAAAATCCGCAAGTCTCATTGACGGAGCAACATATTTACAAACTTTTTTGCCATTTACTTTTAATTCTATCTTTACAAGTTCTGCATTCATAATTTTCCACTCTTTTAAGATGCATTTTTGCGTCTTCGGCATTTGGTCAACACGGTACAATATTAATTTCTGCAAGTGATTCATAAAGACCGGCCAGCAAAAAGTTTCTGATGACTGTCTTTCTATACTCTCTTCTGCTTCTGGACTTAACAATATCTCCGGGAATACATTCGGCCATCTTCAGAATCATATCCTTTGAAATACGGTTTCCCTTCAAATTGTCCTCGATTTCATTTAATCTTACAGGAGCCGGCCCGATTCCTCCAAACACAATTCTGACATCCTTAAAATATTGATTCGTTTCATCGGCCTTTACTAAAAAGGCAGAGTTCACGGTTGAAATACACAAAGAGCGTCTAAGCCCGACTTTTTTAAAGGCACACCCGTAATCTTTTAATATGGGGCATGTAACTGACTGGATAACCTCTCCTTCAGACAACGAAGTTTTACCAACGCCTTTAATAAAATCAGATAGCGGTACATCACTCGTGCAAATATCGTTTCCGTTTTTCCTAATCGTATGAACCGTTGCATCCATGGCCAATAAAGGCGGTATCAAATCAGCGCAGGGAGATGCGTTTGCCAGGTTGCCTCCAACTGTTGCAATCTCCCGTATCTGCTGATCTGCAAAGTAACTGGCTGCATGCCTCAAAACAGGCACAGTGTCAATTAATACCGGTTCTTCTAAAAACTGTTGAATTCTGATATTTGCCCCAATTGTTATGAACCCGCATTTAGATTCAATTATGGAAAAATCTTCAATGCTGCTGATATCAATTGCAGAGTCCTGACCGTTAAAAGGAGTCCTTTCTTCTGCAAACAGATCGGTTCCTCCGGAAATAATATCAAAGGAATGAGCATTTTGTTCCATCAAACGGAAAAGTTCTTCCTTTGATTTCGGCATATAATATTTTTTGTATTGAAGCATACAATTACTCTCCTAGCCCGGAATCTTCACAACTACTTTGATTGCGTCGTCTATTCTTTCTTTTGAATATTTCAGGGCTGTAAGCAGATCCCCAAAGCCAAATGTATGAGTATGAATCAGGGAGGCGTCAAAGCGCTTTTCGCTAATCAGGGAAGCCGCTCTGTGAACAGCGCTTCTGCCTTCGCCTCTGATGCCAAAGAGAGAAATGTTATTGCGGACCAAAGCTGCCACATCAACCTCAACAGGCTTTGACGGAAAAGCAGCCAGACAGATTCTTCCGCCCCTTTTGACCATATTGGCTGCTTCATTAACAGCATTTGGGGCGCCGGAGCATTCCATTACATAGTGAACACCTTCACCATTTGTAATTTCTTTAACCGCCTTGACAACTTCCTGGTTTCTGACATTTACAGTGTAATCTGCCCCCAGTTTTTTACCAAGCTCAAGTCTGTTATCTCTTGTACCGGTCAAAATTACCGGATTGGCGCCCAAAGCCTTAGCGACCGCAACCGCCATCAGACCAATGGGTCCTGGTCCGGTTACAACCACCGACTGACCTGCAATCAAACCGCCAAGGGTATCTAAACCATACATTGCAGTTCCGGCCGTCACAATCAGTGTTGCCTCTTCGTCAGTAACATTGTCGCCCACATGGCACAACGTATTTACATTGTTGATAGCGTATTCCGCAAAGCCTCCATCCGTTGTAAAACCATTGGCTCTGTGGCCTTTATCGTTGCCTTCGTAGTTTTTGCCATAATTCAGGCACGAAGTATACATGCCCTCGCGGCAGCGCTCACAGCTGGAACAGCCGGCATGGATTTCCACTGCCACTCTGTCGCCAACTTTATACTCATCAACACCATCTCCCAGCTTAACAACGGTTCCCATATACTCATGACCGGGCGTAAAGCCCTTATTAAAAGGCAGACCGCCTTGAATCATAGCGGGTGGTCCGTTTTCAATGATTTCCAAATCAGTGGCGCAAATAGCCACTGCGTCAATTTTTACAAGTACCTCTGACTTTTTAGGCTGCGGAACCGGTTTCTCTTCCAAGGTAAGTACTCCAGGATCCCCCAAGACCCATGCTTTCATTGTTTCTGGAATTTCATAATTCATAGAATATTTCCTCCTTTTTTATTGTACATTTTTTAGTCATCCGTTTTCACAACAACACATGACCGTTTCCTCAGATAATGCAGTGCTCTTAAAGGGCCTAAAAGCCAATCGTATGTTTCAGTTTCTGGACTCTTTCACACCAATTTCCAACATTCCAGTCCCCAAAAGAACCAAGGCCGGACAGCTCGTCTCTGCCGTAATATACGGGGACATGCACCAGGGACAGACCATCATGCTCATATGCCTGGCATAATGCTTTTTCAAGTTCCTCGGCCGTAGCTCCGCCATAGAATCCCTTCACCCCTTTGACTGCTTCTGCCATTTGAACGTAATCTACTATAACTGAATCATCGGTTTTATACTCTACGTCATATTGAGAATGCTGCAGACTGGTAATAGCCCCCATACGCCGGTTATCAAACAAAACAATCATGCCTCTGAGTCCATGCTGAACCCCGTCAATTAATATCTGGGGATTCATCATAAAGCTTCCGTCACCGGTAAAGGCCACAGGGTAATCTTTTCCTCCTGCCAGTGCAAAAGCAAGCATGGAGGATACTGCAAATCCCATATAGGATGAGCCTGTGTCTGTTATTGTTTGTCCCGGTTTTTCATCTGTTACAATCTGGAACCCGTTTGCCTGAACATCCCCCGCGTCAAATATTTTTACGCAGCCATGCATATCCGCAAAGTCCACTGCCTTTTTGATGGCTGCTGGTTCTGTCAGAATGGACTCTCCCCTCTTTTCATCTACCAAGACAGGATTGTCATATCTTAGCTGCTTATAGGTCTCCCACTCCATTCTCTTATCCGTACATTCTTTCAGCCACTCAGGGTCAGATGTTTTATTTTCAGATTTTTTCAGCAGCTCAATTATTTTTAAGAGTACTTCTTCTGCATCACCCTGTATGCGCACAGAATTATTATATTGGGCCAGGTCATCGTAATCGCAATTGATATTTATAATTTTCTTAGCCTTACGAAACGAGGTTCCTGAACTGTCCCATTGACAAACGCCTCTTGCTCCAATGGCAATCATTAAATCGCATTCGTTCATAGCGTAATTTCCGCATATTGAACCCTTGGAACCGCCAACACTCATATTGCGCTTTTTTGAATATGGATATAAGCCCGGTACCTGCGGTCCGTGTACATATACAGCATCTGTCAGTTCCAAAAATTCCTCCAGTACTTCGGCCGTGACATCTGCTGCTCCGCCTCCAACTTTGACTGTAATCCTGGACGAATCGAGGATAGCCTCCAGTGCGGCGTTGAAAACACTCATATCTGTGCTTATAACTTTTGACTCCTCTGATTTTTCAGTAAACTCAAGCAGATTGCAGCTTTTCATTAATTTGGGCTGGATATTCATGGGAAGAAGCATGTAAAATGGTGTACGTTTTGCTCTTCCATGGACTGCCGCATCTCCTCTTTTCAACGCTGTAAACACTGCTTCCGGCGTATGCAGCGAATATGCAGGCCCAAATGTTGACAGGAGCCGCAGAAACAGTTCCTGCTCTCTTTTGGGGATTTGCTGCATGTTAGGCCCTTCACTGTGGCTGGTTTCATCACCCATCAAATAATAGATGCCAAGGCCATTGGCCAACGGAACCAGCGATCCGGCAGCGGCCTGTAAGGCACCCGGTCCAATGGAAGTAAAAACCGCCGGAATCTCATCATATTTCCATCTGAGCATAGCCGCCACATGGGAAGCTTCTACTTCATTCCGGACATTAACCGTCTTAACAGCATTTTCTTCTTCATATATACGCAGCACTTCACCGACATCAGTCATTCCATGACCGAAAATACCCACAAAGGTTTTCACACCCTGATTTATTAACCCTAACACAACTGCCTCGCTGAGGCTGATGTCCTGAAATTGTTCCAGGCTGCCAGCTTCCACAGCTTTACGAATTGTGCCGTGTGTTTTAATCTCTTTCGCACGTTTTCTTCTCTGTTCCATCATTTCATTCATAATTATTCCTCTATATCCTTTTTAATTTCATGTGCTTCCATCTTCCCCGCCTCTTTTTAGACATTTGCTTCCATTTAAACTTCCTTCCTCCTTCTGGTAATCAGTTCGGTTAAAATTACCCCTTTCTTGGATTTGATTATATCATAACGAGAATATGTTACAATACACAATCGGGAACTCGATTGCGCATTATGCAACCATGGGTAATTTTGTCTTTTTTTCACAAATAAACAAGGTATTTATAGTCATATTTGCCAAAGTAGTGTTAATGTAAGATATATGTTATAATGAGAGAAATCCATATGGGGTGGGGGAGTCGATCCAAAACTGTTGGGGAAATCGGTAGATAACATAAAAAATATTGATGCCGGAATTGATACCGGCAAGGATTCTTATAGGAGCGATAAAATGATACAATCTCTTGATCGAGCAATGACAATTCTGTCAATTCTTGAACAGAAAAACACGGCAAGCGTTACAGAAATTGCGGAAGAATTAGGTGTAAATAAAAGCACTGTCTCCCGGTTAATGGAGACTCTGAAAAAACATGATATGGTGCAGGCAGATCCTGCAACAAAAAAGTATGGCCTGGGCTTTAAAATCTTATATTTGGGAGAAGGCGTAAAACGTAATATTAATATCATAACAATTGCCCGTCCCTTTTTGACAAAGCTTTATGATGAACTGGATGAAAGTGTACATTTATGTGCCTTCAATAACGATGCAGCCTATGTAGTAGATCAAGTCCAGTCAAATAAGGTATATAACCTGTCGGCTACTGTCGGCATGGCGGAGCCGCTGCATAGTTCCTCTGTCGGAAAGTGTATTCTTGCTTTCCGACCCCCTTTCGCTGCTGTGCGTTTGTTAAAGGACTACCCCCTGACAGCTTATACTCCCAAAACAATTACAGACAAGGACATTCTGATGGAACAGCTGGCAATCATACGCAGCCAGGGCTATGCAGTGGACGACGAAGAGATAGCTTTAGGCGTCAGATGTATTGCCGCCCCTATTTATGATTATCGCGGCGAAGTGAATTACAGTCTGGGCGTCTCAGGAACAACCAACAATATAAAGCCATCTGCCATGGACCGGTATCTCTCAGCACTGCTGTCTGCCAGCAGCCAAATCAGTTCTGCGCTGGGTTATAAATGCGGCAGACAAAGCCCGGAAGTTCAACCACCCGGTCCGTATGGAGATAGCGGCCGGGACGAATAAAACGGCTGAGAGTACAGAAAAGCGGACTCCCAAGAGTCCGCCATCCATGGTATGCCGCATTTATCAACTGGTTTTATCCCCTTTATTGTATCTGTCATGGTAAATGTAATTGCCCGTTACAGACGCAGGGGTCAGACAGAAATAAGGACGACAACTAACTCAAATGAAACCCTCAGGAATTGCGGTCCTGAGGGTTTCCCTTTGTGCTTCAAATAAATATAATCTCTTTTGCCTGTTTATATTATATCAAGCACTGATTACAAGATCACTTAATAGTTTTAGCGTAAACCACAATGTTACTTATTGTTCAACGCCGCCTGCGCCGTACATACCTTGTGTATATAACGATGTACATTTTGAATTAGAGCTGTCCGGGCAGCTCACCGACGCAGGCTGCCCGGAAAAGGGATGGTGTGCCCCTCCTCATCAGCAAAAGGACCAAAGTGTAATTTACTATCCATAGAGCAGGTCGTGTACTTCCTCTGACCGGCTAAATTCAGAAAGGCAACTGTGGGCTGCGGAGAAAAGTCCAAGCACCAGGCAAAGCGGGAATCAGACAGTGGTGTAACCTGTGAAACAAAGAGATCAATGAAATCCTCGCTTACCAGACCGTCATGCATTTCAACTGCCTCGCACAACGCTGCTTCAATGGCTTCCATATCCAGGCGTCCGGGATTGTAGTCCTCTGAAGCAATTTGAGCTTTGCTCTGACGAAGGGCCTCCATCTGCTGCTGAATTTCTATGGTCCGCTGGAGGAACTTATCCTGCTCAATCTCTCCACGGGCACGGACCACAACCAAGTCATCCAGCTGTTGTTGGAGCAACTGAATAGAATCATCTTTCGCTTTCATCAAATCTGCTCGACGATCTGCGTCTGGCTTGTAGCAAGCATCCAGCATTTTGCAGGTCTGGAGGACGATTTCTCTTTGGTCTCCCCATACCCTCTCAAATATTTTGGAGGCCATCAGTTCCAGTTTGCTTTGTCCAACCGGCTTGATCTCACAGATAGGTGTTGGATTGCCTTGTTCATTCTGAAGGCGGATGCGGGGGGTATCATGGTGTCGCTTGCATTCATATCCATAGATAGGCTTTCCTGCATTATTGGTTCTCCAACGATGTCGAAGCATGGGAGAACCACAACGACACCTCATTTTTCTGCCCCACACATTCTGAGCCTGCTGAATACCAAAACTCCGTGTACGGCCTTTCTCATCAGTCAGCCGTTTGGTCCTACTGCGACGAATGGCGTTACACCGCTCGTACTGTTCCTCCGAGATAATCTGAGGGAAGCCACCTTTTACATAGACAAACTCGCTCTCGTCACGCTTGATTCTCTTTTGCTCCAAATAGTTATTGGAATAGGACTGACAGTAAACTGTGTACCCCAGATAGTTTTTTCGCTTGATGATCTTTGATACTTTTCCGGCATCCCACTTGACCTTACCTACTCCGTTTTTGCGTCCAAGGCGGGTTAGCTCTTTTGCTACTAAGGTTTCTCCCATGCCGGAATCATAGAGGTCAAAAATCATTTTTACAGTTTCCGCCTGATCGGGATCAATTTCAAACTGCTTGGTGAGTTTGTTCCTGGTATATCCGAAAATGTTCCCGTTTCCATAGAGGACTCCTTTTTCGCGGCTGACCCGTTGTCCTGCAAGAGAGCGTTCACTGATTTTGCGGCTCTCTTCCTGTGCCATAGTAGCCATAATGGTCAGCCGCAACTCGCCATCACCGTCAAGAGTCCAAATGTTATCATTCACAAAATAGACTTCAATCCCTATGGCGGCGAGTTGGCGAACACAGACCAATGCATCTACCGTATTTCTGGCAAAGCGGCAGACCTCGCGAGTGACAATCAAATCGAATTTTTGCTGTTTGGCATCCTCCATCATCCGCATAAAGGCATCCCGCTTATAGACCTGAGTTCCGGTAATGCCTTGGTCGATGTAGCGGTTGATAACATTCCATTGAGGATGAAATCGAGCAACATCATCATACCACTGCATCTGATTTTGCAAGGCTTTGACCTGGGCCTCGTGTTCTGTTGAGGCACGGCCATATATGACTGCCCGACAGGGTTTGTCCCGAAAAGATCGAGATAATGAGTACGGAGACATATTGTACATAGCATCTTCCTCCTTTAGTGTTCCTGATTTCTTCTGACAAAACGAGAATACTCAAAAAATCTTTAATCTGCAATGATATGGACACTGGGCTGACATCCTTGACAACCCAGCGCAAAAAAACTACTTGTTCTGATAGGTTCGTTTCACATTAAAATAGGTTGCTTCGTTGATAAGTCCCTTCTTGTAGAGCATATCAATCAGCTTTAAGCACACATAAGTGCGGTCAATAATTGTTTCATTCATGGCTCATATCCTCCGGTAAGTGATGCTGTTGTGGTAATGCTGCAAGCCGGATCTTTTGAAGTGTCAACGCCGTAAGGCTGGATAATGTATAGTATTCGACGGGGCTGAGCGCAGACGCCTTGTTGTCCGCCGCGCGAGCTGCCATTGTATCAATACTGCGGCGAAGTTTAGCCAATTCATCAATCAGAGCTACATAGTCTGCTGGAGGGAGTTCAACAGGACGAACTCCTTTAATTAAACTGCGGATATATGCGCCTCTGGATGACGCACCTACACGACGAACTTGATTATCCAGGTCCGCCAAATCATCTTCCGTGAATCGTACATAGGCTATTTTGGTTGCACAGACATCTTTCTTGTTCATAACCTCGCCTCATTTCCTGAATGGTGGCGTGTCGATTTACGAGGAGTAATGATATAGTCATACCCATTGCGGACCCCACAATAAGTACAGGTATCTTTTACAAGTTGATAGCGATCCACACGCTGAATCCTTATGGTTGGCACATTATAAAAAGCATTGGCACAAGTTGCACACAGGCAAATCATCTGCGGCCTCTGTTGCCGATTTTCAGTTTCTTGTTTCATGGCCTGTTCGCTCCTATTACTGTTAATTTAGAGACTGAGGGACCCAATGCCCTTCCCTGGCATTTGTGCCTCTCACTTGTAGGCCACGGCAGAGGCCGTTTGTTGCACAGATTACGAAATTTAATTCAAAAAGTAGCATAGCCCTGCCAAAATGGCAGGGCTGTGCTTTCGATGGTTTGTTGCTTAAGGATTATAGTGCATCATGGCATCCTGTATCTTCTTAATTTTTCTGCATATTGAGGACCGATTGACCCCTTGCTTACGAGCAATTTCTGCGGCAGAAAAACCCTCACACAAAAGGCGAGCAATTTGTTCCAGGTCTTTAGGAAGTGAAGTGAGAAAATCTTCTACTTCCAATTCAAGCTGCACGCGTTCCATATCATCACCTGTATAGTACCCTCCCATTCCTTCGGGGTCCTGAGCATCCAAAGAACAGTGACGGCGTGTTTGTGTGTGTTGATTATTGTATTCCAAGCGATCCAGTTCTCGCAATTCGGCAATCCAAGCTCCATTGACACAGGAAGTATCGTCTGCTCCTAAAACCAGCGTAGAACGCGATCCATCTGCAAAGTAGTAGACATAGGTATCGTGTCTTTGGGGAGAGTTCGTATGAACCACATCTTGATTGATAGTTCCTAATTCTTGGCGATGTGTTTTATAACGAGCTTGTGAGCACTCGGTAATAACTCTTTCGTTGTGACCATCAACATTTTCGGTTGTCTCAATAAAAAAGCGCCCAGTAAAGCAACCATTGCGGCGTGCCTTACTGAACGCTAAAAAACTGATTTCCTCCCATTCCTGTGGGCTGTTATTTTTCCAAATGAATACTCTCGTCATATCCTTTCCTCCGTTCAAATTCTTGGTAGTCAGCGAATTTGAACGGTGTCATGGATATTTTGCTATGTACGCCTCCCAGCGCATACCGGCCTCCTAATACCGGGCAAAGAAAAAGGCCGGAAGTGTTTTCACCTCCAGCCATGTTCCTGCCGCCATATTACAGCAGGAATGAAAAAAGCCCGGTTAATGCCGGGCCTTATGTAGAAAAGTATTCAATTTAGCGCATTCCTGCCACTATACCAAGTATAGCAGGTCGGAAGTCGGAAGGGAGTAGGGATTAGGTCGGGGATTTGTCGGGATTTAGTCGGAATTTAGTCGGGGCAGCTCCTCCAGGACTTCTGGAATAGAATATCCAAACAAGCAAACAGAAAATAAATAGATGGCTTCTCGTTTTCGGTCATAAAAGACACTGCGCTCTATATTTAGTTCTTCCAGCAATTCTTTCTCTGTACTGTTGAACCGATAGATGAATTGCTTAGTCAAAATTTCATAGTAAAGTTCTCCTCGATCTGGATACCGTTTCAGACGAAGGAGCGCACGGTCAATAATATTGACCAGCATTTGATTTTGAACAAGGCAGCACACTTTTTCTTCAAAGGCTTGCAGTTCAATATCTGGTGCAAAATTTTCAAGATAGCAGAGGCCAGACTCTATATCTTGTTCTCCCATAATCCAAGCAGTTTCTTGCAATTCTTCTGCCCGTTCACTCAGAACCCAGACTACATCCCGGTAAATCTTTAGAATCAGCCTGCTTCTATGAAACGCAGCGTCGCTGTTAAGCCCTAAAGCTGTTAGTCTGCTGTTACATTTTTGAATTGTTGTGCTTTCTTTCCTCATAGAATATTCCTCCTTGTTCGCAATATTGCGAACATATTAGGTACAAAATAACATAGCGGAGGAGATAGAGAGAGGGGAGAACCTCTCTCTATTCCCGCTCTTTGGTTATATCAGGTTCCTGGATTTTAGACGAATCTGCATTGCTTGCTTGGAAACCTCAAAAATATTTGCCATTTCAGCAATGAGCTGTTCATCTGTCCGGCCTATTCTAAGCCGGTAAAAACATTTTTTGATCTGCGGTAAAGGCATTAGCAGAGCAGAGGCCAGAGTGTCTGCCTGACGCTCAATTATGCCATGACTTTCGTCGGAAGAAACATTTCCGTTATAAGCAGCAACATCTCCAGTACCGGAGTACAACTTCTTATGTAGTACCCAATGAGCCAGCTCATGGGCACAGGTAAAACGGAGCCGCCCTAATTTTGACGGATCACAAAGCCGTTCATCAATTAAGATTGTACCGGCTCTTACTGCAATCATTCGATACTGTCTCTGTATCTGGTCATATAAAACAACGGCACCGTCATCGAAAATTGTTTCCCCTAATATCTTGGGGTTTTTTCTTAGTGTATGAAACTCCAGGATTAGATCAAACTTTGTCTCGATAATGGTTTCGATTGGCACAGGACATGGTTGCCCGGATAGCAGAGAGGGATCATATTCCATCAGGATTTTTCGCCCTACCGCTTCGATTGCTTCTGTACGGATTTGTGGAATTGACAAAGCTCTCCCCCCTATCGTTTACGCTCCTTTAGCATTTTCATAAATGTCTGCCATTCTTCATCGGTAGCGTCTACTTCTTTTGCCACACGCAAGGCTGCCCGAACAATATCTTTTTCCATGATATAGTCTGGCAAATCAGCAGATACTGTATTGCGTGATTTTGCGGCCAGATCCAAAAGCAACTCATGTTCTGATTTATCCAAATTCAGAAAGGCGGAGATGCGTTCCACAAAATCTCCATTGGGTGCAGGACGGCGGCTTTGTTCAATATCACACAGATAACCGTAAGCAATATTCAAATGCTTGGCTGTATCGCGTAAATTGAATTTGTGCGCCTTGCGTTTCTCGGCTATAAATGATCCAAAAGTTATATTGCCCACAGCATTCACCTCTCATTTGTTCGACGAACTGCGAACATCTTGCTTATATTGTATATCGAACATCTGTTCACTTCAAGGATAAAAATTTCATTTGAAAAGAGGTGTTAAAAATCAATAACACCTCTTTTGCGCTATATAAATTCCTGAGCGATTTGCTGCATTTCTGTAATGCACTCTTTTGGGGATAGAATTTTTATTTTTCCCTTAAATTTGAATATCCAGCCATAAAAAGTTCCACTGGGGTTCACTTCAATTTTTGCTGTGAAGTGCGCGTCATCATATCTCTCAACAGGGGCATCTTCTCCATAATGATCTATGATTACACGCATCAGTTCGTTTTCACATAGCAGGGTTACTTCCTTCGATGACTCTGATGTAAACATATCAACCATTTTGTTTGTATAGGAGGCTACATCAAATCCCTCTATCGGCATAAAGCAAGTTTCAAGATTTTCTATGCTTGTTAGACGATCTACACGGAAGTGAGCAATTTTCTGATGCTTCAGAGAAAATCCAATCAAATAGTAATGGTCATTTTTCCATTCAAGCGCATAAGGATTTACGACATAATAATATCCATCATGCTTCAAGATTTTCTTTTTTTCCTGAGTATATTCATAGTATTGGAACCGAATTTGCTGATGGTTTCCAATCGCTGTTTGGATATTATCAATGATATAGTAAACCTTTTCATTATGCGGTTTGACACGGCTGGATAAAGCAGCAAATTTTTGAAGCTGCTTTGCCTGATGTAGACTGGTCAGACGGCATAATTTCTGCACCAACTCCTCAGATTTCTTGGCAGAAATGATCTTCGAGGATGCTACTGCGTCTGTCAGCATTTTCAGTTCTGGATACTCAAACAGGCGGCTTCCCATAAAATATTGGTTTTGGGTACTCTTGACCACCACAATATCAATTCCTGCATCGATCAGTGCATTGGTATCCGCGTAAACAGTCTGCCGCACTGCCTGAATTCCTTTTCCATTCAGATGGGCAATGATGTCAGATACTGTGGCGGGATGGTTTTCATCGGTCTGCTCATAGAGAAACCGGAGTAATTCCAGTATCCGCATATTTGTTGAATTCTGCATACTTCACCTCCTCGATTCTTAAAATGGCCTATTTTGTATGGTGTCCAGTCCCAAAGACCAGGAACAGGGCAACAACACAGAGAAGCAGGCCAATCCAATTTCGATCCATAATCAGCTTGATTACCGCCACAAGCAGCAGTCCGCCCACCAGGAGCACAACGCCGTTCATTCAGCGTCCTCCCGAGGCATAGTTCCCCATGTGGATGTCCAGCACCCCTCTGGGCGGCTGGATCAGAGCGTCCTCATACTGACACTTCCACTGAATCTCTCGGCACATCTGGCCATCCGCCACGCCGTCTATGGTTTCCCCATCCTGAATGGGGTTATCATGCTCCAATATGTACGATGCCACATTGTAGGCGTGGTTTACCACCCAGTTGGGGTCCATGTCGTGGAAGTGGTACTGGAGGTCGGGCAGGAGCAGGGTGCTCATACCCACCGTGTCGATGAGCATATCCTCCGTACCCTCAATGTTGAAGAAACGGACATTGACGCCAAAGCGGATGAACCGATCCGGCCCCTCAATCTGATGGGAGCGCACATCCTCTGCCAGAAACAGCTTGCCGCAGTTCTGGAAATAGAATGCTTCGCATGATGGGTACAGCTCCGCCAGAGCCTCCAAGAAGTCGGTGTCCAGGTTGGCCCGCTCCAGTGCCGGAAGCGCCGCCGTCAGCATATCGGTAGCTACCACCTGATATTTGCACTCCCGGAAGATCCGCTCCCGGTTCTCCTGGCAGTCCCACATCTGGTTCATCAGGAAAGCGTCGAAGCCTTTTCCCTTGAACTTGTCGCATTTCATCACCATCAGCTGTACCGGGCACTTGCCGTCCTTGAACTCTGCAATATGCTCCTGTGCGGCAAAGCCGGCCATTTTCTTATCATAACAGAAGCACTCTGTTGATCCGATGTGCTTCTCCATTATGGCAGTCATTTTTTCTTTATCCGGCATTTCTACCGGCTCTTTGAACAGCATCTGAATGAGATAGGGGCCTCCGGGCTGGGGGCCTTTTTTGTCATCCAGGTTTTGCTGGAACACTTTATTGCTCATACTTATTCCTCACTTTTCCTGATGGCATCTTCGATCTGTCTGCTGACGGTGTCCATATAAAGATACACCCCCTCCCGATCACAGTGGTACAGGTTTGAGTAGCTTGTACTCTCATTAGGGCGGATAGGGTTAGGCTCCACCACCTCGGTAGCTTCCAGCAGGCCGACACCCAGTTCCGCCGCGGCAGTGAGGGCCTTTTTCAGCACTGCAAACTGTCCATCGCTCCAAAGCCCCTCCAGATCCTCCAGCACCTTTGGCATCTGCTCCAGATCCCGGAGAAGCTGCACAACCTGCTTCGGAGACAGGTACACACCGGAGCAGTAATTTTCGATGATCTGATTTTCTGCCGGATTGGGAAAGGCGGTTGGTGCCACCTGTGCCCACGGCGTGAAATACCGGGCATATTCCGGCTTCTCCTCCAACAGGAAGGAAAAGCCGCTTCCCCGGGTGTAATAGTAATCCCGGAAAAATCCCTGGACCACCGCAATGTAAAAGCCGTGGCTTTTGTCAAACAGCTCGTTAGATTCCGTTTCAGCCCCAACGCGCAAGGTATTCAGATATTTTTCGGCATAGAAATCCTCCATTCCATGCTGCGCGGCAAGAGCCAGCACTTTTTCCTCCTGTCCCTGCTGTATCCAGGTTAAGGGAGCAAAATACCATTCCCGCATTTCCTCTGGTGAAATCGGGTGAAAACTCACATCGTATCCCACAAAAATCCTCCTTTCACTTACACTCAGGCGATTCCTCTAATGAACCGATTATTTCCTGTAGTTCAAAAAGCGCATCTTCTGCCTGGCGGCCTGTTTCCTCGCTCCAAAACCGATTTCCCCCAGCTAACTGATCAATTAGATTAAATATGGCGACTGCGTCAGGGATGGGGATAGCTCCCGCTGCCTTCCATGCTGGTTGATTTTCAAGAAGATAGGCTTTTATTTTTCCAAACAACTGCACCTGAAATGTGTTATTACAACGCAGTTCCACAAGAAATCCATTTTCGCCATAAACTATATCTGAAAAATTTGTATTCAAATATTCCTTCATAGACATATCCTTCTGCTCAATCCCACCAGAAGTACCAGACGGTAGACTGCCTCAGGACATCCGCCAGATTGCCCACAGTGGGGTCATCCTGTTCTTGATCCACGATGTCCGGGCAGAAACCGTACTGCTCTGCGGCGACCTCCATGGCCTTCTCCTGGGAAACAGGGGCCGGGAGCAGGAATTCCAACTCATCGTGGCTCATTGCAGCGGGCACCGCCCCATGCTGCTCAAACCAGTATTTGGCCACCGCCATCAGTTCCGGCGTGTCTGGGCACTCGTTCCAGTTTCCGAAGGGCAGCCAGGCGAAGAGCTCCCAAGGGTTCTTCACGGGGATTTTAGCCAGAATGAGAGGATAGGTCATATCATTATCGGAATTCCAGTAGCTTGAAAAACGACGGTTATCATATCCGCCCTCCATCTCGCCCAGGACTTCCTCCTCCCAGTCCAGATCATCGTCCTCGGCTTCTTCCTTGCGCTGGCCGGTCAATTCCTCCAAAACTGCCTTTCCGTCCTTGATGGGCGCAGAGAGCATCTTCTTCCGGTACTCCGTTACGGTTTTGAGGTCAAATTCGTAAATGTCCGCATCATTATCCGGGTCGGCGTTCATCACCAGACATTCCAACAGCGTTTCGTCATCCGCCTTAATGAGAACCGGCACAAAGCCCTCTTTGAGACTTTCCCGTTTGGCATAGTTATATGCCGACATGATGGGGTCATCATCCGTCATTGAGGGGAAATAGGTACATTCACAGTCCAGATACTCCATGATGGCCTGAGCCACCTCGGAAGGTTCCAGAGTGGCCTCATCGAAACTCTGTCCCTGCCAGTTGACGAACCGTTTTTCCATGACCTTTGCCATAGCCTGGTAATAGTTTTCATCAAAGGGAATGAACAGGTAGGCTTCGTCCTGGAACTTATCTGAATAATATTGCTCTGAGCCAAAATATTCTAAGGCATAGTTGTCAATATCGCCGGGGAAGTAAGGGCTGTCTGCCTCCCCATAGTAGTAGGAAGCAAATGCTCGGCCAATCTTATTGAACAGCGGGCCGACCAGCTGCCCATCCAGCTCATCCTGAATAAACTCACGCAGATCCACATTGGCAGGATCAGCTTTTACCTTTTCTACCACAGCTCCGTACTCAGCGAGGAATTCTTCGCCCACTAGGTCATGCTCCATGCACCAACGCAGGTAAATGGCCATGTGGTTGTAGGCGTTGATTTCATCCACCGGCAGGTTCTTTTCTTCAATGGTTTCCAGATGCCAGGCAGCATCGTCCATTTCCACCACATAGTCATCTTCATCATCCCCGCCAAGGGTGCCTCTGGTGATGGCATTCTGGCGGGTAGGATTGACCACAAAACTGATACCTGCCATCTTTTCAAGCAGAGCGTCCGCGTCATGCTCCATCTTATATTCCATCTCATTATGATAGAGCGGGATCACCTGATAGAAGTTGACCTCCTCGCCGCTCGGCAAAGCGCAAACTTCGCCGCCTTCTTCCACTCCTTGGAGACCGGTCAGAATAGCGGAGCAGAGCTTCGTGTCCTCTGCAAACGGCGATTGCTTGTCCATCGTGTGGCCAAAGCCCAGCCAGGTATCGTTGGAAATGGGCAGGCGGGCCAATATTTTCAAGAGGCCAATAGGCCAGTACCACCGCTCATTTTTCAGGGATTCCTCATCCAGTTTCCAATCCGGCGGCAGAGCGATGGCCAGCTCCGCCCGCTCCAGCTTGTATTCCGCCAGTTCCTCCGGCACATTCATTCGGTGAGCACCCATGCCCATGGTTACCAGGGTGTAGTAATCTCGCTCCGCAGAGGGAGGGACAACGCAGATGTCCACATGGATGTCAGGGGAAACCAGCTCATGGAACACATTATCAAACTCACCAAAGGTGTTTTTGATGTGCTGCTCTATCGCAGACATTTCTTCTTCTGTATAAACCTCTGGTACACGATTCTCCTCAGATGACCAGAAGGTTCCCTCCTGTTCCGTCCCGTCTGGGTTCAGAAAGATCTGGAAGTATGCGTCGTCCTCTGTCAGCTTATACAGCAGACCCATGCGGTAGTCCAACCCCACCAGTACCGTGTCCAAACGAGCCGCTCTTCCGTCTGGGTATACTCGTTCCAGCCACTTCCCGCTCTGAAGCCAATCCTTCAGTTTCTCTAGCCATTCCGGATTCAGCTTGGACATTCCTGCTTCATTCATCTGGAATACCAAGTCCACAGAATCATCGTTTATGATATACGGGAACTGCGTATAGGGAGCGTTGGGTATGTACTGCTCCGGCTTGGGGCCAAAGATGCTCCAGAAGCGTTCCAATCCATCCTTATTGACCGTGATACAGGAGATGGAGCGTTGTTTATCGTCCGCATCCTCATCCAAACCTTGCTGAAGCGTTCGGTCAGCGTCAGGATTGATCCAATGGTACTCCATCTGCTCCAGCGGTGCGCCCTGCTCGATTTCCTTTTTGAGCGTCAGGAACTCATAATCACCGGGCTCCAGTTTTAATCCTTGCTTTACGGCATCCAGCGCACCGGATTTATCGCCAAAATGTGCCCGCAGCTTGCCCACTTGCAACCAAATCCAGGGATAGTCCGGCTCCTCTTTTGCACCCCGCTCCGCATATTCCAGTGCTTCATCCGGCCTGCCGCAGTACATCAGGGCCACAGAATACCGGTAATACCAGGTAGCGCAGCCTGCGGCGTTTTTCTCGGAATCTTTCATCCATTCCGATGTTTTGCAGTAATATCGGTACTCATCCAGATTATTGTAAGCAAAGGCATACCAGAGGGCGATTTGAAGATCCTGGCGGGCCTGCTTTTCGCTGAACCGTCCTTCTTCTATACCGTTTTTAACAAAATCATCAAGCCAACGAACCATTTTCCCAAAGTAACCAGCAGTTCCTTCATCAAAGGCCGCCAGTGTCTCGATGTCCTCTGCCGAGAGCAGGGAGCCGGTTTCCTCATGAATCTCCGGTTCCGGTTCCCGCTCCCACAGGCGGACTGCTCCCGCATCCCGGCGGAACACATGGAACACCCCTTGGGCCACACAAGAATCTGCGAAGAAATTCTTTGCCGCCTCCAGCACGGCGGGCAGGTCCCAGGCGATGAAGTCCAGATACCCGTAGTACAGTCCAGTCGAGCCTCCTAAAAAGGCCACGGACTCCGCTCCCGCCTTACGCAGGATGGTATCCCGCAGGTCATCCCGGAAGTCCAGAATGGCTTTTGCTCGTTCCTCGCCGGTAAAGTCGTCTACTGGGTAACACAAAAATCCCGCCACGATTCCGTCCCGATGGTACTCGTCCACCGTATCCGTACAAGCGGCCATGTATTCGTTGATCATGACCGGCAGGCGGCAGCTTCCAGTATAGACATCCAGCCGCCAGTCAGCCTCCGGGTCCTCCACCGGGTCCAGTTCATAGGCAAGGTAGCTGTTTTCCAGGTAGTCGCTGCCATCCCGCCAGAGAGAAAGTCCCATGCTTTGCACCAGCTCCGGCAGTTTGGTAAGCGGCATGGCCGGTTCGTCTTTCGGCTGGGCAGAAATATCAAAACCGGCAATCAGCGCGATTGCGGAAACTTCTCCAATGGTTTGATCCACCAGCATGGAGAGCGCCCACCAGACCCTATCCGTATCCTCTTTCAAAAGCGGCGTCAGCTTTTCACAGTACAGGACCAAGTTCATTTGACTGTCCTCTGTTTTCTCTGACCACACCTGCACATCCTCAGCCCGAACTTCAATGTCTCCGGCCCGCAGCTCGAACCCCTCGCAGGGCTGACGGCCTACCCAGATGTTCCAATGCTCCAGCACCGATTCCGGGGCCTGCTTCTGGAAGTACACCAGCGGGAACAGGTGGGAACGAAGCCCCTCCGGACTGAGAATCAATTCATATTTTTCGCCATTGAAGCCCAGCTCAAAGGAGGTATCTCGCAGGGCGGTTTTGAGGGCATTCCCACATTGTTCGATCAGTTCATCGCCGCGCTGGTGCGTTTCGTCAGTATCCATGATTTGACGCAGCGACCCCTCAATCTGAGAAAAGGCTGCCCATGCTTCCTGCGTCCTTTCACGGAAGTTCTTTTCAAACCGGGGCAGGGACAAACGACGGCGGCAATCGTCGATGTACTCCTGGGTATCGTTGTCGCCAGGGCGGGCTTCCAAGGCCTTTTCAAAGTAACGCAGGGCGGGGCCTTCCTCATCCAGACAGTAATAGGCCAAAGCGATTCGATAATTCCAGCAGTGATCGCCCGCAAAATACTCCTCATGGGGAGCCAAAAGTTCCAGCGCCTTTTCATAAGGCTCTCGTTCTCCTATTTCTGCAACGACAATATATGCCTTTGCCAATTCGCTGTCCAGTTCCGGGGTGCGCTCCTCGGCAGGAATCGCTTCCAGGGTGTCGATTACCTTCTGCGCTTCATCCTGTTCAAACCATTGCTGGCATTGTTTCAATAAATCCATATCATGACCTCCTTTTTATCTTTGGTTAAGATAATTTGCCAGTTTTTTCTCCAGTAGTTCTATCAAATCATTGCAGAGACGCTTTACCTTGTCCTGTTCATGAGCGTAGTACCAGATGGTTTCCTCTCCAGTGCGGAGCAGTAGCTGGTCGCCGTCCGCTTCTTTCCAGAACTCTCCCAGCACACAATACTTCTCTCCATGGATGGTCAGATCAAACATCCCGGAAAGGGCAAGGATCACGCCCGTGGATACCTGTATGCCAGCGGTCAGCAGGAAGAACTCTCGCACCTGGGACGGGAATGTGAAGTCCAGCTTGCTTTCTTGATTCCCAATTTGCTCCTTAGTGGCGGCGGGCTTGATCTCGTCAGAGGGGTCAAGTACCTTTGCCAACGCCTTGGAGAACTTGGGGTATCGGCAAAACAGCTCCGGGTTGTTGGCCTTGAACTCCTTTTGTTTTTCCCGCTGTACTCGCTCCTGCTCCTTGCAGAAAGCGTCCAGCTCTGTCAGATACTGCTCCTGGTAGAGCTTGCTGGCCTCAAATGCTGTGCCGCTCTTTTCCAGAATGGCGATGGCTCCCTTTTGGCTGGTAAGCACCGGAACCCACTGGAAGTCATGCCGACAGGGTTTCAGTTTCAGGAATTCACCTCGATTGAGCAGGGTTTCCAGCTCCGGCTCATGCTCGTCCCACCAGTTTCGCCAGGTTTCGGGTGTTTCTCGTCCCTCAGCCAGATCTATAAGTTTTGCTATCAATGTTTCTTTGTCTATCATGATGTTCATTCCTCACAATCCCACGCGCTGCCAGCCGTCCAGCCGCTCATGTACTGTGTCAATCGTCTGGTAATATCACCTCTCATCTCCGGGCGATACCATTCTCCACCCGGATGTCTGCACCCGGATAACAGGACGGAAAAAGTCATAGTCATTGTGAATCTCATTATCTTCCCGAACCTCCGGTTTACAATGAGGGGAACAGGGTAAATATCCAAGCAAAGGACCCATGCCTCCGCAGATATTGCAGCCTCCGTCGCCGCCGCAGGTGGTCAATGTTTTCCCGTCTACCAACTCTCGCTTATAGGGGTCGTAGGCAATAGACAGGCCAAAGAAGTTAGCCTGCTCTATGTCGTATGACTTACCCTGTTCTTCCTCTCTTTCAAAGTGGTGTAGTTTCATCTTGTAGTCCAGTCCATCCCCCCAGGGAAACAGGGTTCGGCATCCGCCGCCGCACAGGTAGGCCCACTCATCCGGCGTGGGAAGGCTGGCTGCCAGCTCCCACAACAGGGACCGCTGAAACTCTGGGTAGGTCATTGGATGGCACAGCCACGCTCGCCAGCTATCAGCATTGCGTTCAAAGCGGACCGTTTCGTGTATTTCAAAGCTCTGGCTGTCCTGACCCGCCCACCTCTGCAAGTTCTCCAGCCACTCAGGGTGGGCGGTGATGCGAGGGTCGTTCATGGGTACACTTTCCCAGCCAATCTCCTCCAGTTTTCTGCCCACAAACATGGGGCCAATGGTCATCTGGCGTACTGGGGTCATACCTTGCCGAAGAAATTCCTCCGCAGTGCCCTCATATTCGATTTCCGCAAAAATATCCGCCAGTTCCTCTTGGTTGGCCTTGTCCATTCCTTGGACAAAGCCCTCCCAGCCAAGAATCACGGTATCGCCTGGGACAAAGACAAACTCCCGGCCACCTTTTTCAAACAGGCCGGTAGTGCAGCTCTGTCTCCAGCGGGAAAAGGCGTATAGTTCTTTGAATGTCAAATGATAACGAGTCGCCAGCGTCTGCATCAGCCAGAGCTTATCGGACAGTTTCAATGTATCAAATTGTGGTCGAAATAAATTCTCGTTCATATCAAGTCCTCTTTCAATTTGCTCCGGCAGACTGTGATTCCTTTTCCACAAGGCGAACCGCCTCCGTCAACAGCTTGGGAAGCTGATTCCTTTCTGCTGTTTCATACTGCTGGACTGGATGCGTCCAATCAAAATTTTGAATGATAGAAATGATATATCTGTCCTGATACCAGCCCATATCCAGCAAGAAACTGTTTGGATATTCCACTTGCAGCATATCTTCTTTTCGTGTGTCATCCAGAAAGGTGACCGTTCCGGTACCAAAATCCACCTTTGACCAAACTTGCACGGCAAAATTCCTCCTCACGATTCTCCGAAATGCTCCAGATACAACTCCTGCACAGAATAGGGGCCAACAAGGGTCGTTTCCTTTCGGCCATCCCAAGAATACACATGAATTTCGCCTTCATCCCCAAGGTACCGCTGTTCCTCAAAGGGTGCGGGAAAGGGGAAGCTTTCTACGATGCTCCAGTCAATCTTGGGCTTCAGCCCATCAAACTCCTCGCGCTTGAGCCTTTTGAAGTTAAACACCAATGCTGCCCCAATCCCATCGAACAGCAAGTCTGCGTATTCTTTGGGGGTGATGCTCTCGCTTACATTGGCGGCTTTGATGTCCACATTCAGGACCTTGTCGCCGCAGTTTGTCCAGATTTTATTGGGAGAGAACCAGGTAGTCCGATCCTTGCCGCCTACAAAATCCTCACGGAAATAGCTTCTGTTTGCGCTGTCCATCTCGACACCTTCCCGAAGCGGCCCGTTGTATGGGGAAAGCGGATAATATCGGTGTTTTGCTGGGTCAAACTGGTCAAACGAAATGTCCAACAGATACCCATGCTTCTCACTACGCATAAGCTTGTGTGGCTTCACAATGTTTTCTTCGATGAAACTCCAAATGTACTCGTCCACATGAATAGATACACGAGGGCGACTGAATAATGTGATTTTGTAGTAATCCTCTCTGTCCATTCTCTCCGTATTGAACCAAATACGATGAATTTTAACCATAGTTATCCTCTCGCATGATTTCTGCCAACGACACTTCTGTTTCCGCCTAAAAAAGCAGTTCACCGAAAAACAATCTGCGAACCACAGAAGATAATGATTCAAGCTGTGGCTTGCTGAGAGGAGTGTAGTGAAGGATGGTTTCTCCATACAACTCCGTGTTGATGTGGTGTTCTTCCAGATACCGCAGAACCTTTCGGTTGTTCCGCACGATATTTAGACGAAACCTGGTATTATCAAGGGCATATTCAAAACAGTCCGGGTCAATCAACTGACCATTGGCTGGATCATTCATTTCCAAGCGGAGTGTTTCCGCGCCGGTCTTGCGGGAGAGTGTAAAGTAACCATCCTCCCATGCAAAGGACAGGAAGGAGAACCCTTCCTCATTGTCCAGCTCCCAAGTCATTCTTTTTGCAAATAATTCCATTGGCTTACCTCATATCAACGCTATCATACTCAGCCCCCATAACTACTCCAAGGTCATTTCACAAAGAACCAGCTTGTTTTTCTCATCGCTGAGAAATGCCCGGTTTCCCCATACATCCAGCACATGGAAGGAAGCGTATCCACGGGGCATGGCAAGGTCGATCAGCACCAAATCTGAAAGGCGCAGCACCTTTTGTTTACCCTTCCAGTCATCATTCTTAAAAATGGGAGATAGGATCAGGCAAGTCCTGTCACCGGAGAATTTTCCGCGCATCCCGTGTTTTCCGGGCAGGCGGCTTAAATTATCTTTGCCCCACAGTTTCTTTTTGAATAGTCCGTTTTCCTCCAGTTCCAGATACCAATAGTAGCCCATGAGAGAAAGACCTGCCGGATTGATGGTGCTGCTTTCCAAAAAGGCATAAAACTGTCCATTCTGTTCCAGTATAGAGCCAATCATAGGATAGTTGTAGTGAAAGTCTGCCTGGGCAAAATTTCCGCCAGCACGCTCTACTGCCGCCAAATGGGTCTGTCGGGTTCCTGCTTTGCTGTATACACAAGAGCCGCTTTCTGCCCAGTGTGCAGTCATGGTTTCAAAGTCTACCGTCAGGCTGGTAAAACTGTTGGTCGCATCAGCGGAGTTGTCCACTCGGCACACAATAGGGAAAACGCCCTGGCTTCCGGTGACTGCCACCGGCTTGGGAATACCCTGGGCACACCAGTTATCCATGGGGATCGGAATACACTCTCCATCCATCTGCGGCATCCACCAAAGGGATTTACTGGCCGGGCAAACCAACAGGATTCCTCTGTTACATGAAAGCAAGACAGGATCTTCCCAAACATCTTGCTGCTCTTTCGGCTCCGGGCTGGGAATCCACCTGGAAACTTCGCCTTTGACCCACAAAACGCCACTGCACTTTTGCGCGAGATGATAGGTCCAAAACACAATTTCATCCTCGCTGCGGGCTACCATACCCTTGCATCCAGTCGGGCTGTATTTGAAGGAAGTTCCCGTCAGTTCAAATTCCTCGAACTCCCAGTTCTTTATCACTTTTAGTTTCGCTTTCATACTTTCACCTCACAGCAAGTCTACCTTGATACTGCACTGTTCCAGAACCGGCAGCACCTGTTCCGGCTTGGAGGACATGAGAGTAATATGTTTGAGATTGGGGAACTGGCGCAGTTCCGCCTCCGTAATGGTATTAAGATCAAAGGCTCCATCCTCGCCATCCCAGAACGGACAGAGCTGGGTATAAATCTCGCTGCCGCCATCCATCTCAATTTCTGTGACTTCCGGGGCCAGCCGCTCCGGGACAGGGTATTTCTCCAGCCACTTCCGAATCTCTGGGATGGGTTCATACCCTTCCGCGTCAATGTCGATCTTGCGTCGGCTATACTCTCTGGCAAACTCATGTGCATCCAGTTTAGGAGCCAGTAAGCCTTTCTCGTACATCAGGACTTCCATAACCGCCAGCTTGAAGTTGAAGCTGGTAAAGGTGAGCACTGGTTCAGTCGGCTTGGATAACTGGTATTTCTGCACTTTCGCCGCCTTATTCTCTGGCTCTTTCCAGCTGATCTGTACCATAGCGGAGAGGGCCTCCAGCTTTGCTTTCTGCGCTGATTGCTCCTCTGGAACAGGACCCGGCAAGCGGGTATAAACGGTAAAGCCGCCTAATTTGAGGGTATGGGCAAGTCCGGCGAAATCCTTCCAGCTGGCCTCTCGGTAGTCCTTGGACCCGATCCAAACCGCTCCGTCAAATGTCTGCCGAACCGCATACTCTCCCTGTGCCGCTACCCGGACACCAAAGGTTTTAATGGTCTGCTCATCTTCATCCAACCAGCCCTGGAGTCCAAGCTCGTCCCACAAAGCAAGTGCCTGGGTATAGGGACTCTCTCGGCCTGTAATGGGGCTTTTCCGCGTTCCATTTTGCAGGACAATGCGGGCGGACCCCAGCTTTTCCGTAAGCTGAGAAAGGGTAAATGGCGGCGTAAACACCGACCCCAGGATGGTCAGGCTGTCTTTTTTGATAATAATTTTTCGCTCCGTGGCCTTGGACGGTAGAAAGAAGGGCAGATTCGGGTATACTTCTTTGTACTCCCGCCATTCCAGCTTTTTGGGCTTGTTTGCCGTCCGAAGGAAGCCCCAGAAGTCGATGGGATAACGGAACACCGGCCCAACCCTGTCCCGCCGGGTAACGATGACCACCGTGCCATCGGTGAGTATTCCAATGTGCTGCATTTTCTCCCCGCCGAACATTCCCGGACGGATACGCAGCACTTCACGGGTGTTCATATTGATGAGCTGGGCAAAGTCATCGGAGAGGATCTCGCCGTTTCCTTGCACCAGCAGCCAGTCCCCGGTAAACCAGCGCAGTTCCAGCCCCTCACCCATTCCGGGCAGGGTGGCGATGCGGCACCGCCCGGTGTCCATGTCCAGTTCCAGAAGACATTCTTCCACCCGTCCTTTTCCGCTGACGGCGTGGATCATGGTAATGCGGCCTGTGCCGGGAATGGGAACGGCCTCGGAGAGATGGTCGTATCCATCCAGAGAGAAAGTGTGCTTTGTTACCTTGCCGTTTTCCCAGCAGTAAATCTGCCCCTGATACCACTCGTTGGAAAAGTAGACCCGGCCCAGACCGTCTGTCGTAATGCCGCAATGGTATTTGGTGCTCCATCCATCTTCCGGCAGAGTCCAGTTTTTCACATCCTGGCAGGTGCCCCGGTCAGTCAGTTCAATCCGTGTAGCGTTGGTGGGATCACCCACCCAGAGGGAATGGTCAGCCCAGCACAGGGTCTGGGGTGGACCGTCATATCCAATGGGGGACGGTTCGGCCCAGTTGAGCGTGACTGGATTCTTGCTCAGTAATGCCCGGCCAATCGTCCCGCTGCCAGCGGCCCTCGATGCAGCATATAGTTCATGTTCCGGGGAATAGGTAAGGCACCCAAGGTGCGGCAAGCTGTGGGAGCGGATTACTTGCGGCGGACGGTGGCGCAGATCGGCCACACAGCCGTTTTTCCACTCCTCTGCGTTTTGGTTTTTCCATTCTCCCGCCGCAAAATCACCCGCCAGAGAATTGAAGAAATAATCGTACTCATCCTGAAGTATGTATTCCTCGCAGGGCATCAGTTTCCCAGGGTCCTGCTCCTTGGCATGGTCGCCCCATTTTCGCCCCTGCTGTTTCATCAGGTGACAATATTGCCCCTGCTTTTTGCAGTAGCGTTCCCATTCGTTGCGTTCTTTCTCTGGGATCAAGGCAAACAGATACTCGTCCTCATCGTCCAGGTTATACAGTGCCCAGCCGAAGGCAGAAAGTTCTTGTCCTAATGCTGCCGCCCCTTTTTCATGGGATAGTTTCATATATTGGACGCCAACGGCATCAAAGCGTTCATCCAGCAGCGCCGGAACCTGTGCGCCCCATTTTTCTCGAAGTTCCGCCAGAGTGTCCTGTACGGCTCCATCAAATTTCAGAATGTCCAAGGCATCAGATATGATTTGTGCCCAGTCTGGCATAAAAGTACCCCCTCTTTTTGAGAATTTCAAAGTTTATTATCCAGTGCTTCAACAGTTTTCATGGCAACGGAATCAATCGTGCATTTTTTTAGTTCTCGCTCAATCAAGGCAAAAATATCTGAAAAGCACTCAATCTCATCCTGATACTCATATTTTGCGTATAGTTTTCCAAATTCTGAGATCCAAACCTGTGCTGGGTAGTAGTAGCCAATTTGTCCAATCGGCTGACATTGTTCACCGGCAATCTGTTCGATTTCATCGAGTTCTGCTCCAGACATATTCCGGAAATAGGCGTCCTCCAAATGGTCTTTGATTCCGTTAATAAGGTATGGAAACAGACCGAACTCAAAATCTGCGGCGCGCTTCATTCCACCAGAAAAGTACCACTGACAGCATAACCCAAAGTATTTGTGGTAAAAACGCTGGGTGCTTTTCATCATTGGAACGCCTCGCTCGGCGTAGTATTGCGATGCAATGGAAATATCAACTTTTCGACCTTCATACCAGCCAGCATATATCATCAGCTGTTTGACTTTGCTTTTGAGATCGCCAGACAGCGAAATTCTTTCTTTTATCATAATGTGTCTCCCTTTGCAAGAGTTACAACAACAGCCATGTACTCAAAGCACTTATTTCCTCCCGTAGCAGCGGGGACTTGCCAGCGGCGGCAAAGGCTTTTTGGACACCGCCATAGCGCCGCTCGGAGCGGTCTACCAGCTGGAGTGCGGCTGCCTCCAAATCGGGAATCGCCATCACAGCATCTGCCAGTGCCTGAGCGGAGAGTTTATCCGCAATCAGAGAGGCGGCAAAGTAGCGCAAATGGCTGAGAGATAGGGCGGACAAATCGCTGAGTTTATGTAGCTCATAGAGTTTCAGAGCATAAAGGGATGGAAGCCCATCCAGAGCCGGTAGTTTCTGCACAGCTGAGAGTGACTGGAGATAGAGTTTCTGAAGCCGGGTCGCCGGAGTCAGGAAAGGGGTGAGATCTTCCGTTTTCCGCATTTCCTCCAAATGGAGATAGGTAATGCTGGTGAGAAGTGGGGTGATGTCGCCATTCTTTTCCCCACGCAGGTGGAGAACACGCAGGCCGGGGAGAGAAACATTGTCCCAGGAAACAGGGGCCGACAGCCATAGGGACAGTGTATGAAGCTGCTTTAGCTCGGAGAGAACTTCTACACCCTCACACTTTTCCATTAGGGTTAGTTCCTCCAGATTGGGATAATCTCGCAGGAAGGACAGATTCACCTTCCGCTCTCCCGTCACAGATAGGCACCGTACCGCATCCGGCTTTCGCCCATTCAGATCAATCTTTTCTCCGCCGCGCCAGAAAACTGCGGTGCAATATGCCTGTTCCATGTTGCGTTCTCTCCTTATTCTTCTGTGTTATTCAAACTTGGTATCCGGTCTTTGGAAATATACAACATGGTCTACATCTTCCATGTATTCCAGCATTTCATCTGTACTATGTTGAATCTTGTATTCCAGTTCGTTCTCTGTCAGAGGAATCACCTGATAAAAACCGACCCAACTTCCATCTGAGAGCTTACAGACGGCAGCACCCTCCGGCGCATCCTGTACGCCTAAAAGAACACACCCTGCCAGCAATGTATTATCTGCGTATGGTGTTCCGTTTTGAATAGAATGCCCATAGCCCAGCCAAGTGCTTTCTATGATTGGAAATCTTGCTAAATAGCGAAGCAGCTCTACTGGCCAATTTTCTTGGCTTTCCTTACTTTCAGGGTTCCACTCAGGCGGAAGGCACATCATCAGTTCTATCCGAGAGGGAAGGCCATCCTCTTGATATTCACTTGGGATCTTCATCGAAAACGCACCCATGCCTGTGGTTACCAAAGTATAATAGTTGTGTTCCTCATGGGGCGGAATGATGGAGACATCAACATGAATATCTTCGCTGAAAAACTCATGAACCACTGTTGTGGCTTTTCCAAAATATTTTTCGATATGGTTGTCCAATCGTTCAAGTTCATCGGGACTATATAACGCAGGATTCTCCAAATACTTTCCAGTAATCATTGATCACACACCTTACTTCTTTTCTCGGCTTACATCATCAACACCAGTAATCATCAAATTCTTACCAAAACAGTCCTATTGTACTCATGCCAGTTCCGCATCCAAAATCTGCACCTGTTTTCCTTTATCATTCACATAGTAAAGTGCAATGTAGTCAATGCCGTCCCGTTTGACCTGCTCCCAGGGCATCCGCTCACCGTTAACCAGTTCCACGGTATCAGCCTCGTCTACCTCGAAGCTCTCTTTTTCATCCTCATAGTCGATATTGTAGCCCAGTTCCAGCACCAACTTGGAGGCAGGGATCTCATACCGCTGGAGGGGGCGGTGCGCCAGCTGAGCTGGATTGTGTTCATCGCAGAACATATTATCATAACCATGCTGCCCACCGTCGAAGATGACGAACTCCTCGCCGCTCTCTGGGTCGCGGGCTTCCACCAGTCCGGGAGCCTCGCCTCCATCTATGATATAGAATTGGGACTCTCCCTTCACTGTGAGCAAATCTCCGTAATACCACACTTCCAGCAGTTCATTTCCGGCAGAGGAGCAGAGGGTCACGGTGGGCAGGCGCTTTTGTTTCCGTTCTTTGACATGGCCCTCCAGCCAGGTAGGGATTTGGGGAAAGGAATCCCGTTTCTTCTTTTTTCGTGGTGATGCCTGTGCATCGTTCAACGGCTCCATATCCAGAATGATGATCCATCCGCTATAATCGCTGTACTTCATTGTGGTATTCGCCCGGATATAATCCTCCCCCCAGAGGGCCACATCCGCCTTACTATACCAGGTAGTCTGTGTTACACCATCCTCATTGGTAACATCGCAGCAGAGGTAATCTTCTGCTTTCCCGTTTCTCAACGGTATCATACGAAGAATTTCGGTATCTTCCGGGGTGACTTCACGAAAGTTCAATTTTAATGCCATAGGGGAGCCTCCCTGTATTAAAAGGTGTCGTAGCCAACCTTCGGACTTGGCACGAACTGCTCGTCAAAGGACACATTGAGATAGAGTTCCCCAGCCGGAGAGTCCCCAGTATCATAGCAGAGGGAAAATGTCCCGTAACAGCCGGATTTGTCTATCGTAATGTCGGTCAGGGCCAGACCAGGGATGTCCTCATCATCGGGGAATTCTTTCTGTAAGATTTCATGGGCCTGCCGGTCCAGCTCATCCAGTTCCTGAGCTAATCGTTCCCAGAAGGGCATGGCCAGAATCTCTGCCTCGGTATAATCATTGCAGTTGATATGCAGTTCCTTATCTGCATCTGCCCGGTGAGCCGTGAAGTAGACCCCGCAACTCATTACCTCCCAGTTATCCGCATTCCATAAAGATAAGAGTTGATCTTTTGTCATTTGTGTTCTCTCCTTATTCCTCAAACTCTCCCTCAATCATTCCATTAAGATATTTTCCGGGATCAGCAATAAATTCCTCCCATTTGGCTAACGGATGAAACTCCTTATGCTCAATGTCCAGATACCAGAGTTTCTTATCTCTGGGACTCCACAGCAGCAAATAGTCGCTGTAATTGTCCATTTTCGCCATAAGGGAGAGCAACTTTTTCCGTTTCCAGGTCATCTCCTGTACATCCATGTAGGGGTACAGTTCCGCCCATTTCACCAGTTCCCGCTCTGGAAATTCCAGACGCAAGGGGCCGGTCTTTAAGTATTCCACCAGCTTGGCAGGCAGCTTGTAAGGCGTGAGTTGACGCGCCTTTTCCTGTTCGTTATGCCATTCCTCCGGCTCCAGAGCTTTTAAGTAGGCGGCCATTTCCTGATTTTTGTTCTGTACTGCCACGGTGTAGGGCCGGTCACCGTATTTATCCGGGATGGTGATGTCTGCACCCTGTTCCACAAGCCAGCGCACCATAGAAAAATCGTTGTGCCGTGCAGCTTCAGTGACAGGAGTCGAAGCGTAGGGAAACACCATATCTGGCTTGTGATAGTTGATGTCCGCCCCGTTTTGAATCAGATACTCCACCAGCAGCTGATTTCCATGGCTCGCCATACTGCGCAGGGCTTCACCGCCGTATTGTTTCAAATCCATGCCCATCCTTTTCAAAATGGGGAGTACATTAGGCTCATCCCGATCCACCAAGTGGAGAAACAGCCTGCATATATCCCTTTGCGTTGCGGGGATTCTGACTCCCACATCTACCAAAAAGGAAAACAGGGTCAGGTCTTGACTGCGCAGGGAACCACAAAGCAATTCTTCCGGGTTATGGGTCAAATCTGCTCCGCATTCGATCAGGAGCTGTACCATGTCCATCCGATTTTCCAGTACAGCCAATTCCAGCGGAGAGGCTTCGTCATCCCGCGGCCAATCTCCAATCATTACATGATAGCATTGTGGCTCATTGGGAGAATGCCCTGCGTGAAGCAGGGAACGAATCGCCTCTATGTCACCACTTTTGATGGCAGCCATCATGGGAGGTACATTTGAATAGCTTACTTCACTCATCCGAGTCCTCCTTATAGTCTATTGAAAAATTTCCTGATACCTTTCTCTCAGTTCCTTCGGAGCCGTCTTAATGACCTTGCTGCCGCCGTTTTCAGAGGCTTGCCCCCAGATGGCCCAGAGCAGGCTCTGCCAAGCGATGGCCCGGAATTTCGGGTCTTCGTTTTCTTCCGGCAGGAGATAAGCGGAAAAGCGGCGCTTGACTGCCAGCAGTGCATCCAGGCTTTCCTCATTGGCGATCAGGCTGCGGAATTCTCTGGCAGGCTCCAGCCACTGCATAGACAATGCGCCCCGCACCAATACCTCCAGCGTCCATGGTTGAAACCCAAACTTTCGGATCAAGGCATGAAGGAATTTCTCTTGCAAAGAGGAGTGCTCGTCGTCGCAGAGATCCAGATATTCCGTCACCAGCGGTGCCCACGGTTCTCCCTCCAGTCCCAGGGCAAACACGGCGAAGGTACCGGGCATCGCACAGGCTTCATCCGCAAGGTTTTGATACCACTCAAACTCCCGCATAGCCAAACGAGCGTATCGCTCCATAACCGGATGAAGATCAGGGTGCTGCACAGCACAGGCAAAGAGCTGATTGACGCCCTTTTTGGGCAAGCCGGGAATGGGCAGATAGAGTTTTTCCTTCCCACGGAACTCCACCGAGTAACTGCGGGGAAATTCCTCCTGTTCCAACACCGCACACAGGTAGTCCAGGATTTCAGCATAGCACTCCTCGGTGGAGTCCCTGGCGGTGATGCGGATGGCAGCAAACACATCATTGGCCGATGCGGTGAAATGCTCCGTCTTACGCCGCTGAATGTCCTTTGGCAATTTGCCGCTGCCATTGGTTTTCAGCTGCTTCACCATATCTGGGCGGAGCTGGGAAACCAGATCAAGGTAGTGTTCGGTTGTAATGGTATTATAGCTGGCTCCATATACCGTATAACAGACTGCGACATAGCAAGTAAAGCGCAGCAGGTTTTCGTCCACATCCTCTGGCCGCAGCTCCGGCCACACAGTACAAGGCGGGTAAGGAGTAAAATCGTCCTCTTTTTCTCCAGCCTCAAAATACCTTTCCTGCACCTGTTTTTTGATATACTGCTCCAGTGTGTAATCAATCTCTTTCCAGCCCACCAACCGCCGCAGTGCATCGCAGAATACAACCGCTTCCTCATAGGGGAATCCCTTCAAAGGCAGTTTGGACAGATACCGACCCAGCAGCTGGCTGGGAAGAAAGGGCGTTCCACTTTGGTTCCGAACGACCACCGGATAGCCGGAATGGTTTTCTTTTGCAGTTCCATCCAACACATCCTGGATGCACTGATCGGCGTGTTCCAGCACTTCGGGATTCGTATCTGGTTTCTGGATCAAATAATAACGACCTTGTACGCCGTCGCGTTTCGGCAAACTCATAGCAGGCCACCACTTCCTTCCAGGTTCTTCGTTATCGGAATAAAAATCTGTCGGTAAAGTTCCTTCAGTTCCTCCGAAGCTGCTTCCACCACTTTCTGACCACCCTTGGCGCTGGCTTTGCCCCAGATCACATAGCAGACCGTTTCCCATGCGTATTGCAGCACTTCCTCCGGGCTGGCTTCTGTTTCCTCGGCGGGTTCCTCGTCTTCGTCATCATCGTCATCCTCGTCGGAGGAAAAACCGCTTGGAACGATCTCGGACAGATGGATTTTTGCCTCCAGTAGAGCGTCCAGACTTTCTGCATTTGCCATCCACGCGGTATAGTCCTTGGAATACTTCATGTTCTGCATGGACAGCACCCCACGGACAAATATAGGGACGGTATCGGCGGTAAATCCGAACTGTTTCACATACTCCCGGAGGAATTTTTCCTGTAAGTGGGAGTGCTCATCATCACAGAGATCGAGATAATCCCATACCAGCTGCCGCCACTCTTGCCCCAGCATTCCCAGGGCAAACACGGCAAAACTTCCGGGGAGAGCGCACTGCTCATCGCTGAGATTGGTGTACTGCTCATATTGCCGCATGGCAAGCCGGGCGTACCGTTCCATCAGGGGGTGGAGGCCGGGGTACTGCACGGCACAGGCAAAGAGCTGGTTTACTCCCTTTTTGGGCAGTCCTGTGATGGGAAGATACCTCTTTTCCGGCCCTTTGAACTCCACCGCATAGCTGCGGGGAAAATCCTCCTGCTCCAGAAGCTCACACAGGTAGTTCAGTACTTCATGGCAGCACTCCTCCGTGCTGTTCCTGGCAGTAATACGGATCACAGCAAAGGCATCGTTGGCCGATGCGGTGAAGTGCTCTGTTTTCCGCTTTTGCAGGTTGAGCGGCAACCTGCCGGTCCCATGTTCTTTCAGCTTTTTCACCATATCCGGACGGACTTTCTCCACCAATCCAAAGAGGTAATTGGCGTCCAGATACTGAAAGTCCATACCATATACCTTATAGCTCACCGCCACATAGCAGGCGAAACGCAGCAGCGGCTCCGGGACCTGCTCTGCACGGATACCTGGTTTTAGGGAATACTCCCGATCCCAGAAGTGGTCATCTTCATTGCCTGTCACGATAAAATATTTCTCCTGTAGCTCCCGTTGCAGCATATCAAGTAGATGGTGGTCAATTTCACCCCACCGGCTCTGGCGGCGCAGGTTTTCGCTGAAGGCGATGGCCTTTTCCGCGTCAAGGGTCTCGGCCCGCTGCGCTTCGGTCCATGTCCGAAGCAGTTGCCACACCTCAAAGGGCGCGCCTTCGCTGCTGACCACTACCGGCGGCCAGAGGGAATCAAGCCGCGTGATTCTCCCGTCAATGGCATCCTGGATACACTGGTCAAAGAGCGGTTGCAGTTCTTCCTGCACCTCGAGCTTCATCCAGTAACAGCGCCCGTCCGCACTATTTCGTTTTGGTAAATTCATATCAGGCCACCTCTTTCCGAACAATAAAAAATGCCCCACGCCGCACTGTCATAAAGACAGGCTGAAGAAGCCGCGTTGAAGGAGCCGCATCCACCAGCGGATGTAGTTTCTTCAACAACCAAAATATTTTTTTCGTATCTTAAAGCAGCAAATT